>Ga0111538_10003963_pt1 | contig 20628 bp, 18 predicted proteins | sample SoiMethybrSBSTD1_FD_79669 | JGI IMG/M metagenome (GOLD analysis project Ga0111538, IMG submission 79669) | Bulk soil microbial communities from a Populus tree surrounding site in Tennessee, USA - Soil MetaG P. TD hybrid SBSTD1 (version 2)... | ecosystem: Environmental > Terrestrial > Soil >... | reverse complement strand
GGCCGCTCGCGGGCAGAGCCCGCGAGCGACGCACCCTTCGCACAGCCACGTGTCCCACGTGTTCTACGTGGTGTAAGGCTCTTTCCGACGAGGTTGTTCTACAGCTTGTCCTTGACCTCGCCCCCGTTACGCGATATCACCGGACCTCACATGCCTGAAACCGCTTCCCAACCATCCCGGGCGCGCTACGTCGTCACGGCATTTGCCGTCACGCTCGCCATCATCACGTACATCGATCGCGTCGCCATTTCGCAGGCGGCGCCGCTGATGCAGACGGACCTCGGATTGGGCAAGAAGGAGATGGGCTGGGCCTTCTCGGCCTTTCTCTGGGCGTACGCGCTGTTCGAGATCCCCGGCGGCTGGCTGGGCGATCGCATCGGTCCGCGGCGCGTCCTGATGCGCGTCGTGCTGTGGTGGTCGCTGTTCACCGCGGCGACCGGCTGGGTCTGGAATCTGACGTCGCTGCTGGTGACGCGCGCACTGTTCGGCGCGGGCGAAGCGGGCTGCTTCCCGAACATCACGCGTGCGTTTCAGACGTGGCTGCCCGCGAAGGAGCGCGAGCGCGCGCAGGCGATTTTGTGGCTGAGCGCCCGCTGGGGCGGCGCATTCACGCCGCTCCTCGTGGTGTCGTTCCTGAATTTCGTGTCGTGGCGCCGCGCGTTCGAGATCTTCGGCGTCATCGGCGTGGTGTGGGCCGTGATCTTTTTCCGCTGGTATCGCGACGATCCGGCGAAGCACCCGTCAGTGAACAAGGCGGAGCTTGCGCTGCTGCCGCCACCGTCGGAGACCGCATCGGTGCACGGCGGCGTGCCGTGGCGTATGTTCCTCGGCTCCGGATCCGTGCTGCTGCTCTGGGCGCAGTACATCTGTCTGTGCTACGGCTGGTGGTTCTACATCACGTGGCTGCCGACGTATCTCCGTGACGAGCGCGGCTTGTCGCTCGGCAAAGGCGCGCTTCTGGCCGGTCTGCCGCTCTTCATGGGGGGCATCGGCTGCCTGGTGTCCGGTTTCATCGCCAAGCACCTGGCCGTGTGGGTCGGCAGCGTCATTCGCGCGCGCCGCATCCTCGCGATCACCGGCTTCATCGGCGCGTCGGGCGCGATCGTCATTTTCACGAGGTTGCAGGATCCCACCCTGGCCATGCTGATGCTCGGGATGTCGAGCTTCTGCAACGATCTCGTCATGCCGCCGGCGTGGGCCGCGTCGATGGATCTCGGCGGCCGCTACGCGGGCACGCTTTCCGGCAGCATGAACATGGTGGGCAACCTCATCGGCGGCTCGTCCCCACTCATCGTCGGCTACCTGCTCGACTGGACCGGCAACAACTGGACGCTCACCTTCAACATCTCGGCCGGCATCTACCTGCTGGGCGCGGTGTGCTGGCTGTTCCTGGATCCGCACACGCCGCTCGAGAGGCAGGAGTCCGTGCACGGTTCGCCGTTGCCGGGGGTTGCGAAGGCTTGAAGGGGGAGGATCAAATGAATCGTCGCGAGTTCGTGAGCCGCGGCGTGTGTGTATTGACGGCGCCGCTGATCCTGCCGCGCCGCGCGTTCTTCTCTCAAAGCGCGCTCCCGCCGCTCCCGGCGGCGGCCGCGGACGGCTGGATCGATCTGTTCAACGGCAAGAACCTCGACGGTTTCTACACGTTCCTCCAGCGTTCCGGGAAGAACAGCGATCCGAAGGGGTACATCAAGGTCGAGAACGGACTGCTGCACATCATGGCGAACGAGGTGACGTCCGAAGTGGCCGAGACGGGCTACATCGCGACGCTGCGCGAGTTCGAGAACGTGCGCATCCGCGTCGAGTTCAAGTGGGGCGAGAAGCGCTATCCCCCGCGCCTCGAGGCCAAGCGCGACAACGGACTCGTCTACCACATCGTCGGCGACGACGTGGTGTGGCCGGTGTGTGTCGAGTGTCAGATCCAGGAGACCGATTGCGGCGACGTGTTCCTGCTCGGTCCCACCGGCAAACAGACGAAGGCGACGACCGGCAGTCTGACGACGTTCAATCCGGGCCGCGGCGTGGGAACCGGACGCGCCGCAACTCCACCCGCCGCGCCTGCGCCGCCTCCCGCGGCCGCGCCTGCCGCGCCAGCGCCGCCACCGAACCCTCGCGTGCAGGGCAATCGCATCTTGAAAGAGGGCGACTTCGAGATCCGCAACGACTGGAACGTGATCGAAGTGCTCGCGCAGAACGATCGATCAGCGCACCTCGTCAACGGACGGATCGTGAATGCGCTGAACAACATTCAGCAGGCGGATCCTGCGAATCCTGGTCAGATGATTCCGCTCACGCGCGGGAAGATCGCGGTGCAGGTCGAGTACGCGGAGATCTGGTATCGGCGCATCGCGGTCAAATCGCTTGTCTAAAAGCTTTCACCACGTTGGACACGTGGAACACGTGGTGGAAAGCTTTTAGACAGCGGTGCGCTTCGGTCTGAACACCAGCGCGAAGATCACGCCCACGACAGCGGCCATCACGGCGGGCACGGTCCAGATGCCCAGCCAGTTGTGCTTGCCGTCGGGCAGCAGGTAGCGATCGACGACCTGGCCCGAGACGAACGCGCCGATGAAGTAGCCGACGCCGTAGGTGATGAAGTTCAGGAAGCCCTGTGCCGCGCCGCGGATGCGCTCGCCGGCCTGCTGGTCCGTGTAGATCTGTCCGGCGACGAAGAAGAAGTCGTAGCAGACGCCGTGCAGCAGGATGCCGATGTAGATCAGCCACATGCCGGTGGACGCGTTGCCGTAGCCGAACGCGAAGTAGCGCGCGGCCCACGCGAACATGCCGACCACCATGATCCACTTGATGCCGAAGCGCCGCAGGAAGAACGGCATTGCCACCATGAAGCCGATCTCGCTCATCTGGCCGAACGTCTGGATGAACGCGGGCTCGGGCGCGCCGATCTCGTTGAGGAACGGGTTCGTGAACGCGTAGTAGAACTGCTGGGGGATGCAGAGAAAGAACGATCCGAGCACGAAGATGAGGAACGACGGGTCGCGCATCAGTTGCAGTGCGTCGAGCCCGATCGCGTCGCGCACGGAAAACTTCGCGCCCGCGGCCTTCGGTGGCGTGTGCGGCAGCGCCAGCGAGTAGACACCCATCAGGATCGAGCAACCGGCCGCGATCTGCATCGGCAGCGCCTTCGCATCCGCCTTCAGCACCTTGCCGACGACGATGCCCGCGACGATCCAGCCGATGGTACCGAGCACGCGGATGATGGGGAAGTCGCGCGCAGGGTTCTCGACGTGGTGGAACGACACCGAGTTGGTGAGCGAGAGCGTCGGCATGTAGCAGAACGAGTACGCGATCAGCAGCGCGTAGAACGATCCCCAGTCCGTGCGCGTGGAGACGAGCCACATCAGCACGCCGCCCAGCAGGTGCAGCACGGCGAGCAGTTTTTCTGAAGCGAAGAAGCGGTCGGCAATCATGCCGACGAAGAAGGGCGCGACCAGCGCCGCGATCGCCGTCGCGCCGTACGCCAGCCCGACTTCGGCGCCGCTGAATCCCAGCGTCTGTCCCAGGTACGTGCCCATCGTCACGTACCACGCGCCCCAGATGAAGTACTGGAGGAACATCATCACCGACAGTCGCGTCCGGATGCTCGTCATGGGGGCGAATATTACCCGCAAACGTGGAACTCAGAACTCAGAACTCTGAACTCGGAACTTGGAGCACGTTGCAGAATCAGCAGCGGCGTGGGTTTTGCGCAGGGCGCGCCCGACCCACGCGGCGAATCTCGGACCGGTCCTCCACCGGCGGGCCGCGGAAATCGTTCGCCTCCATCCGCGCGGATTTCGTGCTGCGATCATCGGGCCGCTTCGCTGCGGCGGGCCACGGATTTCTCGCGTGGGAGAGCAACGCGCGAAATCCTGGCCCGCCTGCGCGAAGGTCGGCCCTCGGAAATCCGCGCTCCTTCCGGCGCGATTTCCCACTTCGCTCTCGCGTCCCGCCGAGTCGGACCGGTCCGAGATTCGCCGCGAGGGTCGGGTCGACCGAGCAGGACCAGCGCCGCTGCTAATTCTGCAACGCGCTCTTAGGAGCTAGGTACGCCTGCCATGAGCCGCATCAGCGAGTCCTGCGTGGCCTGGGCGCGCGGGACTTCGCCGGCGATGCGGCCCTGGCGAAAGACGAGGACGCGCGTCGAGAGGTTGAGGATTTCGGGCATCTCGCTGGAGATCAGGAGAATCGCCGTGCCGGACGCGGCCAATTCGTCGAGCAGCGCGTGGATCTCGGCCTTCGCGCCGACGTCCACGCCGCGCGTCGGCTCGTCCACGATGAGCGTGGACGAGCGCGCGGCGAGCCAGCGTGTGAGCACGACCTTCTGCTGATTGCCGCCCGAGAGACCGGCCACCTGTATGTCGATGGCGGAAGCGCGCAGCCGCAGCCGATCGAAGAACGGCGTGACCGCGCCGCGCTCGGCGCCGCGCCTGATGAACACGCCGCGCGACAGCCGTCCGAGCACCGCCATCGTCGCGTTGGCGAGCACCGACATGGACAGGACTAGGCCCTGTCGCTTGCGATCCTCCGGCACCAGACCGAGGCCGAGCGCGATGGCGTGCGCCGGCGACGTAATGCGCACTTCCTGGCCATCGACGAAGACGCGGCCGGTGGCGTGCGGATCGAGGCCGAAGATCGCCTGCGCGACTTCCGATCGGCCGGACCCGACGAGCCCTGCGCAGCCGAGGATCTCGCCGGCGCGCAGCGTGAACGACACGTCACGAAAGCCAGCAGGACTCGACAGCCCCTCCACGCGCAGCCGTTCGGCGCCTGCCGCACCGGCGACGTGCGACGGAAAGTACTCGTCCAGGCGCCGGCCGATCATCAGCTCGACCAGGCCCGCGCGATCGATCGACGCGATCGGCCGCGTGGCGACGTGACGGCCGTCGCGCAGAATCGTGACGGTGTCACACAGCGCGAAGATCTCCTCGAGCCGGTGGCTGACGTAGATGCACGTGACGCCCCGCTCGCGCAACCGGCGCATCAGGGCGTACAGGCCCTCCGCTTCGTGCAGTGAGAGGCTGCTCGTCGGTTCGTCGAAGATGATCACGCGCGCGCCGCGATTGATCGCACCGGCGATCTGCACGAGCTGCTGTTGGCCGACGGTCAGCGTGCCGAGAGTCCGCGTGACGTCCAGCTCGGCGCCGACCGTCGCCAGCATGTCGCGCGCGCGACGCTGCATCTCGCTCCGCGCCACGAACCCGCGTGACGCCGGCAGCGCTCCCAGGCACAGGTTTTCTGCGACCGACAGGTTCTCGCAGAACGCGAGTTCCTGGTGCACCATCGCGATGCCAGCGTCGAGCGCGTCGTTCGGCGCCGCAAACGTTACGGCCCGGCCGTCGATCTCGATCGTTCCGCCATCAGGCTGGTGAATGCCGGCGAGGATCTTGCCCAGCGTGCTCTTGCCCGCGCCGTTTTCACCGCACAGCGCGTGACACGATCCCGCCGCGACGTCGAATGACACCCCATCCAGCGCGACGACGCCCGGGAAGCGTTTGGAAACCGACCGGAGCGAAAGGAACGATCCGTGCGACATGCGGTGCGATAAACGCCCAGCGGCAGATTTGCGTCCACCGCGGAGTTTGAACTATACAAGCCGGGCAGGAGACCGAGTCCATGAAATCAACGAGAACGATCTTCCCCGCGATCGCGGTCACGGGTGCGGTGCTGTTGGCGACGTCGGCGTTTGCGCAGGGTGGCGGCGGACGCGGCCGGGGGCCAGGCGTCGCCTCGCCGGAGGTCGGCGCCGATAAGACGGTCACGTTCCGCTACGTCGCGCCGCCGAACGCCCAGCAAATTACGGTCAGTGGCGAGCTCGGTGGCAAGAGCTATCCGATGACGAAGGGCGAGAACAACGTGTGGACGGCGAAGACCGATCCGCTCGCTCCGGACATCTACACCTACTCATTCAACGTCGACGGCGTCGTTGCGCTCGATCCGCGCAACACGAACACGAAGATGGGCTACGGCGGCTTCGGTCCCGTCAGCGTCGTCGAGGTGCCTGGCGACAACGGGCCGGCGTTCTACGACGTGAAGAACGTGCCGCACGGCGCGGTCCGCATCCAGCCGTACTTCTCGAAGACGATGGGCGTCGGCCGCACGGTGTGGATCTACACACCGCCGGGGTACGACACCGGCAAGAGCTATCCGGTCTTCTATCTCATGCACGGTGCCGGTGACATCGAGTCGGGCTGGACGCTGATCGGCCGCGCGAACAACATCCTCGACAACCTGATCGCCGAGGGCAAGGCGAAGCCGATGGTGGTCGTGATGCCGCTCGGGCACGCGATTCAGAGCTTCTACGCCGGCCCGTCGAAGAACGCGGCGACACCGGCGCCAGCGGCGGGTGCCGCGGCTCCGGCGGCGCCCGCGGCCCCAGGTGGTCCTGCGACGCTTTCGCTCTTCGCGCGCGACCTCCTCGAAGACGTCATGCCGATGGTCGAAAAGACGATGAAGGTGTCGGCCAAGCCCGAGGATCGCGCGGTGGGCGGTCTTTCGATGGGCGGCGGCCAGACGATCAACATCGCGTTCAGCCGTCCCGAGCTGTTCAAGTACGTCGTCCTGATGAGTCCCGCGGCGCCCAACGCCGCCTCGCTCGAGACGGCGTATCCGAATTTCTTCGGCGATATCGCCGCCGCGAACAAGCGCTTCAAGCTGTTCTGGATGGCAGTGGGCAAGGACGACACGCTCGTCGGCAACGCCGACAAGGCGTTCGACGAGAAGCTGACGGCGGTGAAGTTCAACCACGCGTTCAAGCTGACCGACGGCCGGCACGAGTGGACCGTGTGGCGGTACCACCTGAACGAGGTCGCGCCGCTGCTGTTCAAGTAGAGTGCTTGCAACTTCGAACTGCGAACTTTGAACTCTGAACCGAAAGCTCTAGAGTTCTGAGTTCAGAGTTCGCAGTTCAAAGTTGCATTTGATGCTTTCCCGCCGTCTATTCGCCTCGTCGCAGCTCGGTCTGCTGCTGGTCATCGGGCTGCTGGGCCTAGTGCTCACGCTCTTTGCGGGCAGTCACGTGGACGCGCGGACGGGCGCGACGGTCAACAACTTTCTCAACTCGTACACGCTGATTCAGACGGCCACGGACGCGAGCTTCTTCGCCGTCATGGCCGTCGGCGCCACCGTCGTCATCGTCTCGGGCGGCATCGATCTGTCCGTGGGATCGATCTACGCGCTGGCGGGCGTGACGACCGCGATGATCCTGCGCGCGATGGGGCCGGCCGATCCGGCGGTGACGGTGATCGCCGGCGCCGCGATCGCGATCGTCGTCGGCCTGGTGTGCGGTGCGCTGAACGGGCTGATGGTGGTCGGGCTCGATGTGCACCCGTTCATCATCACGCTCGGAACGATGTGGATTCTGCGCGGCATTGCGTTCGTGGCGAGTCGCGCGGAGAGTATCCTGCTGCCGGCGCCGCTCACGAGCGTGGCGAAGGCGTCGCTCGGGTTGCCGAGCGCGCTGTATCCCGTGCCGATGCTCGTGATGGTGCTGGTGACGATCGTCGGCGCCGTGTATCTGACGCGCACGGTGATGGGCCGTCACGTGTTTGCCGTCGGCGGCAACGTCGAGGCGAGCCGGTTCGCCGGTCTGCGCATCAGCCGCATCAAGATCGGCGTGTTCATCGCCTCGGGACTGACGGCCGGCCTCGCGGCGTTCATGGGCGCGAGCTTCTACGGATCGGCGTCGTGCGGCGACGCGACGGGATACGAGCTGTACGTGATTGCGTCGGCGGTCGTCGGCGGCGCGAGCCTGTCGGGCGGGAAGGGCAGCGCGATCAATGCGATGCTGGGCGCGCTGCTGATCGTTTTGATTCGGCAGTCGATCCGGTCGCTGCACTTCGATCAGAATTACGAGTGGATCATCATTGGCGCAGCGGTGATCGTGGCGGTCGTCCTCGATCAGTCCAGCGCGCGCTTCACCAGACGTCGGCTGGCGACGAGCGCCGGCACGCCGACGTCATCTTAGAGCGGAGGAACTCATGACTCGAGTGTGGACAGTCGCTGCGGTGGCGATGCTCGCCGCGGCTGGCGCGTGCAGCGGAAGCGGCGGAAGCGGTTCGACGTCGGGCGGCGCCACGCCGGCGCCAGGCCTGAAGATCGCGCTCATCGCGAAGAGCTCGACCAATCCGGTGTTCCTCTCCGCGCGCACCGGCGCCGAAGCCGCCGCCAAGGAACTCACCGCCAAGCACAACGTGCCGGTGACGATCGAGTGGCTCACGCCGCCGAACGAAGACGGTCAGGTGCAGGCGCAGCGCATCGCGCAGGCCGTGAACGAAGGCGCGAATGCCGTGCTCATTTCGTGCTCAGATGCCGGCAAGGTGACTGGCGCGATCAACGACGCCGTCGCGCGCGGCGTCCAGGTGATGACGTTCGACAGCGACGCGCCCGAGTCGAAACGCTTCGCATTCTACGGCGTGGACGACGTGAAGACGGGACAGGCGGTGATGGACGAGCTGGCGAAGCAGATGGGCGAGAAGGGACAGATCGGCATCCTCGCCGGCAACCCGAACGCGCCGAATCTCCGCAAGCGCGTGGACGGCGTGAAGCAGGCCGCGACGAAGTATCCGGGCATCAAGATCATCGACACCTTCTACCACGCGGAAACCGCCCAGGATGCGGCGGCCGAAGTGATCCGGGTGCAGAACGCGTATCCGCAGCTGAACGGCTGGGCGATGATCGGCGGCTGGCCCCTGTTCACGCAGACGCTGCTGACGGATCTCGATCCTAAGAAAGTGAAGATCGTGGCCGTTGACGGACTGCCGCCGGAGCTGGCGTACGTCGAGAAGGGTCTCGCGCCTGTGCTGCTCGCGCAGCCGACGTACCTGTGGGGCTACGAATCCGTGAAGCGCATCTTCGACAAGGTCCAGCTCAAGCAGGACGTGCCGCAGATCATCCCGATGGAACTCGTGCGCGTGACGAAGGACAACCTCGCGGACTGGAAGAAGCAGCTGAAGGCCTGGGGTTTCACCGGTGTGGACTGAAAGAGAAGGCTTTTAAGACATGCGCTGGTTTCTTCTCACGATCCTCTTGCTGGCCCTGATCCTTGTCCCGTTCTTCATCTGGGAGGACTGGTTCAACACGCTGGGTGATCGCATCGCGCGCGGGGAGTTGTCCACGTGGTACGCGGCGGCCGCCATTGCGGCGCTGCTCGCGTCCGACATCGTCCTGCCCATTCCGTCCAGCATCGTCTCTGCAGCGGCCGGCGTGCTGCTGGGGTTCTGGAAAGGCACGCTGACGGTGTGGATCGGGATGTCGGTCGCGTGCCTGATCGGCTACTGGATCGGCGCGAGGGCGACGGGATTCGCGCGCCGGTTCGTCGGGCCGGACGGGCTCGCGCGCGCCGAACGGCTGGCCGCGCGGTACGGCGACTACGCGCTGCTCGTCTGCCGTCCCGTGCCCGTACTGGCCGAGGCCAGCACGATCTTTGCGGGAGTCGTCCACACGCCATTTCGCCGGTACGTGCACCTCACGACGTGGTCGAACCTTGGCATCGCCGCTGGCTATTCAGCTGTTGGCGCGTTCTCGATGCGCGTGGATTCGTTCCTGCTGGCGTTCCTCGGGGCGATCGCGTTGCCGGGCGTGGCGATGCTGGCGGCGAGAGTGTTCAAGTTCTACGAGCAAAAACCAGCACGAAGGACATGAAGACACGAAGATAACGAAGGCGCTCTATCAATCGGTCAGGTGTCTCAAGATCCACCCATACACGTCCGTTGACACCGGCTGTGCGCCAGTGTCCGGCCGGCCCAACTTGCTGATGAACACCGGCGAGTCGTCGTCCCACCCGCCCTGGCGGCCGTGTGATCCCTTCACGAGATGCGCGTTGAGCGGGATCACGTCGAGCAGCGAACGGAATCCGAGATTGCGTTTGAGCAGTTTCCATCCGACCGTGAGCGGCGGGCGCTTGATAGCGGGATCGAGGAAGAGCTCGACCGGATCGTAGCCGGGCTTGCGGTGGATATCGACCGTGCGCGCGTAATCGGGTGCGCGGCGATCGTCGAGCCAGTAGTAGTACGTAAACCACGCGTCGTCGGCCGCCACGAGGATGAAGTCGCCCGAGCGCGCGTGGTTCATCCCGTGCGCGGCCTTTTCCGCGTCGCCCCAGATGAACTCGATGCCGCCCACGCGATCAAGGGCTGCGCGCACGGCGCCCAGCTTCGATCGATCGTTCACGTACACGTGCGCCACCTGGTGATCGGCGACGGCGAATGCGGCGCTGCCGCCGGGGTCGATCACGTCGAGGCCGCGTTCGTCGCGCACAGTGAGCAGGCCCTGGGTGCGCAGCACGCGATTCAGGTGAATGGGCCGCTTGACGTCGCGGATGCCGTACTCGGACAGCACGATCACGCGAGCGCCGCGGGACTCATAGAACGCGATCAGATCGCCCGCGACCTGATCGATCTCGCCGAGCGCATCCGCCACGACGGCAGGATCGCCGCCGAGGCGCTGCAGGTCGTAGTCGAGGTGCGGCAGGTAGACCAGCGACAGCGTTGCGTTGAACTTCTGTTCGACGCGCTTCGCGGCCTCGGCGATCCACGCCGTCGAGGTGATGCCTGCGCGCGGTCCCCAGAAATCGAACAGCGGAAACGTCCCGAGCGTGCCCTGCAGGTCCTGGCGCAGGTCCGGCGGGTGCGTGTAGACGTCCGGAATCTTGCGTCCGTCGGCGGGATACATCGGCCGCGGCGTGACGGAGTAGTCCGCGGTCGAGTACATGTTGAACCACCAGAACAGGTTCGCGCACGTGAACGACGGATCGATCGCGCGCGCGGCATCCCAGATCTTCGGCGCCTGGACGAGCGCGTTGCTCTGCTTCCAGAACTTGACCTCGGCCTCTTCGCGCGAATACCACCCGTTGCCGACGATGCCGTGCACCGACGGCAGCTGGCCGGTGAGGTAGTTCGTCTGCGCGGAGCACGTCACGGCTGGAAATGCCGGCTGCACGCGCGTCAGCGTCGCGCCCTTGACCCACGCCGCGAGCTTCGGCGTCGCCGGACCGATCAGCTTCGGCGTCAGACCGACGATGTTGAGGACCGCAGTCTTGTTCATGGCAACTTGAAACTTGGAACTTGGAACTCTGAACTCAGAACTCAGGTTGCAACTTACTTCTGGCTTCTGGCTTCGAACTTCGAAGTTCCCTCAACGTCCACTCATACTCTCTCGCGATCGATTCCCCGAGGTCGGTCTTCAGCGCTGCCGGCAGCACGTCCCACGTGTAGGTTTCGATCTCGAGGTGTCGCGTGAAGCCCTGCGCGCGCGCGGCGTGGATGACCGTGCGCACGTAGTCCTGCGTCGAGCCAAGTTCCTCGTACGAGGCCGCGTAGAGCGGCACGTGAAAGTGCGTGCGAAAGGCTCCGGCGCCCGAGCGATTGACGGCCGCCTCGATGGCGGGGCCAAGATCCGGGTAGTGCCGAAGCTCGCCGGCGTCCGCCTCGACCGTCTGGTGCAGGTACGTCGAGTCCGCGAACGTGCGCAGACGGTCGAGCACACGCGCGCGGGCGTCCGGCGACGCCGGCACGTGCACGTCCAGTGCGGAGCTGAGCTGCACGCGGCCGATGCGCAGGCCGGCGCGCTGCAGTGACGTCAGCGCCTCGTGGGCGTCCTCGTGCTCGACCGCGAAGTGGCAGCAGTCGAAGCACACGGAAATGTGCTCGAGCAGTGCCGCGCGCGCGCGGTCTTCGCTGATGCCGAGGGTGCGTGCGAGCAGCGGTGCGCCGTGAGGCAGCAGACGCTGCTCGAAAAAGGTGATCGTCTCGGCCGACGTCTCGAGCACGCAGTCGGGCTCGGGCTCGATGTCGAGATGGACGAGCGTGCCGTCGCGCTCGCGCACCTTCACGAGGTCGGCGGCGATCTCGACAAGGTGCCGCACGATCGTCATCCACTCGTCACCGGTTGCGCGCGCCATCCACGTTTTGTACGACAGCGGCGCCGTGGAGACGCCGGCATCGAGCCCGGCCGGCACGAGCCGCGCGACGATCCGAATCAGATCGCGCGTGTAGCGCACGCGCTCCGGATCCCGCCAGTCCGGCGCGTAGACCTCTTCCTTGACCGGCGTGCGGTGAAACTGCCCGTGCGGAAACCCGTTGAGGATGGCGACGTAGAGCCCTTCGCCGGCAAGCCAGCTGGCAAAGTCATCGAGGTGTCCGTCGAGGAGTTCGCGGGCGTCGCGCGCCGAGAGCCGCAGCCCGAGGCCGAACGGCGCGTCCTGTGAAAAGCGCTGCTTCAGCGCGGGCGCGTACGTGCGAAGGTTCGCGCTGACGCCCGGCCAGCCGTCGGCCGGATGAATGTTGGTGCAGTACGTGAGGTGCAGCGGCGGATCGCCCGCGACCTTCACCGCGAACGGCCCAGCGCGCCGGCGTCCGCGGCCGCCTGGCCCGTGCCGGTCGGAACCTTGAACTTCGGCGACTGGCGCAGGAACGCGATCGGGTTCTCGAGCACCACGCGCTCGATGAGCGATTCGGGATGCTTGCGGCGGCGCATTTCCATCACGAACTTGGGCACGGCGAGCGGTTCGCTCGGGCCCCAGTCGCATGCACCGGCGACGAGAATGCGATCGGGACCGTATTTCTCGATCATGTCCACCGCGCGCTGCGGCGAGACCTTCGTCTGCGGATAGAGCGTGAGACCCGCCCAGAAGCCGTGCTCGAGAATGGCCGCGATCGTGTGCTCCTCGGCGTGATCGACGATCACGCGGCCCGGCTCGAGCGCGGGCGTGGCGAGCAGCACGTCGATCGTGATGCGCGTGCCCTTGTGCTTGTCCTCGAGGTGCGGCGTGTGAATCAGCACGAGCTGACGAAGCGCGGCCGCCATCGAGATCTGCTCGGTGTAGATCGCGATCTCGTTCTTCGTCACGCGATTCATGCCGATCTCGCCGATGCCGAGCACCGTCGGGCCGTCGAGCAGGTCCGGCAGGCGCTTCAAGACCTCGCGCGACAGCTCGATGTTGTCCGACTCCTTCGGGTTCATGCCCAGCCACGTGTAGTGCTGGATGCCGTACTGTGCCGCGCGCTTCGGCTCGAACTCCGTGAGCTGGCGGAAGTAGTCGAGGAAACCGTCCGGGGTGCTGCGATCCCAGCCCGCCCAGAACGCCGGTTCGGTGAGCGCCACGCAGCCGGTCAGCGCCATCTGCGCGTAGTCGTCTGTTGTCCGCGACACCATGTGCGCGTGGTGATCGATGTACCTCATGAGCGGCGCTCCTTGAGCGATCGATCGTACGCGCCGACGGCGCCCTTGCGGTCGAGCGCGGTCAGCGGCTCGACGTGCGGATCGCTCAGCAGCATCTGAATCTCAGCCACGCGGTTGGGCGACGTGCCGCCGAGCACCGCGATGGCCTCGGCAAGGACCTGCATGCGGAAGTCGCGCGTCGCGCCGCCGGCGCGATCGAGCCGGTCGAGAAACGCCGCCACCTCGATCAGGCGGTTGCGGTTTTCGATGAAGTACTCATCGACGAGCGCCGTGGGGCCGAGCGGCGAGGCCGCGGTTTTCGGTGTCATCGAGTGCCTCCCGAAAGTGCCGCTGCCAGCACGGGCGCCATCGCAGCTCCGGTGAGTCGCGCGTCCTCGATGCGGCGCAGCACGTCGATCGCGCGGATCATAACGCTCCGGTCGATTTCGTGCACTTCCACCGGCTGGCCGATGCTGCGGAGCAGCAGGATCGTCAGCTGGCCGCCAAGATGCTCGCGGAACTCCTCGAGCCCGCGCAGCACCGAGCGCTCGTGTTCCGGCAGATCGAGGTGCGCGCCCAGCTCGGGGACATACACCGCCAGCCGCAGCGCGATCAGCAGATCCGTGATGCGATGCCAGTCGCGCTCGGACAGCAGTCCGACCAGGCAGGCGTACGTCGTGTCGAGCGCGATGCCGATGGCCACCGCCTCGCCATGCCGCAGTCGATGCGATGTCAGCTGCTCGAGCTTGTGCGCGGCCCAGTGCCCGAAGTCGAGCGGCCGCGACGATCCCGTCTCGAACGGATCGCCGCCCTGCGCGATGTGCGCCAGGTGCAGGGCCGCGGATCGCCGTACGACGACGTCCATCGCCGCCGCGTCGCGCGCGACGATCGCGGGTGCCAGGCGCTCGAGCTCGTCGAAGAATGGTGCGTCGCGAATGAGCGCGGCCTTCACCGCCTCGGAGACGCCGCCCAGCCAGTCGCGATCGAGCAACGTCGTCAGGAACGCCGCGTCGTTGATGACCGCGTACGGCGGCGCGAACGTCCCCAGGTAGTTCTTGACGCCGAACGCGTTGATGCCGTTCTTCACACCAACGGCCGAATCATCCTGCGCGAGCACCGTCGTCGGCACGCGAATCAGCCGCACGCCGCGATGCGCGATCGCCGCGGCATAGCCGACGACGTCGAGCATGGCGCCGCCGCCAACGGCGACGACGTACGAGTGACGGCAGAGGGCGGCCTGATGAATCGCGCGGCCGACGACGTCGAGCGTGTCGGTGCCGGTCTTACATGCCTCGCCGCCGGGAATCACGAGGACTGAACCCGCGAGCCGGAATACGTGTGCGTGCGCCGCCTGATAGCGCGCAACCGCGTCGGTGATCCCCGCATGCGCGCGCGCCACGCCGTCGTCGATGACGGCGAGCACGTCGGCCGGACCGCGGCCCGGATCGCTTGTGATGAGCGAGGCGAGGAGCGGATTGTGCGCGGCGAAGACACCGGTGGTGAAATGGACCGGGAAGTCGAAGGCAACCCGGATTTTCTGACGAATCTCGTCCATTTCAGGTGACCGCAAAGGCTCGTGCGAGCCGGCCGGCAAGGACCGCCGTCGCCAGAATCGCCAGACTGTAAATCATACCGGCGTACGCGGCGCCAATGGCGGCGTCGAGAAAGACCAGCGATAACACGCCTGTTTTCACCGCATTTCGAATGACGGCGGGACTGGTGTTTTGCCGTGCGGACCAGAACGCGGGCCACACGCGCCACGCCAGGAACGCGGTGAGCAGCAGCGCGGCGGGCGTGGACATCGGACCCGGTCGCGCGATCGCGACGCCCGCGAGCAGGCCGAACACGAGCGCATGCAGCGTGAGTGCGATGTTGGCCGCGCGCCGCGTCCCGCCGGTCACCTCGCCGCGGCTGACGATCGTGACCGCGCAGATGTAGAAGAGCGGGATGAGTCCGAGCGGCCAATGGGCGCCGGCCGCTCCGGCAACCGTGGTCATGCCGAGGATCAGGTTCAGGCCACGGCACGCGCCCATGTTGACTGGGCCGAACAGCGGGTGCCGCTTACCCCACGCGTCGTACAGCAGAATTGCACCGGCGAGCAACAGCGCGACCAGGAACGATTCGTGCGAGGCGCGCTGCGCCGCAAGGAGACCGGCCGCGAGCAGGATCGTACCGAGCGTCGCCGCCGCGGCCGTCGTCACGCGTCCGCTCGGAATCGGACGCTCGGGCCGTTCGACGCGGTCGATGTCGCGATCGAAGACGTCGTTCAGGACGACCCCGCCGGCGTAGAGCGCGGCGGTGGACACGAGCAGCCACGCGAGGGAACGCCAGCCGCCCAGGCCCGCGACGGCGTTGCCGGCCAGCACGTCGGCCAGGGAGGTGGCGACGTTGGCGGGACGAAGCAGCTCCAGAAAAGCGCGGCGCACAGGGCTCGTGACGTGCGATGCTAGCGCATCCCTTCCGCGGAGTCGTCTATGAAGCAGACACTGACGTTTTGCTGCGCGCTTGCTGTTGCGGCGCTCTTTGGCGCCCATGCGATGTCTGGCCAGTCTGCTGCCGATCGGAAAGACTGGCAGCAAATCTTCAACGGCCGCAATCTCGACGGATGGACGCCCAAGATCCGCCACTACCCGCTCGGCGAGAACTTCAATGACACCTTCCGAGTCGAGAACGGCGTGCTGAAAGTGTCGTACGACAAGTACGACACCTTCGAGGAGCGCTTCGGTCACCTGTTCTATCGCGAGAAGTTTTCGTACTACATCATCGCGGCGGAGTACCGCTTTGCCGGCGAGCAGGTGAAAGGCGCGCCTGCGTGGGCGATCAGAAACAACGGCCTGATGCTGCACAGCCAGGCGCCCGAGACGATGGGGCTCGATCAGGATTTTCCGATCTCGATCGAAGCGCAGCTGCTGGGCGGGGGGCCGGAGGGATCGCCCGCGCGCCCGACGTTGAATGTGTGCACGCCGGGCACTGACATCTTCCGCAACGGCATGAAGGTGGGCAGCCACTGCACGAACTCGACGTCGCCGACGTTTTACGGCGAGCAGTGGGTGCGCGTCGAGGTGGAAGTGCACGGCGGCGAGCACATCACGCACCGAGTCGACGGAAAGTCCGTGCTCGAGTACGACCAGCCGACGATCGGCGGCGGCAGCGTCTCCGGCCACGATCCGGCGGTGAAGAAGGACGGCACGCTCCTCACCGAGGGCTACATCACGATTCAGGGCGAGAGCGCGCCGACGGAGTTCCGCAAGATCGAGGTGCTCAATCTGTCCGGCTGCATGGATCCGAAATCAGCGAAATTCAAGTCGTACTACGTGCACCGCGACGACACGAAGTGCCAGTGAGGGCGACCATGCGCAATAGAGCAGAGGTGGCAACCGGTGTCGGCGGCGCGCTGCTGGCCGCCGCGATCGTGACGATGTCGCTGGCGCAGCCGGTGGACGCGCGCCAGGGCGGACGAGGCGCGCCGCAGGCGCCGCGCGAGCCGGCGCCGGGCCTGAGCGGCGCGGGCGCCGGGATCGGCGCGGGTCCCTACGATCTGCCGGCGGTGGATGCGGCGGCCGCCACGCGCGGTCGCACGACATGGGCGGGCGAGTGCATCACCTGCCACGGCACGCAGGCGCGCGGCACCGAGCAGGCGCCGAACCTGGTGCGCTCGCTCGTCATCCTCAAAGATCGCAACGGCACGGAGCTGGGCCCGTTCCTGAAGAAGGGCCACCCCATGCAGAGCGGCAAGGCGAGCACGAGCCTGACCGACGACCAGATCGTCGATCTCACGCACTTCCTGCGGCAGCGTGTGAACGACGGTCTGCGCGGGTCCCCGATTTTCGCTCCGGGAAACATCCTCACGGGCACGGCGGCTGCGGGCCAGGCGTATTTCAACGGGCCCGGGCAGTGCACGCAGTGTCATTCGGTGACCGGCAACCTGGCCGGGATCGGCGGGCGTTACTCACCAGTGGATTTGCAGCAGCGCGTGGTCTTTCCGTTTGCGGCGGGCCGCGGCCGCGGCGCGCCGGCAACGGCGCCCGGCGCGCCGAATCCGCGCGCCATCACGGTGACGGTCACGCCGGCCACCGGGCCTGCGCTCTCGGGCACGCTGGTGACGATGGACGACTTCTTCGTGACGCTGCGCGACGCAGCGGGCAACATGCAAACGGTGCGTCGCGGTCCCACCGTGAAAGTGGTGAAGACCAATCCGCTGCAATTCCACATCGATCTGCTGGACAAGATCACGGACAAGCAGATGCACGACGTGGTGGCTTATCTGGAGACGGTGAAATGAAGCGCCTGCTCACCTTCGCGTTGCTTGCCGCGGTTCCGCTGGTGTCCACTGTGCTGCTCGCGCAGCAGCCGGCGGCGAGTCCGCTCGGTCTCGATCCGGCGCGGTTGCTCAAGCCGGCCACCGATGCGTGGCCCTCGTACAACGGCGATTACACCGGCCGCCGCTTCAGCACGCTCACGAAGATCACCGACAAGAACGTCGGCGCGCTGAGCCTCGCGTGGGTCTACCGGCTGAACGGCGCCGGCGCGACCAACCTCGGCTCGATCAAGGGCACGCCGCTCATGGTGAACGGCGTGATCTACACGTCCTCGCCGGATCACGTGTGGGCGCTCGACGCGCGGACCGGCCGCGAGCTGTGGCACTTCGCCTGGAAGTCCACCGGCGGCATCCACATCGCCAACCGCGGCGTCGCGCTCTACAACGACTGGCTGTTCTTCGAGACGCCCGACTGCAATCTCGTCTCGCTCAACATCAAGGACGGCACCGAGCGCTGGCACCAGAAGATCTGCGATCTCGACTTGTTCTATTACGGCTCGGTGGCCCCGATCATCATCAAGAACATGGTGATTGCCGGCGTGAGCGGCGACGACCTCGATTTCCCCGGCTACCTGCAGGCGCACGACGTCGCGAGCGGCGAGCTGCGATGGAAGTGGTGGGTGGTGCCGCAGAAGATGGGCGACCCCGGCTCCGACACGTGGCCCAACGAAGACGCGATGAAGCACGGTGGCGGCATGACGTGGCAGCCGGTCACGTACGATCCCACGTTGAATCACCTGTACGTCTCGACCGGCAATCCGCAGCCGGTCATCGCGCACAAGAACCGGAAGGGCGACAACCTTTACACCGGATCGTTCGCGGCGCTCGACGTGGACACCGGCAAGATGGCGTGGGCGTTCCAGTCGGCGCCGCACGACACGCACGACTGGGACTCGACGCAGACGCCCGTGCTCATCGACGCGACGATCAACGGCCAGCCGCGCAAACTGATCGCGCAGGCTGCGCGCAACGGTCACTTCTTCGTCGTCGATCGCACGAACGGCAAGGCGCTCGTCTCAACCGAGTACGCGAGGCCGAACTGGTCGAGCGGGTACGACGCGAAGGGATCGCCCATTCCGAATCCCGCGAAGGATCCGCAGATCGACGGCGCGCTCGTGACGCCCAACCAGGGCGGCGCCACCAACTGGCCGTCGCCGAGCTACAGCCCGCAGACGGGTCTCTTCTATGTCAGCGCCGCGCGCGCGTGGAGCATCTACTACATCTACGATCCCGGCGATAACCCGATGGGTTGGGGCGGGACCGATCGCGGCGGCTACTCCGAGTCGATGATCCAGGCGATCGACATCACCAACGGCAAGATCCGCTGGAGTCACAAGTGGGAAAGTGGCGCGCGCTCCGGCTTGCTCACGACCGCCGGCAACCTGCTCTTCGCCGGTGGTTCCTCCAGCGACATCGTCGCGCTCAACGCAACGACGGGCGACGCGCTGTGGCAGGCGCGCCTCAACGCGTCGGTGAGCAACGGACCGATCACGTACGAGATGGACGGACGTCAATACTTGATCGTCGGTGCCGCCGACATGTTGTGGGCCTTCGTGATGAACTAGAGCGACACGAAGGGCGCTGGTCGTTCCACTGCCCGCAACGCTCCGCCCGTCTGAAGCCTCGGTCCATCGCTCCCATCGTCGATCGTACGGACGGCGTGCCCGAAGTTCGTTTGCACGCCGTTCACACATGACAAATCTGCCCAACAGTTTCGGTCACCGAAACGATCCGACGAGTGTCCGTCGTGTGCCGGTGTAAAAACCCCGTAAATACGGGTGTTTTTCGTTGACGCGGCCGTAGGCGCGCGTCTACGATGATTCACATGCGATCGATGCACGCTTCGTTGGTCACGACCACGCACATCCGTGGCGCGGCCGCGTGCGCGCATGCGATCGTCAGCCAGTGGTCCGGCCAGCAGTGGCAGCAGTGCCAGTGTTCGCCAACCACTGGATGATGAGCTGGTCGCCAAATCAAATTGCACGACGGGCCATCATCCTCCACCGGATGATGGCTTTTGTGTTTTAGGCGGTCGATCGATGGCCGCCGGGAGTACCGACAACCGTGGATCTGCGACAACTCGAAATCCTTCGCGCCGTGGCCGACTCGGGATCGTTCACCAACGCGGGACAGCAGCTGCGTCTCTCGCAGTCGGCCGTCAGCCGGCAGATTCTGCTGCTCGAGGCAGAGCTCAAGGAACAGCTGTTTCTACGCATCGGACGGAAGATCAGGATCACCGCCGCCGGCACGACGATCCTGGGACTGAGCCGGCGCGTGTTCGAAGACATCGACGTCACCCGCGCGAATCTCGCGGAGAGCCGGGCCACGCTCTCCGGCACCGTCCGGCTGGTCGGCGGCATGACCGCATGCCTGCACGTGTTTCCGCTGCTCATCAAGGAATTCCGCCGCGAGTACCCGGCGGCGGAGGTCAAGGTGATCACCGGATCGACGGCACGGCTCGTGCGCAAGCTCCGGACCGGCGCCGCCGATTTGGGCCTGCTGACGCTGCCGATTGACGATCCCGCGCTCGTCACCGAATCGGTGATGCGCGAGGAGCTGCTGCTGGTCACCGCGCCGATGCACGCGTTCGCCCAGCGCCGCACGATCGAACCGGCGGATCTCAAAGGTCAGCCGTTGGTCCTCTTCGAACCCGGCGGCAGCACGCGCAACACGATTGAGGCGTTCTTCAAGCGTGAAAGCCTCGCGCCGAAGGTCGTGTCGGAGACGGAGAACGTCGAGGTGATCAAGGCGCTCGTGCGCGCCGGCGTCGGCATGACGATCGTGCCGTATCAGGCCGTGGCGAAAGAAGTCCGCGCGGGACAGCTCTTCGCGTCGCGCATCGCGGGTCCGCCGCTCGTGCGCGAAATCGGCTGGGTCTGCGTGCGCAGCGCGCGCATGCCCCGCGCGGTTCAGGAGATGAAGCGCATGCTCGAAACCGTGCGCCCGCGCCTGGACCTGGCGCCCGACGGTCCACGGACACCGTCACGTCCGGCGGTGCCGATGCCCGCCGTCGCCGTAACGAGGACGGGGACATAGAGAGCTTTCCACCACGTAGGGCACGTGGAGCACGTGGGGCTTTAGGGAAGATCAAGAGACTACGCACTTGCCAAGAGCTTTCCACCACGTAGGGCACGTGGAGCACGTAGGACTTTAGC
>Ga0111538_10003962_pt1 | contig 20630 bp, 15 predicted proteins | sample SoiMethybrSBSTD1_FD_79669 | JGI IMG/M metagenome (GOLD analysis project Ga0111538, IMG submission 79669) | Bulk soil microbial communities from a Populus tree surrounding site in Tennessee, USA - Soil MetaG P. TD hybrid SBSTD1 (version 2)... | ecosystem: Environmental > Terrestrial > Soil >... | reverse complement strand
CTGGAGCGGATCGAGCGAGTTCTGGATCGCGGTTTCCGGGGGTTGGCCCTCGATGAGGAACGGCGCGGCGCCGCGGACGCCGCCGAGCGGCAGACGCGACACCCAGCCCGCCGCCGTCACGCCCGGCACGGACTGAAACAGCTCGCTGGTCCGCTGAAAGAACGGCAGGCGCTGCTGGTGTGAGGTGTACGGCCCTTTTGACGGATCGTTCGGCAGCGGCATCCACAAGCGCGCCGTGGCGAGCCGATCGATCTCGAATCCCGGGCTCACGTCATAGAGCCGCAGGAAGCTCCGCACGAACAACGCGGCGGTCACGAGGAGCACGAGGGCCAGCGCGAACTCGATCACGACGAGCGCGCCTCTGAGCCGCGTGCGCCGCCGTGATCCCGCCTGGCCGCGGCCGGCGTCCTTGAGTGTGTCGTAGACGCCGGTCGGCGAGGCCTGCAGCGCCGGCCACAGGCCGAACAGCAGGCCCGTGCCGACCGCGAGCGCAAGGGACATCCAGAGCACGCGCCCGTTGATTGCGATCTCGGCCGCGCGCGGCAGCGCCGCCGGAATCAGCGCGGTCAGGCCGGCGAGCATCCAGCGACCGAGCACGATGCCAAGGAGGCCGCCCGAGAGTGACAGGACCGCGCTCTCGGTCAGCATCTGCCGCGCGAGACGGCCGCGCGAGGCGCCGAGCGCGCCGCGCAGCGCGAACTCGCGCGCGCGGCTCGAGGCGCGCGCGATCATGAGGTTGGCGACGTTGGCGCAGGCGATGAGCAGCACCGCGGCGACGCCGGCGAGCAGCACCAGCAATGCCGGCCGGACGCGCTCGACGAGATCGAGGTGCAGCGACAGCACGCGCGGCGCCCAGCCCAGTGTCTCCGGATAATCCGCCGGCGAGTCCGCGCGCACCGAGGTGCCGAACGCCGCGAGGCGTCGCTGCGCGTCTTCGATCGACACGCCGGGCGCAAGCCGGGCGATCGCGCCGCCGGCAATCACGCGCGCCGCGCGCGCGGGCGGCGGAAACGGCGTCGCGCCGTACCCGCTGGGACCGAAGAGCTCGGGCTCGCCCGCGATCCCGCGCCCCGGATGACGGAATCCCGGCTCGAGCACGCCGACGATCTCGTACGGATCGTTATCGACCAGGATCTTGCGGCCGAGGATGTGCGGGTCGCGCGAGAAGCGGCGCGTCCACAAGCTGTCGGTGATCACGGCGATCTCGACGTTGTGTGGCTGATGGTCGGCGGCCGTGAAGATCCGGCCGATCTGCGGCCGCGCGCCAAGCAGCGTGAAGAAGTTGGCGCTCACGAGCTGGGCTTCGATCCGTTCCGGCTCGTCCACACCCGTGAGGTTGATGTTGATGGGATAGAGGCCGGCGACATCCTGGAACACGCCGGCGCGCCGGCGAAAGTCCTCGAGCTCCGGCACGGACATCCCGATGTCTTCGATGTGACGCTTCGTGAAGTCAGCCGTCAGACGCACCAGCCGGTCCGGTTGCCAGAACGGCAGGCGCGCCAGCAGGACCGCGTCCACGACGCTCAGGAGCGCCGTCGCCATCCCGATCCCGAGCGCCAGCGTCACCAGCGCAATCGCCGCGAAGCCGCGCGCCTTGACGAGCGAGCGCAGGGCGAACCGGATGTCCTGAAGGGTTCGTTCCATGATGGCGCCGCCCGGTGCAAGGAGCGGGCCAGACGCTGAAAAAGCGGCCGATGAGATGAAGAGCGTGAAGGACGGTCGCTTTTGCTGCCGGCTCTTTGACGCGACCAGCGTCTCGGAATCGCGACCCGCCCTCCCGAAACTGCGACGCCCGGGACGAACGCTGGGACGAACGGCAGACACACAAAAAAGAGGGGCGAGGTTGCCCTCGCCCCTCCCAGTCCGGGCCGTCAGGCGTTTCTTTCTCCGTGCCCTCCGGCCGTTCTCCGTGCCCTCCGGCTTACCAGTTCACTCTGACCATCAACTGGCCGAGGCGGCCGCCCGGATCGTAGCTGTTGCTCGCATCCTGGTAGGCGCTGGTGACCTGGAAGATCGTCGCGCCGGTCCCCGGATTCGCCGAGTTGTTGAAGTTGATGTTGTCGAAGAGGTTCAGCACGGTGAAGGCCACTTCGAGGTTCGAGCGCCCCGTCAGGTTGAACTTCTTGGTGACGCCAACATCGAAGCGCGTGAACCACGGCGCGCGGATCAGCAGCGTCCGCGGCGCGCAGTCCCCCGACTTGATCTGGATGCAGCTCTCGCTGTTGGCCGGCGCGATGTAGCGGCCCTCGGGCGCCCCGAGTGCAGTGCTGTAGCCGTCCGCCGTTGTCTGGCTCACGTTGAACGCGCGACGCGTGTTCAGGATGACGTCGTCCGGCAGCATATAGACCGTCCGGAGCCCGTTCGCCGGGTCGATCCGGATGTCGTGCTTGTACATCTTCTGCAGGTCCTTCGGCGTCATGTTTACGAGGTTGACGTTGCCGAAGTTCACCATCACGGACTGGATGCGGCCGACGCCATTGAACGACCAGCCGCCGAGAATCCCATCGACGATCGGATGGGCGTCGGTCAGGAAGCGGTGACCGCGACCGACCGGCAGCGTCCAGTCCCACTGCGTCTTGATCGCGTGGCGCACGTTGGTGGACGGGTTCATCACGCGGCCGTACTTGAAGCCGAGGAACGCGGATCCGCCTTCGATCGCGTACTGATAGTTGACGCCCGCCGACAGCCCCTGTGACAGGCGGCGGCGCAGGTCGATCTGGAGCGCGTGGTAGTCGCTGTACGCGCCGCTGTCCGTGACGTTGTTCTCGTCGACGGCCGGATTGACCACGAACAGGTTCGCCGGGAGGCCGGCGGCGATCGCGTTGGCCCGGCGGGTGGCGTCGCCGTCCAGGTCTGCGGCCGAGTTGCCGGGCGACGGATTGCGGAACGCCATGTCCCCGGTGAAGCCGGTCGCGGCCCACGTCGTGCCGGTGTACGCTCCCGGATTGGCCGCATCGCGGCTCGCGTTGATGTACGCGAGGTAGGTCGGCAAGGGGGTCGTGCCCGTGCCGGCGCCGAAGTAGGCGAAGCTGCCCGCGCGGCTGCCGCCGGCGGCATTGTTCGCCCGCAGATTGGCGACTGCCAGCTTGAATTCGTTGATGAAGCCGTTCTGCTCGACGTCGCGCGCGTTGTAGTCCAGCTCCGACCACTGGTTCACGCCGCGCGTGCCGACGTAGCGGATGTCCACGGCCATGTCACGCGTGATCGAGCGCTGGAAGCTGATCGTCCAGGTGCGAGCGGAGGCGATGACGATATCCGGCGCGAACGCGTTGAGGTCGTCTGCCCGCTCGGGCCGCACTGTCGCTGGATACGTCGGCGTCTCCGGGAACGACCCTGGGTACAGCCGATTCGTCTGGCTGAGCAGCACGGGCCAGGATTCCCCCGCGGGTACCAGGGTGCCATTGCCCGCGGTACGGTTCGTGGACAGCGTGGCGCCCGGATTCGAGCCGTAGATCCCGGTCCACGCGTTGAGGCCCTGGCGTTCGAACGACTCGGAGTAGCCGCCGCGCAGCGTCGCCTGTTCCGGATCGCCCAGGATCGTTCTGAGGAAGCCATCCTGCACGTTGGGCTTCCACGCCGCTCCGATGTTCGGCGCGAAGTTGTTCCAATCGACGTTATAGCCGTTCACGCCTTTCGTCAGCTGCACGTACTGCGGCACCGCGCCGGTGTTCGTGCCCGCGCTGAAGAACTTGCACTTGTCGTAAGTGCCGCCCGATCCGAGCCCGGACATGCCGCAGACCGATTCGAGCGAGACCGCCGTCAGGTTGTTGTTTCTCGCCTTGAACGGCGTCTGGAGGTCCCAGCGCAGGCCGTAGTTCAGCGTGAGATTCGGCGTCATCCGCCAGGAATCCTGGCCGTAGAGGGAGAAGACGTTGATCGAGCCCTCGAAGCGCCGCGGGCCCAGGAACACGTACTTGTCGGTGTTGTAATCCAGGGCCGCCTGGCCGCTGACGGTCGTCACACGGCCGGTCAGCACGCCGTAGAGCAGCCGCGCGTCGCCGAGCTGCGCGTTCGACGCGCCCGGGAAGTTCGCCGTGGTGAAGAGGCCAATCGCCGGATCGAAGGTGTTATTGAAGCCGAGCGAGATGCCAGGCACCTGATTCTGCGCGTTTTCCCACGCGCGCGAGTTCAGCATCGCTCCGCCGAAGTTGTAGTTGTGGTTGCCGCGCTGCCAGCTCACGCTGTTCTCGAGGCTGATCGTCGGCGCGCTGCGCCAGCTCGGGCCGTTCGTCGCAAACCAGGCGGTCGGCGTGGTCTGCCCCGAGAACTCGGGGAACGAGATCGCCCGCCCGCCCGTGTCGTCGAACGTCTGCGGCCCGTTGCTCGACGGATTGCCGAAGTTGGACGAGCCGCCGAGTGCGGTGATGCCGCCCCGGAGCTCGTTGACGAGATTCGAATTCAGCGCCGACCGCAGCGTCACCGAGTAAAGCGGACGAGCCGATGTGAACAGCCGGTAGTTCGGCGCGCCCGGGAACCGCGCGTCGACGCCGTTCAAGTAGTCCGGATCGCGCGTGGCCCAGATTTGCTGGTAGGAACCGCTCAGCCGGTGACGCGTGCTCAGGTTGTAGTCGATCTTGATCGTCGGCTGATGCTCGAAGAGCTTGCCCGGGCTCTGCCAGACATAGCTGTTGAAGAGCGGGTTGGTCGTGGCAGACGACAGACCGGTGGTGCCCATCGCGCTCGTCATCTGATTGAAGATCTTGGCCATCATCGGATCGGGCGTCGAAATCTGACCGTTCCTCGCCGCGAGCTCCAGGACGTTGACCTGCTGGACCTGACCGCCGACCGTGTATCGGAAATTGCCGGCCATGCTCTCCGGGTGGATGGCAGTCCGCGTCCGCGTGAAGCTGTTCGGGAACCGCAGCTGTTCGTAGTGGAAGAAGTAGAACGCCGTGCCGCGGCCGTCGTAGACGCCGGGGACGACGATCGGGCCGCCAATGCGGCCGCCGTACTGATTGAGCTTGACGTCGTTCTTGGGCAGGCCGTTGCGTTCGTTGAACCAGTAGTTGGTGTTCAGGCTGGGATTGCGCCAGTACTCGTAGGCGCTGCCGGCGACGCGATTCGTGCCCGAACGGGTCGCGAAGTTGATCGTCACGGCGCCGCTGCCGCCCTGGTTCGAGCCGGCCACCGCGGTGGTCACCGTCACAGCTTCGACCGCGTCCTGCCGCGGCGTCACCGAGGCAAAGAAGCCGTCGGTCGAGCGCAGGAAATTGTCGTTGTTGCTCACGCCGTCGAGCGTGATGTTCATCATCGACTCGGGCAGCCCGTTGACCGTTGAGTCGCGATTGACGCCAGACGTGTTGACGCCCGGCAGGAACGTCACGGCGTTGAGCGCATTGCGCGTCGCCGTCGGCATCCGGTTGAGCTGGTCGGCGTTGAGCGTGGACGAGATCGTCGCCGTCTGCGTGTTGATGAGCTCGCTGCTGCTGGCGACCGTGATCGTCTCGCTGAGCGTCCCGACTTCGAGCACCGCCTTGATCGTCGCCGGCTGGTTGGGCGCCACGCGCACTTCCGGCACCACGGCCGTCTTGAAGCCCGTGAGCGTCACGGTCACCTTGTAGGCGCCCGGATTCAGAGCGGGAACCGAGAACGACCCTTCCTGGTTCGTGACGGTCGTAAAAGAAGCGCCCGCGGCGTTGGTCACGAGGACTGTCGCGCCCGGAATGACACCGCCGCCGCTGTCGACGACCGTGCCCGAAATGGTGGATGTGGATGCGCCCTGCGCGTAGGCAGAGCCGGTGGCCAGTGCCACGAGAGCGATCGAGACTACCAGCCTTCTCAAAGCGTGCGTCATGTCAACGTTCCTCTGGAATGCTGGCTAGGGGAATATCGATGCAAGGTCTCCCCAGCCAGTCCGGTATTCGATTTGGATCATGGCAAGGTATACCGGAACCACGGAACTCAGCAAGTGTTCGACCGATCACAATGGTGACCGTTGACTGTTGAGACGTGACCAACCGATCGTTTCAAGCGGCGGATCGCAAGCGGCCCTCCCACTCGTCCCCGAATCGTGTCCGGATTCGAGCGATTACTCGTGGCCAGTACCACCATTCAGCCGTGCCGGTCGCCGCTGCCGACAACGTAGAATGAGCGCCCGGAGGGTCTATGCAGGCATCGAAACTGGTCATCGTGGTCGCCGGCGCGATCGCGATCGGGTGGCTCGGCGGCGCGTCGGCGCAGGCGGGGCGGCGGTACATCGAGCCACGTTCCGCCGGCTCCACCGGAGGGCCGTTCAGCGGCGCCGTGCAGGTGGACGACGCGCTGTTCATCTCGGGCGCGCTCGGTCTCGAGGCGAACAACCAGGTCCCGGCCAGCGCCGAAACCGAAGCGACGAACGTGCTGAACAACGTGCAGAACACGCTCAAACAGGCCGGCATGACGATGGACGATCTGGTCAGCGTGCAGATTTTCTGTTCGGACGTCGCGCACTACGACGCGTTCAACAAGATCTACCGGACGTACTTCAAGCGCGAGTACCCGGCGCGCGCGTTCCTCGGATCGGGCAAGCTACTGTTCGGCGCGCGATTCGAGGTCCTTGGCGTCGCCGTGAAACGCTAGGGGACGGGTCTCGACCCGTCCCCTACAACAGCCGCAACTGTCGGGGCCCCTTCGGTGGACGGGCGTCGTCGAACACCGTGCGGCCGCCGAGGCTGGGCGAGATCGCGCGTTCGTGGGCCAGCGCCGCGTCGAAGTCGGCGTCGGGCGCGACGCGCTGTTCGATCGCGCGCACGAAACGGTCGAGCCGCTGCATGCCGTCGAGCCGGTCCGGATCGCCGAGCCGCGCACGGTCGAGCGCCCGGCGCAGCACCGAGATCGACGCGTCGTAGGTGTGGAGCGGCACCGGAAACGGATGGCCGTCCTTGCCGCCGTGCGCGAACGAAAACCGGGCCGGATCTTCGAAGCGCGTCGGCGTCCCGTGAATGACCTCGGCGACAAGAGCCAGCGACTGAAGTGTTCGCGGTCCGAGCTGCTCGACGAGCAGGAGTGAAGCAAAGTCGGCGAGCTCGCGTTCGTAGGCCAGGGCGAGCACGGCGCCGAGGCGTTTGAGATCGACATCCTCCGAGCGCACGTCGTGGTGGCGCGGCGCCGACCACTGACGAATCTCGCGCAAGATCCGGTCCGGGTGCTCGCGCGAGATGGCGAGCATCGCCTCCTGCGCCGGGCGCGCGCCGGCGTCCACCAGATTCTGAATCACCCCCGTGCGCTCGCCGACGATGGCCGTGTGCGGCTCGCACGTGAAATCGCGTACCGCGGCCGAATGCCAGTGATAGCGTCGCGCCAGGCGCTGCCGCTCGTTCATCCCCTGCTGGACCACGGCCCACTCGCCGGACGCCGACACGATGAACCCGTGCAGGTAGATCTGAAAGCCGTCGGCAATCGCGTTGTTGTCGATGCGGGCCGTCAGGCGGCTGGTCCGGACCAGCGCGTCGCCGTCGAGACTGGCGCGTTCGGCCACCGCCCGCAGCTCGTCGGGCGCCCGGCGCGAATGGCGGCCGCGGCCGCCACAGACGTAGAGGCCCAATTCGGCCGCGCGCGGGTTCAGCCCGCGCTTGAGTGCGCCGAGCACCGACGTGGTGATGCCCGACGAGTGCCAGTCCATGCCCATCACCGAGCCGAGCGCCTGAAACCAGAACGGATCGCTCAGCCGGCTCAGCAGCTCCGACGGACCGTAGTAATGAATCACGCTCTCGGCAATCGCCGTCCCGAGCGTGGTCATCCGCGTCGCGAGCCATGCCGGCACGCGCCCGCCATGGAGCGGCAAGTCGGCAACCCCAGACCGCTTCATGTGTCCATTGTCTCATTGCGAAAAGCTTCACCATGAAGAGGTGAAGCAGTGAAGGAATTCTTTGGGGGACAGACTGCTTGCCGCGTCTGAATCGCTGACAGATCGTGAAGAGGAGGGGCGGACTTCAGCCCGGCTTGATGGCCGGCTAAAGCCCGGCCCCTCCACCCATCAATGCATTGACCACCGGACAGGTTTTTCGACTCCCGACCCAGCGAGACAAGCGGCCTAGGCCCAAGGAGTTCTTCACTTCTTGACCTCTTCATGGTGAAGCTTTTGTGCGCGTGAAGAGCTACCGCCAGCTGTAGGCCCGGCGGGCGCGGACGGTGAGGCCGGGCCGTTTGACGCTCACGTCGATCGTGTGGATACCGGAGCGCTCGACGCCGCGCGGCGCGAAGTGCATCACGTAGCTGGCGCGGAAGTCCGCCAGCAGCCGACGGAACCTGGCGCTCAGGTTCTCCCCTGCGTCAACCGATTCGACGGTCCCGCCGCTCTCGCGGCTGAGCGCGGTCAGGAACTGGGTCCGCGCGACGACCGCAGGTGTCGCCGGTGTCGTGATCACGCCCGAGATCAACCGGGCCGACGCCAGCACGAGGTCGAGCGTCGGCGTCGTCCGGCGGACGACGTCGAGCAGGAGATCATGGTCCGTGACGCTGTTGCTGTCCTCGCCGTCACTGAACAGGACGACGAGCTGACGGCGGCCGGCGACGGCGGGAGTGGCGAGCGACACGGCAATCGTGTCCAGCAGTGCGGTGCTGCCGAACGCGCGGATGCCCGTGAGCGCCGCCTCGGTGGCCGACGCGGGCGCGTCGAAGTCCAGGATCCGCTTGATCCGCATGTTGAACGTCAGGAGCTTCAGCCGGTCGTTCGTGTGGAGGTCGGCGCGCAGCTGCTGCACGGATCGGCGCAGTTGCTCGAGCACGTCACCGCGAACGCTGGCGCTGATGTCGAGCGCGATCGTGAGGTCGATCGGCAACTGTTCGCGGCTGAAGTCGGCGATCTCCTGCGGCGTGCCGTTGTCGAGCAGGACGAAGTCCCCCGCGGCGAGCCCCGCCACCGGCCGGCCCCGGTCCAGCACGGCCACATCGACGCGCACCGTGTCGGCGGTCGCGCGGAACGCGGGTGTTTGCGGCTGACCCAACATCAGGGCGTTCGCGGCGACGATGACGAGGACTCGGGTGCCGGTCATCGACCCGCCTCGCGCAACCGCGTGAGCAGCGCCTGAAAGTTCCTGAACTCGCCCTGCTCGTACGTCCACCACGGATCGATCGACGTGTCGGGCGCGGCCTGCACGGCGTCGGCGAGCTGTTCCGCCTCGCGGGGCTCGCCTCGCGCGATGAGGAGCGTCATCAGCGCGACACGCGCCGATTGGGCACTGGGGAGCACGGTGAGCGCCGATCGAAAACTGGTGGCGGCCTCGTCGGTCCGGCCGCGCGCACGGAGAATCAGGCCGCGGACGAGGCTGGCGAAGTATCGCACCGGCGGATCGTCGGACGGCGCCGCGACGCCGTCGATCCACGCGAGCGCGCGATCGGCCGCGCCGATCCGATGCGCCAGCCAGGCGGCGCGAACCCGCGCTTCGTCGCTCGTGGCCGGGAACGTGATGGCCGTTTCGTACAGCCGCAACGCATCGCGCGCCGCCGGTGTGTCCGCGAACTGGCCCGCGCGCTGGTCGGCGGGTGGCCGCGCCGCCCCGAGCTTCCAGCGCTGTTCGGCGGCCACGGCGCGGGCCAAAAAGAGCCGCGGCTCCTGTGGGCATCGCAGCACCGCGCCGCTGGCGATGACTTGCGCGATCTCCGGCTGCCACAGCCCGCCGAGCCCGGCCATCGCGGTCAGGTTCCACGAGCACTCGAAGGCGTCGGCCTCGAGCGAGAGCCTCACCGCGGCGCTGTACTCCGCGAGCAGCTTGATCGCCTCGTCACGCGCGAAGCCGTTGCCGCTCGCCAGGCCAGCGAACGCCAACTCGAGCGCGAACACCGCCGTGCGGCGCGGCGCCGTCGGCCAGGGCGCGTCGGACGCGCGGAAGTCGCGAATCAGGTTGGCGAGCGACGTCGACCGCGCCAGGACGGCGTTCACGGCGGCGTAGTCGCCACGCTCGTACGCGGCCGCGACCGACGCGCCCGGTTCCGGCAGCGGATGTGGCCGGACCGCTCCGGCGGCCGGGGTCAATGTCACCGGCGGCCCTGTCGTCTCGATCGCGGTGGCCGCGGCGGCGGCCGCCGCCGCGGTCGCGGCCTCACGCGTCGGCACGACCACCCACGACCGGCCGCGCACCGTCGCGTCGCGCTGGGTGACCTTGACCTGGATCTGATGCGTACGCCCGTCCCGATCGGAGTCCGCCGGCTCGACGCCGAGCAGGTAGTAGCTGGACAGCTCCGTCAGCACGCGATCGAAGGCCTGATCGCCGTTCCCCGCCAGCACGCGCATCAACGCGCCGCCCGCGGTGCCCGAGAACACATCCAGCCAGCGTCCGAGCAGCGCGCTGTCGCGGGCCGCGTGCGTCAGCGTCGCGTTCGCCCGGCGGGTCTCGGCGCGGTACTGCTCGATCCAGCTTTGATCGATGAAGAGCGTATACAACGCGGTATTCGCCTCGGCAGTCGATTTCCCGAGCCGCAGCGCGAGCTCGTCGAGGTTGGGCCGCGCGCCTGGCGTATCGCTGGCGAGCCGGCCAGCGCTCGCGAGCACGACGGTCTTGCGGCCCGGCACCGCGGCGAGCTGGCGCATCAGCGAGGTCAGCATGCTCAGGCTCGCGTGCGCTTCGCCCTCGTACGCGAGCGTCTGCCCTCTCGCTGTCGCGGCCAGCCGGCCCCGGCACTGCATCACCTCGTCGCTGGCGATGGGCGTGCCGCAGATCTTCAAGGCGATGTCCGCACCGGAACCGATCTCCCGGTCGGCCCAGAGCGCCAGGTCGATCAGCTCCGACGGCCGGAGATGGAACTCGCCTTCCACCGCCCCGTCGCGCTGCCCGGCCACGGTGTTCAACGCGCGGATGAGCACCTCGCGATCGGTCGTGGGATCGATCTTCGGTCCCAGCGGAAACGCGAAGAGCCCGACGAGATCATTCGGGGGCAGGCGCTCAATGAAGGCGCGCGCCGCCGCGGCCACGCCGCGCGCCGAGGGTCCGTCGAAGCTGCCGCAGTCCACGGCGACAATGATCACGCGCGCGGGCGGTGCGATCGCTCCGGCTGGCGCCGCGCGCGGCGCCTCGGGCGGCCGACCGCCGCGCGCCGCAGGCGCCGGAACGCTCGCGGATCGCGTCTCGATGAGATCGGCCGACACGACGCGCCGCCGGCGGCCATCGATCGTGACCTCGAACTTGTCCGGACCGAGACCGGTCACGGGCACGCCCCGCCGATCGACGACCTGCACATCGACGGCGATGAGATCGATCGCGCCGCGGAAGACCTGGCCGGATTGCGGCGCGGCGCGCAGGAGGACGGCCGCCGCCGTGATCGCCGCGGCGAGTGTGGCCGTCCTGACCCGGCGCCTCATCGGCGACAGTGTAGGGCATCAGGGCGCGGAGACGATGCGAATGTACGGGCGTGGCGCCCGCCATCCCGCCGGGTAGAGCTGCTTCGCTTCGTCGTCGGACACCGATCCCGCGATGATCACATCGTCGCCCGGCGCCCAGTTCACCGGCGTCGCCACCCGGTGCTTCGCCGTGAGCTGCAACGAATCCAGCACATTCCCGGCGATCGAAACCGCGACCGGATTCTGTGTGCCGTCCTGGTGCTTTCGTCGGGTCGCGAACGCGATGAAAAAGGGCGCCCCCTGATCAAGTCACAACGCCGCCCTCATCGCGCGCGGCCCTCCGCCCCCGACGTCGCGGCGGCCGCGGCGGCCTGTTGCCGCCGACGGGCTCGCGAGGCGAGCACGATCCCGAGCGCCAGCCCCAGGCCGGCCCCGAGGACGCCGCCGATCAACTGGCCGCGCATCAATCGGGTCGTCGCGTAGCGGATGACCTCGGGAATCTGCACCACGGCCTGTATTTGAGCGCCATGCGGCAAGCCGCCAGGTGAGGTGTACCACGACAGGGCCGGCGGCACGATGTAGGACGCGGCCACCACGCCAAGCAGGGCTCCCGACAGCATCAAGAGCAGATACGTTTTCATTACGCGCTCCAAGTCGACGCGGAGGGATGCGTCAGTGTAAGAACGAGCCTTGCCAGGCGGCGCGGAGATCACCCCCCGCAGGCGTGTAATATCACGGAACTCAGGAATGAATGCCTGGTTGAGTGCCGCGCTCGTGTCGCTGGCGTTGAGCCTCCCGGTCGGGTTGCCGGGCGACGCCGCGCAAACATCCCCGCGACGGGTCACCGTGGACCTGCTCAAGTCGCTGAAGGCGACGAGCAACGATCCGTCGGGCGACGCCTTTGTCGGATCGCGCGCGGACCTGGCGCAGCTGGTCGACGCCATCGTCGCCGACTCGTCGCTCGTCAGCCCGACCTATCTCTTCCTGGCGTCGAAAACGGCGTTCACCCTCCAGCGCACCGAGGACGCCGCGTTCCTTTTCTACGCGGCGCAGCTGCGCGCCGCGTTCGACTTCGGTCGCTATGACATCTCGAGCCGGCCGGACGGCAACAACGCCGCGACGTACCTCGGCTTCCTGCGAGAGACCATCGGGATGAGCGTGAACCCCGCGATCATGCGCGAACCGAAGGGATTCGCCGCGGTCATCGATCGGCTCGATCGCTGGGAGATGGTGCCGTCGCGCGACGCCTTCTACTCCGAGTTCGCCGACGCGAAGGGCTTCAAGGTCGCGCCGGACCAGTGGGCCGCCGCGGCCGCGAAGATCAAAGAGGGATTCATGACCCAGTTCGGGCGGCGGCAAGCGCGCCTCCTGAACGATCCCGAGTACTTCGGGGCGTTCCGGTTCGTCCAGGCGATGAACTTCGGCGAGCAGCCGGACACGGCGGACAATCGTGCCCGGTATCAGAAGAGCATGGCCACCATGGAGGCGACCGAGGCCCGGCTGTTTCCAAAGGAGTCCACCGGGTCCCCGCCGGCGACGCAGAAGCCGGCGCCAGCCCGCCCGGCGGCGCCAGCCCCGGCCCCCGCGTCAACGACGACGGCCGAGCCGCCGCCGGCGGCCGCGACGTCCGGCCCGCTTCGCGCCGGTCAGGGTGGTGTGCCCGAACCGAAGGTCCTCAAGCGCGTGGAACCGGAATTCCCGGCCGGCGCCAAAGGCACCGTGATCATGGAGGTCACGATCGGGATCGACGGGTTGGTGACCGAGGTCAGAATCCTGCGCAACGCACCCGGAATCGACGCCGCCGCGGTCAGGGCAGTACGCCAGTGGCAGTTCGAGATCTCACGCGTCGGCGGCCGCCCCGTCTCCGTGATTCAGACCGTCGCGCTCGGCGCCCGTTGAGGCTGCGGGCACCCGCTCACTTCGTCACTTCTTCATGGCGGAGCTTTTGGATTTCCGCGACGATGAGCTCCGGCTCGTCGAGCGGAATCCAGTGCCCGCTGTGTGACGCAATCACGTGCCGGCCGCCGGTCGAGAGGCGCGCGAGCGCCTCCTGCTGGCGCAGGCGGTGATCGCCGGGATCGGTCATCGAGATCGTCACGAGCGGCAGATCGTCGTACCCGTCGCGCGCGGCGTCCAGCGTCTCGCGCGCGCTCTCGGGCATGCTGGCGATCTGGCTGCCAAGTGCCTCGTAAAACTTCGAGCGCGTCCAGAACGATCGCAGCGGCCGGCGCGCGGCCGGCGGCAGTTTCCAGAGCGGCGCGAGCAGCCAGTCCACGTCGCCGCCGATGCCGCCTCGAGAAATCGCATCCGCGAGCCGGCGGGCGGGACCGATCGCGCCGAGGCCCACGAGCGCCGACACCAGGTGCGTCAGCCCGAGGCGCGCCGCCACGGCGCCTTGCCGGCAGAGGCGTACGCCGCGATCGATCCGCGCCTGCTCCTTGGGCGCGGGGGTGACCCAGTCTTCGGGATGCGCGGGATCGACGAGCACGAGGCCGGCCACGTCCTGGCGATACCGCGTCGCGAAAATGCGCATCACCAGGCCGCCGAACGAATGGCCGACCAGCAGATACGGCGGCGGCTCGCCCGCGCGCGAAAGCAGCACGCGCAGCTCGTCGGCGACGCGCCCGGCCGTCCGCGGCAGCGGTCCTGCCTCGCTCCACCCGAACCCGGCCCGGTCGTAGACGATGGCGCGGGCGAACGTGCTGACCGGCGCGTGGACGAACGTCCAGCTGATCGACGACCCGCCGAGCGCGGCGTCGAACACCACGGCCGGTCGGCGCTCGCCGAGCGCGTGGACGTGCAGACGGAACCCGCCGACGTCGATCAGGTGGCCGGGCGGGGACATTCCTTGATGATAAGGACATGCGGGTTCCGGGGTTCCGGGGTTCCGAGGTTCCGGGGTTCGGTTCCGGGGTTCCGTTCCGAAGTTCCGGAGTTCAATATGCGAGTTCCGGGGGGAGCCAGCACCCCGGAACCGAACCCCGGAACTCCGGAACCCCGGAACCCCGGAACCCTAACCGTTCTCCTCCCCCAAACGACTAACAGTGTTAGTCTCACGCATGGCCCTCCAACACTTCGAGCTCCACGTCCTTCTCGCCATGCTCCGCCACGGCAGCGAGACGTATAGCGTGCCGCTCGTCCTCGAGCTCGAGAAGCGGACCGCCCGGCCGGTGGCGCAGGCGGCGGTCTTCATCGCGCTCGGCCGGCTCGAAAAAAAGGGCCTGGTGGTGTCCCGCCTCGACGAACCGAAGGGCGGCCGGACGCGGCGCTATTTCAAGCTCACGCGGCAGGGACTGGCCGCCGTCAAGGCGCATCGCGAGGAACACTCGCGGCTCTGGCGCGGCTTCTCGCGCCTCGCGAAGTCGATCAAAGCCTGACGTGAGCTGGCTTTTTAGTCTCATCGTCCGGGACGCCGATCGGCGGGCGATCGAAAGCGACCTCGCCGAGCTGTTCGAGTTGAAGCGGCGTACCGACGGCGACCGCGCCGCCCGCCGCTGGCTGCGGCGCCAGCGTGTTCTCTATCCCCTGCACGTCATCGGGGATCGTCTTCGCGCGATCCCCGCCTTCGGGAGACGGCTCATGTCCCATCTCTGGCGAGACCTGGTCTACAGCGCGCGTAGCCTCATCCGCACGCCCGCGCTCACCGCGACGATCGTGCTCACCGTCGGCGTTGGCCTCGGTGCGACGACGGGCATGCTCGCGGTGATTCGCGCGGTCCTGATCAACCCGCTGCCGTACGCCGACGCTGAATCGATTTTCTGGATTTACACGGACAACGCGCCGTATCGCTTTCGGTTCTCCGTCGTGGACTACCGCGCGTTCGAGCAGGATCACCCGGCTTTCAGCGATATTGCCGCGTATCAGTCGAGCCGCGTCACGGTCTCGGAAGGCGGCGAGGCCGATCGCGTGACGGCCAAGTCGGTCACCGGCTCGTATTTCCCGCTGATGCGGCAGCGGCCGCTGCTCGGGAGGCTCTTCGAACCGAAGGACGACACCGGCGGCGATCGCATCGCCGTGCTGACGGCGCCCTACTGGCGGCGCCGCTTCGGCGGCGACCCGAACGTCCTCGGCCGGACGATGACGATCGACGGCGGCCGGTACACGATCGTCGGCGTGCTGGAGCCGGCGGACGGTCCGCTCGAGAACGGCGTGGCGTTCTTCACGGCGGCGCGCTGGCCCGAGCCCAAGCGCAAGGGGCCGTTCTTCACCATGGCGATCGCCCGCCTGCGCCCCGATGTCTCAGAGACCGCCGCGCTCACGACGCTCAAGGCGACCAACGCGCGCCTGTTCCCGATCTGGCGATCGTCGTATCAGGACGAAAAAGCCACGTGGGGCCTGCAGGATCTGAAATCGCGCGTGGTGGGCGACGTCGGATCGACGCTCGTCGCCGCGCTGGCAGCCGTCGCCTGCGTCCTGCTCATCGCCTGCGCGAACGCGGTCAACCTGCTCATCGCGCGCGCGCTCAATCGCGGCCGCGATTTGGCGATTCGCGGCGCGCTCGGCGCCTCGCGCGGCCGGCTCATCCAACATCTCCTGGCGGAGTCCGGCGTCCTGACCATCGGCGCCACGCTCGTCGGCCTCGCCGTCGCGGCCGGCACGGTTGTGCTGGTGACGACGTACGGCACGACCTTCATTCCGCGCCTCAGCGAGGTGCGAATGAGCGGCGCCGTCCTGGCGTGGCTGGGCGGGCTGGCGATCGTCAGCGGGCTCATCATCTTCGCCGGCGGCCTGGTGCCGGCCCTGAACAGCACGCGGCTGCGGATGGATCACGTCCTGCGGTCGAGCGGCCGAAGCACGACCGACGGTCCCGGCGCGCGACGGCTGCGACACGCGCTCGTCGCCGCCGAGTTCGCGCTCGCGACGCCGCTCATCGTCGCCGCCGTGCTCGTCCTCCTCAGCCTGCAGCGACTGAATCACGTCGAGGTGGGCATCGACACGGCGCGCATTCTCACCGCGGGGGTGTCGCTTCCGGGAGGGCTCTATCCGGACGAGGACAGCCGCCGTGAGTTCTGGCAGCGCACGTTGACCCGGCTCGAGACGCTGCCTGGCGTCGAGCGGGCGGCACTCGCCGACAGCCGGCCGCCCGACGACGCAGGGCAGAGCAACAACTTCGAGCTCGAAGATCGTCCGACGCCGCCCGGTCAGAATCAGCCGATCTGCATCTGGGTCGGCGCCTCGCCCGGGTTCTTCAAGGCGGTCGGTCTCAGGCTCGAGCGTGGACGGCTGCTCGATGCGCAGTCGCTGCAGAACGACGAGGTCGTCGTGGACCGCGCGTGGGTTCAGCGGTTTTTCCCCGGCGAGGAAGTCGTCGGGCGCCGCATGCACCAGGGCGGCTGCACGACCTGTCCGTGGACAACGGTCGTCGGCGTGGTCGGCACCGTGAAGTTTGCCGGCCTCGACACGCCTGATCGGGGGACGATCTACTACCCGTTCGTGGACCTGCCGGCGACCTACGTCGTGCTCCGTACGCCGGGAGACCCGGCGTCTCTCGTCTCGCCGCTGCGGCAGGCCATGCGCGAGCTCGATCCCAATCTCGCGCTCACCGACATCGCGACCGGCGACGAGGGCGTCTCGGATTCACTGGTCGCGCCACGCTACCTCACCGTCCTGATCGGCATGTTCGGGGCGGCGGCGCTGATCCTCTCGGTCGTCGGCGTCTACGGCGTGATGGCCTACTTCGTCCAGCAACGCACGCGCGACATCGGCATTCGCCTGGCGCTCGGCGGCGAGCCGGCCGCCATGCGCAGGATGGTCGTGAAGCAGGGACTCCGCCTGGTCCTCGGTGGCATCGTCGTCGGCGTCGCAGCCGCGTTCCTGACCGCACGGCTGCTGACGACCCTGCTCTTCGGCGTCAGCGCCACCGATCCGTGGACGATGACGCTCGTGCCGATCGCCCTGATGGCCGTCGCCATGATTGCGTGTCTGGTGCCGGCACGCCGCGCCGCATCGCTCGATCCGGCGTCGATTCTGAGAGAGAGTTAGTCGGCTTGTCTTAAGGCCTCAACACGGAGGACACGGCGACCCGGAGAACACGGCGTACTTAGAGCGCGTCGCAGAACTCAGAAGGAGGGCGGGCTTCAGCCCGCCCTTGCTGGGCCGGCTAAAGCCGGCCCCTCCAGGAACCAGAGTTTCGCAACGCACGTTTTGAGGTTTCCGAAAACCCAACAAGACCCGTGCTCTCCGTGCGTCCGTGAACTCCGTGTTGAGGATCGAACCGTGTTGAGGATCGAACGCGGCGCTCGAGCGACCTCTACCCGCCCGCCATCGCCCCGACGATCAGAAACGGCTCGGCGCCCGCGATGACTGCGTCGGGCAGCGGTGTGTCGAGCGACTCGTGCGAGAGATCTTCCTGACAGGCGAAGAACCGCACCAGCGGCCGCCGCTGCTGGGTGACGTGATCGCGGATGGTGCCCTGCAACATCGGAAACCGCGCTTCGAGCGCATCGATCACGGACCGCGGCGTCGGGGCGCCCGTCACTTCCACCGTGACCTCGCAACCGACGGCAGCAAGCGTGCGCAGGTGTACGGGGAGCACGACGCGAATCATGACAGCGTCTGCACCTCGACCGACAGGACCGGCGGCAGATCCCGCACGATCGGCGCCCAGCGATCGCCGGCGTTCGCCGACGCGTAGACCTGGCCGCCCGTTGTCCCGAAGTAGACGCCGCACGGATCGAGTGAATCGACGGCCATCGCGTCACGCAGGACGTTCACGTAGCAGTCGCGCGCCGGGAGGCCGTTCGCGAGCTCTTCCCACTCGTTGCCGCCCGTGCGGCTGCGGTAGACGCGCAGCTTCCCGTCCGGCGGGTAGTGCTCGGAGTCGCTCTTGATGGGGACGACGTAAATCGTCTCGGGCTCGTGGGCATGGACGTCGATCGGAAACCCGAAATCGGTCGGCAGATTGCCGCTGACCTCGCGCCACGTCTCGCCGGCGTCATCCGTGCGCATCACGTCCCAGTGCTTCTGCATGAACAGCACGTTCGGACGCGAGCGGTGCATCGCGATGCGGTGGACGCAGTGCCCGACTTCGGCATTTGGATCCGGGATGCCTTCGGACTTGAGGCCCCGGTTGATCGGACGCCAGGTCGCTCCGGCGTCGTCGGATCGAAACACGCCGGCAGCCGAAATGGCGATGAAGATCCGTGAGGCGTTGACGGGATCGATCAGAATCGTGTGCAGGCACAACCCGCCCGCCCCGGGCTGCCAGTTCGGCGCCGACGCGTGCGCACGCAGGCCCGGCAGTTCCTGCCAGGTCTGACCGCCGTCCTTCGTGCGGAACAACCCGGCATCCTGCACACCGGCGTACAGGAGATCGGGATCGGTCGTCGACGGCTCGAGGTGCCAGACGCGCGCGAACTCCCAGGGATGCGGCGTCCCGTCGTACCATTTGTGCGTCGCCGGGCCGCCGTCCGCGTAGGTGAACTTGTTCCCCACCGGCGCCCAGGTTTCCCCACCGTCGTCCGAGCGCTGAATCAGCTGTCCGAACCACGACGTGCTCTGCGAGGCGAAGAGCCGGTTCGGATCGGCGGGGGACGCTTTGAGGTGATACACCTCCCACCCCCCGAAATGCGGTCCGCTCACGTCCCACTTCGACCGCTGGCCGTCGGACGTGAGAACAAATGCGCCCTTTCGCGTGCCCACCAGAACCCGGACTCGACTCATCGCTTTCCTCTCTTTCTCTTTATTGTCGCCCGCGCCGGCACGAATTCGACCGCCGGGCCGAATGAACTTTTCTCATCGCGGCAGGCGTCACTAGGCCAACTGTCGAGAAACCTGCCATCGCCTGCCGTGCGCTGGCCGTTTCCGAACAGAAAGGAGTGGTTATGAAGACCGGATTCCGACCCGCTCGATTCTTCGTCCCGATCGCGATGGTCATGGCCGTAAGTGCCGGCGCGCTGCTGGCGCAGGGCCGAACCGAGGAGACTGCCGGATCGCTCGCCGCCCTCACGGCCGAAGTCCGTCAGCTCCGTCTCGCCGTGGAGGAATCGGCCCGTCGTCAGACGCAGACGCAGGCGATCAGTATCTATCTGACGGCCCAACAGAGCCGCATGGTTCAGTTGAGTACGCGTCTCGACGCGGTCAGAAAGGAGCTCGGCGCGGCCGAAGCGGCGTCCGCCCAGTTCGTCTCGATCGCGACCAACATGGCGGGTGATCTGACGCAGTCGATGCCCCCCGAGGAGCGCAACGAGACGACCGGCATACTGCGGCTGTTCAAAGACCAGGCGGCTGCCGCCGTCGAGCGCGAACAACGGATCCGGCAGCAGGAGACCGAGCTGGTGCAAGCGCTGCAGGTCGAAGAAACCCGCTGGCGTGATTTGATAGCCCGGCTCCAGCAGGCCGTGGACCGCTGAGGACCGCGCTCGATCTCATCAGATGGCCGACCAGTCCCGACCGCGCGACGACGCCGCCCGGCTGTTCCTCCTGGTGCTCCGGTGCCAGGCAGGCAGCGAGGAGGCGTTCACGCAGCTCGTGGACTGGTTCGGTGGCCGGACGCTCGCCCATTTGAGGCGGCTCGTCGGCGACGACGCGGAGGACGTGCAGCAGGAAGTCTGGTTGACGGTGTACCGCCACCTTCGCCGGCTCGACAACCCGCGGGCGTTCCGCACCTGGCTGTTCCAGACGACGCGTCACCGCGCGATCGACTTCCTGCGCGCGCGCAAACGCGAACGCGAGCTCGTCGAGGAAGCGGCACGTGACGTCGAGGCCGCGACGATCCCGGACGACACGCTGGCGGCGCTGGATGAGTCGGTGCTGGGCCCCGCGCTCGCCGAACTGCCGGCGCCCCAGCGCGAAGTCCTGCTGCTCCGGTACCAGGAAGACATGAATTACGGCGAGATTGCCGTCGTCGCCGGCTGCTCGATCGGCACCGTGAGATCGCGGCTGCATCACGCCAGGCGGCGGCTTCAGGATGCGATGGAACGCCGACGGGCGTGAGGGTGAGGCATGGACAGGATTCACCGACCGAGGAAAGAGGAGGCTCTCAATGACTGAACATCGTTCTCCGGCCCAGGAGCAGGCGTGGGCGTTCGTCGAGCGCGAAAAGCGGATCGACCGGTTCATCCGGCGTGTGAGCGTCGGCGCGTGGTCCGTCACGTTCGTCTTCGTGCTCATCTTCGCGATCCTCACCGGGGCCCAGGTGGTGGAATTTGCCCGGGGCTACGCGCAGGGGATGCTGCCGTTTGCCGTCGTCACCGCGTCGGCGATCCCGCTGATGATGGTGCTCGGCTTCCTGAGCGTGCTCATCGCCACGCTGAGCACGATCGCCATCTTCCTGCGGCTGCGGACATCCAGTCTCGCGGAGATTCAACTGCGACTCGCGGCACTCGAGGAGATGCTCAGTGATAGTGACCGGGGTTAATGGGGCAATGGGGCAATG
>Ga0111538_10003961_pt1 | contig 20632 bp, 21 predicted proteins | sample SoiMethybrSBSTD1_FD_79669 | JGI IMG/M metagenome (GOLD analysis project Ga0111538, IMG submission 79669) | Bulk soil microbial communities from a Populus tree surrounding site in Tennessee, USA - Soil MetaG P. TD hybrid SBSTD1 (version 2)... | ecosystem: Environmental > Terrestrial > Soil >... | reverse complement strand
CGCCGAAGCGATCGCCAGGTCGTAGGTTGCCCCGCGCTCGAGGAGCAATCGAACAGTTTCGATATCGCCGCGAACACCCCAGAACGGACCACTCCACAGGGCCAGGTCGATTGGCTGGAAGTCTACCGCAGCATAGCCGCGCTCAGAGCCGGGGCCAGCTCCATGCAGAGCATGGAGATCGGCGCCACGATCCAACAATACCTTGACCACTTCTCGAGCGGAAGCGGCCACAGCCCGATGCAGGGGCGTACCCCCAACCTGGTCGCTCAGGTGGACGAGATGAGCCTCGGTGTCGAGGAGCCTTTGGACGCGCCTAACATCACAGGCGGCCGCCGCCACGTGGATCGGGTGGTCGGCCTCAGCTGGCTTGATCCGGCCGCGCCGGGCGCGAGTCTCTTCAAGCAACTGCACCAGGCTTTCGTGGCCCCGATCCCGGGCAATGGTGAGCAGATCTTCGCCGCTGTCTGCACCTGCGTCTATCAGGACCTGCGCCGCATTGAGGTGTCCCTCGCGTACCGCAAAGTAGAGAGGTTGATCGTATCTGGACAGCTTCGGATCGCGGTTGAGCAGGCGCCCAAGCGCCCCAGCGTCACCATTGACGGCGGCACAAATTGCGTCCCACACATCACAGCCACGGCTCAACCACGGTCCGTAAGGACGATCGGATTCGAATTCTTCCAACTTGATCATGAGTGGTGGGGCAGTCGAAGCGCAGGCCGTCAGGTGTAGGTAGGCTCTGACCGTCTGCCTTGAGTTTCGAGCGCTTCTCAGTGCGCCTACATTTTGTGCTTTTGTGCGTCAAAATCTAGAAGTTTCTAGGCGAACTGTAGCTCACTAGAGCGTTCGAAGCCCGATCGAAAGCGACGGAGACTCAATATGTCCAAATGAATGCCGCTCGATGAGCATCGAGGGCGTCGGGTCTTGCAGGATCATCCGAATTCTTCCAGCGCTGTCCCGATGTACGACGATTGTCTCCACAGCGTCGCAGCAGCTCTGTTCTGAGCCTCTCCGCATAACTGGAAAGCAGCGAGCAGTGCGCATTTTCGGGCTATTAGTGTTTCCAGAAATGCGCTTGACAGTGTCTTTTCGCATTACTTATACTCTGCGTCCTGTTTGGGGCGTTGGAGCAGTTTCTGAGGAATTCCTGCTTTTTTCGTTCCACAGCGAACCGCGCGACCGTTATCATTCAAGAACATTTTGCCGCAGCATTGAGATTTGTGAAACACCAAGGAGGGATTGAACGTGGCTTACTGTCCTGAGTGCGAAGCCGACATTGAGCTGGAGGAAGTGGAAAAGGGAGAGATTGTGAACTGCCCGGATTGCGGGGCGGATCTGGAAGTGGTGGGAACCGATCCCGTCGAGCTCGAACTGGCCCCTGAAGAAGAAGAGGATTGGGGAGAGTAACCCGGCGAGTGGCGTCAGCGGCTTCAGACCAGAATTCTTTTGAAATTATAGCCACAGCTTCTATCGGGAAATGCAATCGCACCGAAGGGGCTGTGGTTTTTTGTTTTCAGGCGCAACTATGAAAATTGGTTTGCTGTGCTCGATTGTCCGCAAGGAAGAGAAGCTCCTGATTGAAGAGCTGAGGAGCCGCGGACTGGATTTCCAGGTGCTCGATGACCGCGAACTTGTCTTTCAGCTGAACGCCAAACATATGGACTTTGACGTCGTGCTGGAGCGGTGCGTCAATCACTCGCGTGCCCTGTACGCGCTCAAGGTGCTCAATGACTGGGGTATTGCCACTGTGAACCGGTTTGAAGTCGCCGATGTTTGCGGGAACAAGTTTCTGACCACGAACGCTCTGATACGCGAGGGTGTGCCTTCACCGAAAACGCTGTTGGCGTTTACTCCCGAGTCGGCGCTGCAAGCCATCGAAGAACTGGGCTACCCGGTGGTGTTGAAGCCGGCGGTGGGCTCGTGGGGACGCTTGCTTTCGAAAATCAACGACCGCGAGGCGGCTGAAGCGATTTTGGAGCACAAGGAAGTTCTGGGCTCGTATCATCATTCCATCTTTTATATTCAGGAGTACATCCCCAAGGCAGGTCGTGACATTCGAAGCTTCGTGGTAGGAGATGAGACGATCTGTGCGATTTATCGTTACTCCTCGCATTGGATCACAAACACCGCGCGCGGGGGCAAGGCGGAGAATTGTCCGGTGACCGACGAATTGAATCGGCTCTCGCTTGATGCTGCGAAGGCTGTGGGAGGTGGCATTGTGGCCATCGATCTATTTGAATCGGACCGTGGGATGCTGGTGAACGAAGTAAACTATACGATGGAGTTTCGGAACTCGATTGACACGACAGGTGTCAACATTCCCGCGAAGGTGATTGACTACGTGTTGCAAGTGGGGAAGAGCAGTGATGAGTACTGAGTACTGCGCGCAGGCAGTCATATCCATGAGTGTCGGGAGAGGTTGATGATTTCGGTTTCAATTGTTGGGGCCTCCGGTTACACCGGTGGCGAAACGTTACGCTTGCTGCTAGGCCACCCTCAAGTAAAGGTGAGCCAGGTGACTTCGGAATCGAATGCTGGCAAGTATGTGCATTCGGTTCATCCGAATCTGCGCAAGCGCACCGACTTGAAGTTTGTGGCCAGCGCCGACTTGAAGAAAGCCGATCTGCTCTTCTTGTGCCTCCCGCATGGCATGGCGATGGGGCGCATCGGGGAGTTCTTGCAGCTGGGCGAACGGGTCATTGATCTCTCGTCCGATTTCCGGTTGCGGAGTGCCACAGACTATCCAATCTGGTATGAGCACGAGCACTCGAATCCGGAATTTCTCCAGAAAGCGGTTTACGGCGTTCCTGAACTGCATCGGGAAGCCATCCGCGGCGCCCAGTTGGTAACGGGCGCCGGCTGCCTGGCTACAACAGCAATTCTAGGACTGTACCCGCTTCTCAAAAACGGGATGGTCGACGTTCAGAATATTTTTATCGAGGGCAAAGTGGGCTCTTCGGCCGCGGGGAACAAGTCGAGCCTGGCTTCGCATCACCCGGAGCGTAGCGGTTCGTTGCGCTCCTTTCAGCCAACCCGCCACCGGCACACGGCTGAGATTCAGCAGGAGCTGACGTTCGATGGTGTGAAACCGCGGATTCATTTCTCGGCCACTGCCACCGATGCGGTTCGCGGCATTCTTTCGACTGCGCATGTCCTTCTCAAAGATCGGTTGGAAGAAAAAGACATTTGGAAGATCTATCGGAAAGAGTACGGCTCAGAACCCTTCATACGCATCGTTAAAGAGAAGGCAGGCATCTACCGTTATCCAGAACCGAAGCTCTTGGCGGGATCGAACTATTGTGACGTTGGGTTTGAATTGGATCCTGTGGAGAATCGCCTGGTCGTCTTGTCAGCGCTCGATAACTTGATGAAGGGGGCCGCAGGCAACGGAGTGCAGGCGATGAACGTGATGTACGGGTGGGAGGAGACTAGGGCACTCGAGTTTCCAGGACTGCATCCGGTTTAGGTGCGGCAATCGCTTGTCCGTAGCGGGGAGATGGTATGCAGCGTAGCGCAAACGCCAACTGGAGCTACTTTTCCTTTGCCTTGGTGTTTCTGTTAGCCACTCAATTTTCGCCAGCCAAAGACAAAGGAAACCAGTCTGAGTCCTATGCCCTCCTTTTCGGCACTTGCTTCGATGGGAGAGGCTTCCGGCTGTCGGGTGCCAGCGTCCAGGTCGAGCTGACCTCTGAACCCAAGGTGAAGTTGAAGAAGAAAAAGTGGGAGGCAATTTCCAGCCCACGGGGTGAGTTTGCGATCCGCCTTCCGGCCGGGCAATACACGTTCCGAGTGGCGGCGGCCAAGGATGGCTTTAAGTCTATCGAGAAGACAGTATCCTTTGAAGCCGATGAGCGGCAAGACATTGCCCTGAGTCTGGAAGCCGAGCCAACCAAGAAATAGCTCGGCTGATTACGATCCACTTGCGGGCGATTCGGAGGGCCGTCTGCAAGCCTAGGCTTGAACTGGAACTCGGTTTCTGAGGAGGAGCGAATGACGCTGAATCGACTGCCAAAGGCTGTGCTGCTGGTTTGCTGGGCTGCAGGTTCAATTCTTTTGAATTCACTCCCGACCGAAGGGAAAAAGAAGGAGCCTCCTACCAAGTCGATACACGGCCATGTTGTCGACACGCGAAAAAGGTCTATTGTTGGCGCGAAGGTGTTCATCCGCAACGTCAACAAGAAGACGACTACCACTTTGATTACTGACGAAAACGGACTCTATGCGATCTATGGCCTGGACCCTAAAGTGGATTATGAGGTTCATGCAGAGTACGGCAAGTTCGTTTCTGAGAAGAGAGGTGTCAGTTCCTTCCTTGATCGCTTTGACAATGTTTTCAATTTTGAGCTGGGTTCTTCTAGCACCCCGAATGCGGCGTCCGGCAACGCTGTTTCGGGCCAACCGGTGCTGCTGAACACGACCGACCAGGTCAAACTAGCTGGTGATTGGTATTCTCCAATTGGCGGTGATGCCAAACTGCCTGCCGTGCTGCTGGTGCATGGATTCGGACAGGATCGGAGACAGTGGGATTCTTTTGTACGGGAGCGGTTACTTCCAGCAGGCTTTGCTGCGCTGACCTTTGACTTGCGAGGCCATGGTGGAAGCAAGGAGAAGGCCGGGGCATCGCTCGCCGCAGAGCCGAGCTGGAGTTCCGATCCGAAGCAGTTTCCACTCGACATTGGCGCGGCGATCCAGTGGTTGAAGGCCCGAAACGACGTCGATGTGAACCGCATTGCGATAATCGGGTGCGAGCTGGGCGCCGATCTGGCGTTTTTGGCTTCTGGAAAGTATGAGGAGGTGCGATCGGCAATTGTGATTTCTGGAGATGCCGGGAATGCCGAGGTCTTGACCAAGGCAATACCTGGTTTTCAACCCCATTCGATTCTCTTTATTGCTGCTCAGGGGGACTCGCAGGCTGCGAGTTCAGCTCGCGAGTTCGAAAAGCAAACGGGGTTTCCCGTGCGCGTGCAGATCTATGAGAACTCCGAGGCTCGTGGCATTAAGATTCTGCAGGACAACCCAGAAGCATCTGGGTTGATGATCGATTGGCTGAAGAAGATGTAGCCTCCTTGGAGGGCGAGTCTCTAGGGCGTCGAAACGAGGGCAAAGCATAGTGATAGTGGTCAAGGTGGGCGGGAGTCTTGGAATTGACTACGATGCGGTGTGCTCGGATCTCGCATCCATCGTCAAAGCCGGGCGTCAGGCTATCTTGGTGCACGGTGGGTCGGCCGAGACCAACCGCGTCTCAGAAAAGCTTGGCAAACCGCCCCGCATGGTGACCTCCGTTTCGGGTTACGAATCCCGGTACACAGATAGGGAAACGCTAGAAATCTTCGAAATGGTTTATTGTGGCAAGATGAACAAAGGCATTGTGGAGAGGTTACAGCGAAATGGAGTCAATGCTGTTGGCCTGTCAGGACTGGATGGACGTATCTGGGAGGGTGTGCGCAAGGCTACGATCACGATTCTTGAGGCAGGCAAGAAAAAAGTGCTCAGAGATGATTTCACCGGAAGGGTAGAGAAGGTCAATTTGGATCTGATTTACCTTCTCTTGGGCGGAGGTTTCACCCCGGTCTTGACCCCACCTGCAATCAGCTATGGAGGAGAAGCCATTAACGTTGATGGCGACCGGGCCGCCGCAATATTGGCTTCAGCATTGAAGGTTGACAAACTGATTATTCTCTCGAATGTTCCAGGGTTACTGAAAGATGTGAACGATGAAGGGAGTCTGATTCCTGAGATTCCTTTTCAGCGCATTGAAGAGTTTGCGGCTTTCGCAAAAGGCCGAATGAAGAAGAAAGTCCTGGGTGCTGTTGAGGCAATTCGCGAAGGAGTGAAAGAGGTTGTGTTCGCGGATGCTCGAAGGGCCCTGCCGATTACAGAAGCCCTTTTGGGCAAAGGCACTGTAATCCATTAGATTGCAGGAGAACCCTCCCAAGACCGACTATGGTTGATCGATGATGCCTTAACCTCCAAGTTGAGCCCGTACCTGCTCATTCACCAGCTTACCATCCACAATCTTTCCAGCAAACTTACCCATCACAGTTTTCATGACCCGACCGATGTCCTTGGGATTGGTTACCTGCAGTTCCGCGATGACTTCTGTCACGACTTGCCGGATTTCCTGTTCCGAGACCGCAGCCGGTAGAAAAGACTCCAGAATCTTCAGTTCGTCTTCTTCCCGCGCCACCAAGTCTGCCCTTCCGCCCTTCTTGAATTGATCAATCGAATCTTTGCGCTGCTTCACGAGCGTGTGCAGGACCTGGAAAACCTCGGATTCTTCAAGGGTTCGGATCTTCTCGATCTCTTTGTGCTTAATCGCTGATTTCATCCCGCGCAAGACATCCAGCCGGAGCGCGTCCTTGAGTTTCATACTGTCCTTAATATCTTCTTGGATTCTCTCTTGAATCGTCATTGACCCTCCCAGGGACGGTTTGGTTTCTCCCCGTCATTGGCTAATCTGGCTGGAGCGCTCTGTACCTGCCTAGGCACTAACCCCTGTATTTTATAAGAATTTGAGAACTTCTGGACGATAAATAACCCAAGATGCCAAACAAAGACGGTTCCCGTCAGGAATGGCTCGATTTCAACGATTTGACATACTTCGTATTACTGCGCTGTCCATCATAGATTTTGGCCCGTGAGTATGGTAAAAATTATGTCTGAATTTTGGCACTTTCGATGGAGTTTGAGGCTAGTTTCTGGCACCGCCAAGGATTGAAAAGTGCGGCGGTTGGCTAGCGGGATTCGCCCTGATGATCCGGTACCCAATCAAGATTCTTTTGGTCGAGGACAATCCTGATCAGGTTCTCCTGACCGAGCGGGCCTTCAAGCGGCAAAACGGCGACATGCAAGTCGTCTCTGTGAAGGATGGGCAGGCGTGCGTCGACCGGCTCTCCCGGGAGCGATTTTCTGCCGTGATTGTGGACTACCGCTTGCCAGAGATGGACGGCACTGACGTGATTCGGAAGATCAGGCAGACCGGTGCACAGCTTCCCGTGATCATGGTGACGGGCCAGGGTGACGAGCAAGTTGCCGTGATGGCGATGAAGAGTGGTGCCAGCGACTACATCGTCAAGACCCAAGGCTATTTCAAACAGCTCCCGGCCGTCATAGAGAAGGCGATTCAGACGAGCGAACTGCAGCTGAAACTCAAGGATTCCGAGGAAAAGTACCGGCGATTAGCGGAAAATGCCAATGACTTGATATTTACCCTGGATGCCTCCGGTGCGTTCAACTTTCTGACGCTCCGGGTGAACCAGCTTCTGGGCTACTCTGCGGAGGAGTTGGTCGGTCGAAACATCCTCCAGGTTCTAACTCCTGAGAGCCAGGAGAAAGCTGGCAAGCTCCTGCAATCCGACACATTGGCGTTCAACAACAACCGGGTGGAACTCGATTTCCTGACGAAAGCCGGTGAAAGCAAGAGTTTCGAGTTGGGCCTGACGACACTGTTGCAAGCAGGCGCGGTGTCTGGGTTTGAAGCGATTGGCAGAGATATTACACGCCGGTTGCAACTTGAGCGTGAGGTGATGCAGCGCAATCGCGAATTGACGACGTTGCTCTCGGTAACATCGGCGATGGCACAGTCGCTGAACATTGAAGAAATATCCACAGCAGCGTTACAAAAAATTTGTGAGTTTGCTGACTGGAACTGTGGTGCCATTGCAACGCTCAAGTTCAGCAACGCCACCTATCAGGTGAGCGGCTCTGTAAACCTCTCCCAACAATTCGTAGAAACGCTCAATGACGAGACCTTTCTGGCCGATACCCGCGAGTCTCTCATGCGCTTCAAGCGCGTCCTGGTGGAATTCGAGATTCAAGCTGCAGGCGGGTCCAATTCCTTTATACGGCTGGCCGAGCTTTGCCGCCAGCAGCGTATTCCTTCGTTTGTCTTGTTACCGCTGTTCTTCAAGGAGAAGTTGTTGGGTTTTGTTTTTGGTGGACGCCATCTACGCAAAGATTTTCGTCCCGAGGAGATCGAAATTCTCAATTCCATTGGTAACCAGATCAGCGTCGCCATCGCGAATGCACGGCTTTTTCATGCAATCCGCGAAGCCAAGACGGAGTGGGAAACCACGTTCGATGCAATGTCAGAGCTGATCTGCATGCAGGATCTGGAGGGGAGAATCATTCGCGTCAACAAAGCCTTGGCGCGACGCCTGGGTTTGGAGCCGCGAGATGTCGTGAATCGCCAGGCGGTGGAGATATTCAAGGATGCGCAGTCGCCGTGGTGCCACCACGAAAAGCTTCAGATGTACGAGCCGGACAAGATTATTGCCATGGAGTTCGAAGACCAGGTACTCAATGGCAGTTTTGAGATTGCAACGACGCCGGTTTACAGCTCCGACGGAAGGCTGTTCGCTTGGCTGTTTGTCGGCAAGGATGTGACTGACCAGCGTCATTTGCAGAATCAAATTGTCCAAGTAGAGCGGTTGAAGGCATTGGGGGAGATGGCCAGTGGCGTTGCGCACGACTTCAACAACATCCTGGCCGGAATCTTGGGCAAGACGCAGGTTATGCTCGGCGCTCTGGAGCGGGGCAATGTTCCTGACCCGCAAAACTTGCGTACCAGCCTGAAAGTTATCGAACGTACGACTATTCAGGGGGCACAGACTGTGAAGCGCATTCAGGACTTCACGCGCATTCGGACTGATCAGAAGTTCCATCACGTGGATTTAAATCAGGTCATCGAAGATGCAATCAACGTTATCAAGCCGGTGTGGAGAGACCAGTGTGAGCTGAAGGGAGTAAAGATCGATTTGCAGTTTTCACCAGGAGACGTCCCGACAATCAGTGGCATCAGCTCCGAACTTACAGATGTCCTTGTCAATATTGTCGCGAATGCCATTGATGCAATGCCGGACGGGGGCACTATCCAGATTTCCAGTGGATCCTACCAGGCGGAGAACAATGAGTACGCAGAAATCAAGATTAGGGACAACGGCATCGGCATGTCGAACGAGGTCAAACAGAAGGTTTTTGATCCGTTCTTCTCGACCAAAGGGCCGAAAGGAACTGGCCTGGGAATGAGCGTGGCGTACGGCATTGTCGCGCGCCATCATGGAAATATAGCCCTTGAAAGCGAGTTGGGGCAGGGAACGACCTGTATGCTGTACTTCCCGGCCGCAACGCAGGCGGAACGAGCTAACCGTGCAAGGAGCGCTCCCATGGAGAAGCAGAAGATTCGAATCCTGGTCATCGATGATGAAGACGTCATTCGCGATTTCCTGGCGGAAATGTTTGTCACCGTCGGCCACGAAGCGGAGGTTGCCGCTACTGGCCCTGAAGGCATCGCCATGTTTGAAGCGGGGCAGTACGATGTAGTTTTCTCCGATTTGGGGCTGCCCGACATGTCCGGCTGGGATGTTGCCAGGGCAATTCGGGCAAAAAACGCGCAAGTGCCGATTGTTTTGCTAAGCGGTTGGGGCATCCAGCTTGACGATGTCAGGATCAAGGAGTGCGGTGTGGATCTTGTGCTTTCCAAGCCGTGCCAGATGGATGAACTGATTAACGCAGTCGACGAGGTTGTGAAGCGCCAGAGGGGCAAGCAGGCATGACCGTTTGACTCGGACGAGATCTTTTGCGGATTTGCACCCGGCGCTCCTGTTTCACGAACGTCCGACACACGCAGCAATCTCTTTAGAACAATTTCCAAGTTGTTATTCGTTGCGGACCCGCGCTGCGTTTTTGGATACCGCAACGATCAGACCCTATCCAGCGAGAAGGTACTCATGGAAAAAACAGAACGAGAAACTGTACTGATCGTTGACGATGAAGTGGACTTGAGAAACGCCATCGTTAGCTACCTCACGCAGGAAGGCTACGAAGTGCAAGCGGCCTCCAACGGGGAAGAGGCATTGGAGCGGGTTAAGTCCGTCCCGTTTGACATCCTGATCACAGACATGAAGCTGCCAGGCATCGACGGAACGACCGTTTTGCAGGAGGCGCTCGCACTCTATCCAGAGCTGATTGGAATCATTATTACCGGCTACGGAACGGTCGAGAGTGCCGTTCAGGCGATGAAGAAGGGGGCTTATGACTACATCGCCAAACCCTTTCAACTGGTCGAGATTTCTCTCGTCATCAAACAGGCCCTGGAACGTCGTCGTTTGAAGGAGGAGAATGCTTACCTCAAAACCCAGTTAAAAGAGAAGTACCGCTTCGAGAGCATCGTTGGCAACAGCAAGCCGATGCACGAAGTTTTTCACATGGTGGAGACTATCTCCGGCACCAACAGCACCGTGTTGATCACCGGCGAGACGGGTACAGGCAAGGAGCTTATCGCGAAAGCGATTCATTTCAACAGCCAGCGACGCGAACAGAAGATCGTCAGCATTAACTGTGGTGCGATTCCCGAGACGCTGTTGGAAAGCGAATTATTCGGGCATGTGAAAGGCGCCTTCACCGGAGCGCATCAGACGCGAATCGGGCGGTTTGAGCAGGCGCACAAGGGAACCATCTTCCTCGATGAAATAGGCAACATGAGTCAGACGCTGCAGGTGAAGTTGTTGCGCGTTCTTCAGGAGAGAGAGTTCGAACGTGTAGGCGGCACCGAAACGGTAAAGGTGGATGTGCGCATCATTGCGGCGACCAGCGCCGAACTGAAAGACATGGTGGATCGGAACGAGTTTCGCAGTGACCTCTACTACCGTTTGAACGTCATCCCGATCCACTTGCCATCGCTCAAAGACCGGCGCGAGGACGTTCCATTGCTGGCAAAGCACTTCATCAAGAAATACTGCCAGAGTTCCAATCTCGACCTGAAGACTATTGCTCAGGACGGCATGAAGATGTTGATGAACTACAGTTGGCCGGGCAATATTCGGCAGTTGGAGAACGCAATCGAGCGAGCCGTTGCGTTGGTTGGTTCGCGCAACATTATTCTGCCTTCCGATCTGCCGCGTGAAATTCAGAAAACTAACAACAATTTGTTCATTTCAGAAATCTACATTCCGGACGAAGGTGTTAACTTCAATACCGAAGTGTCATTTCTGGAACGCGAGCTCATTTTGCAGAGCCTGAAGAAATCTGGTGGCAACAAGAAACAGGCCGCGAAACTCCTCAATCTCAAACGGACCACCTTGATTGAAAAACTGAAGCGGTTGGATTTGATGAATGCTGTTGGATCTGATGAGTGAAGCGTGATATCGGTGAGTGATTTTCAGAAAATCCGACATACTTCGGAGACGCAACCGCAGCAGAGCCGATCCGAGATTTCGAAGTGGCAATGCGGCACATTCCAGCGAAATCCGTCACAGGAGTTCAGAGTGGCCGTTTCGCTCCAGGAGAGCTATCCATGGATTTCGACTTTCAAAAGGCGAGAAATTCCTTGCACCAATTGAACAACAAGGTTGCCCAGATTCTTGCATATGCCGAGTTAATGCAATTGGGTCTCACGGGCGAGAAAGAGAAGGAACGCATCAAGCTGGTCATAGCCGGTGCGCTGGAATGCCGACAGATTACGGCAAGCCTAATGAACGACATGCCCAAAACCACTCCTCCCGGAGAAAAGTGACTTCGGTCTGGCGTCGTTCCACCTTTCCTGCTCTCATGAAAAAGCCGAAGCTCAAATGGAACTTTGAAACCATTTTCGGACTCATCATATTCGGGATTTTAGGCTGCTACTACATCGTTCTGCTGTTTCTTTTTCTTCTGATCAAGTATCTCTAGAAGAATCCATCAATGGAAATCAGGCCGCTCCACCAGTTTAAGAGCCATGAACTACGGAACCTCTTTGATCAAGAGCGGGAAGTGTGGCAACACCAGCTCTATTGGGATTACAGTGAGCCGCAACGAGTGATTTCCGCGATGGTTGACGCGGGGACGCTGCCTGGTTTCGTGGCGATGCAAGACGGTGATCCGGTAGCTTACACATTTCATGTCGAAGTTTCGGGCAAAGGACTGCTTGGAGGATGTTTCGCGTCGGGATGGGCTGCACCCGGGGGCGTTGAACACCAGTTGCTGGAAGAGTCGCTTGCATCGTTGAAAAGAAACGCTGCGCTTCAGAGAATTGAATCGCAATTTATCAATTTCAGAGAATGGCCTATCGCTCGGTTTTTTGCAGGGAAAGGCTTCAGCCAGTTTGACCGGTGCTTTATGGTTCGAGACTGTCAGATCGACCATTTGCATCGTCGTCTCGTCGCGGCTGAGGTGAAACAATTGAGTCTTGGCGACCTCGATGACATGGCCAAGCTCACGGTGGACACCTATGCCTCGGTCATCGATAGGAGAGTAACCTACCACTATCAATCGCTCGCTGAGTGCCTGGAATTCCTGAGCAACCTGGTGTTTCGACCTGGGTGTGGTACCTTCTTGCCCGAGGGTTCTTACAGCGCCAGGGATCCAAGGACGAGTGACTTGATGGGGTACGTGCTCACATCCCGGATTTCACCCCAAGACGGTCACATTCCTCAGATTGCGGTTGCCCCGGCTCATCAAGGCAAGGGGCTAGGGGCAGAATTGCTGGGAAGGGCGGTTCGCTATCTGGGGCTGAATGGTTATCAGCGCGTTTCGTTGACTGTTACTGAGTCGAATCTGGCTGCACTGGTGCTCTATCAGCGGTTTGGATTCTCAGTACATTTCCGTTTCCCTGCTTTCGTCTGGCAGCGCGAAGGACTGCCTGCCGGGTAAGTCTCCAAGCGCGAGCCTAGAGGGCATAGTAGGGACTAGCGGGGCCGATACGACGAACTCTTCAGCTTCAGCTTCAAGCGCAGCATTGCTTTCGTATGGAGTTGCGATACACGGGATTCATTGACTCTCAACACAGCGCCAATTTCCTTCATTGTCAACTCTTCAAAGTAATAGAGCGAAACCACGAGTCGCTCCTTGCGGCTCAGTCCGTCGACGGCCTCGGCTAGGATGGCCTTGAGCTCTTCCTTCTCAAAAACATGCGTGGGGCCCTTGTCGATGTCGTCCGGATAATAGTTGATCAAACTTTCCGCATCACTCTCGTCTTCGCCGTATTTGCGCGAAGCGTCGTAGAAACTTCCGACGCTCAGCCCAGTCAGCTGATCCTCCAGCTTGTAGAGTTCGTTCAACTCGATGCCCATTTCATCGCAGATTTCCTGGTCGCTGACTTCCCGGCCCAGTTCCTGCTGAAGTTTCTGAGAAGCTTTCGACAGCTCCTTGCTCTTCTTTCGCAGGGATCGGGGGGCCCAGTCGAGCTCTCTTAAGCTATCAATCATGGCCCCGCGAATACGAAGCTCTGCATAGGTCTTAAACTTAACGCCGCGCGAAGGCTCGAATTTCTCGATCGCGTCCATCAAACCGAGAATCCCGGCATTGATCAGATCGTTGATCTCAATGTTTGGTGGAAGCTGTGTTGCGATCCGATAGGCGTGGTATTTGATGAGGGGAATGTGCTCCAGAATCTGATCTTCTCGTTTTTGGGCTGCAACGGCTGCACGATTCGTAACGATGTTTTTTTTCTGAGTCTGTAACATTAGTTTTGTCTCCTCAACCCCTGCCTCACCAAAAAGCGAGTGCAGGTCCCTTGCTTGCCGGTCTAAGTTAGGGAATTCAACGCACGTCCTAGACTGAAATCGCTTCCTAATTCCTTGCTGCGGTTGACCATTTTTTTGAGACTCACCACCAAGGGTGTTGCCCTTTCTTATGCAAGAGATGGTCCAGGTAAAAATGTCCGGATAACAATAGAGGACGCTTTCGCTTTGATCCGCAGTGTATCTAATTGATAAATATGGAAGAATCAGAGAGGAAAAACGTACGAGGAGGGCGGAGTCAAGGTCGCCTGAGGTACATTAGTGTACTCCAAATTGACCTGTTCCGATCGACTTTTGTCAAGTTTATGACATCAACAGTCATGAATCTGACACTGAATGTGAGGCGTCGAGCTAGGTGTGCCGACGAGTTCAATTGCGAATTCAAGCAATACTTCGAAACCTTTCCTGCGAAACTTTAGTATATTTATTTTTTGCTACAAACTGTTGTTAATAGATGAATTTGAAAGATATGATATTAAACTGATTGAAGTTCTATCAAATCAATAAACCTAGTTTTGTATGATATGGCATAAAACAAAAAGATTAACGTCACATGGTTTGTAGGACGACAAGGTGGACGCAGAACAGGCTGTGTCGCAGGATGCACAACTGAGGACTGTCGACTCGGCGTGAGGAAGGCGGACTAATCCGGATGCTAGAAACTCAAGACATACATTCAACTTCACCTGGCTTCGCTCCAGAGATTTCGGCTGAAGTCAGGTCGAAAGTAGAGAGAGTTTTGATTGTTGACGACGAGCCAATTATCCGTGACATCCTTTCGAAAGTCGTTAGTTCTGAAGGATATTCGTGGGGTATCGCCTCGAACGGCCAGGAAGCCATCGACCGCCTCTTATCGTCCGATTACCAAATTGTACTTACCGATGTTCGCATGCCTTCCGTAGACGGACTCCAGCTTTTGAAACACGTGACTGCAAACCATCCGGCTATCGCTGTGATCATGATCACTGCGATGAATGACGCTCGCTCCGCAGTGGAAGCGATGTCAATGGGCGCTTACGACTATGTAACCAAGCCATTCAATATTTTCGAGCTTCGCAGCAAGATTGGGCGGGCAGCCGAACGACGAAAGCTGATTCTGGAGAACAAAGAATATCAGAACTTTCTGGAAGAACGCGTTGACCAACAAACTGCGGATATCAAGGAGGCGCTAGAGCGGATCGAGAGTGCTTATTCGCACACGCTTGAAGCTCTCATCTCTGCTCTAGATGCAAGGGAGCACGAGACGCTGCGCCACTCCAAACGAGTGAGCGAGTATACGCTGCTAATTGCACGTTTCCTGGGGATTCCACGAACAGAACTTGTGGACATTGCTCGGGGATCACTTTTGCATGATATTGGGAAGATTGGGATTTCGGACAATATTCTGCTGAAACCAGCGAAGTTGACTGAGGATGAGTGGACGGAAATTCGCAAGCATCCTGAGATTGGATATTCCATCATCAACAAGATCGATTTCCTGGCAGGGGCAGCTGAAATGGTGCTTCAGCATCACGAGCGGTTCGACGGCACCGGTTATCCGCAGAAACTCAAGGGTAAGCAGATTCTGCTGCCTGCGAGGATTTTCGCTCTGGTCGATACCTTCGATGCGATGACTTCTGATCGCCCCTATCGCAAAGCACTCACCTACCAAGATGCCCGCAACGAAATTTCCCGCTGCTGCGGCACACAGTTTGATCCTGAGATCGTGAAGTGCTTCCTCGATATTCCGGAGGAAGTCTGGACTGAGATCAAGGCCCTCGTCAAATAACAGGCCCAGGAGCTGCAAAAGCTATTGCTCGTCCCGAAAGGGAACGGGATGGCCTTCATCGTTTACCGAAACGCAGACTACTTCCGCCTGCGTGACCCGAACCAGCTGTTTACTTATTTGTCTGAATCCTTCAGCTTCCACATCGACTTGCACCGCGACTGAAGTCCGCCCAAGCCGAATCACGCGGGCATAAAAGCTCACCACATCTCCAACTTGCACCGGCGCCACGAACTCTACGGCATTCATTGCTTTGGTGACAAAATTCCGGTTGAATTGGCGATGAGCCTCGATCGCAGCTGCTTGATCGATGTAACTCAGGATTACTCCACCGAATATGGTGCCGCGAGCGTTTGTGTCTTTGGGCATCATAATCACACGGATCGCCGGATTGAGCCGTTCGTCTTCCATAAGAGAGGTGTTCTCAGATATTGCTGGGTGGCAGGGCAACCCAATGCTAGTTTCAGCTGTCCTTCTGAATGGAGTACCTGCCCCGGTTTGCACACAGCCCTTCAACGTATTGGTGTAGCGCCTCTTGGGTACTGGGAAAAGCCAACTCATTCCACGGAATCGTTTCCGGACTGAACAGCCGAACATCGAGGGCTTCATCGGCAGCCTTCAGGAGCCCCCCAACCGCTTCAGCAAGGTAGACGACAATGATCACCGGACTGTGTCGGTAGGAATAGACGCCCAGGAGCGAGACGAGTCGAACCTCTAGGTTGACTTCCTCTTTGGCTTCTCGTACCGCCGCATCCGCAACCGTTTCGCCCCGGTCGACGTAGCCACCTGGGAACACCCATCTGCCATATCCCGGCTCAATGGCTCGCTGCAGAAGCACAATGCCACCTGGCTCGTGAATCACAGTACAGGCTGCGACCTTTGGATCCAGGAAGAACACAAACTCGCACTGTTTGCAAACGAGCCTGGCAGGCTCTGAAGTCTTCAGTAGCCGCGACTCCAATGCGCCGCCGCATTTGGGGCAGAACGAGTATTCCATCAGTATGTGTTCAGCAGATCTGCTGTTGTTGGTTCGTGTTCTGGCATCCGTGGAGGGTGGCAGCGGAGCCAGTAAGATTGTCGAGGGAAGCAGGTTCCTAGCCGTCCCCGGCCGTAGCGCCACCACAACTCGATCCAGCGCCGGCTGTGCAACCAAGACAATGGCGCGCCGTGACGATCTGGCGGCTGTTCAGGGCCGAGACATCAAAGTTTGAGATATGGCGCAGCGCGGCAAACCCCACCTCCAGATCGAGCATTTGATTGAAATCACAATCGTATAGGCGTCCATCCCACCCAACCGAGATCGTATTTCGGCACATCAAGCCCGCAACGGCGAGTGGATTGAACGCTTGGGCTAACCGTTCCATGTACTGCTCGTAGTTGCCAGATCTCAACAGAAATTCCAGGAATCTGCTGATGGGCATATTCGCAATACAAAAGAGTTGATTGAAAAATATTCCGAACTTGAGTTCTAGCACACGTCGAAAATCGGCCTCAATCGCGGCTTGCGGCGGAGGGAGGAAGGCCCCCACCGGGTTGTGAACCAAGTTCAGCACCAGGCCGCTGCCAGGCATCCCATAGCCAAGTGTATTAAGCCTGCGGAGTGCCTCGATGGAACGTTGAAACACGCCCTCGCCGCGCTGACGGTCGGTCTCGCGTTCTTGAAAGTAAGGCAACGAACAAATCACTTCGACGGAATGGAACGCCAGAAATTCCGGCAAATCTTCCTGACCTTTCAGAAGCAGGACCGTCAGGTTGCACCGATCCATGACATGTCTTCGCAGGCGTCGGGCTTCCGCAACTAGCCAGCGAAAGTTGGGATTCAGCTCGGGCGCGCCTCCGGTGATGTCAACCTTGGGAATACTGGTGCGTTCCAACGCACGAATGCATTCGGTGGCCGTTTCCTGGGTCATCATTTCCAAGCGATCCGGCCCGGCATCCACATGGCAGTGACCGCAAATCTGGTTGCACCGCTTACCCACATTAATTTGCAAGATTTCAATCCCGGTGGCGGACAAAGGATTGAGTCCGTTTTTCCGCAGGAGGTCATCGAATGACGGCACGGCGCTTGTCTCGTCGATGATACGCAGCTGCTCACTGGCGGACGCCAGCGGAGAATGCCTCTTCAGCAGGCTTCCTTTTTCCAATACGGGCATCATCTACATCTCGAGTTTTTCGACGATGTTTCTCATCTGGACGCCATGAACCAGAGAGGAGCCTCCTCTGATGGCGGCTGCGACGTGGACCGCTTCTGTCATTTGCGCGAGGTTCGAACCTTTCTCCAAACAGGTTGTGGTGTAAGCGTCGATGCAGTATGGGCACTGTACCGTGTGCGCCACGGCCAAGGCAATCAGTGACTTTTCTCGCTCCGATAGGGCGCCTTCAGCGAAGACTGCGTTATACCAGCCAAGAAACTTCTCCCAGAGCGCCGGACTTTCCTTACCGATGTCGGAAAATTTGGCCAAGTCGTGCCTGCAATAATAGTGGTCCATTTCAGTGCTCCTCAATCGATCAGGCAACTCCAGTAAGTCAAGCGCAAGTATAGCGGAGAATCGAGTGAGCCGAAGTCCTTTTGAGAAGCGTATGCTTTGGCGCGACATGTTGCTGGATCAGCGAAAATATCCTGGTCCGACTCGCATATTGAGCATCCATTCCCTCGGAAAGACATTGGAGAGTAGCAGTCCAATGGCGCCATGAAACACGCCAAGAACGAAAAGGTTCCGCGATTGGAGATAGAGCATCGAGCACGCGAAGCCCCCGACCAGCGTGAAGGCCATCAGGACCGGATTTGGAATGTGAAAGCTCATAAACACGACGGCGTTGACGGCGGAACTCCACAGCGGCTGCGAAATCACTCTTGAAAGCCGGTTGTGAAAATAACCCTGCAATCCATACTGCTGGAATGTGCCCCAAAGCATATAGCGCAAAACCGGTGTGACTGATCGCCAGTCAACTGGAATAGACCACAGGCGTTCGCTAAGAATTCCAATGAGCACAAGCAGAAGCAGCAAGGGGATGGCGGCCCAACAGGCTTCTCGGGCAGACGGGAGAAAGTTGTCGATCCGAAAACCAAGGCTGCGGAAACTGTCCCTATGCCACAAGTGCGAGGCGAGCAAAAGTAATAGGATCAACCCCACGGTGCTTGGCCATGTGGATTGCCAGCGCCAAATATAGATTTGGATCAGAGAGTAGATCAAACTGAGTTCGATTGCGATCCATCGCGAAGAGTGGGTTGGAGTTGACACGAGCGCGAGGTTTCCTCTAGACATTTTCGCGGCGTCTGATTCGTCCCCGAATGCCAGCCACTAACACACGAGTCTTCGGGTGTGAAGCGGGCGATTCACTTGAAGAAGGCGCGCCACACCGTATCGACCAGGGTGTGAACCAACGCCGGTGCCATCAGACTGCGGGTCCGTTGGTACGCATTGCCATAGAAAAGACCCGCCAAAGAGGCCAGTAAAAAGTAGCGCCAATCCGGCCTGGGACCGTTGTTCAGGTGGGCCGCACCAAAGATCAATGACGTGACAATGAGTGACAATACCGGTTTGCGAAAGGTTTTCTCCAGGAAGTTCTGGATAATGCCGCGAAACAATAGCTCTTCGGGGATGGCAATCAAGAAGAAGATGCCAAGTGCTGAGAGAAGCACCTGGCATCCGGAGAATTGTCGGCCGGAGATCGTGATAAATCCAGTCAGCAGCCCGATGGGGATGGCCACTGGAGCAAATAGCAAGAAGTTGCGAAGGCCAATCCAGCCATCCTGCTTTTCAACGTGGCATCGATAACCAACACCCTCGAGACGTCGTGCACAGACGAAGAGGAAAGCTGCCAACCCGGTTGCCAGGAGACTGTTCATTGAATACGCCAGGGAATGGCTTGGCCAGCTCCACACGTCGCGCATCCAACGAAAGTCGAGTGGGAGCCAAAGTGCCAGAATTGCCAGCACGTCTTGCCATACAAGTCTCTGTTCAGGTTGGCGGATCGCCAACAGCAGCAAAGCCGGCAACAGGACATAAGCAACAAGCTTTAGGAACGACAAGGTTCTGAAGGAATCCGTGCCTAGCGCGTAGGCGAGATATAGCAGCAAGATGAGGGACAAAAAGAGCCATGCGCTTTTACTGTTACTGGCAATCATTGCTTTGAGCCAGGACTGAATGTCACGATGAGCCAGGAGCAGCAGGATTGCCAGAAAGCCATTCAACGACAAAGTTGCGGCGATGAGGCGTGTGTCGACTAGCAGGCGCCCACCAAAGACTGCAAGAACTAGGGTGGTGACAACTGTCAGGAGGATAGCGGCGCATCCAAAAAAGACGGTGAGCCCTTTGGGCCACAGTTTCAGCGGAGTTTCCAAGACTGCTTTCATGTGATGTAAAGCTAGCATGAAAGCTGCAGGACTGCGAATGATTGGCAGTGAGGGGCTTGAGGACCAGTCCAGAGATCAAATGCGACCCAAGAATGACGAGCTAGGCTGGCTCATGAAGCTCACAAGCTTTTTTGGATGGTCTGCAAACTGTGAGGTGCTCGCTTCGAAAATCGCACACAGTCTCGCAAATTGGGAATATCAAACCCAAAGTTCGTTGATCGGACCGTACACGTCGGCTGGGCCGAAGGGTACGTACTCGAAGCCACGCTTGAGTGGGTCATCGTAGCGAACCGTCGTCCAGTCGATGCCCAACGCTGAGTAGATTGTTGCTTCGACATCTTCCATGCGAATGGTGCGGCCACGCGACCAGCCTGACTCGGCGACGTTGTTACCGGTCGCGTCAGTGGAGCCAATAGCCCGACCGCCGCGCGTTCCAGCGCCAGCGAAAACGCAGAATTGCTGCAGGTGATGGTCACGACCGCCGGCCGCGTTCACGTTGTTCACTGTGCGCCCAAACTCGCCCATCATCACAACCAGAGTTTCATTCAACAGTCCAGTTGCTTCGAGATCGGCGAGCAATTCCGAAACGCCGTTGTCCAGCTCCAGGGTGCGGGCGGGCAGGGCATTGGCCGCATAGATGCCCGAGTGCATGTCCCATCCACCAATATCGAGTTGAATGAAACGCGTGCCTTGGTTCGACTGCAGAATCTGCTTCGCCAGCAGGCAGGAGTTCCCGAAGCCCGTGTTGCCGTAGCGCGCTCGATCTGTCGTTGAAAGGGTGAAAGCCTGCGTCACCGCAGAGTTGTACATCAGCCCCTTGGCTTGCGCATAGAAGTCATCCATGTCTTCCATCTTGGTGCTGAACGGAGAACTGATCCGGAGGCCATCATCCAAAATGTGCAAGCCTGCATACGCTTGCTCGAAGCGGGTTTGGCCGAAAGAGCTCGTTGTATTGGGCAAGCTGGTAGCTCCGGCATTGACCTTGAATGGGGCCGTGGTCGCCGGGAAATAACCTTG
>Ga0111538_10003957_pt1 | contig 20637 bp, 17 predicted proteins | sample SoiMethybrSBSTD1_FD_79669 | JGI IMG/M metagenome (GOLD analysis project Ga0111538, IMG submission 79669) | Bulk soil microbial communities from a Populus tree surrounding site in Tennessee, USA - Soil MetaG P. TD hybrid SBSTD1 (version 2)... | ecosystem: Environmental > Terrestrial > Soil >... | reverse complement strand
TCGCTCGAGGAAAACCGGGCGGCGTTTCAGCGCATCAAGCTGCGCACGCGCTTTCTCAACGACTGGTCGAAGCGCGACCTCGGCACCGAGATCTTCGGCAAGCGCATCAACCTGCCGTTCGGGATCGCTCCTACCGGCAGCTCCGGCCTGATGTGGTATCGAGGCGAGGTGGAGCTGGCGCGGGCCGCTGCCGCGGCGGGCATTCCTTTTACGCTCGCCACGGGGGCGCTGACCTCCATGGAAGAGCTCACCCGGGAAGTACCGGATGTACGCAAGTGGTTCCAGCTTTACCCCTGGGCGGATGAGGTGGGCTCCTACGAAATGGTCACGCGTGCGCGCGACCTGGGCTGGGAAGCGCTGGTCGTTACGATCGACGGCGCGCCGGGCCGCGGGCGCGAGCACAACGAGCGCAACGGCTACTCCTTTCCGTTCCGGCCCAACGTCACGGCAGCCGTGGACATGGCGATGCATCCCGGCTGGCTGTGGCGCGTCATGCGCAAGTACCTCGTGAACGAAGGCATGCCCACGAACGCCAATTTCCCCGAGCGCTACCGCCATACGATCCTCGACGGAAAGACGCGCGTGCGTCCGAAGGCGTTCCAGGCGATGACCTGGGAACATATCGGGAAATTCCGCGAGTTCTGGCCGCGCAAGCTCATCGTCAAGAGCATTCTGAGCGGCGATCAGGCGCGGGCCGCCGTCGATGCGGGCGCCGATGGCGTGGTCGTGTCGAATCACGGCGGACGCGCCTTCGACAGCGCCATAGCGACCATAGACGTGCTTCCGGAGATCGTGGAGGCGGTTGGCGACCGCTGCACTGTCATACTCGACAGCGGCATCCGCCGCGGCAGCGACATCGTCAAAGCGCTGGCCCTGGGTGCGAAGATGGTGCTGGTCGGCAGGGCAACGCTTTACGGCACCGCATGCGGCGGGCAGGCGGGCGCCGCGAGGGCGATCAAGATACTTTCGGACGAAATGGAGCGGACCTTCGGCTACGTGGGCGCGCGGAGCGTTTCCGAAATCGGTCCGCACATCTTCGCGCATCGCGATGCGGGAACGTAGAGCCAATTGCGGCCTCGACTGTCACATCTGACTGCCAGGAACTCCGAATGTCCCCTGTCACCACCGCGCCGGCCGCGGAGTTCGTATCTGCCGCCGGCGTCGAGCTCGAAGTCCTGCGCCGAGGCACGGGCAATCCGCTCCTGCTGCTTCACGGCTTTCAGCATATCGATCCACGGCTGCCCGTCGTCGACCTGCTCGCTCGCGACTTGCAGCTCATCGCACCGTCCCACCCCGGCTTTGGCCGCTCTTCGCGTCCGGCCGATTTCGGCACGGTTTACGACCTGGTTCATCTTTATCTCGGTCTTCTCGACACCCTGCCGCCGGGGCCGCTGACGCTGATGGGGTTCTCGTTTGGCGGCTGGCTCGCCGCGGAAGTCGCGGTCAAGGCCGGGCGGCGCATCGACAGGCTGATCCTTGTCGACGCGCTGGGCATCAAGGTGAGCGACCGCGAGACGCCCGACATACTCGACGTGTTCAACGCGCATCCCCAGGATGTAGTCGCAGGAAGCTGGCATGACCCGCAGACTTACGCACCGCGCTACGACGACATGGAGGACGACGAGCTCGTCACCCGCGCGCGCAACTGGGAGGCGCTGGCCCGCTACGGTTTTCACCCTTACATGCACAACCCGCAGCTCAAGCGCTGGCTTGCCAACATCAAGGCGCGCACGCTGGTGCTGTGGGGCGCGTCCGACGGCGTGGTCAAGCCTGCCTATGGCGAGGCCTACGCCAGGCTGATTCCAGGCGCTCGCTTCGAAAGTATCGCCAACGCCGGGCATCATCCCGAAATCGAGCAGCCTGAAGCCCTTGCTGCGCGCGTGCAGGCGTTTTTGAATCAATAGGAGCGCCTATCGAATGAACGATAGGCGCCCTGATGTAGGCTAGGAAAGGCAGGCAAACGTAATGGACGTCTGGTACCAATGCGAAATACCGTATCCCCATGTGCCGCAGGATGTGCTCGATCGCGCGCCGTCGGTGCGCGCGAGCCTGCCCAACCGCTACTGCGATCCCAGGGTGGCCGCCGATCTGTTCGAGGAATGTATCGACGAATTCCTGCTATGCGATGAGCGCGGGCTGAACGTCGTCGGTATCGAGCATCATGCCGGAATCAACTCCCTGCTCGCCGCGAATCCCATGCTGGTGGGAATACTCGCGCGCCAGACCAGAAAGGCGCGCATCCTGAGTCTCGGCACGCTGGTCACGCTGCGCCCGGACCCGGTTCGTATCGCCGAGGAATACGCCACGGCGGACGTGTTGAGCCGCGGCCGGCTGGAGATCGGCTTCGTCAAATCCGGCGGCAGCGAAATCGCGTCGAGCAACGTAAGCATGGTGGACAACGGCGAGCGCTACTGGGAGGCGATCGATCTCATCTCCAAGGCACTGACCTCGCACGACGGACCGTTCAGCTGGGAAGGCAAGCACTTCACGCACCGGCATGTGAATATCTGGCCGCCCGCCTTTCAGCGGCCGCTGCCGCGCATGTGGTCGGCCACCGGTGATGCATCCACCTCAGCGGACGTGGGCCGTCGCGGCCTGGTGCACGCGCTGGTACTGCGCGGGCCCGAAGGCACCCGTGCCGCGTTCGCGTCAAATCGCCGCGCTCGCGTGGAGGCCGGGCTGCCACCTTCGACGACTGAGCGCTTTGCCTACGCGGCGTTCGTTGCGGTGGGTGAAACGGAGGAGGAAGGCCTGCGTCTCGGCGAAAAGTTGTTGTGGTTTCTCAATACCAGCCTCAAGTCGGCGCCGCAGTTCGGCAAATTCCTGCCGGGCGCCGCGCCGCCCGAAGCCGCGCCGATGATCTACCGCACCCGTCCCAAGGTCAGCAAGAGCGCCGAAACCCAGCAGGCAGCCGGCAACCTGAGACCGTCGCTCGGCGACAAGGCCGGCCTGATGTCCATGACAGCCGAAAAAGCCAAGGCGCAGGGCATTTTGTTCGCCGGCACCCCGGACAGCGTCTACAGGCAAATCATGGATTTCTACAACTTCGTCGGCGGTTACGGGCACCTGGTGATGATCGGCCGCTCGGGCTTCATGACGCACGCGGAGACCGAAAAAAGCATCAATCTCTTCGCGCGCGAAGTGCTGCCGCGGCTGAAGGAAATCGCCCCGGTACAGGCCGGTTTCAATCAGCAGTAGTCGCGGGTGTGCCGGCCGTGCGATCGGACTAGCAACCCTTCTTCGCGTGGCCCTTGGCCCAGCCCTTGCCGTGACCCTTCGGGTGAGCGCACCAGTCCTCGTGATGATGCGGGTACTGAACGCTGGACCGCGGCGCGGTGGTAACCGCAGGTCCCGTCGCAACTACCGCAGGAGCGGCGGAGTTGCTGCCGAGGTTCTTGCCGACCACGGCGCCTGCTGCGCCGCCCGCTCCCGCCCCGACGACTGCCCCCGTTTTTCCCCCGACTGATTGTCCGACCGCGGCGCCTGCGCCGCCGCCGACCGCGCCTCCGATGATTGCCCCGGTCTTGCCGCTGCCCTGCGTGGTTACTGCAGCGCCGGCCGCGCCACCGACAGCGCCGCCGATGATCGCGCCGCGCTGCGGATCCTTGTCCACCGACTGCCCGATCGCGGCGCCGGCAGCACCGCCCACCCCACCGCCGACAGCGGTTTTGACGTCACCCGCCAGAACGTTGACGGGGCAAAGGCCCAGCCCGAGAGTCCCAGCCAGGATTACAGCTTTGAAGCACGTATCGAATCTCATCGCGACCTCCTCACCCCAGAGTCCCTGACGCTTTAACGGCGGATTGCCTTCGCTCCTTAGCTGAATCTTTCCGCAGGGCCGCCCTTTTTTTTCGCACAGTGAGAGTCAGGTCATACGTCACGCTTTGGGGCCACGCCCGTGTCCGACGGCGTATTTGTCCGCCTTCCGCCTTTTTGCCTTCCTTAAATGGCCCCGACCATCCGCTCAGTGGCGGCGCGAAGGGCGCCCCGAGCGGCGGAATCGTAGGCCTGGGGGTCGGCCTTCGCCTCGCGCAGGACATCGAAATAGCGCCCGGTGACGGCATCGAGTGCCGGGTCGGTGACCAAACGAGCCGTGGCTTCGACGCCTTGCTCAATCGTGGAGAGCGCGTGCCCATACGTCTGCATCACCATCTTGGTCGGCATGAGCGATGAAGGGTGCAGGCAATTGACGGTGACGCCCGTTCCGCGCAGCTCCGCGGCCAGATCGAAGGTGAAGAGAACCTGCGCGAGCTTGCTTTGACAATAGGCGCGCCAGCCGCTGTAGCCGCGCTCGAGCATGAGATCATCGAAGTCCAGCGCCTGCTGGCCGGCCGACGAGACGTTGACGATGCGTGCCGGCGCCGAGCGCTCGAGAAGAGCGAGCAGCGCGCGAGTGAGGACGAAAGGCGCGAGATAGTTGACCGCGAACCGGAGCTCGATCCCGTCGCGGCTCAGCGCGCGCGGGGCTTTGCTGCCACCCGATCCGATGCCGGCGTTGTTGACGAGCGCGTCGAGACGCTCCAGCCCGCTCGCGAGCCTGGCCGCCATCGCACGCACCTCGGCGAGTGACGCGAAATCGGCCTGAACGAATTCGAGGCGGGCGTTACCCGTCGCGTCGTGGATTGCGCGCACGGTATCCGCCCCACGCCCTGCATCCCGACCGTGAAGCAGCAGTCGCGCACCGCTGCGAGCGAGGTGCTCCGCGAGATGGCGGCCGAGTCCATCGGTCGCGCCGGTGATGAGGATCGTCTGCTGTGAGAGAGGAGTCACACAAAGCTCCTGGGGCATATCGACCGGCCTCAAGCTTAGCGAATCTCCAGGGACGATCAATTCCGCCGGTTAGCCGCCCTGGCCGCCCCCTGCCGGCGCATCCGCAAACCACAGCATCTGCTGGGTCTGCGCGAGCAGGGACCCGGAGGCGCTCCACACCGAAGTGAACTGATCCACGTAACCGCCCCGGGCGAGGCTCGCGCGCGAATCCATCAGGCAGAACCCGGTTCCCGCCGCGCTGAAATCCGCGTCGTTTGCCCGGTAGTAGACGGAAAAGCTGACGGTCGACACCGGGGACTGTGCCGGCAGCGGTATCCAGGTGGGAGGAAACGGCGTATCGCAAAGAGCGGTCAGGGATACGGCATCGAGCGGCCGCGGCTCGGCGTCGCGTATCCACAAGCGGGAGTCCATCGTCTCGGCGCGGGAAAAGAGCAGGCCGCTTACCGGCTTGAAGACATACTGATCGAGCCACGGCACGGGCGTCCTGGGATTGACGTACACGGGCACCAGGTCGGGCCCGGCCACGTCCGGGAAGCGCGCGTCCTGCAGCACCACGCTCTCCCGTGCGATGGACATCGTCACCTGAGCACTGGCGCATAGGCAGCCCGCCTGCCAGGCTTCGCTGCGCCAGAAGCCGACCGAACGGTTCTGCCGCAACGCGAACACGCGGACTTCCAGATCGCCATCGTCGATGCTGCCCATGAACAGTGCGTCGAGCGCAAGCGGCGCGCCGCGCGCCTGCGGCAAGCACAGGACAGCCTTCAGCAGCAGTGCCGCAATCCAGCCGCCGAACGGCCCGATCGCATTCCGGTAGCGATCGCCCGGTTTGCAGATGAAGACCGCGCTGGTGCCGGCCGGTCCAATCGTTCCAGGTCGAAGTTCGAGCGATGCGTCGAGTGGATGCATAAAATTGCAGGCGCTCGGGACCGGAGGCCGGACTTGCGTCCGCTCAGTTCCCCGCCGCTCCCCTCTGCCCGAACAGCACCTTGCGCTCGGCATCGGTCGGCGGAGCGCTACGGCGGAGCTCCTTGCCGAGATCGACGCCGCGCTGCACCGCCGGCCGGTCCTTCACCGCCGTCCGCCAGCGCATGACGTTCGGGTAGGGATCCAGAGATCCGCCGAGCGGCCTGGCGATCAGGACCCAAGGCCAGCAGGTCATGTCGGCGATCGAGTAGTCCTCGCCGGCAAGCCACGTCCGTCCCGCCAGCCGCCGCTCCAGCACGCCCAGACAGCGGTCGTACTCGTCGGCGTAGCGGGTATGCGAATAGGCGTGCGCATCCTTGCCGCCGGGTGCGTAGTTGACGAAATGGCTCAACTGACCCGCCATCGGGCCCTGGTTGCCGGTCTGCCAGAACAGCCACTCCTGCGCCTCCTTCCGCCCGCGCGCATCGGCTGGAAGAAAGCGGCCGTGCTTCGCGGCGAGGTACCAGAGTATGGCGCCGGACTCGAACACCGGCACCGGATCGCTGCCGTAGGACGCCGGCGGGTCGTGGTCGACGATCGCCGGCATGCGGTTGTTCGGGCTGATTGCCAGGAACTCGGGCCTGAATTGTTCGCCCTTGCCGATGTTGACCGGGATCATGCGGTACGGCGCACCCAGTTCCTCCAGCATGATCGCGACCTTCCACCCGTTCGGCGTCGGCCAGTAGTGGAAGTCGATCATGCGGCATCTCCAGTAGCGAGGCCGATGACCTCCGCCGCCGCCAGATCGGCGATCTCGGCGTCGCCGTATCCCGCCTCGGCCAGCACTTCGGCGGTATTGGAACCAAGCGCCGGCGCGCCGGCAAAGCGGTCGACCGGGGTCTCCGAGAACATTGCCGCCGGCCGCGCCTGGCGGAGCCGTCCGGCGCGCTCGTGCTCGTACTCGATAACAATGGCGTTCTCGACGATCTGCGGATGGCGAATCATGTCGCTGCGGGTCAGCACGGGGGCACAGGGCACATCGGCCGCCTCCAGCCGCTCGAGCCATTCCGCGGTCTTGCGGGTCCGCAGCACTTCCTGGGTCAACGCGAGGCGCGCATCGATATTCTCCTGGCGGCGCGCCGCGTTGGAGAAGCGGGGATCGGTCAGCCAGTCCGGCCGCTCCATCGCCTCGGCCGCCGCGCGCCACTGCCTGTCGGTCATCAGCGCGACCGTTATGTAGCCGTCGGCCGTCTCGTAGATCAGGTCGATGAAGCTCTGCGCGTCCTGTTGCGGGACGTTGCCGTCGACGAAGGTCTGGCTGCCCATGTCGGAGTGCCAGAGGAAGGCGATCACGCTCTCCAGCATGGACAGCCGCACGTGCTGGCCCTTGCCGGTACGCAACCGCGCGACCAGCGCCGCGGTGATCGCCTGCGCGGCAGTGATGCCGGTCAGCTTGTCCGGGAGGATCGTGCGCACGAGCCGCGGCCGCTCTCCATCCGATCCCGCCTGGATGGTGGTGAGCCCGGACAGCGCCTGGACGAGCGGGTCATAGACCGGCTTTGCCGCATACGGCCCGCGTTCGCCGAAACCGCTGATCGATACGTATACGATGTCCGGCGCTGCGGAGCGAACGGTCGCCTCGTCCAGTCCCATGCGCTCGATCACGCCCGGCCGGAAGTTCTGGGCGAACACGTCGGCGCCGTGGAGGAGCCGCATCAACACCGCCTTCCCGCGCGGGTCCTTGAGGTCCAGCGCGACCGAGCGCTTGTTGCGGTTGTTGTTGAGATAGTTCGCCGCCATGCCGCCGCGCCGGTTGGAGACGTGGCGGGTGAAATCGCCCTCGAGGCTCTCGATCTTGATGACGTCGGCCCCCTGGTCGGCGAGCAGCATGGTGGCCGACGGGCCGGAGACGACGCTGGTCAGGTCGACAATGCGGATGCCGTGCAACGGTCCTGACATGGGCGGTTTTCCCCGTTTCACTGCTGCGGGATACCCGCCTCCTTGATGACGCGCGCCCAACGCGCGATTTCCCCGCGCACGAACTGATCGAACTCCTGCCTCGTCGTCGGCGACGGCGGCATCCCCGCTTCCTGCATGCGCTTCTCGACCTCCGGCGAGCGCAGCGCCGTGTGCATGTCGGCGTTGATCTTGTCGAGAATCGCCGCGGGCGTGTTGGCGGGCGCCATCAGACCCTGCCAGGAATTCACCACGAAGTTGGGCACGCCGGATTCCTGCATCGTGGGCACGTCCGGCAGCACGGAGAGGCGCTGCGCGCTCGTGACCGCCAGCGCGCGCAGGCGGTTCCCCTGCAGCGCTCCGATGGAGAGCGGCGCGTTCGAGACGTTGATCGGCACCTGCCCCGCAATGGTGTCGGTTACGGCCTGTACCCCGATCTTGTAGGGGACGTGTACGATGTCGAACTTCAGTTGCAGCTTCAGAAGCTCCATCGTGAGGTGGGGCGAAGTGCCGGCGAGCGCAGCGGAGTAATTAAGCTTGCCGGGATTCGCCTTGGCGTAATCGATCATCTGCCTGACCGTCTTGAACGGCACCGACGGGTGAACGAGGATGATGTTGGGCGTTATGCCGATGCGCGTGATGGGCGCGAAGTCGCGCAACTGGTCGTAGGGCATCTTCGCGTAGAGCGATACCACGATCGCGTTCGACGCGATGTTGGCCATGAGCAGCGTGTACCCGTCGGGCGGCGACTTCGCGACGTACGCCGAGCCCAGCGTGCCGGCGGCGCCGACGCGGTTTTCGACGAAGACCTGCTGGCCCCAGAGCCGCGTGAGGCGCTCGGTGATGGTGCGCCCCACGATATCCGGCGAGGACCCGGCGTCGAACGGAATGACGTAGCGGACGGGCTTAACGGGCCAGGCCTGCGCCCAGGAGCCCCCCGCGTGGATCGCGGCCGCAGCCGCGACTAGTGCCGCGACACCTTGGTTTCGAAACGATACCGTCCATGGGCGGAACCTTGCAAAATCAATGCGGCTCAGTACTAGGCCGCACAATGCCTGCCATCGTCCCCGCATCACGTACCTCCCTGAAGAGCGCCGCGCGGTGAATGACCTACGGGGTCAGTGTAACCGCGCTGGGCGCGGTGCGGTCAAGCGGGCTACTTACGTGGAACGGGGCCCACGCCCATACGAGGACAGGCACGCGCGCGGCATATCGTGCTAGCTTTGCGCACGTGCGCTATCTGACCATGCGGAGGGTCGTTCCATGAAGGGCGTCGTCGTCTGCCCGCAACCCCGTGCCGCGGATGTCGGCGCGGCCATCCTGGCGAAGGGCGGCAACGCCTTCGACGCCGCGGTCGCCACCGCCTTCTCGCAGATGGTGAACGATCCCTTCATGTGCGGCATCGGCGGCATGGGCACGCTGCATTACTACAGCGCCGGCGAAGGCCGTAGCGGCATGGTGGACTTCTACAACCGCGCCGGAGCCCGGGTGCGCCCGGACATGTGGCAGCACGACCTGAAGGGCCGCACCGAGATCTCGGGCTACTCCCTGTTCGACGATTACCGCAGCGAGATCGGCTATACCTCCATCATGACGCCGGGCACGCCGGCGGGCTTCGGCCTCTTCCACGAGCGGCATTGCAGCCTGCCCTGGGCCGAGCTGCTGGCGCCCGCCATCGCGCAGGCCGCGGAAGGCATCGTGGTGACGCCGCACCTGGCCGGCGTCTGGACCCGCTACCGGCAACCGGGCATTCCCGACGGCTACACCCGCCTCACGAAGACGGCCGAATGCAAGCGCGTGTATCTGCATCCGGAAGATCGCTTCTACGAAGTCGGCGAAGTCATGCGCCTGCCCGACTACGCGCGCACGCTGGAGCGCATCGCCCGTGGCGGCTGGCGCGAGTTCCACTTGGGCGCGCTCGGCGACGAGATCGCCGCCGACCTCCAGGCGAACGGCGCCTATGTCACGCGCGCCGACATCGCCGGCTTCGAGCCGGAGTTCTGCGCGCCGCTCGAAGGCTCGTACCGGGGCTACACCGTGCGCTCCAATCCGCCGCCGGGCAGCGGCGCGACCCTGATCCAGATGCTGCAGATCCTGGAGCACTTCGCGCTCGGCGACCACAGCTCGGCGCGGCACCTCGATCTCGTCGCGCGCGCCATGGCGGCCGCGCACGTCGATCGCAACGAGTATCTGGGCGATCCGCGCTTTGCCGACGTGCCGACCGCGATGCTGATCTCCAGGGAGCGCGCGGCCTGGTGGGCGGAGAAGATCGAGCGCGGCGAGTTTCCCGGCGACGGCAGGCAGGCGCCGCCCTCCTGCACCACGCACCTCTGCGCCATGGACCACCATGGCAACGCGGTGACGCTCACCCACACGCTCGGCACCGCGTCCGGCGTCGTGACGCCCGGGCTGGGATTCAACTACAACAACTCGATGAAGCTGTTCGACCCCATCCCGGGCCGCAAAAACTCGATCGCGCCCGGCAAGGCGCGCACCACCGGCATGGTGCCGACGATGCTGCTGAAAGACGGCAAGCCCGTGCTGGTAGCAGGCGCGCCGGGCGGCAGCGTCATCATCAGCGCGACGCTGCAGGCGATCCTGAACGTGATCGACTTCGGGATGTCGCCGGTGGAGGCCGTGACCGTCCCGCGCATCCACTGCGAAGGCAAGGGCATCCACGCTGAGGCGACGGTTCAGGGCGCGGTCGTCGCGGAATTGCGGAGAATGGGCCACACGGTCGTGCACAGCCCGCACAGCTTCGAGCCCATGATGTCGCGTGCGCACGTGATCTCGACACTCGGCGGAAAGATGCGCGGCGGCGCCGATCCGCGCGGCGGCGCCGGTGTCGGCTACGCGATGTAACAAAACGGGTCAGAGCAAATGGAGGGCGGAGCTTACGCATGGACCGCAGACAATTGATCGGTGTGACCGGCGCAGTTGCAGTCGGCGCCGCCGCAGTCGGAGTCGCCGCCGTCCGTGGCTGCGCTCCGTCAACTCGGCTTAAGAGCAAAGCGCCACCTTCCAATTGCGACGTTTACCAGGGCAGCACGGCGGATTGGAACCTCTGGGCGGCGGATCGAAGGGACCGTGCCTACGGAGCAGAACCCGCAAGAGCAATCGGCGAGGTGTCGAGCAACCCTGAGCTGGTGAAGCGGCTGCTGGCTTCGTACCGTCGCACATTCAGGAAAGAGCATTACGGGAGCATGTGGGGCACGATCTTCGAGCAAAACCATCTCCCGATTCATCAGGTATTCATGGCCGGGACCGCGGAGGAGGCAGAGCGGATCTTGCGCGACCCCGCCAGCACGGAGCTTCATCACGGCTTCGATACTACGGTTGCCGACTTTACAAAAAGGCTCATAGCGAGCGAAGCGACATCGCGGGGTCTGGCCAAAACCTGCAAGATGAAATTGCTGACCCTCGGCGACGCGCTTGGGGTGACCGAGCTGGACAACCCGGAGACTTATTGCGCCCGCCCGGAACCGGCGCCGGCGCCGGAAACCGACGAGCTGCTGGAACGCATCGAGCGGGCGCTTGGGTTCAGGATAGATTTCCCCAACCCGTTCCCGAATGAATTCGGCCTGGCCACCAAGCGAGGAATTGCGGGATATCGGGCGATCAATGCTCTTTACCAAGCCCATCGAATCAAGACGCTTGTCGCCCGCGTTCGCAACCCGCGCATTCTGGAGATCGGCGGCGGAACGGGGCGAACCGCTTACTACGCTCATAAGCTCGGGCTCAGGAACTACTCGATCGTAGACCTTCCTTTTACCGCAATCTCTCAGGGCTACTTTTTGGGCCGCACGCTCGGCCTCGAATCAATTGCTGCGGACGGTGACCCCGAGACCGCGAATGCGGTCAAGCTCTACGCCCCGGAAACATTCTTCGCGCGCCGGGAGCGCTACGATCTGATCGTCAACGTCGATTCCCTGACCGAGATGGGGTGGGAAACGGCTTCGGCCTATTCGAAAGCAATCCGCAGCAGAGCGGCCCGGTTCCTTTCCATAAACCACGAGTCCAACGAGTTCACCGTACGGCAACTACCTGGCCTCGCGCCCCAGACGAGATATCCGTATTGGATGCGGCGCGGGTATGTCGAGGAACTATACGTTTTGTAAACTGCTGGCGCCGCCACCACTCCACTTTTATCGCGCTACTTGATCTGCCGCGCACGCGGCATGAGCCACACCAGCAGTACGATCCCCAGCGCGCCGGCGATGCCCATCGCCGCGACCGCGCCGCGCGAGCCGAGCGCGAAGGCCAGCAGGCCGATCAGCATGCTGCCCGCGGTGGAGAGCATCTGGGCCATGTTGAAAAGCGCCATGGTACGGCCGCGATACGCCGGCGGCGAGTTCGATTGCACGACGGTATGCACCAGCGCATTGGCGTGGACGTGGCACAGTCCCGCCGCGACCATCGCGACGATCGACAACGAGTACCACGGCGAGGCGGCGAACACCACGAGCGCCACCCCGTACACGAGCGACGCGTCGATCATGACCCTCCCTCGCGCCATCCGGTGGCCCGCCAGAGCGATGGTGGCCGCGCTCATGAGGGCACCGAAGCCCATCGCGGCGAGCAGCAAGCCCTGTCCTTCCGCCCCCACGCCCAGCAGGTCCCGCGCGAACACCGGCAGCAGCGTGGTGAACGGAAACATCAAGGTACACACGACGGTCGTGCACAGAATTCCGGCGCGCACCGTCTGGTTGTGCCAGGAAAACCTCCAGCCTTCGACGATGCTGTGCGCGAAAGACTCCCGGCGCGCCGTCGCCGCCCTGCCGTCGGAGAGCGGCAGCGCCGCCAGTTGCGCCGTCCATACCACCGCCAGGAACATGCACGCGGCCTGCACCGCGAACGCGCCGCCGGTATCCACCATGGCGATGATCGCGCCCGCCAGCGCCGGCCCCAGGAGCCGCGACATGTTGAAGATCAATGCGGTAAGGCCGATGGCATTGGTCAGGTTATCAAGCGGCACGGTGTCGGTCACGATCGCCGAACGGGCGGGCTGCTGAATCGCCTGCATCGTGCCGGCAACCACCGCGATCACGTACACGTGCCATGGCTCGACGTGCTTGCTGAATATCAGGGCCGCCAGGACCGCAAACGACATGCCTTGTATCGTCAGTGAAACGAGCAGCAATGTCTTGCGCGAGTAGCGATCGGCGGCCGTGCCGGCGAACGGCGAAATCAGCAGCATCGGAATGAACTGGATGCCGCGCACAAGACCGAGCTGCACCACCGAATCGGTAAGCTGGTAGATGAGCCAACCGCGGGAGAGCTCGTCCATCCACATGCCGATGTTGCTGAACACCTGGCCTCCGCACACCAGCCGGAACTCGCGGTAATGCAGTGCCTTGAACGCGCGATGGCCGCGGATCCCCGCAAGGAACGAACTCATGGCCCGATTGTATAGGCTCGATCGTTCCGGCCACGGCACCCATACGCTTGGGCGAACGAAGGCGTCCTTGACCTACCGGGCGGACGAAGGGCTTGCGGGCAGCTCAGCTGCTCGCTCGGTCAAATGGGGAGCTATGCCAATAGCCGCCGCATTGGCTCCGATCAGTCCGGTTTTGCACCCGAGTACTTCACCACCTTGGCCCACTTCCCGGTTTCGTCTGCAAGAAGTTTCCCGAAGTCGGTGGGTGAACCATCAAGTGGTTCCCCTCCCAGATCAGAAAGGCGTGCCCTGAATGAAGGATCAGCGAGAGCGGCGTTGATTTCGGTGCTGAGCTTGTTGATGATCGCGGGGGGTGTGTTCTTGGGCACGCCGATACCCTGCCACGCGCTCGCCTCGTATCCCGGTACAAACTCGCCCACCGTCGGGATCTCGGGCAGCGCCTTTGCGCGCGTCACGGTGGTCACCCCCAGCGCGCGCAGTTTGCCTGCCCTGATATACGCAATCGAGGAAGTCAGGTTGTCAAACAGGACTTGCACCTGTCCACCGAGCAGGTCGGTGAGCGCAGGTCCAGCACCTTTATACGGGACATGCACCATGTCGACCCCGGCCATCATCTTGAACAGTTCGCCGGCCAGCTGAAGGGTCGTACCATTGACGCCCGCCATATTGATTTTTCCCGGATTGGCTTTCGCATACGCGATGAACTCGGGGATCGTCCTGGCCGGAACGGATGGATGCACCTCCATGACATTTGGCACGCGGACGATGCCGGCAATCGGAGCGATGTCGCGGAGAAAGATGAAATTGAGATTGTTATAAAGCGTGGCACTGATAGCGTTCGCCGCATTGACCAGCAGAAGCGTGTAGCCATCCGGCTGTGCCCGCACTACCGTCTCGGTGCCAATATTGCCGCCGGCGCCCGGGCGATTCTCGATGACGAATTGTTGACCGAGCCGTTCCGACAGATACTGACCGATCAGGCGCGCGACAATGTCGGTCGGACCGCCGGGAGGAAAGCCGACCACAATGCGCACCGGTCGTGACGGATAGGTTTGCGCCCAGGCGCTGCGCGGCACGGCGGGAAGCGCGGCAACGCCCGCGGCTATACGCAGAAATCGACGACGGGGGAGTTTCATGGCGTTTTCCATCAAAGTGGGCGCTGCTGCGATCATTCGCTCCAGCGCGACCTCCAAACTCTATTCCTGTCGTGCTATAAGAGGAATTCCCTATCTGGTTTTACCCCCTCAAGGACTTCCCTAATGCTGCACAAAATCGACTGGGAGAGCCAGATCGGCCGCCGGCTCAGGCTGCGAGACCTGCATGTGTTTGCAACGGTGGTTCAGCGCGGCAGCATGGCCAAGGCCGCGCAAGCCCTTGGCGTCTCCCAGCCTGCCGTCTCGGAGGTGATCTCCGATCTCGAGCACGTACTCGGCGTACGACTTCTCGATCGAAGCGCAAAAGGTGTCGAGCCGACCATATATGGTGATGCATTACTCAAGCGTAGCGTGGCTGCCTTCGATGAGTTGAAACAGAGCGTCAGGGATATCGCGTTCCTGTCCGATCCGACCGAGGGGGAATTGCGGATCGGCTGCACGGATTCGCTTTCGACCACCATCCTGCCCCAGATCATTTCACGTTTTTCCCGGCAATATCCGGGCGTATTGGTGCATTTTGACGATGTCGGCGCCCGCGCAACGGAGGTGCTGGGACCAGGGCTGCGAGATCGACAATTTGATTGCGTCTTGCAGCGGATTGTATTGCCGCTTCCCGAGGAACACTCGACTGATGACATCAATGCGGAAGTGCTCTTCGACGACGAATTGGTCATTGCGGCCGGCTCCAATACGCGATGGGCCCGCCGCCGCAACATCGATCTTGCCGAGCTGATCGATGAACCCTGGATCCTGCCGCCGCCAGGCACCTGGTATCACGCTTTCGTGTCGAGGCTATTCCAGGCGCGTGGGCTCGAAGTGCCCAAGCCGAGTTTGGTAACCCATTCCATTGCGCTTCGAACACGCCTGCTGACCGAGGGGAGCTACCTCACCACGTTTGCAAGCTCGGTAGTGCGACTAAATACCGACCGTTACGCCATAAAGATCCTGCCGGTGGACTTTCCGGTCCAACCTTTGCCGGCAGGCGTTCTGACTCTGAAGAACCGAACTTTGAGCCCGGTCGTCGAGCGTTTCCTTGGAATTGCCCGCGCCGTCGCAAAACCTCTCGCCGGTCGGGCCTGTTCCAGCCGAGGGAAATAGCTGCCGCCAATCGGCGCCGCGATACCGTGAGTATCGGGCGTTACAAGGGCGACCCAGGCGCTGTTAGACGATGCCCTCCTTCTTCATGCGCTTCACATCTTCGGGCGCTACGCCGCAAAGCTCGCCCAGCACGCTCTCGGTATGCTCGCCGAGCATGGGTGGACGGGTAATGCTCGCGGGCGAATCCGAGAGCTTCAGCGGGCAGCCCACCGTCTTGAAGGCGCCGCGCGGCGGGTAATCGAGATCGAGGATCATGTCGCGTGCCTGCAGGTGCGGGTCGGCGAGAACCTCGCTGGTGTCCTGGCAGGCGCCGGACGGCACGCCGGCGTCGCCCATCAGCTTCATGACCTCGTGCTTGGTACGGGTGGAGGTCCACTCGGTAACGATGGCGTCGAGCGCCGCGCGGTTTGTCCAGCGGTCGCCCGCCGTCTTGTACAGAGGGTCCTGCTCGAGCTCGGGCCGCCCCAGCACCTTGCACACCGCGGGCCACATCTGCGGCTGCGCATAGATGAAGACCCAGTCGTTGGCACCGCCGGGCGCGCACCGGTAGGTCGTGCCCGGCACCGTCTTGCCGAGCTGATTGCCGGTACGCACCGGCACGCCGGCGCGCTGGTGCTCGCGCAGGCTGATGCGGATGAGGTTCAAGACGGACTCCTGCATCGAGACCTCGACGTGCTGGCCGCGACCCGTCGCATGGCGCTGGTTGATTGCAGCGAGTATGGCGATGGCCATATGCATGCCGGTGCCGCTGTCGCCGATCGAAGGCCAGTTGTACGTCGGCGGCCCGTCCGCCACGCCGGTGACGCACATGGCGCCGCCCATCGCCTGCGCGATCGGCTCGAAGCTCTTCATGTGCGCGTGGGGGCCATAGGTGCCGAAGCCCTTGATGGTCGCGAAGATCAGGCGCGGGTTCAACTTCTGCAGGTCCTTCCAGCCGAGGCCCAGCCGGTCCAGCGCGCCGGGCCCGAAGTTCTCGATCAGCACGTCGGACTGCGCGATGATCTTCCTGAAATGCACCTTGGCTTCGTCGCTCTTCAAGTTCAGCGTCAGGCTGCGCTTGTTGGCATTGAACGCGAGGAAGAACAGCTCGTCGTTGTTCTGCGCTCGCGCGATGTCGCCGCCTTTCGGCTCCTCGAGCTTGATCACGTCAGCGCCCAGGAATCCCAGCATCTGCGCGCAGGCGGGCCCCGCCTGGTTGTGCGTCATGTCGATAACGCGAATTCCTGCGAGGGCCTGGCTCATGGGATTCTCCTCAGGGGAAATGGTCGATTTCAGGCGGCTCGCGGACGAGCGCCGGATCTTTCATCGCCTATGATAGCGAAAGACCCGGGTGCTTGACTGACCTCGCGGATGAGGAACAAATTGGCATCGTCCTTCAAACAACATTACGAGGAGAACTGCATGGCAAAACCTTTGTGGCTCGCGATAGGCGGAATGATCCTGCTTGCGCCCGCGATCACCTGGCCCCAGGCCTACCCATCCAAGCCGATCCGCATCGTTGTCCCGTTCGCTCCCAGTGGGAACATCGACATCAACGCGCGGACCATCGCTCCCGGACTCACGGAAGTCCTGAAGCAACCCGTGATCGTCGAAAACCGCGCCGGCGCGGGAGGCAGGATCGGCTCGACTTTCGTCGCCAAGGCCCCGCCTGACGGATACACGGTCCTGCTCGGCGCGCCGGGCACGCTGGTCTCCCAGCCGGTGTTCCAGGACGATATCGAGTACAAGCCGCTCAGCGACTTCGTGTACACCTCGCAGATCTCGCTCGTTGCGAGCGCCTTGAGCGTGCACCCCTCGATGCCCGTGAAGAGCGTCAAGGAACTCATCGCATTTGCCAAGGCGCGCCCGGGAGAGGTGCTGATGGGATCGGCAGGCCTGGGTTCCGGCACGCACCTGATGGGCGAGCTGTTTCAGTCGCTGGCGAAAGTGAAATTCACGCACGTGCCGTACAAGGGCGGCGCCGGTGCATCGGTCGCCATCCTGAGCGGGCAGATCCATCTGTCGTTCGACCAGGTCACTTCCTCGGGACCGCAGATCAGGGCAGGCAAGCTCCGCGCGCTGGCGGTGACGACGCCCCAGCGCTCGAAGTTCCTGCCCGAGGTGCCGACGATCGACGAGGCGGGAGTTCGCGGCTACGATTATTCGACGTGGACCACGCTCGCGATTCCTGCCGCAACGCCCAAGGACGTGGTTCAGAAGCTGCGCGACGCGGTCGATACCGTCATTGCACAGCCGCGCGTACGCGAAGCGTTCGAGAAGCTCGGCGCCGAGGTGGTCAAGAACAGTCCCGCGGAGTTCACGCGCCGGCTGCAGGACGATTACGCAAGGTGGGTCCGCATCCGCAAGGAGACCGGGATCAAGTTCGACTAACCGGCGGTGATCTTCTCCAGGGGTGTGGGCTGCGCGGCATGCAGGGCCGGCAGCAACTCCGCGGACATCAGTCGCATGCTGGCCAGGGCGTTGGAGAGGGGCATGCCGAGGAAGTGTGTGCGAAACACGAAGTGGGTCACGCCCAGCTCCTCGATGTACGGCTTGAGCTGATTCCAGCAGTCCTCCGGTGAGCCGATCACGAACCGGTCCTTGACCAGCTCGTCGAAGGATTTGTTGATGCGCTCGTGTTCCGGCATGGCCTTGTCGCTCTCCCACTTGGCATAGGCCTTGTACTTCTCCGAAATATACGGCCCTCCCAATTCCATCGCCGCGGAGCGGTTCTTCGCGCAGTAGATCTCGATGCGGCAGGGGTTTTCGCGCGGCAGGGGTTTGCCCGCCTTGCGCAACTCCTCCTTGTACAGGACCAACCGCTCTTTATGGGTGGCCAGGGTGGCCTTGGGACTGTGGTAAAGACAATCCCCCAGTTGGGCGGCGCGACGGATGGCGTTGGGATGCTTGGCGGCAAACCAGATGGGCGGATGGGGCTTTTGCACGCACTTCAGGGAGAGATGCGCGTCCCTCAGAATGCACGTGTCGCTCTCGTAGGTCACCTTGTCCTCGGTCCAGAGCCGTTTGGCGACGGTGAGGCATTCCTCGAAGCGCTGCACCCGCTGCCCTTTGCGGACGCCGAAGGCTTCGAACTCGGCGGTACGGTAGCCCAACCCCACGCCGAAAACCATGTTGCCCCGGGAAATCACGTCCAGGGTGGCGATGGTTTCCGCGGTGTAAACGGGGTTGTGCAGGGGAAGCAGCAGCAACCCCACGCCAAGGGTCATGTCGCCCGAGTCGGCGGCCAGACGCGCCAGGTAGGGCACCATCTGCAGCCCCTGGTTGCCGCCCTCGTTCAGGTAGTGCTGCCCGCAGAACAAAGAGTCCCATCCGCGGTCCCGGGCGAGCCGCACCATCACGATCTGCTCCTCCAGGGCGCTGACCATATCCGCCCCTTCGAACTGCTGATTGCTGAGCATGATCCCCGCTTTCACTCCACTCATCGGTGTCTCCCTTTCGCCTACAACCTCTGGATAATGTTCTTCGCGTAGTCCCGCACCATCTGGTAGCCGCGCTCCAGCGGGAAGTTGCACATGAGCTGGCGCACGCCTTTTCGCTCCAGTTCGCGCACCTGCTCCAGCACTTCGCCCGGCTGGCCCACGATGCAGAATCGCTTGATGACGTCCGGCGTGACGAAGCGCCGCTCGTCCGGGGCCACGTAGGCATTGTGGCTCTCGTGCATCATCTTCTGGCGTTCGGCGGCGGGCCGCGCCATGTGGAATTCCAGGTAGTCCTTCCAGATCGGCCGCAGAAACTCGGGCGGATCCTCGCCGTATTCGAGGTGCCGGTCCACGGTGGAGTGCATGGCGGTCGTGATAGCGGGGCCGTATTCGTTGACGATGCGCTCGGAGTCCACCGGCTCACCGGGGTCCAGCACCGCGAAGTTCACCCGCACCGAGAGGTGGAAGTCGGCGAGCGACCGGCCGCTTTTCGCTGCACCCTTTCCGACATTGGCCAGGATCTGGTCCAGCGTGCCCCCGCGCGGGATGTTCGTGGTAAGGCCGTCGGCGATCTCCCCGGCCAGCGCCTGCGCCCTGGGGCCGTAGCCGGCGAGGTACATGGGGATGGGATCGCGCAGGTTGCGGTAACCTTTTTCGGTGAGCATGAAGCGAATGGCGTGCTTCTCGCCGTTGTGCTCGTACTCCGCGTCCTTGCCGTCGAGCAGGTTGCGCACGGTGCGCGCATAGGCCTCGAAGCGCTTGAGGGTCATGGGCTTCCTGCCGAGCAGGCGCATGGCAGTGTTGCCGGTGCCCATGGCCACGAAGCAGCGGCCGGGAGCGATCATGTTGAGGGTGGCCATGCCACCTGCCAGCGTGGGCGCGAGGCGCAGTCCAGGGACCGCCACGCCCATGCCCAGCTTCATGGTCCTGGTCTCGCGCGCGGCGACGGCCAGGAAGACCAGGGCGTCGGAGCGTATGAGGCCGCTGTCGGTGACCCACAGGTGCGTGAAGCCCAGCTTCTCCGCTTCAGTTACGTACTCCATTTCGTCGAGCTTCGCCCACGTGAGTCCGAATTCCATCCTGCTTCCTCCTTATGAGGCCTGCTTTTGCGCATGTTACCCTCTGAGCCATGAACACGACGCCGCGCGAGCTGTCGCTCGCTCATTTAAGCGTGCTGGACTGCACACCGCCGGAGCTAGTGACGGTGGCGGCTCAAGCGGGCTTTCGCAAGATCGGCATCCGGCTCTACGCCACGCCGAGCGTCGGGGTTCCACCCTACGACATGCTGGGCGACACGCCGCTCCTGCGCGAGACGCTGGCGCGGCTCGCCGCTACCGGCCTGTCCGTTCTCGACGTCGAGTTCCTGCGCTTCGAGCCGGAAATTCCGCAGGGCATTCCGGAAGGCTTCCTTGAAACCGGTGCGCGGCTGGGTGCGCAGTACGTGCTGGTCATGAGCACCGAGCCGCTTGCAGCACGTACGTTGGAACGTTTTTGTGACCTTTGCGACCGCGCGCGGCAGTACGGCCTGCACGTCGCCGTGGAGTTCGCGATCTACACCGGTGTCAGAACACTCGCAGATGCCGCGCGCCTCGTGAAAGAGTCCGGGTGTACCAATGCCTCGGTCCTGGTCGATGCGCTGCATTTCAGCCGCTCGGGCGGCTTGCCGTCCGACATTGCGGGCATCGATGCGTCGCTCTTCCGGTATGCGCAGATCTGTGACGCCGCGGCCGTCATCCCGACCGAGCGTGGCGATCTGATCCGTGAAGCGCGCACCGGGCGGCTCCTTCCCGGCGAGGGCGTCCTCCCCCTGCGCGATCTGGTGGCGGCGCTTCCGCCCGCGATTCCCCTGGCCATCGAAGCGCCGGTTCGCGCGACCACGGGCCTGCCGGCGCTGGAACGCGCGCAGCGCGCCTGGCGCTCGATGCAGGCGCTGCTTGGG
>Ga0111538_10003956_pt1 | contig 20638 bp, 17 predicted proteins | sample SoiMethybrSBSTD1_FD_79669 | JGI IMG/M metagenome (GOLD analysis project Ga0111538, IMG submission 79669) | Bulk soil microbial communities from a Populus tree surrounding site in Tennessee, USA - Soil MetaG P. TD hybrid SBSTD1 (version 2)... | ecosystem: Environmental > Terrestrial > Soil >... | reverse complement strand
TCGTCGCGATCGCCGAAGACCTTCAGTGCTTCGGCTTTCGAAATCATCTCGCGGCGATAGCCCAGGTTCTGACTCGCGATCTGCTTCATCCGCTTCTCGATCACAGGAAGATCGGCTTCGGTGAGCGGGCGCGGCGTGATCACGTCGTAGAAATAGCCGTAGCGCGGATCGTCGAGCAGTGCCGGACCGATGCCGAGCTTCGTGCCCGGAAAGAGATCGAGCACGGCGGCGGCGAGCAAATGGGCCGTCGAGTGGCGCAGCACTTCCAGACCGTCGCGCGTTTGCGGGACGATAGGTTCGATTTCAACCACAGATCCAGACTCGCCGTTTTCCGACCGCACCGCCTCGAGTTGGGCGGTGAGATCGACCTCGCGATCGCCAATCTTGGCCGCCAAAGCCTGCTTTGCCAGGTCGCGGTCCAGTTTCTTGAGAGCGTCCGCGACCGTGGAGGAATCAGGGACGGAAATCTGCTCGCCGTTCTTCAGTTGTACGTTTATATCGCTCATTTTCGTGTCCTCGGCCGATAACACCAGAGGGCGCGGGGACGACAAGATAGACCTGAGTCCCAGGGCCGAAGACGATTCCTCACGATTTGCGATTCACTAATTGCTTGTACTTCAGTTGATCGGATTCGATAGGAGCGCCTTCGCCGTGCGCCCGCGTAGTGCGGGTCGGCTAAAAAGTAGTGAATCGAGTGAATGTTCGATTCATGACGAAGGTCTTCCGGAGCTCCTACCAAAAATTAGAAAATCGACGCCGGATTTTAGCAAACCATTTAGAGAGCGCGCAAGCTAAGCCCTGGGGGGGGGGTAGCGGCACGCCGTAGTTTGAGCACGACTTCTCCTGTCTGATCGTCGACTTCAGGGACAATAAAAAACCCTGCGGCCTCGATCAGACCCATTTCCAACGCCAGTATGGTGGTTGGGTCTCTGAGAGATCGAGACGTCGTGCAGAGTTGGCGGCCTTCTCGGCGGAGGAAGTCGGATCGCTCGCGGAGAATTCTGCACCGCTCGAAGATTGCTTGAAAAGACTGCGAAGGAGTTGTAACCAGCATCTTTGTCATTTGACCCAACCTCGAGTTGGCCCAACTGTAACCGAACTGGTCAACGCCGTCTGTACCCACCGTGACATTGCCATGCATCTGGAAAGCTAAAACGCCACTTTGTTCTTTAACACCCGAATGTGTGTTGTGAGGAGGTTCTGACTGTCTTCCTCAAACTTGAATCGCAGCGCGTCGGTAATTTGCCGCATCGTTGCGACCTGCGATAGCATGTGCCGCACCAAGGGCTTTCCGTTTTTATCATCCACAATCTGTGATCGTTAGGAGATAAAGTATGCGATCAGCGTCCCAAGCCATCGTGGTACTCCTGTTATCAATTTGTCTTTTGATCAGTGTTCCAGCTCAGACCCGCAATGGCGCACGGCCAACCCCGTCCAGTTCCGCGGAGACGATGAATGGCAAGGCTGCGCCCGTCAGCGAGATGCGCGCGGCGATTGAGCGTTACTCGGTGGATCGCGGGAGCCTGACGCGATCGTTTCCCGTCAACATGTCTTCCAGCCGACGCGATCGTTTCAAAAAGTTCTACCACGATTGGCTCATTTCGCTGCAATCACTCGACTTCGACTCGATGAGCCAGGACGGCAAAGTCGACTACATCCTCTTCAAAAACCACCTCGAATACGAACTGCGACAACTCGACATTCAAGCGAAACAACTCGCCGAGATCCAAACGCTGGTGCCATTCGCCAAGACGATCATCGATCTCGAAGAAGCACGCCGTCGCATGGAGCCGATCGACTCGGCGAAAGTCGCGGCGAGTCTTAATGAACTGCGAAAGCAGATCGACGATCGACGCCGTGCGGTCGAGGCCGGTCTCCCGCGCCCAGGGCGCGGCGGTGATACGAACACGGCAATTGAACCGGTTCAGGTAAAAAAGACGGTCGCGAACCGCGCGGTCCAGGCAATCAACAGCCTGCGCGGCAATCTCAGAAACTGGTACACGTTCTACAACGGTTACGATCCGATCTTCACCTGGTGGAACGAAGAGCCGTACCGCTCAGTCGATCAGTCACTCACGAATTACGCGAGCTTCATCACTGAACGAGTCGTCGGCATTCGCACGGAAGGCACGCAAACAGCAGGCGGAACACGCGGCGGCGGGCCCGGTGGTTCAGGTGGCCAAGGCGGCGGGGGCGGCTTCCAGGGTGGACCAGGCGGTGGCGGAGGACAAGGGAACTTTCAACGACCCGGCAACAACGCAGCACGCCCCGGCGACGCCAGCGACATCGTCGGCGATCCGATCGGACGCGAAGCACTGATCAGCGAACTCCGCTCGGAAATGATCCCCTACACACCCGAAGAGATCATCGCAATCGGCGAGAAAGAAATGGTCTGGTGCGAGAACGAGATGAAAAAAGCGTCTCGCGAGCTCGGCTACGGCGACGACTGGCACAAAGCACTCGAACACGTCAAAGACCGCTACGTCGAACCCGGCAAACAACCGGAAATGATCCGCGAACTCGCCCTCGAAGCGATCAAGTTTGTCGAAGACAACAATCTCGTCACCGTTCCCGAACTCGCGCGCGAAAGCTGGCGCATGGAAATGATGACACCCGAGCGGCAACTCGTCAGCCCGTTCTTCCTTGGCGGCGAAGTGATCCAGGTGTCGTTCCCCACCAACACGATGGCCCACGAACAAAAAATGATGAGCATGCGGGGCAACAACCGCCACTTCTCGCGCGCAACGGTCCATCACGAACTGATCCCCGGCCATCACCTGCAAGGCTTCATGGCCGCGCGCTACAAAACGTATCGCGGAGTGTTCAGCACACCATTCTGGAGTGAAGGAAACTCGCTCTACTGGGAACTACTGCTGTGGGACCTGAACTTCGCCAAGACTCCGGAAGATCGTGTCGGCATGCTGTTCTGGCGGATGCACCGCTGTGCGCGCATCATCTTCTCGCTCAGTTTTCATCTGGAAAAGATGACTCCGCAGGAGTGCATCGACTTGCTCGTCAACAAAGTGGGCCACGAACGCGATAACGCAACGGCCGAAGTGAGGCGTTCGTTCGACGGCAGTTACGGACCGCTCTATCAGATTGCGTATCTCATCGGCGGGCTACAGCAGTACGCGATGCACAAAGAACTGGTCGATTCAGGAAAGATGACGAACCGGCAGTACAACGATGCGCTGCTGAAAGAAAACCGGATCCCGATCGAAATGTTGCGCGCGGCGATTACGAATCAGAAACTCACGCGCGATTTCACGACGAACTGGCGCTTCTACGACCACCGATAACAACCGCGGATAAACACGGATTACTTGCGATACGAGAGTCGTAGTTTTACGAACATCGCTTCGCTTGATTTCGGACGATAGAAGAGCATCTGCGGCGGAGGCGCACTTGCCGTCAACGCTCGCGTGCCGGCCGCCTCCTTCTCTTCCCTGGTCCAGGTCTGGCCCACAGCGTCCATGTCGAGTCGTCCGACGCTGTTACTCCACGACTGCTCCCACTTCGCCACCTGCTCATTTGTGAGTTTCTGCGCTTTGTCTGTGATCTGCACACCGTCGAGCGGCGTCGGCGAGACCAGCACGCTTACCATTTCGGCGACCTGATCCGGGCGGCTCTTCCTGATCGTAAAGAACGGCGGACTGTCTTCCTGCGCGGGGATCTCTGCGAGCTTCCCGACGCTGACCTGGTTGTCGCCGTTGAGCGTTCGCGTGGTGGGAAAGATCAGATAAGGCTCGCCGAGAGTTCCATCTGCATAGAGTTCGCGATCGATCACGTAGAGGTATCCGTTACGCGCCGCTTCAACACTGATTCGCACCCGATCTCCGGGAACCAGCTTGGTATTCGCGGAGATGCGCTCCGGCACATACTCCTTCGAATTGTCGTCGTGAACGATGATTCGCTCGCCTGAATCGGCGCGACCCGCAGGACGCAAACGCCAGATCGTCACACCCACTACAGACTCGGGCACGACGTTATCGGTCGACACATTCGGCGTCGCGATGCGGTACTTGCTGCTGGAACGGCGACGCGCCGTATTTTTGCTGCTCGCAGGCGCGATGTAAGCCGTATCCCAAAGCTTTCGCGTGGCGTCATCCGTCTTCTGCGCCACCACGAACGAGCCGGTAATCAGAAACAGCAGCACGAAACCAAGTAGCACTTTCATAACTCACCTCCACTCGCCTTGCATCACGAACGCCGCCCAGTAATAAGGCGACTGCCATTGCTTGACTCTCAGCATCTCGATCTGCGCGGCGCGCAACGCGGCCGCGGGCGTCTTCTTGTTCTTCAACATCCCGACGTAAAGATGCTGCATCAACCCGGCGGTCGCTTTGTCGTTTACGTTCCAAAGACTCACCACGACGCGACGCGCACCGGCGTACATGAACCCACGTGTCAGTCCTTCGAGACCTTCGCCCTTCACTTCTTTTCCCAGTCCGGTTTCGCACGCACTGAGCACGACGAGCTCGGCCGGTAACTTGAGGTTGTAAATATCGTGCGTGCGGAGAAATCCATCCTGCGGTTTGCCTTGTTCGTCGACCAGGGAGAGCACGATCGCTGAGAGTCCCGCGCGCGACGTGTCGAGATATCCGTGGGTCGCAAAGTGGACGTAGCGATAGTTGCTCAACTCGCCGCTGGTCGCGATCGATCGATTGGCGCGGAAGTCGACCGCGCGCAGGCTTGAACCAGCCGGAGCAACGGCGAGGATGCGATCCGCTTCCTGCCGCGTGAACGGCAACCGCCGCACGTTGAGTGGACCACTTGAACCGTTGCCAACGTGTTCGATGATCCGCGTGTCGTCGTCAGCAGTTGCGGCAGTGGTCCCAGACTTAAATCGAGAGTCCCTCGCGGAAAACACGGGATCGGCGATCACCGCGACGCCTTTCGGCGCGGGTTTGCGGTTCGCCAACGTCTGACGCTGAATCGCAAGCGACGATGCAGACGGTAGACTGACCAGTTCGTGATCGACGATGAGCGGACGAGTGGACCCGGGCATTGGCAACGCAGCAAACGGCACGTACTGCAATGCCCCGTCCGCGATCACCACCATTCGTTTAGTTCCAAACTCATCCGCGGCAGGCGCGAGTATCATCCGCGCCAGTTCAGCGGACGATTGTTGAAACTGCGTATCCGCCTGTGCGATTCGCTGCTCTCGCTGCGCCGCAGTCTCCAGCGATTTCATAACGCTGCGGGCCGTCAACGACTGATAGACCTGCCGCGCGACTTTTCCGATCTCTTCACCTTTCGGCAAAGCGAACGTCTTCAATGAATCCTGCGTGACCGCCCACAGATAACTGCGCTCATCGCCCAGCGAATACTCCAGCAACACCGTGTTCGGTTCGAGCAGTTGCTGAATCTCTTTCAGCCCGAGCGGTTGCGGCTGCGTCAACGCTGCATACGCCGGACTCGCCTTGCGAATCGCGACTTGCACCTGCTGATACTCATCTTCCAGCGCCCGAATCTCTTTGCCGAAGGTTTCAATCTCCTGTTTGTTTCCGTTCTGCGCGGTCAGTTGAATCTGGCGTTGGGCCTTGGCGTTGATGGCCTGCCGGATCTCTCGTTCGCGTTTGACCAGGTCGACGCCGACACCCTGTTCGATATCAGCCGGCGCTTCGTTCAGCATTTCCAACAAACTGCGTGCACGGCCACGTTCGCTTGCTTGCAGCGCCTCGGCATCGTGTCGCGCCGACGGGTCTTTCGCGTGAAGCTGCATCAAGACGTCGACGTAAAGCTCGTAGGCTTCTTCCTTCGACGCGAGATACGACGTCCGCAACGACTGACTTTCGGAACGCGCACGAACCGTCTCGATCAACGACAACGACTCCTCAACGTCCTTTCGCGCTGCCGCGAGATTGCCGAGCTTTTGCTGGGCCCGGCCGCGTCCTTCCAGGTATTTCGCAGCGCTATTGAGATCGCCAATGCTGCGAGAGATCGCGAGAGCCTGGTTGTACTGGTCCAACGCTTTTTCCGGCTGACCGAGAAGGTTGTAGACGTGGCCCAGATTTCCGTAACTCAACATTTCCCGACGCACGTTCTTAGTCGTGCGCTGAATTTCGAGTGAGCGTTGATGAAGATCGACGGCCTTTTGTGGTTGGCCCATGTCAGAGTACGAAACGCCAAGGAGATCGAGAGACTGGCCTTCTAAAGACCGGTTCCCGATCTTTTGCACCATCGCGAGAGCCTGATTGTAATAATCCTGGGCCTGTTCATACTTCGCCAGCCGGTTGTATGCCCAACCGATGTTGTGCAGGGTTTGGGCTTCGGAGGCGCGATCGGTACCGCGTTTCATAATCTCGAGTGCCTGTTGCAAGTAATCGAGTGCTCTTTCCGGTTCGCCGAGACTGGTATATGCGGCGCCGATGTTGTTGAGCGCGATAGCGCGTCTCGCCGGCAACTCGGCAAAGAGCGGCAGTGCTTGCAGGGAATAATCGATCGTCCGTTGAAAGTCGCCGGCTTCTAAATGAAGCTTGCCGATACTCGTGAATGCTGAGCCCTGCGTCGGCTTGTCGCCCAGACGCGCGGCAAGTACGCGAGCGCGTTCGAAGTGGGCATGGGATTTCGAGATCTCGCCGAGAGTCTCAAAGCTGCCACCAAGGTAGGTCTCGATCGGCGCTTCAATTCGCTCGTCTCCAGCCTTCTGTGCCAGCGCAAGCGCTTCTTCGAAACGCGGCAGGGCGTTGCGCGGCTCGTTCAACTGGAAATACGCGATTCCGCTCCCATGAACAGCAAGTGCTTGACGGTAGACGTCGCCTGCTGCCTGGAACCCGGGTATCGCTTCCTCGTATTTGGCGACGGCGCCGCGCTTCGCTGTAGCGTCGGATTGTGGGCGCAGTTTTTGTGCTTGGTCGAACGCGCGCTGAGCAGCCGCATGTTGCTTGTCAGTAGCTGACGCTTCACGCAGGGCAACGATTCTGATCTCATAATTCGCAGCACTGGCTCGGGCGTTGGGCGCCCGTACTTCGATGCGATACTCGCCTGAAACATCAGCGACCAACAACGCAGGCTCCGGTCCGAAGCGTTCGTTCGGACTGTCGCTTACGCTGATTAACGAACCATCTGGCCGAAACAACGATACGGTTACATCGATTCCCTGCTGTTCGATCAGTGCATGAAAAAATTGCCCGCTGACGAGATTGATCAGATATGAGTTTGATTCACCGCCTTTGAGCGCATGTCGGCCGTCCGCCAACACCGGCAGTTGTTTCGCTGGTTCCTGAGCGAAAACCGGCCGCGTTGAAGCGGCGCACAATAACGTGGCAACCAGCAGGAGCGTGAGTTTTAAAGACGCGCGTCGCATTTCTCAAGCACTAAAGAAAGAGCACGGGAGGGCCTTCAGGCCGCTCCCGCCCTCTTCCGGTATAAGGAGTACCGCTCTTTCGCTAACAGGGGGGCTCGATTAAGCGGAAGCGGATGACGCGTCCTCCTTACACTCTTCTTCTGGTGTACCGGGTCCGGCCTGGCCCGTGTAGGTTCCTTCGTCTTCGGCGGGGGGACCCTGACGAAACTTGTTGTTTCTCCACCCGCCTATGATCTCCTCCTGGCCCGGCGCGTAGGGGGGTGTAACGGTTACGTGCCAAATCAGTCCGTTATAGGCGAACGCCGGGAAATGCATTGTGTCCTGCGGATCCACTGCTTCCGTTCTCGACACAACCGCAAGAAACTCGTACGACTTGCCGTCATCACTCAATCGGACGATGCCGCCACCGAGCTCTTTTCCGCTTTCGGGGCCTTCTATCTTGTCGGCTTCTAAATACCATTCATTGGCCATTTTGGTTAATCCTCCTTCAAGGTGTGCGAGTTTCACAGTCCGTACCTGGACCGTACTGTGTACTGGGCTAAATCCGCGCTAAATCCGATAAATCGGGCCTTGGAGGCCGGTCTATCTATTAACGCGAGAACTGTTTTGACAAACCACCACGTCCAGGTGAATTAGCAGGAAAGTTGACCCGGTTGGGCTGAGAGAGATTGTCCTTACAAGCCGGGGCGACTCTGACGTTTTAGGTGGCCGCAATGATAAGCGCACTCGTGCGCCGCGTCCAGAGCTTAGTGATGTTCGAGCTTGATCGGGTAAACGAGGACTTTCTCCGAGCTTGTGAGAGTAGTTAGCGTGTCGCCTTTTTCGTGCCCAACCTGGTTGGCGGAGTGAGCGGTAAGGAAACTCTTGACTGACGTGTTTAGCTGCGCATCGGTGATTAGGCCTCGACTTTGGCGGTTTGCGAAAGCCCTTATTCCTTCCAACTCGGGCAGCGGGTTCTCCCCAAACACCAGCCACAGCTTTTCCACACCCTGTTCTTTATCGAATTTCAACCAGGACTGGTCCGGAATCTGAATGCGCTGGTTAGCGGTTATGTATTCAGAGCCATTGTTGGCTGTCGACGACGGAAAGACGACGACATACTCGGGCGCGGTAGCGGCGGTCTCTGGTCCTTCGTTCAAGATGTACAGATAACCAGGTTGCGGACTGCGGACGCTTAACCTGATCTGATAATCAATCTCAAAGTTGATCTCACCCGAGATGTCAAACGGTTCCTGATAAGCCCTCCCGTCCTTGAACTTCTGCACCGTGATCCAATAAGTCAGTGTCCGTCCGGGCGTTGAAACGATCGGCGCCGGTGGCGGAACCACTGGCCGGTTTCGCGTGCTGCGCCACGTGTTGACCGCAAAGACCGCGACCAACGACGCGACGATCGCAATCAGCGCGACGACCAACGCATAGTTTTCCTTCGAAGTCTCGGTCGCGACCGGCTCGGCGGTCCGCGCTGGTTGGGCATACTCAACCGTGACGGCGGCCGACGAGCGCTCGATCTCTGCATCCAGATCGAGCCGGCGCCTCAAGTTACGCAAATCGATCAGCATGTCTTTCGCCGTTTGATAACGCTCGTCAGCATCCTTGGCGATCGATTTGTCGACGATCCTTTGTAACTCTGGCGGCACCCCAACCGAATGGGTCAACGACGCCGGTTGCTTCTCGAGAATCTGCACGATCGTGTGCGCACTCGTGCTGCCGCGGAATGGCGTTGTTCCGGCCACCATCTCGTAAATGATGATGCCGCTGCTCCAGATGTCGCTGCGCGCGTCCACCGGTTTCCCTAACGCTTGCTCGGGCGACATGTAGTTGACGGTGCCCATGATCAAACCGGGAGCGGTCTTGAACTCACTTAACACCTGTTCGGCAGTTACCGCGTCCGAACCGCGTTTTTGCTCAGTCACTTTAGCGAGACCGAAATCGAGCACCTTCACGACGTGATCGCGCTTTCGAATCATCACGTTCTCGGGTTTCATATCGCGATGCACGATGCTCGCCTCGTGTGCGGCATCGAGCGCCGCGAGCATCTGGATTCCGATGTCGAGGATCTCGACAAGCTTCAGCCGCTTCGCGCGGATGTAGTCGCGCAGCGTCTCGCCGTCGACGAATTCCGCCGCGATGAAAGTCAGTGTGTCTACTTCGCCAAACTCGTAGATGGTGAGAATGTTCGGTTGGTTGAGGGACGACGCGACTTTCGCTTCCTGACTAAAGCGCTGCATGCGTTGTTTGTCGGCGACGACGTCGGAAGCAAGGATCTTCAGAGCGACGGTGCGATCGAGCCGTGAATCCTTGGCGAGGTAAACCTCGCCCATCCCGCCTGTTCCGAGATGATCGAGGATTAAGTAGTTACCGAACTGCCGGCCTTTTTGCAGGGCGAGTTCTTCGTCGGCTTCACTGAAGTGCTCCGCGACGTCTTCAACCGCGAGCCCGCCGATGAAATCGTCGCCTTCAGCCTGTTGGTGCGACTCAATCAGCTTTTCGATTTCCGCTTGCAGATCGCTGTCGGCGCCACAGTTCTCCTTCACGTATGCAGAGCGGGCTGCAGCGTCAAGTAAGATTGCCCGGTTGAATATGCGACTGATTTGTTGCCAGCGTTCCGGCTTCAATTCGACGCGCTCCCGGCGAGTTGGCTGTGAAGCCACGCACGAGCCATGTTCCAATCGCGAATGACGGTATTCTTGGAAATCTTCAATACTCCGGCGATCTCGTCGTTGTTCAAGCCGCCGAAGTACTTGAGCTCGACCACCTGACTGCGACGCGGATCAAGCTCCGCCAGACTCTTCAGCGCTTCATCCAACCGGAGAAACTCTGCCAGATCTTCGTGGATCACCGTTGCCGTTTCGTCGAGCGAAACCTGACGAGCGCCGCCGCCGCGTTTTGCATACGCGTGCCGGCGCGCATGGTCGATCAGAATGCGTCGCATGATCTGCGCCGAGATAGCGAAGAAGTGAGAGCGATTGGCCCATTGCACGTTTCGTTGATCGATGAGACGGACATAGGCCTCGTTAATCAACGCGGTGGTTTGCAAGGTGTGGCCTTTCCGCTCGCGGCTCATGTAGCGGCGAGCCAGGCGATGAAGCTCGTCGTAGACCAGCGGATAAAGCTCATCAAGCGCAGCTTGATTCCCTTCGCGCCACTCGGCGAGTAGCTGCGTTATTTGATGTTCCTGTCGGGGAGGATCTTTCTTCATAGGAACAAACTGTTTCACTACACCACGAACTGCTCGATCTCGCCCGGCTTGCGCAGCATCTTGTTCACTTCGCCGATATGCAGCTCTTCTTCCGCAATCATGCGGCGGGCGTATTCTTCGAGCAACACTGACCGGTCAATGACCATGTCCAACAATTGTTTGTAGAGCGCGAGTCCAGCCTTTTCGGCCGCCAGCGATTCGACGAGGATGTCGTTGATGCCGTGCTTGTGCGTCTCGAGCAGGCTACCGATCTTGAGCGACGGGTGATCGCCGAAGTGCGTGACGAGTTCGCCGGCTTCGTTGGCGTGCACGAGACAGGTGTTGGCCTCATTGCGTAACCAGCTAACAATCGGAATGCGGTTATGCCCGAAAACCATTAGCGAATAGTGGGTATAGCGAACGACGCCCGCCAGTTCAGCCTCCATAATCTGGTTCAAGAGCTTCACCGCTGCCGCCGTGTCAAAGTTCTCTTCCGACATATTCTCCTCCGTCCACTGGCCCATCCGGCGTTCATTGCTTCAGAAACGCAGTGATAAACAGCTTAAACCGCCGTCCATCTTCCGAAACTCCGACATTTCCAGGGCGATCGTTGGGTAATTCAGGTCTTCCAACTGCCGCTGCAACCCTGGAAAACCGGCCGGTACCAGCACCCGATCATTAATAAATAAACAATTAGCCGCGTACTCTTGATTAGAGTTTACGTGAACCAGCTCGTATGTGGAAAACTCTTTTAGCTGGCTCAACGCCTCGATCACAACCAGGCGATTGACGCCGCCGTAGGCCATGCCGCTCTTTAAGTGAAGGATATTACTCAGACCGCGAATGTCTATCAAACTGGAACTGTAACCAAACGACTCGAGTATGCGAGCGAGTTGAGCGGCGCCCGCTTCGTTCGTCCGGCGCGAAATGCCGATGAAGAAGTGGTCGCCGGCCTCGCAAACGTCGCCGCCGTCGACTGTTCCCGGCTCGGTGATTCTTTTTAGATCCGAATAATACTCACGCAAAGTGCGTTCAATGTCCTCGATCTCGCCGACGCGACTCGGCGCGCCGGGACGCGTGATGACCGCGCCTCGTTCGGTAACGATCGCCGTGTCTTCAACGAATGTCGAATCAGGGTGTTGCTCGTCTGCGGGTAAATGAATTAGCGAGAGTCCGCACGATTCGAGCGCGTGGCAATACGCCTCATGTTGTCGCAGGGACAGCGCATGGTCGGGCTTGCCGAGATCGACACTGGTCTCACCGTCGGAAAAGTTCCGGCTTGGTTCACAAACGATGGCTTTTGTTAGCACGGTGCCGCGAGTATACCTCCGATGCGGTTGATTTGTTCGCAACATTCGGATAGTGCTCTCGTACATATAATCACTACACTAAGCATCATGAAAAAACTCGATCCCGGTTTTCGTAGCGCTCTCGATCGCGCTTACAAACACGCGATTTCACATCTCGAACATTTGGATGAAACTTCTGTCGCCGCGACGAGTGACACTGAAACGTTGCGCGCCCGCGTTGCGCAGCCGCTACCGTTGGAAGGCATACCGGCTGATGAAGCGATCGAAGAGTTGGTGCGCAATGTCGACGGCGGTTTGATCGGCTCGGCAGGTGGACGATTTTTTGGTTGGGTGATCGGCGGCGTCTTGCCTGCGGCTTTGGCTGCCGATTGGCTAACGTCCGCATGGCAACAAAACGGAGCGCTCTACGCGACAAGTCCGGCGAGCGCGATCGTCGAGGAAACCGTTGGCGGTTGGTTGAAAGATATTTTTGGACTGCCGGGGCATACGAGTTTTGCGCTTGTCACCGGATGCCAGATGGCCCATCTGACATGTCTCGCCGCCGCGCGTCATTCACTGCTGGCGAAACGTGGCTGGGACGTGGAAGCTCGCGGTCTGTCTGGCGCTCCAATGATTCGTCTCTTGACGAGCAACGCTCACCACGCTTCGTTTGAACGTGCGGTGCGATTGCTCGGGCTGGGCCATGCGAACGTCGTCGATCTGCCTGTCGATGCAGAAGGCAAACTCGTTCCTCACGCGCTCGCCGGCGAACTCGCGAAGGCGCCTGATATGCCATCAATCGTGTTGCTACAAGCGGGTGACATCAACCTCGGCGCGTATGACGACTTCGAAGCGATCGTGCCGATTGCGCGAGAGTATGGCGCGTGGGTGCATGTCGACGGAGCAATCGGACTATGGGCGACGGCCAGTGAGCAACGGAAACGTTTTCTTAAAGGTATTGAAGGATGCGACTCATGGGCCACGGACGGTCACAAATGGCTCAACGTTCCGTTTGATTGTGGTTTCGCGTTCGTCGCCGACCCGGAGGCGCATCGCGCTTCGATGTCGGTGCGTGCTTCGTACCTGACTCATGCGAGTACGGCGCGCGACCAGATGGATTGGAATCCCGAGTGGTCGCGCCGCTCGCGTAGTTTTGCTGTTTACGCTGCGTTACGACAGCTTGGCCGCCGCGGTGTCGGTGAACTAGTTGATCGTTGCTGCGAGCACGCGCACGCGATTGTGATGAGAATTGGTGAGTTGCCGGGTGCCGAAGTTTTATGGGAACCCACGATTAACCAGGGACTGGTGCGCTTTCCCGATCCGCGGCCGTCGGCAACTGACGTGGACCACGATCGTCACACCGACGCCGTGATCGCTGAGATATTGAAAACCGGTGAAGCGTTTTTCGGCGGCACGACGTGGCACGGTCGTCGCGCGATGCGCGTGAGTGTGTGCAACTGGCAGACTTCGGAGGCTGACGTCGATCGCGTGATCGCGGCGGTGAGGCAAGCAATCCAAGTTGTGTAATCCGTGGTTTCTAACTTTCCCGATGCATCAAACGTTTCACGGTCGGCGTCAACAGTGCCAGAAGCAATGCCGAAATCAACAACCCGACCGCGATTCCTCCGTAGAGTTTCACCAGTTGCCACGAATTATCCGAAACGAAGAAACCCGAAAGGTAACCCGCGAGTTTGTTGCCAAGTGCAGCAGCGAGAAACCAGAGCCCCATCATTATCCCCACGAGCTTTGGAGGCGCCAGTTTGGTGACGGTGCTTAGTCCCACGGGACTCAAACACATTTCGCCGCAAACCTCGAGGAAGTAAAGACCGACGAGCCACAAAAAACTGATTCTTCCCTGCGCCGTCAGCATCGCGGCGGGAATCATCAAACAATACGCCAGACCGATGAAGATCAGGCCCATCGTGAACTTCACCGGACTCGAAGGTTGACGATCTTTCAATCGCAACCAGACGGTCGTAAAGATTGGCGTCAGCATGATCACAAACGCCGGCGTCAGTGACTGCAAGTAGGACGCCGGGAATTTCCATCCGAACAGCACAGTGTTCGTAAGCCGGGCAGCAAAGAGATTCAGGCTCGCGCCCTTCTGCTCGTATGCGCCCCAGAAGAGTATGGTGAAGAGGAAGAAGATGAAGATTGCCGCAATGCGCTTCCAGTCGCCTTTCGTCAGCGCGGGTTGAACGTTTTCCTCGGCCTTCGCCTCTTCTGCTTTACGTTGGGAGCGGGTCTTAACTGTGTTGCCGACGTGCGCGAGTTTTTTACCATTCCAGAGATAGACCAGCACCCCGATCACCATGCCGACGCCTGCGGCTGCAAATCCCCAGTGCCAGCTCATCTTCGGATCCATCCCCAACCACCCGAGGAACCTCTTAAAACTCTCGCCTTGCGCTAAATAGCCGACCATTAATGGCGCCGCCAGCGCTCCGATGTTGATTCCCATGTAGAAGATCGAGAAGCCGCTGTCGCGACGCGGATCATCTTCCTTGTAAAGACCGCCGACCATGGCGCTGATGTTTGGCTTCAGCAGACCCGTGCCGATCGCGATTAATGCCAGACCGGCATAGAACGAATGCGGCGAGTGATAGACCATCGAGAAGTGACCGAGGGCGATGATGCAGCCACCGATAAGGACAGCCTTTCGCGCACCGGTCACATAATCTGCAATCAGCCCGCCGGGTAGTGCGGTGATGTAAACCGAAAACACGTACCAACCCCAGATCGCCGAGGCGTTCTTCACGTCCCAGCCGAGTCCGCCTTCGGTGGCCGCTGCCGTAAGGTAAAAAATCAGGATGGCGCGCATACCGTAGTAGCTGAAGCGCTCCCACAGTTCGGTGAAGAAGAGTGGTCCAAGTCCTTTTGGATGTCCGGCAAAAATTGATTCGCGGGTGGCTGCTTTCGCTTGCGGTGGTGCAGAACTAATGGCGGCTTCACTCATGGCCGGGCACTATAGTTGAGTCCCGGCGGGAGTTTCAACAAATATCGGGACCAAGAAGACAGTTCAATTCGGCAATGCTTGCGAGTCGCAGGGATCAGAGATTAAGTCTCTCAATCGTTTTCATAGGCAAGTAGAGGTGGAGGCGATCATCCATGAGTTCCTGAAAGCCGTATTTTAAATAGAAGTTTCTCGCAGATTCGTCTAACGCGTTAACTACAACAGCATAGATCCCGACGATCCTCGCTGCGCGTTGTGCCGATCGCAGCGAATGGATGAGAAGCGTTTCACCTAGTCTTCGTCGCCGTGCGGTAACGTCTACAGCAAGACGCCCAATCAAGGCGACAGGGACAGGATGACGTGGAAGATTATCGGGGACAACATCAAAAGCAATCCCACTGCTCGAGATCGTGTAGTAGCCGAGCACTCGCGCTTGACCGTCTTCGCACGCGACGTAGGTGCGTCCAATTCCCTTGCGCTCATGCTGGCTGGAATATCTCAGGAGGTAGGAATTCAATACTTCGACACCGCAATCAAAGTCGCGGCGGTGGTGGTGTGAGGAAATTCGTTCGATTGTAATCATTATCTGTTTCAGAGGGTGAGTCTCTGAATACGTTAATTCGCAGAGCGCTTAAATCTGTCAGATGCTTTTCGTAAAGCGCGATTTGGACGAACGTCCTCTTCCAACGCGGCCAGGAACAGATCGCGATCACCGATACTCAGCTGAATCAGATGTTGCCGTTCCAATGCCTCCTCAGAGGCACGAAGAAGACTAGTTACAACGAAATCGGTGATCGACTGATGAGACACAGCCGCAGCCCGCTCAATCTTTTCCTTGGCTTGCGGGTTTAGACGTATATCGAGCCGCGCCGCCCGAATACTTCTCTTTTTCGTTCTGGTCATTGCCATATTCTTGGCCAAGTAAGGTCGCTGACAATATAGCACGCGTACGGCACATTGCCACACACTCAAAATACAAAAGCTTTCAGTTCGGGAATAATTCCTTCGTCAACGGAGTATCACGTCCAGACTGTTTGCAGGTGAAGGACAGGATTAAGGCCATTCAGATAATCACCAAAGAATCGGTTGCGACGGCGCGCCGTCTAAATCTGCCGATTCATGCCTGGACCGTCAACGATATTGATGGAATGAAGAGAATGATCGCTTTGGAGGTCGACGGTATCATCACCGACTATCCCGGCCCCTTGTTGGCCCTCCTCGATCGTTGCAGCAATACAACACCGCAAACGCCAACAGGTCTTCTTTAAAGGCTCGAAATCTGGTGCGTCTGTGGTTTGCCGTAGTAGAAGCTGCCGGTCATTTCCCAGTTCCCGAGATTGAACTGCCGCTGCGCGCCGCAGCTCAAACACGACCTGTACGCACGTCCGTCGCGTGAGAAGGGGCGACTCATTTCGGCATGCCTGCATCCAAACACCCGCGCCATCAAGCTCCCGATTTTTCCCGAAACAGATGAAGAGCGTATTGGGGCCATGGTTGAGTTAGGAATCGTTAATTGCGCGGCTGCTTGCATGATTTCACCTCGTTACAGCGAAAAACTTCCTTTATTGACTAATGACTGGGAAAGCTTGAAGGGGTGTAAAACCGCCTTCACATCATTAACGCGCAATGAGAGGCCCATCAGGGTCATGTTCATTCAAACTTTCCTGCTTTATACTTGCGCCCGACGTCGCGGTAAAACGACTGAACCGGATGGAGTTGGACGATTGAGCGCACAACCCAATGACAACGTAACCAGGTTGCTGATCGAGCTGTCCAATGGAGATCGAGGCGCGGTTGATCTTTTGCTACCTGTAATCTACGATGAACTGCGAAAGCTCGCGGCGAACTATCTCAGGCGTGAACGGCCCGATCACACCTTGCAACCTACAGCTCTGGTGCACGAGGCCTATTTACGTCTCGTAGATCAAACGCGAGTGAATTGGCAGAACCGGGCCCATTTTTTCGGAGTTGCCGCCCAGATAATGCGTCGCTTGCTCGTCGACCATGCGCGCAAGCACAACGCGGAGAAGCGGGGCCAGGACTTTCAAAAACTCTCCCTGGATGAAAACGTCGATCGCGCCGTCGAACGCAGCGCGGAACTCATCGCACTCGACGATGCGCTCAAAGCCCTGGCAGCTTTCGACGAACAAAAAGCACGCATGGTTGAGTTGCGCTACTTCGGAGGCCTCTCGATTGAAGAGACAGCAGACGTTTTGGGCGTCACTCCCACAACCATTAAACGCCACTGGCGTTTTGCCAAGGCTTGGCTCCATGGGGAAATGCAAAAAAGTAGTTAATGCACGCAGCTAGTCCAGTTCAACAATTCGTTAACTCTAAGCCGGATTTGAGAACTTTATTTTCAAACATCCGTGTTATCCGTGTGTCAGGAAAAACCGATTAATAGCGTTCAGATTAGTACTCAGTCATGACCCCCGAACGCTGGCGACAAGTCGAAGAGATCTTTCAGGCCGCACTCGATCTGCTACCCGAAGAACGAGCGCGCTACGTGACACAGGTCTGTGCCACCGACACCGATCTCCGCCGAAACGTCGAAGTCCTCCTCTCGCAACACGACAGCGCCGGCGACATGCTCGACCACTCGCTCTACGGCGATACCGACAACAGTCTCTTCGATTCGTTTGTAGACGAAAAAGACCCGATGCTCGGGCGCCGTCTCGGCGCATACCGTATCGAACGCGAGATCGGACGCGGCGGCATGGGCGCAGTCTACGAAGCGATCCGCGCCGACAACGAGTTCAACAAACGCGCCGCCATCAAGCTGGTCAAACGCGGCATGGATACCGATTTCATCCTGCGCCGCTTCCGCAAGGAACGACAGATCCTCGCCGCACTCGACCACCCGCACATCGCCGGACTGCTCGACGGCGGCACCACCGACGATGGACTCCCCTACTTCGTGATGGAGTTTATCGAGGGTCAGCCGCTCTATAGTTATTGCGACAACAACCAGCTAAACGTCAACGAGCGGCTCAAACTGTTTCGCTCGATCTGCGACGCTGTCCACTACGCGCACCAGAAACAGGTCGTACACCGCGACATCAAACCGTCGAACGTGCTCGTAACGTCTGCGGGCACACCGAAACTGCTCGACTTCGGCATTGCGAAGTTGCTCAACCCGCAAATCGTGGGTGACATCACGCACGATCCGACGGCGACCGCGATGCGTTTGATGACGCCGGAATATGCGTCTCCGGAACAAGTGCAGGGCGCGCCGACGACGCCGACGACCGACGTTTACTCGCTGGGGGTCCTGCTTTACGAACTGCTGACCGGACATCGTCCCTATCGACTACTGAATCGTGCGCCACACGAGATCGCGCGCGTCATCTGCGAAGAAGCACCGGCGCCGCCGAGCATCATCATCACCCGCACCGAAGACCTCTTGCCGAGTCTTTACGCGGGCGACGAAGCATCCACGCTGAAACAGCTCTTCACCACGCGCAGTTCGACCCTCGAGTCGTTGCGACGCGCGCTGGCGGGCGATCTCGACAGCATCGTGATGCAGGCGTTGCGCAAGGAACCCGAGTGGCGTTACCAGACCGCCGCCGATCTGCGCGACGACATTACTCGTTATCTCGAAGGCCGTCCGGTCAGCGATCTTCCGGATCCACCGCACGCCGCGGCAGTGCTCAGGCCCGATGCTTTCGAGGAAAACTCGCTCGCTGTGCTGCCGATGAAGTTGCTGGACATGAACCAGCCGGAGACTAACCCCGACTATCTCGGCACTGGTCTCGCCGATGCGCTCATCACGCGACTCAGCGCGATTCGCAGTTTTGCAGTGCGGCCGACAAGCAGCGTGCTTCGTTACGGCGGCGATGCAGATCCGCTGCGAGCCGGACGGGAACTCGGCGTCGCGTTTGTTCTCGACGGCCGAATCCGCCGTGCAGGCGAACGCATTCGCGTCACGATCCAGCTACTTGACGTGCGCGACGAAACGACAGCGTGGGCCGGGCAGTTCGACGAACAGTTTACGGACGTGCTGAGTCTCGAAGACGTGATCTCTTCGCACGTCGCGGAAGCGATCGTCCCGCATCTCACCGTCGATCAACGACTGCGACTCGCCAAGCGCGGCACTGACAATCCGCAGGCGCACGAAGCGTACTTGCGTGGACGTTATTACTGGAACACGTTTACGGAAGAAGGTTTCGCGCGGGCCATCGTTTGTTATCAACAGGCGATCGCGCTCGATCCGGACTACGCGCTGGCTTACGCCGGCGTCGCCAATTATCACAACTGGCTCGGCGTGTTCAGTGTGATGCCGTTTGCGGAGTGCGCCGCGGCCGCCTACGAGGCAGCCGCGCGAGCAGTCGAGATCGATCCCAACCTTGCCGAAGGTCATACGGCTTTGGGCCAGGCGATATTGTGCCGCGACTATGCGTGGGCCAGTGCCGAGCACCACATGGTGCGGGCCATCGAACTCGATCCAAACCACTCGCCTGCCCGCACCTGGTATGCGCTGCAACTCGCCATGGAAGGCCGCTTCAGCGAAGCGCTGCGCGAAGCCCATACCGGGCGCGATCTGGATCCGCTCGCAGTGATTTCACGGTTCGCGGTGGTGTGGTGTTCGTATCACGCGCGCCGCTATGACGAGGCGCATCGCTTCGCCAGCGCGACACTCGAAAACGAACCGCGCAACATGATGATGATGTACGTGTCGAGCTTCGTGCTCAGCCGACTCGGCCGTCATCAGGAAGCGATTGCGGCGGCACAGAAATGCGTCGAGATGTTGGGCACGGTGTCGCACACGCTCGGACGTCTCGGCGCCGCTTACGCAAACGCGGGCGATCTCGAGGCGGGACAAAAGGCGCTCGACGAGATGGAGCGTCTATCGAGCCGCCGCTACATTTCGCCGTATCACCTTGCGCTGGTGAACGCCGCGCTCGGCCGAGTCGAAGCTTCACTGGACCTGCTTGAAAACGCATATGAAACCGGTGATGCAAAGGTCCTCTGGATCGGAGTCGATCCGGAGCTCGAACCACTGCACGGCCATCCGCGATTCAACGATCTGTTGCGCAAGATGGACCACCGGCTCGTTGCCTTGCCGTCCATTTCAGGACAAATCGGCGGCGACCAGGAGTCGATCGCCGTGCTGCCGTTCAGGGTCTTGAGTCCGCCGGGTGAAAACACTGGGGATGAGTATCTCGGCGTCGGACTGACTGATGCGCTCATTACTCGTCTCAGCAACGTGCAACGCCTTGTAGTAAGACCGACGAGCAGCGTCTTGCGTTACCAGGGCTCCGCGATCGATCCGCTCGTCGCCGGACGCGATCTCGGTATCGACTACATCGTCGACGGCAGCATTCGCCGCGTTGGTAATCGCATCCGCGTCACTGCGCAACTACTGAACATCAACGAAGGCGTAACTCGCTGGGCTGAACATTTCGACGAAGACTCAACCGACGTCCTGCAAATTGAAGATTCAATCTCCGAGAAAGTCGCGTCGGCATTGTTGCCGCAATTGACGCGCGACGAGCAGCGACAGTTGTCTAAACGCGGCACCGACAGTTCCGAAGCATTTGAAGCCTACCTGCGCGGACGCTATCACTGGAACTTCTACACCGAAGTCGGTCTCGCGAAGGCGCTTCAGTGTTATCAGAAAGCAATCAATCTCGATCCCGACTATGCGCTTGCCTACACCGGCATCGCCGATTACTACAATTGGCTCGGCGTTTTCGGCGTGAAGCCTTTCGCGGAATGCTCCGCGGCTGCGAAACAGGCGGCATCGAAGGCCGTCGAACTCGATTCGGCTTCAGCGGAAGCGTATTCGGCACTCGCGTTCGCGACCGTTTGTCACGATTTCGACTGGGCCGTCGCCGAAGGACAAAACCGTCGCGCGATCGAGATCAATCCGAACTATGCCACGGGTCACAACTGGTACGCGTATCACCTGA
>Ga0111538_10003955_pt1 | contig 20646 bp, 15 predicted proteins | sample SoiMethybrSBSTD1_FD_79669 | JGI IMG/M metagenome (GOLD analysis project Ga0111538, IMG submission 79669) | Bulk soil microbial communities from a Populus tree surrounding site in Tennessee, USA - Soil MetaG P. TD hybrid SBSTD1 (version 2)... | ecosystem: Environmental > Terrestrial > Soil >... | reverse complement strand
GTCATCAGGCCGTGCTCGCATGTCGCGGAGCGTAGTGGCCAATGCCTTGTTCAGCTATGCAGAACCGGCAGTGTGGTTCACTGATGTGGCGGGTGTTCGGAACCGCGGATGCAGCGACAGTAGGCTGTAAATGTCCGTGCGCCTATCGTCTCGAGCCAGTGGAAAGGTCACGAGCCGCCGTGGATGCCAGACGAGCGCCCACGACGCGTTGAGGGCTCGCTAGCCCGAGTGATTCGCGCTCCTGTGAATTGCACGCGATTCGTGTACGCTCATGCTGACCAGTCCCGGCACAGGACTGGAATGACATGATCAGCTGATGTGTTGCTGGGCATTGCTGCCCGCACAGTGAGAAGGGAGCGCCAGATGAGACCGATGAAGGGGAAGCACGCCGCGATCGCGACGATGGTGATCACGCTGCTTGGCGTGGGCACCAACGTTCGAGCCCAATCCGATCGGCCCGAGGATCCGTGGAGCGTGGAAGTGGGGATCGGTTGGGACAACGGGATCGGAGGCCAGGCGAACTCCAGCGGTATCGGGACGCTCAACAATCAGGTGGTGGTCATCACGAAGAACTCGTATGAGGACGTGTACGGCACCGGGCTTCACCTGCGCTTCGGCGGCGGTTACATGCTGAACGGAGACACTGAGGCACGCGTCACGTTCACCTTCCAGTCCCTCGACGCAGACTTCGTCGTACCGATGGGGGACCTGGGAGTGTCGAACCTCTACGGGCAGTTCAGCGACTATCAGAGCTTTGGTCTCGACGTCGGGTTGCGCAAGTACGCGACGCTCCGTCCCCGACTGCGCGCCTACGGCGAAGGCACGATCGGAATCGGGTTCGTCGACAAGATCGACGTGGTGCTCGCCGCGCCGGGAGCCAACTTCACGACCAAAGCCAACGATTTTTACGATCAATCGGCGGCGTTCACCTTCGGCGCAGCCGTAGGTCTGGACGCGCAGACGCAGGGAAAGTTCGGGTACTTCGCTCAGATCGGTTTTCGCCGCGTCAGCGGACTGGCTGAGGTCGATGATCTCATCGGCACCGGCCTGGACAACATCAACGACAAGAGCACGCGCTGGACGGTCCCCTTTATCGTTGGCGTCAGGTATAAGTTCTAGCGGGGAACGCAGCAGTTGCCGCGGCCGCTCACGCCGACTTGAGGATGGTTGACGACGTATTGGATTGCGGCGGGGCTACGGGCACGCGCACACGAACCGAGGTGCCGCAGCCTGGCGCGCTGTGAATCGTCACCTGTCCGTGCAGCGGAGTCACTCGCTCACGCATGCTGACGAGGCCCAGGCCAACGCGTGGCGTGCTGTTGGCGTCGAAGCCTACGCCAGAGTCCGTGATCTGCAAGTTCAACGCGGCATCATCCAAGACCAGCCGGACCTCGGCGTCCCGGGCCTGGCTGTGCTTGGCCACGTTGTGCAGGGCCTCCTGCGCGATCCGGTACAGGCACAGCGAGACGTTCGGATCGATGACCGCGGGCAGGTCGTCGTGGAAGAACGTGACGCGTAGCGCGCGCTGCTCGCCGATGTCCCGGCACAGACCCTGGACGGCTGCCGCCAGTCCGAGTGTCTGCAGCCTCGACGGATGCAGTTCATGTGACAGTTGATGCACGTCGGTGGCAATCTCGCCGACCCGATTCGAGAGGCGGTGCAACCGCGAACGGTAGTCGTCCGGAATCGTCGGAAAGCGAAGCTGATCGATCTCGATGCTCAGCAGCGCAATCTTCTGGCTCAAATCGTCGTGCAGTTCGCGCGCGATTCGCTGGCGCTCGTCCTCCTGGCTGGCGATCAGGCGGCTGGCCAGCTCGCGATTCAGCTCGAGGGCCCGCTTCGACTCGGTCACGTCGCGGACGATGCTCAGGACGCGGTCGTCCTCGGCGTGAATCAACCGCGCCTCGAAGTGGCGCCGACCATCCATCTCGAGCTCGTATTCGACGACAACCGCCTCATGCGCCGTGTACGCTTCTTCGATCGCGCGCATGAAGGTGTCGGCGAGACCAGGCGGCATCACCTCGCGCACGCTCCGGCCGATGAACTCGCCCGGCGGCACGAACAGCAGCGTGGGATCACGTGCGTGGTAGTCGACGTAGGTCCCGTCGCGGCGGACCACTAACATCAGATCTGGCATTGCGCGCACCATCGCGGTGTTGCGCAGCGCCAACTGGCCGACGACTTGCTCGGCGGACCTCTGTTCGGTGATGTCGCGGCCGACAGCCTGGAACTCGAGCTCGTCACCGATCAGGTGATATCGCCATTGCTGCCAGCCGATGCTGCCGTCAGGCAGCGTCACGGGATATTCGATCGTGGCGGACTCGCTGGTAAGCTCTCCAAAACGTTCCAGCACCGCCGCCCGTTGCGGCGGTGGTACACGATCGATGAACGTCGTTCCGAGCAGTTCGCCTGGCGTCTGCTGCCAGACGCGGCAAAACGCATCGTTGACGAACGTCAGAGTCGTGTCGGGCAGAAAGCGGCAGATCAGCTCGCTTTGCGTGTCCACGATGCTGCGGTAGCGCGCCTGCGTCCTCCGCGTAACGGCTTCCGCTCGACGGCGCCTCACCCGCTGAACGAGCAGGCCTGCAATCAAGCCGAACTGGAGCGCGAACACTGCCAATCCGCCGACGACGTACCAGCGATACACGGCGAAGAACGACGGCAGCCGGAACAGCACGACGGTTCCAGAGGGGAGGCGTGACTCTGGAATCTGCCAGCGCCGCAGCTGTTGCCAGTCGACTTGTGTCGTGTACGTCGCACGGCCGCTTGGAATGTCACGCGCGCTGCTGCCGCTGACGATGAGCTTCGCCATATCGGCCATTCGCTTGGCATCGGTCTCGAATCGCCAGATGTGGCCGCCAACAATGCCACGGCCCATGAACTCTTCGAGGTAACTGAATACCGGCGCTCGGGAAGCAGCCACGACCCGCGCCAGGGCCTCGAACTGGTCGATGTCGCGCGACTCGTCGAGCATCGTCTGCCGGGCGAAGAGCACAATCGAATGATCCGGAGCGGCCGCGACTCGGGAGACGAGATCGCTCAACGGAAGATTCTGAAGATACTCGAGACGAATCCGATCGCGACGGGGCAACAGCTGGCGTTCGACTTCCGTGCGAAGGTCATCGGCGTTCTCGCGAGATCCATCGATGACAAGTACCGACTGCGTATCCGGCCGAAGCGCCAGCGCCAGGTCGACCGTCGCACCGATCCAGAATCCGCCTTGGAGTCCGGTGACGTTATCGTTGCTGCCGCCGACATATCCCGATGGCGATGCGATCGCCACGATGGGCGGGTCACCGAAGATCTGCCGGTTCTGTCGGGCAAACCTCAATGAGGCACTTCCCTGAGCAACGATGACGTCGATCTTCCGATCGGCGTACTTCTGACTCAGGTACTCCTTCATGAGCTGCGCTTGGTCCTCGCCGGGAAACCGCGACGGCTCAACCGTCTCTTCATAGAGCTCGACGGTGTCTTCGTCGAGTGCGAAATCGACGAACTCACTCGACCGCACAGCTTCGACAAACGCTGTATCGAATCTGGCGCGAACCGGTTCGCCGACGGCTGACTGATGCAGCAGCAGCACGCGCTTGGCCCCCGGCGGCTCCGCTGCGGCAAGACCAGAACGGGCAAAGGTCAGGATCAGCGATACCGCGACGCCAAGGGTCCTTACGGTGATCCTCACAAACAGGGTCCTCTTCGAGCGATGGTCACGGCTGTCGGAAGTCGAGGGCAGCGGCTGGCTGAATCTGGCGACTCCATGCGCTGCGCAGCCCTGGAAAAGGATACGTCGCGCTCGTCACGAACGGGTGACGCGTGGCGGTCGGACCGCTGGAATTCTACGTCGTTCTGAAGGAGGGCGGTGGAGAGCGCGTTAGAGGAAACAGTCTGAGCCAGGAAGGCGTCGCTGGTGATCGCTCGGACCATCCCTCGATCGGCGGGCTTGATCGTGCCAGCCGCCGAAGCTTGACCGACCAAAAACATAGCTGGGGCCACGCTGCCGAACCTCATCGCCGGCCGGCGACAGAGAACCATCGGCAGCCGAATGAGAGCGGGACCAAAGAGCCGTCGTGGACCCACGTGTGCTCCCGACGACGCCTGCCGCCAAAGTCAATTGCCGAGCTTGTTGTGGACTAGTGTCAATATGAAGTTGCACCAAGACTGTCCCATCCTGAAACAGGGCTTTAGGCCTACCTGAAATCAGGTATGCCGCCACGGCAATCGTGTCGGTTTTCGGTCAGGCGGCCCCGCGAGTGAGCTGCTGATACCTCGCCTTTCTCAGGGTCTCGGAGGGCGCCTCCCCGAACAGCGACTTGTATGCGCCCGCAAATCGACCGAGCTCATAGAACCCATGGTCCGTCGCGACATCGGTCACGGTCGCCTCACACGTTCCGGCACGGAGCGCGTGGCGGACTTGATGGAGCTGGCACAGTTTCATGTAGCGTTTCGGACTCGTCGTGTAGACGTCGTAGAACGCATTGCGCAGACTTCGTTCGCTTACGCCAGTCACGTTAGAGAGTTCGGCAACCGACACCCCCTCGCTCATGTGGCGTCGGAAGAACGCCTCGGCGCGGGAGACGATCCGGCTGCGGTCACCGATCATCACGGCGTCGCCCCGCGTCGCCGCCGCCTGTCGGAGGCAGTCGATTGCGGTTTGTTGCAAGAAGGCGCCAGCTGCCCTGGACGAGCGTGCGGACATTTCAGCCTGCGCGCGCACGGCGGCGAGGCGCTCGCGGAACGTTGCGATGTCGGGGCCGCAGGCGATGGCGACTGGCTCGGAACCCCGACCAGACCAGAAAGGCAGTGCGGCCTCGGCTATCACGCTGGCCGTGTGCGCGGTCAGAATCGCGAAACGCGTCGATGGCGGATCGAAAGCGAGACATTCGCTGCGGGGCGGACAGACCATCAGGTCATCGTGGCGAAGTGAATGACCGTTCCAGCGCGCTGCCCTGGGCACTTCGAGGGGGATCATGAACGCCCATCGATCGGCCGGGATTCGAACACGTCTGACGACTGCTGTATCCTCCGACCCGAACTGCAGGACGAACGGGTCGAAGTGCACGATGCTCCAGCGGGCACGGAACGGCGTGGACTCGAGTTGCACGTACTCGCATCTCACCCCGTCGGCAACCGCCAGGGCCATCGCATCGACGTCCTCGACGATGCGAGAAGCCGCGGGGATATCCGTGCGGCTCGCTTGGTTGGCGCGCATGGCGTCGATGATTCGTCACATGCGACGTACAGCAGAACTGTCAGAGGTGCAGGCCGACGCCAGGAAAATTGACAGGAGGTGTATGAATACTCGTCGGTGCAAGGGCGCAATGTCGTCTGCCGAAACTGCATAGGCGACGGGTTCGGAGTCGATATGCTCTTGGTGCACGTGTAACGTGATTGCGACATCCCGTGAGAAGCGACAGGTTGGGCCGCAGTTCTTCTCGCAGGTCGCTTTCCGATTACACCAGTCGTCGATCCATTCTTTTGGGTCGCAGGTAGCTGCGCATGATTCGACCGCGTGTCTTGCTGGCCGATGACCACACGCTTCTGCTCGAAGCGTTCGAAAAGCTGTTGTCCGAGGATTGCGACATCGTCGGCACCGTCTCAGATGGGCATGCTCTTCTCGAGCTGGCTCAGCAGCTGCGGCCGGACATCGTCGTTCTCGATATCGCCATGCCGATCCTGAACGGCATCGATGCGACCCGCCGGCTGAAGCAGATCATGCCGGAGGTGCGCGTCGTGTTTCTTACGATGAACGAGGACCCGGACCTGGCGGCGGAGGCGTTCCGGGCCGGCGCCTCGGCGTACTTGCTCAAACGGTCAGCGGGTTCCGAGCTCTTGACGGCGATCCGGGAGGTGTCGCGCCGCCGGTCCTATGTCACCCCGCTCGTGACCGAGGGCCTGGTCGCGTCGATGATGCATCGTCAGGAGAGCGGCCATGCCGGCGACAACCTGACGGTCCGCCAACGAGAGATCGTCCAGCTCATCGCCGAGGGCCACTCGATGAAGGAAGTGGCTTCAATCCTCAACATCGCACCGCGCACGGTGGCCTTCCACAAGTACAAGATCATGGCCCACCTGCGGATCAAGACGACCGCAGAGCTCGTCCAGTACGCGATCAAACATCACATGGTGTGATGGGTGGAGTGAGCGGCCTCGAGACGGTCGTCGGCGCGCCGTCGATAAGGGGGCGCCTCGAGCGCATCGGCACGTCGCTCGACGAAGAGCGGTAGGCTCACATTCAGGCTAGTGCCACGTCCCGGCACCGACTGGATCGAAATCTTCCCGCCGGCCAGGCGGACCCGTTCCCGCATGCTGACGAGACCGAGACCTTCGGTCCGGCCGTCCATCTGAAAGCCTCGTCCGTGATCGACAACCTGCAGGTCAGCGGTGTGCTGCGACACGCTCAACTCGACCAGCACCCGCTGTGCCCAGCTGTGTTTCACGACGTTATGCAACGCCTCCTGGACAATACGATACAGGTGCAGCGAAACGCGGTCGTGGTGAGGCGGCGGCTCCCCAACGCGACGAAAGTCGACTTCGATCCCATGCTTGTCGGCAATATCTCGGCATAGGCTGCCGATCGATGTGACCAAGCCCAGGGTTTCGAGCCTGGCCGGGTGCAGCTCGTGTGACAGGCCATGTATGTCGCTCGAAATCTCGGCAATCGAGGCTGACAACCGCTGCAGCAATCGGTCCAGACGCCCGTCTGCCAGTGGCGGCGCGGCCTTGAAGGCCTCGACCTCGATCGCCAGCAGCGCCAGCTTCTGGCCCAGATCGTCGTGGAGGTCGCGCGCGATGCGCCGGCGCTCGGCCTCCTGCGCCACCAGCAGCCTGCCGGCGAGCGACTCCTTCTCGCTGTGAATCTGGCGGAACTCGGCTTCGCGCGCGTCGAGCGCGCGCTGAACGTGCTTGCGATCGGTGATATCACGCACTATCGCCAGGAACTGGCCCAACCCGGACCGGACCACCCGCACCTCGAACTCGCGGCTCGGATTCTGACCGCTGCCGCATTCCTCGATACAGGGAGACGTTCCTTGAGCAGCTCGCGCGACGGCTCGCTCGACAGCCGCGGCGACCTCGGGCGCAGCTACGGAGCGCAGGTTCTGGCCAACCGGGCTATCCGACAGGAACACACCGGCGGATCCTCGAGCGTGCTGTTCGCAAACAAGGCCGTCGGCGCTCAGAACGAGGATGGCGTCTGGCAGCGCGGCGAGCATCGCCTGCGAGCGGCCCGCCAACCGACGCGAGCGCGCCTCGGCATTACGGCGTCGTCGGTCGCAGAAGACGACTCCGGCAATCAACGCCAAGACGCCGAAAGCAAGAACTCCGCTCGACACCGGCACTGCACCACCGTCCGTCGGTAAGCGGCTCACAGCTTTGCCAGGCTCGACACGCGATGCATATCGATGCACCAAACGCGTGCGTCCGCAACGGACCTGTTGTGAGCCAGGTGACAGCATGCTACTGCCGGATGTCAGACGTTGTCACTGTCAAAATTGACAGTCGAGCCTCGCCAGGCTTCCGGACTGCCCTTCCGATGTACGGCGCGAAGGCTGGCGCGAGAGCGGCGCGCTGCTATGGAGACTGGATCGGCTAATCCGGCCGTTCGCCGACGTGCAGGCGGAGCACTCCCTGCGCTCGCTGCAGTGGAGCGTCCTGCGAAACGCCCTGCAGTGGGATTTCGTAGGCTGCCGGCGCCAGGCCGGCCCTCAGGGTCGCTTGTCCCAAACGGACACGGCGGTCGTCGCGCCACCCTCACCCAGGACTGTAAGAGTGAGGCGGGTCCCCTGGATGTCGTAGCGGCGGACGGCAGCGAAGCTCACATTTTCTTCGAGTGACTCAGGAACCGCGCCCGCTCCCTGCAGATCGAGGAGACGGAGCTGGTGCCGGCGTATGTCGATCGACGCGCGTCCTTCGTAGTTGAGAACGGCAGTCGTCGATTTCGGTTGCGCCGGATCCTTGACGGCCCCCTTCATCTTCAGGTTGCTGAACTCGTCGTACGAGAGTTCGGCCGACGCATCGACTCGAACTGGAGCCCCCTTGTCGTAGACCCTGTATTCGACCAGAGTCCAGGTACCCGCCAGCTGGCGGCGCGTGTCTTCGAGCGAGCCGACGCCAGTATCGACATCGCCCATCTTGACGGGCCGGGTTCGCGGGGCCGCCGCGCAGGCGCAGAGCGAGACGCTCAAGAGGACGGCAAGAAGACGAGAGATTAAGCCCACGCCTCCATCGTGCAGCGGGCGTTTCTCAGCCGCTGTGCACATTCGGCATCCTTCGCAAATCTGTGTTTACAAATTCCACCTCAACCGGCGTGCCCGAAGTGCCGCGGGCTTGACGGGGTTGTCGGTCCTATCGCACAGTCACCCTGGCCGGGGCCGCGAAGTGCCTGACACGTCGACTGAACGTTCACTGCGAATGACTCAAACGGTGGCAGTCGTGATCGGGGCCGCGCTGGCCTATTACGCCGCAGCGCTGGCCGGACTGCAGTTCCGGCTGCCCCCGGCGACCCCGTCCGTCCTGTGGCCCCCGAACGCCATCCTCACGGCTTTCCTCCTCTTCGTTCCACTTTCGCGTTGGTGGGCCGTGCTCCTGGGGGCCGCCGTCGCGCACTTCGCAACCGAGTTGCCGGTGTGGCCGCCGCTATTGGTGAGTCTGCTGTTTGCCACCAACTGCAGCGAGGCGATCATCGCCGCCGCCGTCGTGCGCCGGCTCGGTCACGAACCGCCTCGCTTCGACTCATTGCGTCGCGTCGGCGTTTTCGTCCTGGGTGCCGGGTTGCTCGCGCCATTTGCGTCATCGTTTTTCGATGCCGGCGTCGTGAAATACGTCCTTGGCGATGATTTCTGGACGGTCTGGCGGCTGCGATTTCCAGCGAACGTGCTGGCCCAGCTCACCATCGTGCCGGCGGCTGTAGGGGTGGTCAATGAGGCGTCCAACGTCCGCAAGTGGCGCGGGCGGGACTGGCGGGACGCCATCTTGATCACAGCAGGCGTGCTGCTGGTCACAGGCATCGTCACACGCGACGTCGGCCACATTGGTGTCTTGCGCGCGCCGCTCGCAGTCTTCCTGCCAGTGCTGCTCTGGGCGGCCGTTCGCTTCGGCTCATCAGCCGTCGCGCTCACCGTGTTGCTGACGGTAATCGTCACGGTAGCCGGCGAAGTTGGGGGCTTCGGCAGCGTGCTGCGAAACGCATCGCCAGAAAACCGAATCGGCACGCTGCAGATGTTCTTCATATCGGCGTCCGTACCGCTCCTCTGCGTCGGAGCACTCATCGAAGAGCGGCGAATGGTGGTCGCCGCTCTACGGATGAGCGATCGGTTGAAGTCGAGCATCTTGGATTCGATTCCCAGCACGGTCGCAGTCGTCGACGCCTCCGGCCGAGTGGTCGCGGTCAATGACAGCTGGCTGGCCAATGCCCACAGCAACGGGCCACCGGCGTTAGCGAGGAAGCCTGGCGCACCATACCTCGATGCCTGGGCCGAGTACTCGGAGAACGGGCCGGGCCACGCCAGGCCTGCGTATGAGGCGATCAAGGACGTTCTCGCTGGCGGCGCCGGCTCGACGCTCGAATACTCCTGCCCGGTCCACGAGGGCGACCGTTGGTGGATGATGTCCGTCGTGCCCTTGAAGACCGTGGGTGGTGGCGCCGTTATCAGTCATACCGACATCACCGCGCAAAAGCACGCCGAATTCGAGGCGCAACGCGCTCGCGATGATCTCGCCCACGTCACCCGCGTCTGGGTCATGGGTGAACTGGCGGCTGCGCTGTCGCACCAAGTGAATCAGCCGCTCACCGGCATCATCGGGAATGCTCAAGCCGGCCTCCGATTTCTGGCGGCGACGCCGCCGAATTTGCCTGAGCTGCGCGAGATTCTGCTCGACATCAACGGCGATGCCGAGCGGGCAGCCGACGTGACGCGCGCCGTTCGCAAGATGCTGCGCAAGGACACTCCGGGGCGAGAGCTGCTGGACATGAACGATGTCGTGCGTGATACGACGAGCCTCGTCACGAGTCGTTCCCGGATGCACCGGGTGACCGTCCACCTCGAGTTGGCAACGTCGTTGCCTGCGGTCCCGGGGGACCGCGTGCAGCTGAGTCAAGTTGTCCTCAACCTGCTGATGAATGCCATCGAGTCGTTGAGCGCCGACGAGGGTGCCAGCAGAACGGTGACCGTTCGCACGGTGCACACGGCAGCAAACTGTGTCCACCTTTCGGTGATCGACACCGGTCAGGGCCTGTCGGAGGGCACCGAAGAACAGGTGTTCGATCCGCTCTTTACCACTAAAGCAGAAGGCATGGGCATGGGCCTGCCGATCGCCCGGGCCATTGTGGAGGCTCATGGAGGCATCATGTGGGCGCAGAACGAGGTGCTCGGCGGCGCAGCGTTTCACATGACGCTGCCGGTCGCGGAAACCGAAGCGGAGCTGCCGCCGATCGCCGCAACGGGGTGACCACGGACCTCATGATGACGCTGACACCCACGGTCTTCGTCGTCGACGACGACGCTTCGGTGCGAAAGGCACTAGCGCGGCTGTTCAGAGCCGTCGGCCTTGCTGTGGAGACATTCACCGGAGCGGATGACCTGCTCGCCCGGGTTCCGGCCGGAGCGCACGGATGCCTCCTTCTGGATATCAAGATGCCCAAGATCACCGGACTCGAGCTGCAGCAACAGCTCGACGGATTCGGCATCCACATGCCGGTAATCTTCCTGACGGCACACGCCGACGTGCCCGTGACCGTGCGCGCCATGAAGGCGGGTGCGCTCGAAGTCATTACCAAGCCGTTTCAGGACGCCACCCTGCTCGAGGCCGTTCACCAGGCCATCGGCAGGGATGCGGCGCGGCACCGAAACCTGCGCGACTACCAGGACCTCCGCGAGCGCTACGAGACGTTGACGTCGCGTGAACGCGCCGTCATGGCGCACGTCGTGACGGGAAAACTGAACAAAGAGGCGGCCTGGTTGATGGGGACTTCCGAGAAGACGGTGAAGGCCCAGCGGGCACGTGTCATGCGCAAGATGTCGGCATCGTCACTCCCAGACCTGGTGAGAATGGCGGATCGTCTCGGGCTGGTACCCGCCGACTCGACGCCGCAAGAGGTGCCGCTGAACTGAGCATCAGTCGGCCGCGACCACCACACGATGCGGAGAATCCGAGTCACGCGCGATGTGCGCTATCCTGACCGCGTGATCGGACGTTACGTCCTCGTGTTGGTGCCGCTCGTTCTTGGCGCGGCAGCCGGCCGTGCGCACGCCGCCGCTGACTGGCCCGAGTTTCGTGGACCAACCGGCCAGGGTCATTCCACCGAACGGGGCCTGCCGGTCGAGTGGAGCGAATCGCGCAACATTCTCTGGAAGACTCCAATCCCAGGCGTCGGGTGGTCTTCTCCCGTCGTTGCCGGTGGCAAGCTCTGGTTGACAGCGGCGGTTCAGGATCGGAACGGTGGTTCGCTCCGGGTCCTGGCCTACGATGCGTCGACTGGCCGCGAGGTCGTGAACACGGAGGTCTTCCGCGTTCGCTCGGTGAATCCGCTCAATCCGAAGAACACCCGGGCGTCGCCGACACCCATTCTCGATGGCGAGCGGGTCTACGTGCACTTCGGCGCGGACGGCACCGCGGCATTGACGACTCGTGGCGAGATTGTCTGGAAGACACGGTTCGAATACGAGTCGCAACATGGCGACGGCGGATCGCCAGCGCTCTACGGCGATCTGCTCATCATCAGCTGCGACGGCGACGATGTCGCCTTCGTGGTCGCCGTCGAAAAGGCGACCGGCAAGATTCGCTGGAAGACGGCGCGCCGACAACCGTTCGCCCAGGCGTACTCGACGCCGCTCGTCATTCGCGTTGGCGATCGCGACCAGATCATCTCCGTCGGCGCGTACCGAGCCGCCGCCTACGACCCTTCGAACGGGCGGGAGATATGGCACGTCAGTTATCCGGTCCGCTTTCCAGACGGCTTCTCGAACGTGATGCGGCCGGTCTATGGAGCCGGCCTGTTGTTCATTTCCGGTGGATTCAACATCCCGTCGTTCATTGCCGTGCGGCCGGACGGCGCCGGCGACGTCACGCGGACACATGTCGCGTGGACGCTGATGCGCGGCGCGCCGCTGACGCCGTCGCCGCTGCTCGTGGGCGACGACTTGTACATCGTCAGCGACAATGGCATCGCACAGTGTCTCGACGCGCGGACGGGACAGACGTACTGGCAGCGGCGCCTGGGCGGCAACTACTCCGCGTCGCCGGTCTACGCTGACGGCCGCATTTATTTCCTGAGCGAAGAAGGCCTGGCGACCGTCGTCGGACCAGGCCACCAATTTTTGGAGCTGGCGCGAAATCAGCTCGACGGCGCGACGCTCGCGTCGATCGGCATCTCGGACGGCTCGCTCTTCATTCGGTCAGATACGCATCTTTATCGGATTGGTGCCAGAACCGCCCCGTGAGCGTGGTATCTTCAGCGCGAAGGTGGTCCTATGAATGGGCGAATGAATGCCATCGGCCGTCAGCTGCTGCCGGTCTTGTTCCTGCTGATCATGGTCGTCGTGGCGCGATCGACGGAATCCGCGCAAGGCGCGGGGGCACAGGCCAAGCCGGAGATCCCGTCTGGCATGTGTCCGGGCCAGCCGATGGGCGTCCAGGCGACAGGCGTCTATACACCGAAGACGGTACCCGATATCACCATCAATGGGCAGCCGGCGCCAGGCGCGATATGGGAGCCAGGCATGCGCTCGTATTGGCATTGTCATGCCGGCGGCCAGGTCATGATGCTCGATCAGGGTGTCGGCCGTGTTCAGAAGCGCGGCGAGCGCGTCCGCACGTTACACCGGGGCGACACGGAGTACGCCGGCCCTGGAGTGGAGCACTGGCATGGCGCGGCGCCCGACTCGTCGGCGCATTTCTTCCAGACCTCCATCGGGGTCACGACGACGCTGTGGATGGAGGAGGTGGGCACCGACGACTACATGGGCAACGACGTGGGGATCACCTCGAGGAACGAATTCCTGCGGACGGGCGTGAGGAAAAAGGGCGAACAGGGTCAACCGTCCGCGGCTGCGCCGGCGCGCTGACCTCGCGAATGTCGGCTCACGCTACCAGGAAAAGCCAACCTTGAGTGCGGCGCGGGGTTCGAGAGAATCGGACCGAGACGTACGCGCGAGGGCGGCCGAGGGCGCGGCGTAAATGGTGGAGCGCCCGCGAACGAGCGCATCGATGCCGGTGCCCATGGCGGCGTACATCCCTACCGAGGTGAGGAACGTCGCCGCGCGAAAACCGGCGCACGAACCACCGGGTTCGTATCCCGGGCAATCCGAGATGCCCGCGGTCACAAACCCCATCGCCAGGCCGACAACCGCACCTATCAACGCCCCGTTCTTGAGCGAATCGCGCTTCTGGATTCGGGCGACGTCAGCCATGTCGAAGCGCCGCTCCGCCCCATCGACCAGCAACACCATCGACTCGGGGTTCAGGCCGAGCAGCTTGCCGGATGTTTCCGCGCCCGAACGGTCAAGTACGTACACGGTCTGAAGATTCGACGATCGCAGTCCCGACAACTGTTCAGCGGTTTGGGCGGAGCCCTCGCGCGGAAGCGCGGAGATGATGAGGCAGGCGGCCAGAAGAAGCCAGTGATGTCGCAGCGGTTTCATAATCAGAAATCCTCCGGCTTCACCCTACCCGTGCCCATCAGCGAGGGGCTGATCGCCCCGCTGAAGAACACTGAGAATATCGGCCGGAAGAGCCCGTCTCACGACAGCCAAGGAACGCGACTCGAGCGCCGAGCTCCGATCTTCACGAGTGGTTGCCGGCGTCAGGCGCGCCTTGAACTTCAGGCTTTCGCACGCTGCTGCCCGGCAAGTTCCCCTGGTCGACCGGCAGCTTCTCTCGAGCTGTTCTTACCGCGTTTTGTTTCTGCAGTTCCTCTTCTGGCGTCAGAGGCTGGGGTACAACACGATCGGGTGGGTGCGCAGGCATATCTCCCTCCGGGAAGAACGTTGCAACTGCGATACCCTCGACGCCGCCGCGGAGGTCACACTGCGGCCACCGGCTGAGTCGCCCGCCCGGCGAATTGGCTGTGATAGAGCTCGGCATACCGACCCTTTGCGGACAGCCGCTCGTGATGCCTGCCCCTCTCCACGATCCGCCCCTGCTCCATCATCAAAATGATGTCGGCGTTGCGAATCGTCGACAGGCGGTGAGCGATGACGAACGTCGTCCGCCCTCGCATCAGCTCAGCCATCGCCCGCTGGATCAGGATCTCCGTCCGCGTGTCCACGCTGCTTGTCGCCTCGTCGAGGATGAGCACCGCCGGATCGGCGAGGAACGCCCGCGCGATAGTCAGCAGCTGCTTCTGGCCCTGCGAAAGATTCGTCGCCTCTTCGTTGATCGGCGTTCCGTAGCTGTCTGGGAGCGTGCGGATGAAATGATCGGCCTGGGCCGCCTTTGCCGCTGTCACAACGCTATCATCGCCGGCGTCGGCGCGGCCGTAGGCGATGTTCTCGCGAATCGTCCCCGAGAACAGCCAGGTATCCTGCAGCACCATACCGAACATCCGGCGCAGCGCGCCGCGCTTCAGCTGGCGGATGTCGATACCGTCGACGCGAATCGCCCCGCGCTGTACGTCGTAGAACCGCATCAGCAGGTTGACGAGCGTTGTCTTGCCCGCGCCGGTCGGCCCGACGATCGCGACCATCTGTCCCGGAGCGATCTCGATCGACAGGTCCTCGATCAGTGGGACGTTTTCCTTGTAACGGAAGCTCACCACGTCGAACTGCACGGCGCCCTGCGGTCGCGCCAGGACCGCCGCTGGTTCGGCTTCCGGTGTCTCTTCGGGCTCGTCGAGCAGTTCGAAGACGCGCTCGGCCGAGACGATGGTCAGCTGAATGGTGTTGGCGATGCCGCTCAGCTGGGTGATGGGCATCGAGAACTGCCGCCCGTACTGGACGAACGCCTGCACGTCACCAATCGAGACCGCCCGCCTGGTCACCAGCAGTCCGCCAATCACCGACACGAACACGTAGCCGAGATTCCCGACGAACATCATGGTCGGCATGATGATGCCGGTTACGAACTGCGCCCGCCACGCGCCGTCGTAGTAGCTCTCGTTCAAGCGGTCGAAGGTCGCCACCGACTTCTTCTCGAAACCGAAAGCGGTCACGATCGCGTGACCGCTGTACATCTCTGCGACGTGCCCATTGAGCGCACCGAGCGCCGCCTGCTGTTTGATGAAGAACTTCTGCGATCGCTTGGCGATACGCGAGACCAGCGCGATGCTGACGGGCAGCGTGAGGACGATCACCAGCGTCAGAATCCAGCTGATCGTGAGCATCATCACGATGACGCCAACCAGCGTCAGGAACGACGTCAGAAGCTGGGTGAGATTCTGCTGCAGCGTCCCGCTGATGCTGTCCAGATCGTTGACCGCCCGGCTCATGACCTCGTCGCGCGATCGGGAGTCGAAGAACTTCAGCGGCAGGCGCTCGAACTTCGCCTCCACGTCCCGTCGCATTGAGTACACCGTCTGCTGGGCAACGTTGGCCATCAGGTACTGCATCAAGTACTGAAAGCCGTTCGCAACGATGTACAGGCCGATCAGTCCGGTCAGGATGCGGCCGATGTAGGCGAAGTCGATCGCCGCTCCAGGCACGCCGGCCATCCTGGCGACGAATCCCTCGAAGATTTTCGTCGTCGCCAGGCCGAGAATCTTCGGCCCCAGCACGCTGAACACGGTGCCGGCCGCTCCGGTCAGCGTGACGATGGCCAGGCCGACGCGGTGCGGCCGCAGGTAGCCGAGCACCCGGACAAGCGTGCCCTTGAAGTCCTTGGGCTTTTGTGTCGGCATGCCGAGTCCGCCGATCGGACGGCGGCCGAACATGTCCTGTGGCGGGGAGGTCCGCTGCGGCGGCACGGCCGGCCCGCCAGGAGGCGATCCGGTCGGGCGCGCCTTCGCGCTCACGCCACCTCCTCGAGCGAGACCTGAGAGGCGACGATCTCGCGGTAGATCTCACTCGTCTCGAGCAGCTCGGCGTGCGTCCCCATGCCGACGACCCGGCCGTTGTCGAGGACGACGATACGATCGGCGGTGATCACGCTGCTGATACGCTGGGCGACCACGAACACTGTTGCATTGTTCGTTTCGCTTCTGAGAGCGGCGCGTAGTCTCGCGTCAGTGGCAAAGTCGAGCGCCGAGAAGCTGTCATCGAAGACGTAGATATCAGGCTTCCGGACGATCGCTCGCGCAATCGCGAGCCGCTGCTTCTGGCCGCCCGAGAGATTGAGACCGCCCTGGGCCACAGGCGCGGCGAACTGCTCCGGCACGGCCTCGATGAACTCGAGCGCTTGCGCCACCGCCGCCGCGTGTCGCACATCCTCATCGGATGCATCCTCGCGTCCATAGCGGATGTTCGCGGCAATACTTCCGGTGAACAGGACCGCCTTCTGCGGCACGAACCCAATTCGCGCCCGGAGATCCGCCTGCGTCATCTCACGAACGTCAGACCCCGTCGATCAGCACACGACCTTCGTTCGCGTCGTAGAACCGCGGAATCAGTCCGACCAGCGTCGACTTGCCGGAACCGGTGCCGCCGATGATCGCGGTCACCTCGCCCGGCCGCGCTGCGAAGGACACGCCGGCGAGCGCCGGCTCTTCGGCGCCGGGATACTGGAAGCTGACGTTCTGGAATTCCACGTGCCCGCGCTTGGCCGACGGCTGCGGCTGAAGCGACGTCAGCGGGTCGACGATTTCGGGCGCCACGTCCAGCACCTCGTTGATGCGCGCCGCAGCCGCCGAGAAACATGACGAACATTGCGGTGACCATGAACACGGCGAAAAGAATCTGCATCGCATACTGGAGCGACGCGATCATCGCGCCGACCTGCATCGTCCCGGCCTCGATGCGGTGGCCGCCATACCAGATGATGGCGACGCTCGTCAGGTTGAGCATCACGATGAGCGCAGGCATCAGAAAGGCGATCAGGCGGTTGAGTGAGACGGCGGTCTTCGTCAGGTCCAGGTTCGCCTGATCGAAGCGCTGCCGCTGGTGCGCGCCGCGATCGAAGGCGCGGATGACTCGTACACCGCTCAGGCCCTCACCGAGGACGAGGTTCAATCGGTCGATCTTTTGCTGCATCGCCTGAGACAAAGGCACCGCGCCGCGCACGATCAGCCCGAAGACCAGCGCCATCACCGGCATGACCGCAATCAGCACCCACGCGAGCTCGGCATCCTGCGACAGCGCGAGAACGACGCCGCCGATGGCCATCATCGGCGCCGAGATGACCATCGTCAGCATCATGATCAGCATCTGCTGAACCTGAGTCGTGTCGTTGGTCGTCCGCGTCACGAGCGACGCCGAGCCGAAGCGATCGAACTGGTGAATCGACAAATGCGCGGCGCGGGTGAAGATCGCGCCGCGCAGCAGCCGGCCGAACCCGGTCGCCACTTTCGAGGAGAAATAGCTACCAGCCACGGCACAGACAGTGGTGGCAATCGACACCAGCAGCATCAGCCCGCCCGTGCGGAGAATCGCGCGCTGGTCGCCCGGCACGATTCCTTTGTCGACAATGTCCGACATCAGGCGCGGGAGGAGCAGGAAGCCCACCGACTGTGCGAGAGCCAGGATCAGGACGACAGCGACGCGCGCGCGATTAGGCTTCAGAAAGCCAAGCAGTTTGCGCATAGGGCGGGCCGCAATGTAGCGGAAGAAGGTGTGCAACACCAGTCCGTCGACGGTCCCAGTTATGCGTCCGGCGATAAAGATGTCGTGAGCGAGGTTCGTCAGCTGACGCCGTGAACCACCCTGATCCGTCCTTCGCCCGCCAGCACGCCAGGTCCCAATCGTCAGCACCAGCGTCGCAGCGTGCGCATTCTGTATTGCCGTCGAGCCGGTAGGACCTTGAATGCGAGATCGCGACCAGGGGACTCGTCCCGAGCAGCGGGCGGTCTATAAGCGGTCTATAATCCGACCGCTCTGATCGGTTCCGCAAAAGCGAGGCTGCTCATGTCGGATCGCGCGCCTTCGCCCACGCCGAAAGTGGCTCTGGGAAGCGCTGTTCGTGTCTGTCTCATCGCCGTTCTGGCGTTGACCAGCGTCATCCGCGTGTCTGCCGATGACTGGCCGGAATGGCGTGGTCGAGGACGGCTCGGTGTTTGGGCCGAGACCGGCATCGTCGACCGGCTTCCAGCGTCTGGATTGCGCGTCTCGTGGCGCACGCCCGTCCATGCGGGGTATGCCGGCCCGGCCGTGGCCGGCGGCCGCGTCTTCGTCACCGATGCCCAACCAACCGAAGGCAAACGCGCGCATCAGATGATCGAGCGCGTGTCCGCGCTCGATGAAGCAACCGGCCGGGTGTTGTGGACGCACGAATGGCAGGCGAACTACAGCGGCCTCCAACTCGTGTACGCCATCGGACCCCGCGCGACGCCGACGGTCGATGGCGATCGTGTCTACGTGCTCGGCACGATGGGCATGCTGGTGGCGCTGGACGTTTCGGACGGCCGTGTGGTGTGGGAGAAGGATTATGTGCGCGACTTCGACGCGCAGGTGCCGACCTGGGGCATGGCGGGCGCTCCGCTCGTCGACGGCGATCTGCTGATTTGCCTGGTAGGCGGCGAGCCCGACGCAAAGCTGGTGGCCCTCGACAAGCGGAGCGGGAAGGAAATCTGGCGCGCGCTGCCCTCCGACTCCGAGCCCGGCTACAACCAGCCGATCATCATCGAGGCCGGGGGGGCGCGACAGCTGATCCTGTTTCACCCCAAAGGCATCAGCTCGCTCGATCCAGCCACTGGACGCGTGTACTGGGAAATTCCTCACAGCGTCCAGATGGGCATTGTGGTGGCGACCCCGATCCGCAACGGCCCCTACCTCTTCGTCACGTCGCAGTACGGTGGCGCCCGCATGCTGAAGCTCGCCGACGACAAACCCGCGGCGACGGTGTTGTGGAGTGGACCCGGAGAGCAGGACCCCGGCATGACCCATGACACGCCGAACACGCTGAACTCGGTGATCAGCACCCCGGTGCTCGACGGCGAGTATGTGTACGGCATCGACAACGATGGCCTGCTGCGCTGTCTCGCCGCCGAAACGGGCAAGGAGATGTGGAAAACCGACGCCCTCCTGAAGGAACACGCGATGTACGGCACCGCCTTCTTTGTCCGGAACGGCGATCGTTACTTCATCAACAACGATCGCGGAGAGCTCGTGATGGCTAGGCTGTTACCCTCAGGCTTTCAGGAGCTGAGTCGGACCACCTTGATCGAACCGACGCATCCGTACGTTCGGCGGCGGCAATCACCGACGGTGCATTGGTCCCACGCCGCGTACGCCAACCGGCACATCGTCGTTCGCAACGACAACGAGATCGTGCGCCTGTCGCTTGCGGCGGAGCCCTAGCGTGGACGTTCGCGGATTGATGATCGTCGCGGCGGTGGTCGCAGCGGCCGCTCAAGCGCAGCCGGGCGGGCGAACGATGATCGTCATGAGCGACCTCCATATGGGCAACGGGCGCGATGCGTCGGGTGCCTGGGATCGCCACGAGGATTTCCGGTGGGCCGCCGAGTTCACGGGCTTCCTGAAAGCCATCGACCGTGAGGGACGGAGCGCCGTCGACCTGGTGATGGGCGGCGACACGTTCGACCTTTTGTACGGCGGTGACGATTGTGGCGGCGGCAACGACACCGGCTGCTCCGAGGCAGAAGCCATCAGGCGGCTCGACCGCGTGCTCACGGCGCACGCCGCAGAAGTGGCCGCGATCAAGGAGTTCGCGCAGGCCGGCGCGAATCGGGTCGCCTTCGTTCCGGGAGATGCGGACGCGGCGCTGCTCTTCCCCGGCGTTCGGCGGCGCCTCCTTGCCGCGATGGCCGCTGGGGCCGATCGGGTGACGCTCGGCGGAGAAGGATTCTGGCTGTCTGGTGACGGCCGTGTGCTCGTTGAACACGGGCACCAGGTCGGTTTCAGCGCGCACCGCTTCGATAACTGGCCATTGCCGTTCAGTCGTGGCACGCCCGTACGCCTGCTGCGTCCGTGGGGAGAGCAACTGACGAGCGCGCTGTATCGCCGCCTCGAAGAGACCTTCCCCATCGTCGACAACGTCGCTGTTCTTGGCGCTGGCCTGAAGCCGGCACTTGCCGCCGAGCCCACGGCGAGCACCGCAACAATCGACCCGTTGCTGCTCAAGTACCTGATGCTCACGACCCTGTCGTGGCAGCAATTCAGAATGGAACTCGATGACGGTGACGTAGAGCCGCCGGTCTGGAACATCGAGGCCGTACGCAGCCAACGGGGTGCGTTTCTGGTGGCCGGCGTGCCCGAGGACGATCCCATCCGTCCGTTGGCCACTCGAGCGCTCGCGGATGGCGCGCTCGACGCGGTCGCACAAGGGCTCTCCGACGAGGAGATTGTCACCGCCTGTGATTATCGCGCCGCGGTGCGGCGGGCGCGGCGGCGGTTCGAGCCCGTCGTGTCGCAGTTCCCTCCACGCGGGCCTGCCGTCACCGAATGCCCTCGGACGACAGAAACCCGTGGGGCGCTGTTCGATTACTTCTGGCGTTCGCGTGACGCCATGTTCAGCCGTCACGTCGACGAGATGACGCGGCGCCTGCCACGTGACGCGCGCCCGTCAGTGTTCGTGCAGGGTCACACTCATCTGGCGGAACGGTCG
>Ga0111538_10003951_pt1 | contig 20653 bp, 11 predicted proteins | sample SoiMethybrSBSTD1_FD_79669 | JGI IMG/M metagenome (GOLD analysis project Ga0111538, IMG submission 79669) | Bulk soil microbial communities from a Populus tree surrounding site in Tennessee, USA - Soil MetaG P. TD hybrid SBSTD1 (version 2)... | ecosystem: Environmental > Terrestrial > Soil >... | reverse complement strand
TTCTCCGCCTGCCACTGATCGAGCAGCCCGCGCGCGTTGTTATGCGCGGGATCCATCTCGTCCGTGTGAGCGCTCGTCTTTGCGGTGAGCTCGATCACGTAGCCGTTCGGATCGCGAAAGTAGATCGAGTGGATGAAATCGTGGTCCGAGACGCCACGGCACTCGATTCCAGCCGCGCGCCCCTTCGCCAGCATCTTCTCGAGCACGGGGTAATCGACCTCGAGCGCGATGTGCAGATCGTAGTCGTGCTGTTCTTTGAAATCGAACGGCCGATCCGGAGCCTCGAAGAACGCAAGAAACGACCCGTCGTCGAGCTCGTAAAACGTGTGCAGCGCGCTGGTCTTGCGGCCGGTCTTGGTCTCGCCGATCTCGAGCGTGCATGCCAGCGGGAGACCCAGAAATTCCTCGTAGAACTTCCGGGTCTCCTCGGAATCGCGACACCGGTACGCGTTGTGGTGAAGCTTCTTGATCATCCGGTGCGCCTCCGCCGGCTCAAATCACTTCGAAGCTCTTGTCCTTCATCGAGCCCGCGAAGCCGTAGAAGACTTCGTGGACCTTGTTCCAGCACTTGAGCTGCTTCATCTGTCCGAGCCAGCGATCGATGTTCGGGTAACGCTTGAAGTCGACGCGGATCGCTTCGCCGAGCCCGACGAACGAGGCCCCGAAGTAGTCCGCGATCGTCATCTCGTCCCCGGCCAGGAATTTGCGTTGTTTGAGCAGGTGCTCGTCCAGCACCTTGAACCAGCCCTGCGCGCGCTCCTTGGCCCAGGCCAGCGTGCCTTTCTGGTGGTCGTCGCTCGGCCGCTGGTGAGTCGAAAAGATCTGCGGATAGACCAGGCCGTAGGCGAAGTCGCGGCAGACCTGGGTATTGATGAAGTCCATCACCTCGTTCACGCGCGCCCGCTTCTGCAGGTCCTTGGGGTACGCCGGTGAATTGCTCTTCTCGGCGAGGTACTTGAGAATCGCCGAGCTTTCGGTGAGGCGAAAATCGCCGTCCTCGAGCACCGGAACCAGCTTGCTGGGATTGATCGCCGTATAGGGCGGCTGCATGTGTTCGCCCTTCAACAGATCGACGACCTGGAACTGTACGTTCATGCCGTTCTCCTCGGCGAACAGCATCAGCGGCCGGCTCGTGGTGGAAACGGGGTGATAGTAAATCTTCATGACGGTTCCCTCCGGACTACGATGGTTTCACGATGAAACAGCAGACGTCGCTCCGTTCGGAAATGGGTTTTAGCACGCCCGACCGCATCGTCGTGCGCGGTCTCGACCTCGTAAAAGAGCTGATCGGCAAGGTACCGCTCGGCGATGTAGCCTGGCTCGAAATCACCGGCGCGCTACCGACACCCGAGCAATCCGTGGTCTTCAATGCGCTGATGGTGACGCTGGTCGAACACGGGATGACTCCGAACGCGATTGCGGCGCGCCTCACCTACCTCGGAGCACCCGAGGCGCTGAACGGCGCGGTTGCAGCCGGGCTGTGCGGAGTCGGCAGCACCTTCGCCGGCACGGCCGAAAACAGCGCCAGGATGCTGCAGGACGCGTTGAAAACCGCCACAGCGCCGGACCTCGCACTGCTGGCCAGCGAGATCGTCGCCGACTTTCGCGCGCGGCGGGCGCCGATCCCGGGTCTCGGTCATCCGCTGCACAAGCCGCTCGACCCGCGCACCGGCGTCCTGTTCGACGTGGCAAAAAAGAACGGTTACTACGGGCCCCATTGCGAGCTGATGCAGCGCATCGCCGAAGAGGCCGAGCGCGTCTCGGGCAAACAACTGCCGGTCAACGCCACCGGCGCGATTGGCGCGATTGCCAGCGAGCTCGGCCTCGACTGGCGCATCTGCCGCGGCATCGCGGTGATGGGCCGCGCGATCGGGCTCGTCGGCCACATCGCCGAGGAGCTGCGCTCGCCGATCGCGCGCACGATCTGGGAACGCGTCGAAGAAGAGTCGAGCGCGCACCTGACGGGGGAATGAGAATTCATTCAGCCGCGGTCGATCAGCTTGGCCTTGTATTCCGAGCGCGGCAGCGTGCCGGCGGCCACCAGTGATACTTCCGCGCTGAACAGGAGCGCGCTCCGCAGCTCGGCAGCGAGCGCGGCAGCGAGCGCGGGGTCGGCGGGTTCTCCGGGCGCGAGCTCGACCAGCACCGGTAACGGCGGATCCTGCTTCACGGTACCGGTGCGCGGGCGAACGCTGATCACGCCGCTGACGCGCGGCTGAAAACGGCCGACGACGTCGCGCACCGCCGACGGAAACACGTTGACCCCACGTACGATCAGCATGTCGTCGGAGCGGCCGACGCAACGCACGCGCAGCGAGCTTGTGCCGCAGGCACACGGCGATGACCAGACCACGACCCGATCGCCGCTACGGAACCGCAGGAGCGGCGCCGCTTCCCGCCGCAGGTGCGTATAGACGAGCTCGCCGCTCGCGCCGTCTTCGATCGGAACCGGCGCGCCGCTCTCCGGATCGATCAGCTCGACGTGAATCAGGCCATCCCCCGAAAAATGCATACCCGATTGCTGCGGGCACTCGCCCCAGAGCGAGGCGGCGATGTCGCCGATGCCCATGACCTCGTAGACGCGCGTGTTGAAGCGCTGCTCGAGCCGCCGGCGGAACTGCTCTTCTCCGCCGCCGGGCTCACCCGCGAGGATCAAACGCTCGAGGCCGGACTCGGCCACGTCGAAGCCATGGGCCGACGCCCATTCCGCGATGTATTGGGCGTACGAGGGGGTACAGATCAGCGCCTGCGGGCGAAAGAGCTCGAGCGCTTTGACCAGGCGCTCGCTGTTGCCGGTGCCGACCGGGAGGTGGGTGACGCCGAGCGCGTCGAAGGCTTCGAGCGCGGCACCGGCCACGAACGGGCCGGCGTTGTAAGTGCTGATCAGGCGCTGCCCGCGTCCGAGCCCGCAGCGTCCGTAGCTGTCCTGGGCGATCAGCCGCCAATCGTCGAGATCGCGGCGCGTCAGCGGAATGTAGCAAGGCGTACCGCTGGTCCCGCTGGTCGAATAGATGCGCGCGACGGCTTCCGGCTGGACGGCCAGATGGGCGCCGAGCGGCGGGCTGTCGAGCTGGCTCTGCCGCAGCTCGTCCTTGGTCGTGAACGGCAGCTCGGCAATCCGCGCCAGATCGACGATTCCGTGCTCGGAAGCCATTCCGGCGCGCTCGAGTTTGCTTCGGTAAAACGGCGAGCGCCGGAGCAGCGCGGCGATTTGATCGCGAAAAAGCCCGGCAGCATCCATACGCTCGATTCAAGACGACCGCGGATGCGAGTCAAGCAAAGAGCTGGGAAATGAGCCGCGGCCGAGCGTCCGAACGCGGCGGTTTTGCGCAGTCTGCCTCGCCCCGAGTGGCGCCCGACCGCGAGGAGGCTACTAATACCGAGACACCAATCATGAGCGTGTCCGACCGGCCGGGGGAGTTTCTTCGTGGCGGAGGAGCCATGAGCGCGCTGATGCGCTCGCTCGACTGGTCGATGACGCCGCTCGGAGCGCTGGCGAGCTGGCCCCAGAGCCTGATGACCGCGATCGGGATCTGTCTGGCGTCGCGCTTTCCGATGGCGATCTGCTGGGGTCGGGAGCTTACCTTGCTCTACAACGACGCTTACCAGCCAATCCTCGGTACGAAACACCCGGAGGCGCTGGGACGGTCCTGCTACGACGTCTGGAGCGAGCTCAAGCCGATCATCGAGCCGATGTTCGAGAGCGTGATGCGCACCGGGGAAGCCACCTGGTCCGACGACCTCTTGTTGCCGATGCAGCGTCACGGCTACACCGAGGAGGCGTACTTCACCGTTTCGTACAGTCCGATCCACGACGAGACCGCGGATGTGGGCGGAATCTTCGTCACCGTCACCGAAACCACGCGGCGCGTGCTCGGCGAACGCCGGCTCCGGCTGCTGCACGAGCTGGCCGCGACCGCGTTGCGCGCGCGCAGCGTCGAGCAAGCGTGTATCAGCGCGCGCGAAACGCTCGCGCGGCATCGCGAGGACATCCCGTCCATGCTGCTCTATTTGCTGGACGACGGCGCGGGCACCGCGCGGCTCCGCGCGTGCACCAACGGGTTCCACGAGGAAGCCCCGGGCCTGGTCGAGGTCGGAGCCGGATCCGATCGCTTCTCTTTCGCCAAGGTGCTGAAGAACGGCAAGCCGGAAATGATCGGCGACCGCGAGCGCGCCGCCGTGCTCCCGATCACGCGACCCGGTCAAGCGCGGCCCTACGGATTTCTGGTCGCGGGGATCAACCCGCGCCGCGCGCTCGACGAGGACTATCACGGTTTCCTCGAGCTCGCGGCCGCGCACGTCGCCACCGCGTTGACCAACGCGCTCGCTAACGACGAAGAACGCCGGCGCACCGAGGCGCTTGCGGCGATCGATCGCGCAAAAACCGCATTTTTCAGCAACGTGAGCCACGAGTTCCGGACCCCGCTCACACTGATGCTGGGGCCCCTCCGGGAGACACTGGACGCGCCCGCGGGCCTCGATCCCGAGCAACGCGAGAAACTCGAGGTCGCACACCGCAACGCGCTGCGCCTGCTCAAACTGGTGAACACCTTGCTCGACTTCTCGCGGGTGGAAGCGGGCCGGCTCGATGCGAACTTCGAATCGCTCGATCTTTCGGCCTTGACCGCCGACCTGGCGAGCCACTTTCGATCGGCCTGCGAGCGTGCGGGACTCGCGCTCGAGGTCGATTGCCCGCCGCTCGGCGATCCGGTCGAGGTCGATCGCGAGATGTGGGAAAAGATCGTTTTGAACCTGCTTTCGAACGCATTCAAGTTCACGTTCGAGGGGCGCATCCTCGTGAAGCTGCGCAGCGAAGCCGGCGCCGTCACGCTCTCGGTGACCGACACCGGGGTCGGCATCGATTCCGCCGACCTGCCGCGGATCTTCGAGCGCTTCTATCAGGCTCGAAACGTCAGGGCGCGTTCGCAGGAAGGCAGCGGGATCGGACTCGCGCTGGTGCGAGATCTGGTCGAGGTGCTGGGCGGAACGATCGATGTCGAAAGCAGGGTCGGGACCGGCACCACCTTCAGCGTGCATTTACCGCGGGTGCGAACGGCAAGCGCGACGGAGCTCCATGACAGCGAGCCAGTCCACCCGTCGTCGCGCGGCGCCGCGCCGTTCGTCGAGGAGGCCCTGCGCTGGCTCCCCGACGCGGCCAGACCGGCAGGCTCGAGCGCCGTTGCGGACGCCGAACGGCCCCGGATCCTGCTCGCCGACGACAACGCCGACATGCGGCAGTACGTGCGCGGCCTGCTCGAACCGCGCTGGCAGGTCGAGACCGCGGCCGACGGCGCCGCGGCGCTCGGGCTCGCGCTCGCGAATCCGCCCGAGCTCGTGATCAGCGACGTGATGATGCCGGGGATCGACGGTTTCGAGCTGATGCGCGCACTGCGGGCGGATCTGCGAACCCGCGCCGTTCCGATCATCCTGCTTTCGGCGCGCGCCGGCGAAGCGGCGCGGATCGAGGGGCTCGCCGCGGGCGCCGACGACTACCTGCACAAGCCTTTTTCGGCCCGCGAGCTGACGGCACGCGTGGCGGCCGTGCTCGATCGCGCCAATTTCCGGGAGCGGCTGCAAACCGTGGAGCGCACCGCGCGGGCGACCACGCAGCGCGCCGCCGATCGACTCAGCGTGCTGTCGGAGGCCTCGCGCCTTTTCGCCGAAGCCGGGCCCGACGAAAAAGTGGTGCTCGACGCGCTGGCTCACCTGGTCGCCGAGCGCGTGCGTGACTTTTGCGTGATCACGCTGGCCTCGCCCAGCGACGAGCTGATGCGGCTGGCGGCTTTCCACCACGCCGATCCGGAAGCACTCGCGCTGGTCGGACCGCTCTTGAACACGAGCCCGCTGCGCATGGATCAGGGCCTGTACGGCCGGGTGATCAAGAGCGATCAGCCGCTGTTTCTGCCGCTGGCCGACGCCGACGCGGTCGAGACCGTGAACATCCCGCCCTTCGATTCCTACATCACCCGCTACGGCATGAAGAGCTTGATCATCGCGCCGCTGCGGCTGACCGGCCGCGTGATCGGCGCGATCGGGCTGTCGCGGACGCGCGCCAGTGAGCAGTACACCGAAGGCGATCTCGAGCTCGTGCTCGATCTGGCCAGCCGTGCCGCGCTCGCGATTCGCAACGCGCAGCTTTTTTCGCGGATCCAGGCCGAGGCCAAGACTCGCGAGGAAGTGATGGCGATCGTCGCCCACGACCTCAGAAATCCGTTGAGCGTCATGTCGGCGGCGGGGGTCCTGCTCGCCGGTTTTGCCAAGAACGACGCCCAGGGTGAGCGCCTGCGCAACATGGCGGCTCGCATCACGCGCGCTTCACGGCGCATGGGCGACCTGATCACGAACGTGCTCGATGCGACGCGCATCGAAGGCGGCCGGATCGAGATCAAACCCGCCCCCACCAGCGCCGCTGGCCTGATCGATCAGGCGCACGAGGCCCTGGTCCTGCTCGCGAGGGAAAAGGGCATCGAGCTCACGCGCCATCCGATCTCGAAAGACCTGCGCGTGCTCTGCGACGAAGGGCGGATTTTGCAGGTCTTCTCGAACCTGATCAGCAATTCAATCCGCTTCACCTCGAACGGCGGCACGATCGAGCTCGGCGTGCAGCGGGAGGGCGAGCAGGCGCGCTTCGCCGTCAAGGACAGCGGCGTCGGCATCGCTCCCGAAAACCTCGGTCGCGTCTTCGAGCGCTACTTCAAGGGGTCCGAACCGACCCGCACCGGGACCGGGCTCGGGCTGTACATCGCGCGCGGCATCGTCGAGGCGCACGGCGGGCGAATCTGGGTCGAGAGCACGCAGGGCGTCGGCAGCACCTTCTCTTTCACGTTGCCGCTCGCCGATTCCGCGGCGAGCTGACCGAGTCTCGACGCCGCGAGCCGGAGGCGCTACTCGCGGGGACATGGGATACGCGACCAAACTCGGGGCGCTTGCCACTCTGGTGCTGGCGCTCGGCTGCAGCGACGACGAGAGCTCTTCACCAGGCAGCGCCGGCGGCGTCAGCGGAACCGGCGGCTCCAGCGGTACCGGCGGCGTCAGCGGCTCCGGCGGAACCGGCGGCTCTGGCGGAACCGACGGCTCTGGCGGAACCGGCGGCTCTGGCGGAACCGACGGCTCTGGCGGAACCGGAGGTGCCAGTGGAAGCGACGGCTCTGGTGGAACTGGTGGTGCCGGCGGAACCGGTGCGACCGGCGGAACCAGTGGAACCGGCGGCAGTGGGGGATCCGGAAGCACGCCGCTCGCGCTCACGAGCACGGCGTTCACCGCGGGCCAAATGATTCCTCAGAAGCACCTGTGTACGAGCGGCGGCGGACAGAACGTGTCACCCCCGCTGGCGTGGACGGGCGGACCCGCCGAGGCGCAAAGCTACGCGATCGTGATGCGCGATCTCGACTACATGAACGGCTTTCTGCATTGGGTGATCTGGGACATCCCCAAATCCCAGGGCCTGCCCGAGGGGATCGAAACCACGTTTCTGCCCGCGAGCCCCGCCGGCGCCAAACAAGCCCCCTCCCCCGGGGGTAGCCCCGGTTATTTCGGCCCCTGCTCGCCGAGCTCGGTGAACACTTACGAATTCACCGTGTACGCCCTACCTGAAGCGGTGCTGCCAGGGCTCAACGCTCAGAGCACCAATCGGGCAGCCGTTACGGCGATTGAAGCGGCCGCGCTCGCCTCGGCCAAGCTCGCAGGAGAATCCTGATCCAAGGTAATCGTGCCATGAGCGCTTTTCATCCCGCGGTGGATGCCTGGTTCCGGCGGCGCTTTCCGGGCGGCCCGACCGAGGCCCAGGCGCACGGCTGGCCGAGTATCGCCGCGGGGCGCGATACCTTGATCGCCGCGCCGACCGGCTCGGGGAAAACGCTGGCAGCGTTTCTGGTGATGATCGATGCGCTGTATCGCGCCGCGTCTCGAGGCGACCTGCCGGACGAGACGCGCGTCGTCTACGTCTCTCCGCTGAAAGCGCTGGCGGTCGACATTCAGCAGAACCTCGAGCGGCCCCTGCAGGAGATCGCCGAGGTCGCGACCGAGCTCAGGCTGCCAGCGCCGGAGCTGCGGGCCTCGGTGCGCACCGGCGACACCACTCCGGCCGCGCGCGGCAAGCTCGTGGCCCGGCCGCCGCACCTGCTCGTGACCACGCCCGAAACGCTGTACCTGATGCTGACGGCGGAGCGCAGCCGGGAAACGCTGCGCGGCGTGCGCGCTCTGATCGTGGACGAGATCCACGCGCTCGCCCGCGACAAGCGCGGCTCGCACCTGGCGCTGACGCTGGAGCGACTCGAGCACGTGGCTCGCGAGCGGCCGCTCCGCGTCGGTTTGAGCGCCACCCAGCGCCCGATCCAGGCTCTGGCGCGGCTGCTGGTGGGCGCGAGCCGCGTGCGCGGCGACGGCACGCCCGACTGCTCGGTCGTCGACTTCGGACACCGCCGCGCGCTCGATCTGGACATCGAGCTGCCGCGCACCGAGCTCGAAGCCGTCGCGTCCGCGGAACAGATGGCCGACGTGCTCGGCCGGATCTGCACTCACGTCACACGGCAGCGGACCACGCTCGTGTTCGTGAACACCCGGCGCATGGCGGAGCGCATCGCCCACCAGCTCGGTGAGCGCATCGGTGAGGACAGCGTGGCGGCGCACCACGGCAGCCTGTCCAAGGAGCGACGGCTGCGCGTCGAGTCGCGGCTCCGCGCCGGCGAGCTCAAGGCGCTGGTGGCGACCGCCTCGCTCGAGCTCGGGATCGACATCGGGCCGGTCGAGCTCGTGTGCCAGATCGGCTCTCCGCGCAGCATCGCCACCTTCTTGCAGCGCGTCGGGCGCTCCGGCCACCAGGTCGGCGGGCTGCCGCGCGGCCGGCTGTTTCCGCTGACGCGCGACGAGCTCGTCGAATGTACGGCGCTCTTGCGCGCGGTGCGTTCCGGCCGTCTCGACAGCGTGATCGTCCCGGTCGCGCCGCTCGACGTGCTGGCCCAGCAAATCGTCGCCGAGTGTTCGGCCGAAGAGTGGGACGAGGACGCGCTATACGCGCTGATGCGACGGGCGGCGCCCTACGCGGATCTCGCGCGGAGCGACTTCGACGACGTGGTCGCGCTGGCGGGCGACGGCATCGTCACCGGGCGCGGGCGGCGCGCGGCGTACCTCCACCGCGATCGCGTGAACGGCAAGCTGCGCGGCCGGCGCGGCGCGCGGCTGGCGGCGCTGACCTCGGGCGGGGCCATCCCCGAAGTCGCGGATTATCGGGTGATCGCCGACCCCGACGATACCTTCATCGGCACCGTCAACGAAGACTGGGCGATCGAAAGCATGGCCGGCGACGTGTTCGTGCTCGGCACCCAGACCTGGAAGATTCGCCGCGTCGAGCCCGGCACGGTGCGCGTGGTCGACGCGGCGGGCGCGACGCCGTCGGTCCCGTTCTGGCTCGGGGAAGCGCCGGCGCGCACGCGCGAGCTCAGCGCCGAGGTCAGCGAGCTGCGCCGCGAAGTCGCGGCGCGCCTGGAAAAGAACGAAAGCGTCGGCGCGCGGACATTTCTCGAGTCCGAAGCCGGGGTCGTGCGCGACGTCGCCCAGAGCGTCGTCGCCTACCTGGGCGCGGCGCACGCCGCCCTCGGCGTTTTGCCCACCCAGCACGACGTCGTGATCGAGCGCTTCTTCGACGACAGCGGGGGCATGCAGCTCGTGATCCACGCTCCCTTCGGCGGCAGGATCAACCGCGGGTTCGGGCTCGCGCTGCGCAAACGCTTCTGCAAAAGCTTCGACTTCGAGCTCCAGGCGGCCGCCAACGACGACGCGCTCGTGCTTTCACTCGGTCCGCAGCACTCGTTTCCGCTGGAGGACGTGCCGCGCTTCCTGTCCGCGAAAAACGTGGAGAAGGTGCTGATCCAGGCCGTGCTCGCGGCGCCGATGTTCGCCGCGCGCTGGCGCTGGAACCTGAACCGGGCACTCGTGGTTCTCCGCAACAAGAAGGGCAAGAAGAACCCGCCGCCGATTCAGCGCATGGAATCGGACGACGTGATGGCGGCGATTTTTCCCGCGCTCGCCCAGTGCCAGGAGAACGCGACCGGACCGATCGAAATTCCGGATCATCCGCTGGTGCGGCAAACGCTCGACGATTGCCTGCACGAGGCGATGGACGTGCGCGGGCTCGAAGCGCTGCTCGAGCAACTCGAACAGCGCGCGGTGCGCCTGCATTATCGCGACAGCACGGAGCCGTCGCCGCTGTGCCACGAGATCTTGAACAGCCGGCCCTACACCTTTCTCGACGACGCTCCGCTCGAGGAGCGCCGCACGCGCGCCGTGCGCCTCAGGCGCGGCCTGCCGGTCGATCCGCGCTCGCTGGTCCGGCTCGATCCGGACGCGCTGCGCCGGGTCCGCGAAGAAGCCGCGCCCGCACCCGAGACCCCGGACGAGCTCTACGATCTCTTGTTCGCGCTCGTGGTGTGCCGGCCCGATCCGCGCTGGCAAGACCTGTTCGAAGCCCTCGCCCAGCAGGGCCGCGCGCTGCGCGTGACGACGAGCGCGGGACAGTTCTGGAGCGCGATCGAGCGACAGCCGCTAATTTTGGCGCTGTTTTCCGGCGCCTACCTCGACCCCGAAGGCGGCGCGTTCGCCGGCGATCCGCCGGAGCACGAGCTTTCGGCGACGGAAGCCGTACGCGGGCACCTCGACGTGCTCGGCCCGACCGATGCCGACGCGCTCGCAGCGGCCACCGGATTGCCGCTCGCGTCGCTGCACGCTGCGCTGGCGCGGCTCGAGCTCGAGGGGTTCGTGCTACGAGGGAGCTTCGATCCCGAGCTCGGTGGCGCGAGCCAGTTCTGCGCCCGCCGCTTGCTGGCGCGGATTCACTCGTACACGAGAAGCCAGCGCCGCCGCTCGATACAGCCTTGTACCGCCCGGGACTACGTGCGCTTTCTGCTGCGCTGGCAACGCGTCGCGCCGGGAACCCAGCGCGAAGGGCAGCGCGGCCTGCTCGAGGTCATCGAGCAGCTGCAAGGCTTCGAGATCGCGGCCTCGGGCTGGGAAGATGCGGTGTTGCCCGCGCGCGTCGACGCCTACCAGAGCGCCTGGCTCGATTCGGCGTGCCTTTCGGGCCTGGTTTCGTGGGGGCGGCTTGGATCGAGCGCCGGCAGCGCGGCGCAGAGCGCACCGTCGCGCGCGACCCCGATCACGCTCGCGCGCCGGAGCGATCTGCCGTGGCTCTTCGCAGCGGTGCGCGGCGAAAACACCTCGAGCGCGCCCGCCGAGTCCGCGCGAAAGGTGATCGAACTGCTCTCGCGCCGCGGCGCCCTGTTTCCGAGTGACATCGCCCGCGGGACCGGCCTCGGCGCGACGGAAGTCGAGCAAGCGCTGTGGGACGGCGTCGCGCGCGGACTGGTCACCGCCGACGGTTTCGCGGCGCTGCGCACCCTGCTCAACCGGCGCGGCGCGCCGATCGCGCGCCGCGGCTTGCGTGCGGGATCGAGCGCGGGTGCGGAAGGCCGCTGGGCCCTGTTCGATCCCCCCGCCATCGACGCCGATCACGATGAGCTTTGCGAAGCGCTGGCCGAGCAGCTCGTGCTGCGCTGGGGTGTGGTTTTCTACGACATCTCGTGCAAGGAAACGCTCGGCGTGCCGTGGCGCGACGTGATCTGGGCTTTGCGCCGCCTCGAGGCCCGCGGCGTCGTACTGGGCGGTCGCTTCGTGAGCGGCTTCGTCGGCGAGCAGTACGCGCTGCCCGAAGCGGTCGAAATGCTGGCAGCGGTCCAGCGCAGCGCACGAACCGGGGAAATCGTGCGAGTCGCCGCCTGTGATCCGCTGAACGTCGCGGGAATCCTGACGCCGGGTCCGCGCATCGCCGCGTCACGCAATCAATTCGTCGCCTATCTCGACGGTTTGCCGATCGACGACGCGCCTCGCGTCCCACCTTTCCCCACACCCCGCGTTGAACTCACGATGAACGCGCTGGATTCGCCGACGTGACGTGCTGTTCGGATGATCGTTCAATAGCGTCGCTCACGCTAAGCCTCGAAACGCCCGCGCTGCGCCGGTAAAATGCGCGGCACCCGGCGGGCGCAATTTTGAGAAAGATCTTCACACCCAACGACCGCATCGTCCCGATGCATCACCCGCGGGTGCTGCTGGAAATTTCTGTCGCCCAGGGCGCCGACCGCGACGAGCTCCTCGCGAATACGGGCATCAAGCTCGCGATGTTCGAGGACCCCGAGGCGCGCATCTCGTACTTGCAGTTCGGCGCGTTGATCCACAACGCGCTCTGGCTGACCAAAAACCCCGGCCTCGGTGTCGACCTGGGCCGGCAGATCCACCTGTCCCACCTGGGAATGCTCGGCCTGGCCGTGATGAGCGCCCCGGACATCGGATCGGCCCTCGAGGTAGCGCTCCGCTACTACCGCACCGTCGCCCCGCTCTGGGACCTGAGCATCGAGCTTCGCGACGACCGTGCGGTCCTGAGCGTCACCGAGGTGATTCCCATCGAGCCACCCTTCCTGTCTTTCGCCACCGAGTCGCTTCTGACGGCCTTCGAGGGCCAGGCGCACCTTCTGTACGGTGGCCTCTTGCCCGAGCTCGAGATCAACCTGAACTACCCGCGCCCGGACCACGCCGACCGCTACACCGAGGTTCAGCCCGCCCGGCTCAACTTCGATCAGCCGATGACGCAGCTCTTGTTCGACCGAGCGATCCTGAAGCAACCGATCGCGACCGCCGACCCGATGACCGCGCGGCTCGCAGAGCGACACTTTGCTCGCGACCTCTCGGTCTCGAGCGCCGATACCTCCGACGGTCTCGCCGCTCAGGTTCGCCGCTTGCTCGACTCGGCGCCCGGCGAGTATCCGGGCCTCGTCGAAATCTCGAAGCAGCTGCAAACCAGCACCCGCTCGTTGCGCCGCGGCCTGCAGACTCTCGGCACCTCTTACCAACGCCTGCTCGACGACGTGCGGCGCGCCCACGCACTCGAGCTCGCCACCAGCACCGCGATGACCTCCGAACAGATGGCACGCCAGCTCGGCTTCAGCGACGTGCGCAGCTTCCGGCGCGCCTTCGTCCGCTGGACGGGCTTCACCCCGCAAGTCTTTCGCGAACGCCGCACTCCGTAATTCCCGCAAGGCGCCGGGGAAAGCGTCAATCGGCGGTGCGCAAACGGACGCTGAATTTGGCGCCACCGCCGGCGCGTTCCGTGACGTCGATGCTGCCGCCGATTTCATCGAGGATCGTCTTCGCGATCACCAGGCCGAGACCGGCGCCGCGCGGGCGGCTCGCGCTCGGGGAGGAGTCGAAGAGCCGGGGGACGACGTCAGCCGGGATCCCCGGTCCGGTATCGGCGACTTCGAAGCAGGCCCAGCGCGGCTCATGCGCGAGTCGGATCATCAGTGCGCGTTTGTCGCGCGGCTCCTCGGCCATTGCGTCGAGTGCGTTGACCAGCAGGTTCAGCACGATCTGACCAAGCTGGGCCACGGAGCCGATCACCTTGGGCACCGGTCGCACGTCGAGCTCGAGGCTGGTGGATCTCAGCTCGACTTGCATCAGGCGCAGCGTGAGCCTGAGCACTTCGCTGAAGTCCGCACACTGTTCGGCGGATTGACCGGTGGGAATCTCGACGCCGCGCACCACGTCCAGCACGCGGCCGGCGCTGACCAGCGCCTCGGACAGCTCTTCGTCGACCTCGAGCAGGCGCGCCGTTTCGGCCGGTAGTTGCGTCGCCACGCCGCGCAGCCGTTCGCGGGCGCGCGCGACGCTGGAGCGCAACGCGCCGATCGGTCCGCGTAACTCGCGGGCGAGCCCGGCGGTGATCACTCCCAGTGAGTAGACCCGCTCCGTCTCGCGCAAGCGCCGCTCCAGCAGGATCAGCTTGGCGTTCATCCGATAGAATTCCACGCCCTCGGCCAGGGTGACGGCGAGCTCCTCGGCTTCCCAGGGTTTGCGCAGATAGCGGCGAACCCGGCCGCGGTTGATGGCGTCGATCGCGGTCTTTAGATCGGCGTACGCCGTGACCAGCATGCGCACGGTCTGCGGGTGCTCCACCTCGATCCGCTCCAGGAGCTCGAGCCCGGTCATGTCCGGCATGCGCTGGTCGGCAATCAGAACCGCGACCTCGTGGGTTCGCATCAGCTCGAGCGCGGTGCGCGCGCTGGACGCGGTCAAGACCGCGAAGCGGTCCGCGCACGCGGCTTCGAACACGAACAAGTTTTCGGGCTCGTCGTCGACGAACAGAACGTGGTACGTCATTGCGCGGCCTCGCTGCCCGTCGAGCCGGGGGCGGCGGTCGCGGCGAACGCGCGCGCCGAAAAACGCGGGACGCGCACCACGAACTGTGCGCCGTGCCCGGGCTCGCTGTGGACCTGGATGCTGCCGCCCAGCGAGCTCACCACGCGGCGGGTGATGGCCAGCCCGAGCCCCATGCCGCGACCGGCTTCCTTGGTCGTGAAAAATGGCGTGAAGATGCGGAGCTGATCGTCGGGGGCGATTCCGATGCCGTTGTCGTGGACCGTGAGGACCAGCTCCGCGGCGCGGTTCACACCTGAAACCCTCAGCCTTCCGCTACCGTCCGTGGGAACGGCTTGGAGCGCGTTCTCGATCAAATTCGTCAACACTTGATTGAACTCCTCGGGCACGCACTGGATGTTTCCCTCCCCCTCGAGCTCGACCTTGACCGCGACCTCGAAACCCGCGCTCGGCAAGAGCAGCGCCAGCACGTCGCGGATCGACGCATACACGTCGTAGGGTTGCAGCGTCCGCGTGTAACCCTCGCGGCTGTAGCGCGCCATCAGGTCGACCGCGGCCGCAATCCGGCGCACGCCGGTTTCTGCCGCTCGAAAAAGCTTCGTCGTGCGCTCGCCGAGCGCCGTTAGCTCGGCGTCGCGGCCGGGGCCGGCCAGGGTGAGCTCGAGCACGCGCTCGTGGTCGCGCTGGATGCTGAACAACGCGCTTTTCACGTAGTTGAGCGGATTTCTGATCTCGTGCGCCAGGCCGCCGGCGACGGTCTGGAGCGAATCCATGGTTTGCGTCATCAGCGCATCGGCCGCGGCCTCGCGCGTCACGAGCTGCGAGCGCACGACCGAGATCAGCTCTTTCGGCGAAAACGGCTTGCTCAGGTAGGCGCTGACGCCGGTATCGAGCCCGGCCACGCGATCGTCGCGGGCGCCGCGCGCAGTCAGCATGATGATCGGGATCTGCTGCGTGGTCGGCTCGGCACGCAGGCGCCGTGTCAGCTCCAGCCCGTCGAGCTCGGGCATCATCAAGTCGGTGATGATCACGGTCGGCCGATGCATCTTCGCGAGCTCGAATCCCTTGTGACCGTCGGAGGCGGCGAGAACCCGAAAGTCGTGGTGCAAGGTCAGGCGGATCACGCGGATCACGTCCGGCGTATCGTCGACCACGAGCACGCTGTAAGGCCGCCGCCGCTCGTCGGCGTCACGCTCGACGACGCGCTGCTCGGTCGCCAGATCGATCTCGATCAAATCGAAGCGGGCGCCGTCGCTGACCGGCCACTCGGCGAGGCCGTGGTCGGACGCGCGCTGTCCGTCGGGCCGCTCGGAGGGCGTCGCGCTGCGGCGGTCGAGCACGTCGGCGTTGAAGTGATCGCGGCCCTTGCGGAGTCGGACGCTGAACGTCGCTCCCTCGCCGGGCGCTGCGGCCGCCAAAATCGTGCCGCCGTGGAGCTCGACCAGCTCCTTGACCAGCGCGAGGCCGATCCCGGCGCCGCCGAAGCGGCGCGTGCCGGCCATGTCGACCTGGAAGAAGCGCTGAAAGATCCGCTCCGCCAGCTCGGCCGGAAATCCGATCCCGCTGTCGGCGACGTCGACCGTGACCGACTCCTGCTCTTCCCGCACCTCGAGCGTTATCGTGCCGCCGGCCGGCGTGAACTTGGTCGCGTTGCTCAACAGATTGACGAACACGCGCTCGATGCGCTCCGAATCGTAGGAAAGAACCACGCTCTCGCTCGCGCACACCAAGCGAAGTTGGATCGATTTGCGCTGCGCCAGGGGTCCCGCGCGCTCGACCAGACCGCGCAGGTGCGCCACGAGGTCGTGCTCACCGACCCGCAGCCGCAAACGGGATTCCTCGAGCTTCGACAGGTCCAAAAGGTCACCGATCAGGCGCAGGAGCCTGACGCCGTTTTTCTCGATCGAAGACAGCGTCGAGCGCTGAGACTCGGAGACAGCGCCCAGCTGACCTTCGATCATCAGCTCGAGCGGGGCCAGCATCATCGTCAGCGGCGTCTTGAGCTCGTGAGTGATGTTGGCAAAAAACTCGGATTTGAAATGATCGAGCTGTTTCAGTTGTTCGTGCGCGAGCTCGAGGTTCTTCTTGGTGCGCTCGATGATCAGCTGGCTCTCGATCTGCCCGCGGTGAAAACGGTAAGCCAGGAGCTGGCCGGTGCCGACGATGATCGCGGTCGACACCAGAAAGAATTGGTTCGAGATCGCAGTCAACAGGTCGGCGCCTGAATAGAGAACGGCGTTCGAGACTACGAACGAAAGGATGATGGTGGCAAAGGTCGCGATTACGACGCGCAGCGGCCACACGTAGAGCAGCCCCGTCGCGACGATCACCAGCGACAGTCCAGCGTAGTAGGGCGAGGCCAGACCGCCCACGAAGATCGTCATCAAGCTGATCCCGCACGACGCCATCACCATGTAGGAAGCCGTGAGGCGATTGGGAAAGCGCTCGAAAACCTCGCTCCGCACGAGCCAGAACATCGCGAGCGTGACCAGTGTCACAAGCGCGCGCGTGCCCCAGAGCAGAAACAGCGATTGTCGCGGCGCGACCAGGTAGTCGAGAATCCCGAACAGCGGGTAAAGCGCGAGTGCGATCCAAAGCGAGCTCCTCAGACCGCGCCGATTGCGCTGAAACAGCCATTGTGCCCACCGGGCCTCCAGTTCGGCATCGGGGGCGGGCAAGTTTCACTCCCGGGTCATCGCGACGAACGGATTCACACCTGTGGCCTCTTCGATGATCTCGATCGATGCGTCCGGGGCCGCCAAGCGCGCAAAGTCGATCATTTCGGAACGTTCACGATAAACCAGGTACCAATCCAGGTGAAGCTCCATCACCCAGCGACTCTTGCACTCGGGCACCATGTTCCCGACGTAAAGTGTCCCTCCTCGGGCCACGAGCGAGTACAGGCTCCGGCACAGAGAGCTCGCGGTCGGCCGCTGCAGGTAGTCGAAAAGACCGCACGAGTAGACCGCATCGAAGGCGCCCTGCCCCGCGAATACCGCGGCCCCACGCAGCAAGCGTTTGATCGAGTCGTGGAGGTGAACGAGCTTCACCCGCTCGCCCCATTTTGCGCTCACCAGGCGCTTCAAGCGCGAATACGAAAACGAAAGAGCGCGCTTGTCCTGATCGAACAGCACGATCTCGAGCGGCACCGGGATTTCGGTTCGCTCGTGGAGCAACTCGAACACCTCCTGAGCCGGCCCCGCCGCGATCGACAGGATTCGCACCGCGCCCGCGCGCGGCGTTGCATCGAGCAGCTCGGAAAGGCGCTGCTTGATCGAGTTCTTGCGGGCACGCACCGCGGCCCCCGCGGCGGTCGATACGAACGCCAGGTTCACCGCCTTGGCGAACAGGCTCGGGCCGCTGAAGTGATTCACGTACAGCATGTTCATCACTTCGAAATCGCCGGGGTATCCGAGCGGTTTGTGCCGGGCGCGGCGCATGCACGGCGAGTGCATCAATAGCTCGTGCAAGTGGCGCAGCGAATACTCTCGGAGCGCGTCGCGCTCGCCGCGCTCGGCCAGGCGCAGCGCCGCATCGATCTGGTCCGAGATCCCGATCACGTCGGCGACGAACTCGCAGCGCAGGCGCTGGATCAACGCATCGCGTGCCGGCGAATCCTGATCGCCGTGAGCGACGTTCCAGGGCAAGGTGGCTTCGAGCTGATCGAGATTGGCGCGAGCATCCTCGAGCAACAGCCTGAGCTCGGCGACCAGCGCCTTGAAACGGTCGTGTCCGGCGACGCGCCACGGCGCGTCGTCGATGCCGAAGCCGGGCGCGCCGCCCAGGCTCCACGCCTTGACGTCGCGCAGGTGGAGCACGTCCTCGATGTTCATCAGGCCGTCGACGAAATGCGCGCCGACGATGGTGCGGCCCTGTTCGCGGCGCACCGAGCAAACGCGCGCCTGCCCGTGATACGCCTCGTACTCGTCGAACTTGACCACCAGCGCGCCGATCGTCGTGCCGACTTCCACCGTCAGCTCCGCCGGCCAGTCGAAGGCCACACCGTTCTGCGACACGTCGAAGAGTTCGCAGCTCCGTGTGAGCTCGGCCGCCTTGATCTCGACTAGAACGCCGATCGGCCCGAGGTCGCGCCGCTGGTAGCGATCCGGTCGAAAGAACACGTCGCGGCCGCGAGCGCCGATCAGCGCCGCGTAGTCGGCCACCTGCTCCGAGCTCGCACTGTCCCCAACTCGGCGGCGCTGGCCGCTGAGCGGAGGTTCGGATGGTCTCACCGCCTCGAGCGCACCTTCTTCGGAAAGGTTCGCCGCTGGTGTACCCGCCGCACGTTCTGAGTCCACGAGGCCGTCCTTTGCTTTCGCGCAGCCGAGTCACCGCAGCGGCGCCAGGTGAACTTACCGGTCCGCTGTCCGCGATCCAAGCGGACGCTGACGTGCAAACGGCGCAGCGAACCGCTGCATGTCGGAAACTTTGCGACAACTTCACGCGGACGTTGCATGAACCCGAATGTGTTGCTTTTGGACGTAGCGGTAACCTTTCAGGGACCCATCGAGCAGTCGCGCGCGTCCTGGATACCGTCGTGTCGATCCACGATCACGACCTCTTCTTTGCCCTTGCCGTCCGGGCTGAGGCGTTGCGCGAAGTGCGCCTCGATCGTCGCGAACAGCGGCTCGCCGACGATCGACGGTTTTGCGGCGTAGGCGCGCGCGAGCTCGAGGTTGTCGCCCTGCGCGGCGATCGGCCAGGTCCTGCCACTCGTGCATTCCTTGAAGCGCCCCGCCTCCGCGAGGTAGACGACCATCCCGCGCATCAAGAAAGATTCGCTGAAGTCGTCCACCAGCGGCAACAAGCGCAGCTCGTCGGGCAAGAGCGCATGCCAGGGGCGACTGCGCTGGCGCAGCAACTTGAGCCGGTGATCGGGCAGATGCGCGAAGTATTGTGGCGGCTCGAGCTCGCTCTTGAGCACGAGCTCGGACGGCTCCGACGATTGTTCCCAAAAGCCCAGGCTGGTGACCGCGCGACTGCGGCGCTGCGGCTGCGTGCGATCGATACTGCGCAGCAGGAACAACCCGTCGGGTCGCAGCGTGAGCGTGGTCTTGAGCTTGATGCAGTCCGCGCACGCCACTTCGCCAGCGAAGGTGCTCGGCGCGATCATCGGATCCGGTCGCGGCTTCGCCGGGGCGCGCGTCACGGAGGCGGAGCCGGCCAGCGGGCTACCACGGGGGGCGCGATGTTCGCAGCCCAACCCACACGACAGTGTTGAAAAGACGAAGACGACTCGAAGCAGGCGGCTCGAAAACGAGCTCACTCATGGACAACTAAATCGCGGCCGCAGGATCACAAGCGGCGAGAAAACGCTCGACATGCCCCCGCTGCCCCCCTCGGCATAACACGCGTTCGACCCTCGCCGCGCGTGGCAAAAACATACGCTCGCTTTCGAGAAAAAACCCCACTGTCACCAGCCGAGCAGGCTCTTCAGCTTGGTCGTCAGCGACGCCGCCATCGACGCATGGGTCGCAATCGTCGGGTGGTAGTCACAACCGTTGCCCGTAGTGTTGAAAGTCAAGCGGTGCGCCTCGATCTTGGTGTCACCGGCCGCTTTGAGCCCGGCGACCACCGCGCTGATGTAGTTGAAAGGGACGCTCTCGCCGTCGCCATTCGAACTGCCGATTCCGGTTGGATTGAGGCAGAGGATGAAAGCGGCGGGGTACTTCTGCCGCAAGTGCTGAACGAACCCGCGGTAGGCGTTGCTGAAAGTCGACTGATCGGGCTCGCCGGGCGTGCTGAAGTCGTTCGTTCCCAGGTTGATCACGACCACGTGCGGCTGGTAGCGCGAGAAATCCCAGGTGCGACTGGCATCCATCGGCAGCGTGCGATCGTAGAGCTCGGGCAAAGGCTCGTTCTTGTCGTCGCCGTAGTTGTAGATGACGCCCTTGCCGGACCAGGCGATCGTAACCAGATCGGCGTCGAGGTTGCGCGCCGTGATCGATCCGTAGGCGCGGTAGTTGTCCTCGGTGTCGGGCGTGTAGCCGCACGGCAAGGTGCCCTCGTTTCCATAACCGCACGTGATCGAGTCCCCGATGATCTCGATCCGGCGTGCAGGGGCCGGCGGTGGAGCCAGCAAGGTGCCCGAACCGAGCTCGACCGCCCTGAAGTTGGTCAGTCCCTGGTGACCCTCGACCCGCCGGTACAAACGCACTTCGTGCGTGCCGGCCGGGAGCCCCGAAGCGACACGGTAGCTCTTTTCACCCGGCGTCGTCGACAGCGTCGGGCGCTGCTGGCCGTCCACCAGCAGCGCGAAAAAGCCCGAAGCGTCGTCCATCCGCACCGAAGCTTCGGTCCCGGAGAAACGAAACAGGATCGCGCTGCCGGGCCAGCCGAAGCGCACGATACCAGCCGAAGTCGTGTCGGTACGCCCCACGAAGCGCACACCCGGTTGCCCGGGATCGCCGCCGCTGCCACCGCTGCCACCCGCACCGCCGGTACCCGTGGT
>Ga0111538_10003950_pt1 | contig 20655 bp, 16 predicted proteins | sample SoiMethybrSBSTD1_FD_79669 | JGI IMG/M metagenome (GOLD analysis project Ga0111538, IMG submission 79669) | Bulk soil microbial communities from a Populus tree surrounding site in Tennessee, USA - Soil MetaG P. TD hybrid SBSTD1 (version 2)... | ecosystem: Environmental > Terrestrial > Soil >... | reverse complement strand
GGCGACGTCCTCGCGGCCGCGACCGTGCACGCCTCCCTCGACGCCGCGCTCGCCTCGGCCACTTCCGTCGTCGGCCTCTCCCGCCGCATGGGGAAGCAGCGCCAGCCGCACTACCGCGTGGACGAGATCATGCCGCGACTCGCGGGGATGGTCCGCCATGACCCCCGCGGCGAGGTCGTGCTCCTCTTCGGCCGCGAGGCCGATGGCCTCCACGACCGCGAGCTCGACCAGTGCACCCACCTCGCGTACATCCCCACCTCGGAGGCGTATCCGGCCACGAACCTCGCGCAAGCGGTGGCGATCGTCGCGTACGAGCTCTCGCGTGCGATCGACGCGCTGTCGCCCGCCCCCACACCCCGGCCCCTCGGCACCGCGGACGACGCGGACGACGCGGAGGAGATCGACGACGCCCTCGCCGATCACACGGCGCGCGAGGCGATGTACGCGCACCTGGAGGAGTCGCTCGCCGCGATCGGCTTCCTCAAGGACGGCCAGGTCGAGGGGATGATGCGCCGCCTGCGCCGCATCCTCGGACGCGCGCAGCTCACAGCCGGGGACGTCAGCGTCGTCCGCGGCATCGCCCGGCAGGTCCTGTGGCTCTCGCGGAATCGCTGACACGGGACCTCAAGGAGAGGGCCCGCGAGGCGGGCTTCGACGCGGTCGGCGTCGCCGCGGCGACGCGGCTCGAGCGCGACGGAGCGGCGCTCGCCGCGTGGCTCTCCGGAAACAAGGAAGCGGGGATGGCCTGGATGGCCCGCGATCCGGAAAAGCGCTCGGATCCGGAGGCTCTGCTCCCCGGGTGCCGTTTTGTCGTCGTGGCCGCGATGAACTACTGGCCCGGCGAGGAGGAAGCTCCGCCGCGTCCCGGCCGTGCGCGCGTCGCCCTCTACGCCCGCGGGCGCGACTACCACCGCGTTCTCGGCGAAAAGCTCAAAGCGCTCCGAGAGTGGCTCGATACCGCGGCCGGCTCCACCTCCCGGAGCTTCGTGGACACCGGCCCCGTGCTCGAGCGCGCCTGGGCGGAGCGAGCAGGGGTCGGCTGGATCGGGAAGAACGCCAACCTCCTCACCCGCGAAAGGGGCTCCTGGCTCCTCCTCGGCGAGATCCTCACCACGGCCGAGCTCGTTCCGGATCCCGGTCCCCACGCGGAGTTCTGCGGCACCTGCACGGCCTGCCTCGACGCGTGCCCGACGGGTGCTATCGAAGCGCCCGCCGTCGTGAACGCGCACCGCTGCATCTCCTACTGGACGATCGAGCACCGCGGCCCCATCCCCGAGGAGAAGCGCGAGGGCCTCGCCGATTGGATCTTCGGCTGCGACGTCTGCCAGACGGTGTGTCCGTGGAACGTCTCGTTCGCCGAGAGCACCCCGCCCGCGAAGCTCTCGCGCCGCGACGACCTGCGTGACCTCGATCCGATCGAGATCTTGGCGCTCGACGAGGCGGGCTTCCGCGCGCGCTACTCGGGCACCGCGCTCATGCGCGCGATGTGGCGCGGCATGCGTCGCAACGCCTGCGTCGTTCTCGGCAATACCAAGGACGCACGCGCCCTTCCGGCGCTCCGCCGCGCGCTGACCGACGACGATCCCGTCGTGCGCGAGCACGCGGCATGGGCGATCGCTCGAATCGGTCTATAGTCCGCCGCGCGGAGGGGGACCGCGTGCCGCCCAAGGACAAGCGCACCATCAATCGCGCCAAGCGACGGCTGATGGTGCGCTACGGGACCTCCACCGCGGACAAGACCGCGTTCACCAAGAACGTCTCCGAGACCGGTCTCTTCGTCCAGACGAACAGCGTCTTCAAGCCGGGGACGACGATCCAGGTCACGATCCAGTTCCCCGACCGCCAGTTCTCCATGTGGGCCCGGGTCGTCTGGGCGAAGGCCGTCCCGCCTCAGCTCGCCCACGTCCTCGAGTGCGGGATGGGGGTCTGTTTCATCGACCCTTCGCCCGAGTGGCTGAGCCATTTCAAGGAGTGGAGCAAGGGCTCTACGGGCATGTAAACCGAAATGTAACGTGGGTTGGTGACCCCCATATCTTGTGGCACGCCTCTTTCATACCCGCGATATTTTGTGCAATCGTTCTTGACAGCGCCTCGCTCAGCTTGCTATCACAGACGAGCTTCGCCACCCGATCGGCACAAGGAGGACATCGATGCTTCAACGCGAGCCCCGCTCCCCGAAGGATGAGCGCTCGGTACCCGTTCCCGGCGACGTCGCGGATAGCGTGACCCCGACACCGTCCCCGCGAGATGGGATGCGATTCACGAGGCGCTTCACCCGGGCGGGGACCCACCCGTACGACGAGGTGGAGTGGGAGCTCCGCGACGCGGTGATCTCGAGCGGCAGCGGCGAGGTCGCCTTCGAGCAGCGGAACGTCGAGGTGCCGAAGTTCTGGTCGCAGCTCGCGACGAACGTCGTCGCCCAGAAGTACTTCCGCGGACAGATGGGCAGCCCCGAGCGCGAGAACTCGGTCCGCCAGCTCCTGAACCGCGTGGCGTTGACCGCCGCGCGCTGGGGCCGCGACGGCGGGTACTTCGCCACCGAGGAAGACGCGGCGACGTTCGAGGCCGAGCTGACTTACCTGCTCCTCCACCAGATGGTGTCGTTCAACTCGCCGGTGTGGTTCAACTGCGGCATCGAGGAGCACCCGCAGGTCTCGGCGTGCTTCATCAACAGCGTGCAGGACACGATGCCCTCGATCCTGGGCCTCGCGAAGACCGAGGGGATGCTCTTCAAGTTCGGGTCGGGGACGGGCTCGAACCTCTCCACGATCCGCTCCTCGAAGGAGCACCTCGCGGGCGGCGGCACGGCCTCGGGCCCGGTCTCGTTCATGAAGGGGTACGACGCCTTCGCCGGCGTCATCAAGTCGGGCGGCAAGACGCGCCGCGCGGCGAAGATGGTCATCCTCAACGTCGATCACCCCGACGTCGAGGAGTTCATCAACTCCAAGGCCGCGGAAGAGAAGAAGGCCTGGGCGCTGATCGACGCCGGCTATTCCGGTGAGTTCAACGTTCACGGCGGGGCGTACGACTCGGTCTTCTTCCAGAACGCGAATCACTCCGTCCGCGTGAACGACGACTTCATGCGCGCCGTCGTCAGTGACGGCGAGTGGGTCACCCGCGCCGTGACGACCGGCCGGCCGATGGGCACCTACCGCGCGAAGGCGCTCATGCGCGAGATGGCCGACGCCGCGTGGGTCTGCGGCGATCCCGGCATCCAGTTCGACACGACCGTGAACGCCTGGCACACCTCGCCGAACTCCGGCCGCATCAACGCGTCGAACCCGTGCTCCGAGTACATGTACCTCGACGACTCGGCGTGCAACCTGGCATCGCTGAACCTGATGCGCTTCCGCCGCCCCGACGGTGAGTTCGACGTGGACGCCTTCAAGCACGCGGTGGAAGTCACCATCACGGCGATGGAGATCTGGGTCGATAACGCCAGCTACCCGACCGAGCCGATCACGAAGAACTCGCACGACTACCGCCCGCTCGGCCTGGGCTACGCGAACCTCGGCGCTCTCCTCATGTCCCGCGGCCTCCCGTACGACGGCGACACCGGCCGCGCGTACTCCGCCGCGATCACCTCGCTCATGTGCGGTCACGCCTACGCGACCTCCGCGAAGATCGCCGCGAAGAAGAACCCCTTCGCCGGCTACGAAAGGAACCGCGAGCCGTTCCTGACGGTCATGCGCAAGCACCAGGCCGCCGCAGATGGAATCGACAGCAAGCTGGTTCCCGGTGATCTCGTCAGCGCCGCCAGAAGCGTGTGGGCCGACACGGTGACGTTCGGGACCGAGTACGGCTTCCGCAACGGCCAGGCGACGGTGCTGGCGCCCACCGGAACGATCGCCTTCATGATGGATTGCGACACGACCGGCATCGAGCCCGACATCGCGCTCGTGAAGTACAAGAAGCTCGTCGGCGGCGGCGTGTTCAAGATCGTCAACAACACGGTCCCGCTCGCCCTCAAGAAGCTCGGCTACTCCCACGAAGAGATCCAGGGGATCGTGGACTACATCAACGCCGAGGACACGATCGAAGGGGCGCCGCTCCTCAAGCCCGAGCACCTTCCCGTGTTCGACTGCGCGTTCAAGCCCGCGAAGGGCACCCGCACGATCCACTACATGGGCCACGTGAAGATGATGGCCGCCGTGCAGCCGTTCCTGTCGGGCGCGATCAGCAAGACCGTCAACATGCCGCACGAGGCCTCGGTCGAGGAGATCGAGAAGACCTACGTCGAGGCGTGGAAGATGGGCCTCAAGGCGATCGCGATCTACCGCGACGGCTGCAAGCGCACGCAGCCGCTCTCGACTGGACGAGAGGAAGACACGAAGAAGGAACTCAAGACAACGGCAACGGCCGCCGTCGAGGTCCAGCCCCGCCGCAAGAAGCTTCCCGACACCCGCAACTCGATCACCCACAAGTTCTCGGTGGCGGGCTACGAGGGGTACATCAACGTCGGCATGTACGAGGACGGGAGCCCGGGCGAGATCTTCATCACGCTCGGCAAGGCCGGATCAACTCTGGCGGGCTTCGCCGACAGCTTCGCGACGGCGGTCTCTTTCGCCCTCCAGCACGGCGTCGAGCTGCGATTCTTGGCGGACAAGTTCTCGCACGTTCGCTTCGAGCCCTCCGGCTTCACCGGCAACCCGCAGATCCCGATCGCGAAGTCGATCGTGGATTACGTCTTCCGCTGGATGGCGCTCCAGTTCCTGCCGCAGGACGAGCAGCCGCAAACCGTGGCGACCTCCAACGGCCACGACCTCTCGATCGCGATCGAGAAGGACGCCACCGAGACCGCCCGCGCCGCCGCCGCGCTCCGCGACCGCGACGTGTTCATCCGCCAGGCCGATGCACCCCCGTGTCACGAGTGCGGCTCGATCATGATCCGCAACGGCGCGTGCTACGCGTGTGTGAACTGCGGGGCGACGAGCGGGTGTTCGTAGCGCCCATCGTTCTCGCATTGCTTCGATCGAAGAAAAGGGAGCCCGACGGGGCTCCCTTTTTCTTGTTCGGTCTGTTCGCTTGGAGCTAGCTCGTGACGACCCCCAGCGCTCGACTCAACCCCTTCTTCAGCATGTGGACGCAGCCGCGGCGCTCGATCCGCGAAGCCCTGACTATGCCGGAGCACTTCGTGATAGCGCTCGCCTGTGTCTGGGGCATTTCAAGAGCGCTCGATCGCGCGAGCTACAAGTCCCTCGGCGACCGGCTCTCTCTGCCTTGGGTGCTCGCGTTCGCGATAGGGTTGGGCCCGATCACTGGCGTCACGATGCTCTATCTCTTCGGCTGGCTCCTGGGCTGGACCGGCCGATGGATGGGCGGCGCGGGATCGCCCTCCGAGATCCGAGCAGCGATCGCTTGGCCCCACGTCATCACTTTCTGGGGACTGCTTCTCTGGATTCCCGAGCTGTTGGTCTTCGGTAGAGAGTTGTTTACGACGGCAACGCCGCGGCTCGATGCGAGCCTCGGGCTCAGCGCCGCGATGATTGGGTTTTTCCTGCTGGAGGCCACGCTCCTCATCTGGTCAATCGTTGCGTACCTGCATTGCCTTGGCGAAGTTCAGAGATTCTCCGCATGGAAAGCGTTCGGCAACACCATCGTGGCAATTCTAGTGTTCCTGATGATCACCGTACCGATCGCGATCGTCCTCGTCATGGTCTGGCTACTTGTTCATTGATCAGTTTCCAGACTTCCTCCTCCGTCCTCACCGAGAAGAACTCGTACTTCGAGTACTCCTGCGTCACGTGGTAGACCGCGCGGTCGCGCGTGCGCCACTCGCGCGTGCCGCCGAGGACCGTTGAGATGACGCGGTCGATCGTCACCTTGCCGGGGAAGCGCATCCCGTTCTTCAGCACCGAGAACTCGGTGACGATGGTGTCGATCTCGTAGGGCTCGCTCTCCCAGAGCTGCTCCTTCGCGGGAGCCGCGGCGATGTCGGCCTCCATCTTCACCTTGCGGTTCCAGTGCTCCGGCGACCACGCTTCGACCTTGAGGACCTGGCTCGTCTCGGCGTCGATCCAGGCGACGCCGGCCCAATCGTTCCAGCCCTTCATGAGCGTGCCCTTCGGTTGGAAGCCGATCTTCACCGCAGGCCGGCCGAGCGCTTCGCCCGTTCCGAGATTGAAGAAGGCGTGGTGCGACTGGCGGGGCTTGCTGAACGTGAACGTCCAGAGCAACGCGCTCCGGAGGTAGATCGGCACGTGGTAGTTCGCGGGCTCGACCTCTTCGCCCTTCATGGAGGCCGTCGTGCCGGTGCGCCACGTCCGGTAGTCGCGGTACTCCTTGGCGGTGTCGTCGTGGATGAAGATGTAGGAGAACTGGATGCGGCCGGTGTCTTGGCCGCGGTACTCGATCGTCTCGAGGCACGCAAAGCTAAGCGCGGAGTCGCGGTAGAGCTCGGCGACGCGGGCGAGGCGGGTGAGTGTCGGTGCGCCGCGGGTGGTCGCGGCGGCGGCAGCGAGGACGAGGGCGACGGCGCGAAGCATCGGCCGTATCCTGCCTCAACCAGGGAGGACGAGGTGATGCCGAAGTATCGGGAGGCGGCTGCGAAGCGCCTCGTCGTCCAGTACGAGGCCTCCGTCACGCCTCTGATCCGATGAAGACCCTCACCGAAGCGGAATTCCTGCGTTGGGCCGAGCAGGCCGGGATGGGGCTCGATGAGCGCTATCCGGATTCGGCCGTCTTGTCGTTCCGTCCCTATACGGGGTTGGCTCGGTTCTGGGGCGTGCCGCCCGAGCCCGAGGCGCGCCCGTACTTCGTCGCCGCGTTTCTGGATCTCATGGGCGATTGGCGATCCTGCTACGTCTGGAAGCACCTCGGGAGTTGGCGGCGCAAGGCTGACGAGGGCCGGCTCAACGACGCCGTCGAGCTGCGGATCCAGAAGGGGCTCGGGCTTCCGATGGGCACGTCGGATGTCGTGCAGTTCTCGCGAGCCGAGGAGGTCGAGCTCGTCACGCTCATGTTTGCGACCACGATCTTCGGATGGTCGGTCGGCGACGACCTGTACGTCGTTCCGGATCATGCGAGGTACATCGTGCAGACGGACCATCACGACGTCATCCATGTTTGCTTTCGGTCGGAGGCCGAGCTGGAGGACTGGGTTCGCGGGATGGAGATGCGGGAGTACTTCTTGCCCGACGACATTCCGGATGCAACCTTCAAGCGACCGTCGTGGCTCAAGAGGGCTGACGAGCAGAACTGACGGTATATTCGCCGGGCCGGGGGGAATCAACATGCGCCGAGTTCTGTTCGTCTTCGCCGCCCTTCTCGCCATGAGGGCGCCCGCCGCGACGCGCTCCGTATCGAGGTCCTGGATCTCGGTTTTCCCCGACGGGTACGAGGCCGTCCTGCGCGACGCCGGGGTGGAGATCTGGACGCGCGAGCCGGGCTTCGTCGTCGCCGGCGCGAGCGACGACGCGATCCTTGCGCTCGCGGAGAGGGGGATCGAGCCGATCGCGGCGCTCGAGGACGACGGGTCGTGGATGTATCTGCTGCACCACGCTCCTGGATTCGCGGCGCCTTCGCTTTCGGGTGCTCGGGTCCTTTCGCTTTCCCCCGAGGCCGACCTGTACCTGTTCGGCAAGGGCTTGCCCGTCGAGGTGCCTCGCCTGAAGCCCCATGCGGCGTTCCAGGGTGTGCCGCGCTTGCCGCTGCCGCCGGTCGAGCCGCATCCGGCCGATCTTGCCGTCGGCGCCAAGTTGGTGGTGAATCCGCTCGTGCAGCAGATCGTGGACGCCACGAGCCAGGCGGCCTGGTTCCAGTACGTGAAGGACCTCTCTGGCGAGAACCCGGTCGTCATCGGCGGCCAGACGTGGACGATCTCGACCCGTTATTCCAACGCCATGTTCCCGACGCCTCAGGCCAACGCGCACGCGACCGAGTACCTCGAGGACAAGGGCGCGCAGTGGGGATACGCGGGGGTGCGGGAGTCGTACACCTCGTCGGAATCCGGATGCTCGCAGCCGACGCCGTGGCAGAACCTGATCTTCGTCGTTCCCGGCCAGGTGGACTTCGGCAAGCACCAGCAGGTCCTGTTCGTGAACCACTACGACACGATCTCGTTCTCGAACGCGGAGAGCCTGAGCTACGCGCCCGGCGCCGACGATGCCATCTCCGGAGGGGCCGCGATCCTCGAGGCGATGCGGACGTTCAAGGACTACGCGTTCAAGAACACGGTCGTCTTCGCGTGGTTCTCGGGGGAAGAAGTCGGGATTTGCGGATCGACCGCGTACTCGCGCCAGCACCCCAGCGCGGACATGTGGCGCGTGATCAACATGGACCAGACGGCGTTCGACGGCGATCTCAACCGCCTCATGGACGTCTACAACTGGGACACGACGAACTCGCCGGCGAGCGTCGCGCTCGGCGACGCGTTCGTCCAGGCGAACGCGGACTACGGCAACATCATCGACCCCGCGAAGATCGTCCGTGACACGTCCAAGATGTGCCAGACCGACCACTGCCCGTTCTGGAGCGTCGGCGTGGCGGCGATCGCCGTCACCGAGGACCTCCACAACAACGACATCTGCCCCTGCTTCGACCAGCTCCAGACGTCGACGTGCCACGACACGGTCACCCAGATGTTCAACGGCCGGCTCATGTTCACGCAGGACTACTCGTGGCCGTCCGAGAAGGCGGCGATCGCGACGATCGCTTCCCTCGCCGAGCCGCTGTACGCGTGTCCTGCCGCTGCCGTCGGCGCTCCGTCGCTGGTTTCGGAGAACAACGCGGTCGCTCTTTCCTGGTCGGCGGCTCCGGGCGTCACGCGCTACGTCGTCGAGCGTGCGCCGACCGTTGCCGGTCCGTTCACCGGCATCGCGTCGGTGACCGGAACCTCGTACGAGGACACCTCGGTCGTCAACGGCAGCTCTTGGGCCTACCGGATCCGGACGTGCCCGTCGCAGGTGAGCGCCCCGGTGAGCGGCGGGCCGGCCGCGGGCGCCGACGTCGTCTATCAGGACGGCTCGGCGTCGATCGGAAGCGACGGCGGCGACGGCGACTCGATCGCCGACGACTGCGAGCTGGTGACCGTGGACCTCCGCTTGTTGAACGATGGCAACGTCCCGCTCACCGGCGTGCGCCTCGCCTCGGTCGTCCCGGCGAGCGCCGCGGTGCGGGTCGCGAGCGCGATCCCGCAGCTCGGGGGCGACCTCGCGGTCGGCGCCACGGTCAAAGTCTCGTTCAAGGCGTACGTCGGTCGCGACGGTGTCAGCGCCGGCTGCGGTGATCCTCTGACGTTCGCGGTGACCGCGGTCTCCGACCAGTCGGCCCCTACGACGCGGAGCTTCACCCTGACCGCCGAGCGCTCGACGGTCGCGGGGCCGCTCTCCTATGGATTCGAGACCGACTTCTCCGGCTGGAGCGTCACGGCGGGCGCGATCACCCGCGTCGCCGGCGGCGCTCCCGGTTCCACGTCGTTCTCGCTCCACACGCGCAATTTGGGAAATGATTGCAACGCCGTGCAGTCCCCGGTCATCAAGCCCGGAGCCGGCTCGACGATGACGATGTACGTGGACTACGGCATCGAGTCGGGGTCGTTCGACCGCGCGAACGTGCGCGCCGTGGACACCGCGACGGGCGTGAAGACCCTCCTCACGCCGACCGGAGCGACGTACAACACGAACGGGAACTCCCGGCTCCTCTGCGACGGCATCGGGAACACGAAGGGCTGGTCGGGGGCGTTCACGACGTGGCGGCAGGCGACGTTCGATCTCTCCGCGTTCGCCGGGCGCGAGATCCGGCTCGACGCGCGCTACTCCACCGACAGCTCGGTGCTCGGCTCGCAGGGGTTCTGGATGGACGCGGTGCAGATCGCGAACGCCACCCAGATCGACTGCGACGCGCAGCCGAACGTCTGCGCCGCCCTCCCCGCGGAAGTCTCACCCGACGGGGCGCCGGTTCCGTTCACGATCGACAAGTCGGCGACCGACCTCACGCTGGGCTTTTCGCAGTCGTTGGGGGCCTCGGCCTACGAGGTCTACGCGGGGACGCTCGTGCACCTGAGGAGCGGGATCTACGACCACGCGGCGATCGGGCTCTGCGCCATCGCCGACGCGGACACGGGGGACGGTGTCGTGTCGCTCACCGTTCCCGCCGCGTCCCTCGCCGACGACGTGTACCTGCTCGCGGTGGCGCGCGGTCCTGCGGGTGAGTCGCCCTACGGGCACGCCTCGGGGCCGGTGGAGATCCCGCTTGCGCTGAACGCGTGCCCGTAGAAAGGGGACAGTCCCCTTTTCGCTAGAACCAGAAGATCGCGCCGGCGGTGCCCATGAGCACGGTGTTGGGGTCCTCGCCGGTCAGCGCGTGGACCGTGCCTTCGAACTTCAGCGCCCAGCGCGCGCCGAGGAACCAGTAGAGGCCGCCGCCGCCGTTCACGCCGAAGATCGTCTCGTCGAAGTCGTCGGGCAGGTCGTGGCCGGCGCTCTGGTCGTAGAGGCCGACGCCGGCGGTCGCGAACGGGTGGATCTTGCCCTTCTCCCAGTTGTAGACGAAGTTCGCGTTGAAGAACGTGGAGTCGATGCTGGTGTCGCCGGGCTCGTCGGCGTCGAACGACGTGATTCCCAGAAGCCCGCGCCACGAGATCCTGGGCGTCGTGAAGTACTCGAACGTCCCGGTGAGGACGCCTTCCGTCGAGTCGAACGAGTCGTCGAGCGGATGCGAGAACCCGAGGTTGCCGCTCACGGCCATGTCGCCCTGCTTGGGCGCCGTCGAGGTCGTTTGGGTCGCCGCGAGCGAGGGCATCGCGCTCACCAGCACGAGCAGAGCTAGACCAAGCCACTTCTCAGTGCGAATTCTCATGATGATCTCCTGGAGGACGTTCAGGGAACGCGCGGTCGCCGGCCTTGGATCAGCTGGACCAGGATGACGATGACGGCGATCACGAGCAGGGCGTGAATGAAACCGCCCATCGTGTAGCTGCTCACGAGTCCCAGAAGCCAGAGCACGATGAGAATCAGTGCGATCGTCCACAGCATGGCGGCCTCCTTTTCGAGGGGGTCGTGTGTTGGACCGGCAGCGTAGGCCGCGATCGCTCCCGCGCCCATGGGGTTTATCCCTAGAGTGGATGGGGGAGCAACCCTAAGTCCGGGTTTACGGGCGCCTGCGCCTCCAGTAATAGCCACCTCCGCCGCCGAAAACGAGAAGCAGGACGACGATCAGGATGATGAGCGTGGTGTTACTCATGATGGGCTCCTTTCAAGGCTGGCTCCCAGACTAGCCGCGAACCGGCGCCGTGGGGGAAACGGGCGACGCGGAAGTTACTGGCGGCTTCGAGGCCTGCCGTCGTTTTCGGCGCCCCGTCGTCGGCATCGCATCCCGCTTTCCGGGTTTGCCTTCGCCTTCCCTTACTACACCTGTCGTTGATCCGGCGCGCGTCGCTTCGTACCCCATACGCCATGAGCGTGACCATCCTCGTTGCCTCGGGAGATTCCAAGCGGCTCCGACGACTCACGAGCCTCGTCGAGTCGGAAGGGGCCAAGTCGGTTGCCGCCGACAGCGCGAGCGAAGCGCTGCGCCTGTTCCACCTGCGCTCGCCCGATCTGACCGTCCTCTACGTCGATCCCGAGGACGACATCAGCCTCGAGCTGTGCCGGGACATGCGGACGCTTCGGGCGGCCAAGAAGCGCGCGATCCTCGTCGTCGCGACGAAGGAGTCGCGCCGGCAGGCGTTCGAGGCCGGTTGCGACGCGTTCGTCCCGCGGCAGACCGATACCGCCCCGCTCGACCACGCGTTGCGGCGATTCCTCATGGACGCGCAGCGGAAGGCCAAGGCGGTCGCATGAACGTCCGGCTCAGCTGCGCCGCCGCGCTCGCCGCCCTCGGCATGACCATCCGGGGCGATGCGCCGCCGCCCGAGCCGAAGCCAGAGCCCACCGTGCGCGAAGAGGCGCCCGTGATCCGGCCCGCGTTGATGCTCCCCTCGATGAGGCCGGCGACGCTTCAGGTCAGTGTGTCGGCTCAGAAGGCTTGAGCGCTTTCTCGAACTTCTCTTTCCAGTACTCGTAGGTTTCGCGGTCACCGCGCAGGCTACCGACGCGCGTGAGCACGATCTCGCCGTCCCGAACGAGCACCTTCGTCGGGAACACCGGCTTGCCGACTTTTTCGAGCCACTTCTCCGGATCGGAGTAGACCGCGTGGGAGATGCCGTTTCGCTTGGCAATCCTCTTCAATTCCCCCCTACTCGCATCGCCCCACAGCACGCTGACGAGCTTGAACCGGCCGCCGGGCTCCAGGTCCTTGGCCAGCCGCATCAGCTCGGGCATCTCGTCCATGCACGGCCGGCAGCCTTCGAGCCAGAAGTCCACGAGGTAGACCATGCCGGGCTCGTCGAGCTTGACCGTCTTGCCGGAAGCGTCCTGGAATGTGAGGACGAGCGCGAGCGCCGCGAGAAGCATCAGTGTCGATGCTTGCGGAAGCGCGGCAGCGGCAGCTCCACCGTCGGCTGCTCCTCGACGATCGGCGGTGCTGCGTAGACCGCGGTCCCCGCGAGGATGTCGCGGAGCTGGAGCAGGCCCTTGCTCGCCGCGAGGCGCGTCGTGGCGTCGGCCGGAGCGAAGCCCCAGCCGAGCGGCGTCATCACGGGATCGAGCAGGCCGCGCTCGAGTGCGACCGCAGCAAACCCCTTGAGCGCGTCGGGGATCAGGAAGTCGTCCACGAGGCCGACGCGCGAGCCGGCGCGGGCGAGGGCCTGCGCTTCCATGTTCGCGGCCTTCACGGCGGCCACGGCGAAGTCGAGCCGCGTCGCCGCGGTGCCCGGCTGGAAGGCGTTCGCCGGGTTGCACGTCATCAGCGGCCGCCTCGCGCGCGTGCCGGCGATCGTCTCGACGTAGGGGAACGCGGTGTCGGTGGACGGCACGTCGGTGAAGGAGTTCGTCGCCGGAACGCGCTGGGGAACGCCGGCGACCAGGGCGAGGCTCCGGGCGAGCTCGCTGCGCGTGAGGGCGCCCGTCGCCTCGAATTGCGTGCCGCGGCCGTCGATCACGCGGGCGACGAGAGCGCGATCGATGATCGAGCGGGCGTCGGGAGGGAGCGCGTCCACGTCGGGGTAGGCCGTTCGCGTCGCCGTCGCGGTCTGGCGATACAGGAAGAAGGGCTCGTCGGAAAGGCCGGTACCGGGCTTCGCTTCGACGACGAGCGTCGCGCTCGCCGGGAGCCGGCCGCTCAGGTGGACGCCTTCCATGCGTCCGAAGAGCCCGGCGCCGTTGATCGTGGCCGAACGGGCGAGCTCGGCGCCGCTGACGTCGAGGACGCGGATGTCGATGTCCGCGACGTTGCCGGCGTTCCCCCACGCGAGATCGATGTCGCAGGTGAGATCGGAGGTCGAGAAGGAGAGGGGAAGCGTCACGGCCTGGTTTGCGGGCAGGACGTGGCTCGTCGTCGTGGGTGCTTGGTGGGCGATGGCGTACGAACGCTGGTCGAGCCATCCGGGGAGGTGCGCGCCGAACGTTCGGTCCGGGTGCACCGCCGATGCGACCGCCGCCCATGCGTCGAGCCGGCCGGCGCCGATCTCGGAGCGGTCCTTCAGAACCGAAGGCGTCGCGGTCTTCTGGAGGATCGTGCGGATCTGGCTCGGGGTGAGGCCGGGTGCGGCCTGAAGCATCAGCGCGATCGTTCCGGCGACGTGCGGTGCCGCGAACGACGTGCCGCTCGAGACCGTGTAGTTGCTCTGGTACTGCGGCGGGACCGTCTGGCCCTCGGTCGGGTCCACGATGCCGGCGACGCCGCCGACGTGCTCGATGAGGCCCGCCTTCGCGGCGACGATCGCCTCGCCGGGTGCGGTGAGCGTCGGGTGGTAGAGCAGCTCCTCGAAGATGCCGCGCGAGGAGAACGATGACGTCGATCCGTCCTTCGCCGTCGAGCCGACGCCGATGACCCAGGGTGCTACCGAGTACGGGTTGAGCGTGTCGGGCGAGGGACCGTGGTTGCCGGCGGCGAAGACGACGCTGATGCCGGCGTCGTAGAGCGCGCGCGTGGCGACGTTGACCGGATCGTCGGGATCGAACCAACCCTGCGAGCCCCACGAGCAGTTGACGACGCGGATGCTCATCGCCTGCGCGTGGTCGAGAACGTAGTCGAAGCCCTCGAGCATGTTGACGATGAAGACGTCGCCCGCGGAGAGGCCGAGGACGCTCGCCCCGGGTGCCACGCCCGCGTACGAGCCGCCGCTCGCCAGGCCGGTGCCCGCCGCCACCGACGCGACGAACGTGCCGTGCCCCAAGACGAGGTCGGTGTTGGTGACGTTCTCGACGGTCGAGGGCGGGACGAAGCCGATGCCGCCGGGGATCGAGCCGTTGAGACGGACGTTGCCGATGAGCTTCGTTCCGTAGGGCAGGTCCGGATGGTTGCCGTCGATGCCGGTGTCGAGGATCGCGATCGTCGTTCCCAGGCCGGTCAGGTCGCCCGGGGCCGTGCCGCGAAGGTCGGGGTCGGTCCGCGCCTCGGGCACCGCGACGAGGTTCGCGCTCTCCTGGTCGAAGAGCGAGAGCGTCGCGTTCGCGAACACCGAGCGCACGTGCGGGAGCTCAGCGATCTGGCGGATCTGCGTCTTGGTTGCGCTGACCACGACCATCGGGAGCCGGCGCATGAGCGTGCCGCCGAAGACGCCGCACGCTTGAAGGGCCATGAGATCGGAGGCGGTCGGGCGGTCGAAGTAGGTGACGACGACGTCGATCTCCGATGTGTCGGGGAGGGTCGAGAGCAAGCCGAGGAGCGGCAGGTCGATGCTCGCCTCGCCCGTGACGCTCGCGCCGTCGAAGGTGATCGCGCCCGCGTCGGTGTAGCGGATCCCGGTCGCGTCGCTCCAGTGGATCGCCGCGGCGTCGGTGGAGGTGACGTCCCCCACGTCGGTCCAGCGGACGCCGCCCACGTCGTTCCAGCGGACGCCTCCGACGTCCGTCCAGCGCACGCCGCCGACGTCGGTCCAGCGGACGCCGCCCACGTCGTTCCAGCGGATGCCGGAGGGCTCGGTGACGTAGGGGCCGGCGAGCGCCTGCGAGGACGCGAGAAGGATGACGAGCCCACAGGCCGTTACAGCGCGCATCGACCCCCCGGACCTTCAAGAAGAATACAGCGTGGTGCGAAGAATGGGGAGGAACCGCCGGTCGCTTGCGCTGCCCTTTCCCTTTCTTCGCGGTCGGGGGGCGCCGAGCAGAGAGTTTGGGAGGTCCCGCTGCCTGCTACTAGTAGGCGAGGGCCTTTTCGTGGGGACAGTTGGGTCCCCCGGGCGTGATCCAGGCGCGCTTGTAGAGATCGATCCAGCTCTTCGGGAGAAGGACGCGGCCCGGAAAAAGTCGGCGCGCGAGAACGCGTCGCCAGGTCCACGGCTCGACGGCCAGCCCGACCCGCATCGCCGGCGTCACCTTGGCAGGGCTTCGCTCCGTCACCTTCTTCACGAAGTTCCGCCAGACCGCGGCGAGGTACAGGCGCTCGAGGATCGCGTTGGTCCGACGCCCGAACGCGATCGTCTCGCGCCGGTGGTGACACTCCGAGTGCCGGAGGAGCTTGTGGAGCGTGTCCACGGGGAACATCGCGTCATCACGGCGAATCGCTTCGGGGCTTCGCGGTGAGCCCTTGGGTCCGCGTTTCGGGTTCGGGCACGCGCGGTGCTCGAAGCGGCCCACGAATCGGCGCTGACGAAGCGCGTCGGTGTAGGCCGTCATGCCGTCCGTCGTCAGCCCAATCGTCGGGTTTTCCGGAAAGAAATGCAGCAAAGAGTCCAGGACCCGGACCATCGAACCGGTGTATCCGCCCTTCGTCGCCTGCGGCGCGCGCGCCTTCCGCTTCGCCTCTTGGAAGCTCGAGCGCGTGCCCGTCCGCTTGTGCGGCGCAGGATCCAGTCCATAGATGAACCAGGACCCTCGACCGACGACCGTCGCGACCCCGACCGGATAGTCCTGCGTCCTCACGAACGACTCGAAGTGATCGATGACGAGGCGTTCGTCGACCGCGTCGAGCTCGGCCAGCGCCGTCGCGGTGAGCAGCAGCGCGTGCCGCCCTAAGCGCGCGCTCTGACGCGTGACCGTCGAAGGCGCGCATCCCAGTGAGCGTGCGAGCTGGCGATGACCAGATCCCGCTTGGAGTCCCGCGAAGATCGGCTCGATGAGCTCGGGCCGCTTGAGGTAGTAGGTGACGGCGAAGGCCCGCTTCGAAAAGCGGTGCTTACCGACGACGCAGCGGTATCGCGGGACGCGCCGTCCATCGCGACGCCGGTAGGAGCCGTCGTATTGGAAGCGGAAGCGCCCACCCGGTTCGAGAACATGCGCGGCGCACTCCTTCCGAGGGCAAAAGCGAGGCACGAACCGCCTCTGGATTTCGACGGGTTGAATCGGCCAGTCCACGGCCCGGGATAAGGCAACGGCCGTGCCGGAGAAAAACGCGGAGTGGCGGTCGTGCGGCTCCGAAGCGACCGCCCGCGGACGAGCCGCGTCCGCCGGCGGACGGGCCTATTCCGCAGTTTTCGCACCACGCTGGAGGATGTCGCGGAATTCCTTGGCGGTCTCGAGACGCACGCCGCCTCCGGCGGAGAGGCGGCGGTACTCCTGCTCGACCGCCGACTTCCTCCCGAGCGAGCCGAGCACGCGCATCAGCGCGATCGAGGCGCCTTGGTCCTGCGGGTGCCGCTCGACGAGCCGCTCGAGGGGCGCGATCGCCTCCTCGGCGCGGCCGAGGCGGGCGTGGACGTCGGCGAGCTCCCGCAAGGCGGCATCGAGGAGGGACTCGTAGTGCGTCTGGGGTGCTTCGACCCACTCCTCGTCGTCCTCTTCGAGGAACGGGCCGCGGTAGAGCGCGATCGCGTCGTCGTAGGCGCTGCGTGACGCCTCGAGGTCGCCCTTCGTCTTCTGGTCGCGGGCGGCGTGGAGGGTGCGCTCGAAGCGATCGACGTCGACGTCGTACCGGTAGTCGGGGTTGAGCGCGTACGCGCCGCCCTCGCAGAGGATGAAGTTCTTCGCCACGCCGTGGCCGTGGTTGAGCGCCTTGCGCAGGAACGAGATCGTCGGGTGGAAGTTCCGCTCGACGACCGCGCGGCGCGCGTCGGCCCAGACGGCGTCGGCGATGCGCGACTTCGTGGCGCGGTGGTTGCGCGCGGCGGCGAGGTAGCAGAAGACCTTCAGCGCGCGGCGGAGGCGCCAGGCGCTCGCCGGGATCTTGCGGTCCTCGTCACGGTAGACCTCGACCGGGCCGAGCAGGCGCACGGTGAGATCGGCGGACGAGGGGTGCAGGCGTCCGGGGAGAGGAGCCGCCGCTTCGTCCACGGCCGGTGCCGTGGCGGCCCTCACTCTCGCGACGAGACCCGCGTAGTCCATCTCGGCGGCGAGGCGGAGGGCGGAGGCTTCCGCTTCGCGGTCGCCGGCCGACGCGAGCCACAGCCCGGCGGCGCACGTCTGGTAGGACCGGCCGAGGGCGGCGAAGCGATCGCGCGCCTCCTTCAGCGGCTCGATCGCCTTCTCGGGGCTTCCCCCGCGCACCCGGATCTCGCCGAGCGTGAGGAGCGCCGAGGCGATCGCTTCCGACCGGTCGCCGTGGCGTGCGCGATCGAGCACCTCCAGCACGGCCCTCTCGGCGCGATCGATCTCGGAGCGCCGCGCGAGGTCGAGCGCTTCCTCCTCCGCCAGGCTGTCGAGCGGCTCCGTCTGGCCCAGCTCGACGTAGGCGGCGCGGGCGGCCGCGTAGCGCTCGCCGGCCGCCGGGTCTCCCGATTCGCGGAGCAGGTTGGCCTCCGCCTCGAGCACGTCCGCCGCGAGGCCGCGAAGACCCCACTTCCTCTGGATCTCCCAGGCGTCGTCGAGCAGGCGCGCCGCCTGAGGAAGCTCGCCGCGCAGCGTCGCGATCCGCGCGAGGTTCAGGTAAGCCGTCCCCTCCTCGGGGCCCACGCGCGGGCTCGCGTCGGAGGTGAGGATGCGGAAGCACTCGGTCGCGCGGAGGAAGTCGCCGCGCGCGGCGTGGGGGAGGCCCAGGTTGTGCGCGATCATCCGCGTCAGGTGCTCGTCGCGCGCCTGGCGCGCCCGCGCCAGGGCCTCCTGCCAGCCGGCGATCGCCTCGTCGATGCGATCGGTCCGGTAACGCACGATCGAGAGCGTGTTGAGGATGCGCGCCGAGAGTCCCGGATCGCTCCCGGCGAGCGCCAGTGCCTTCTCCGCGATCTCCTCCGCGCGGTCCAGCGCGCCCATCCGCTGCAGCGAGTAGGCGAGACCCTGAAGCGCCTCGGCGGTCGGCTCCGCGGCCTCGAAGTGACGCACGGCGGCGGCGAAGTCGCCCCGCAGCCGGCACGCCTCCCCGAGGAGGTCCTCGAGGAAGGGCGCAGGACCCGACGCGGTCGCCGCTTCGCGGACCGCATCGAGCGACCCCGCGCGGAGGAGCGCGCGACCCCGCGCGCGCAGCAGATCGGAAACGTCGCCTTCGGCGCGCCCCTGCCGGAGGTAGACGAGCGCCTGAAGATCGTCGCCGCGCTTGCGGTAGGCGAGGCCGAAGGCGCGCGCAAGCTCCTCGACGCCGCGCTCGCCGCGCTCGGCTCGCAGCTTTCCGAGGAGGAAGTCGCGGAAGAGCGGGTCGAAGGCGTGAAGGTCCCCCGGTCCGTCGAGACGCGACACGAACAGGCGCCGCTCGCGGATCTTCTCCATCTCCGCGCGGAAGGCGGGCCGCCCGAGCGCATCGCCGGCGACCTCGGGATCGATCGTGGCGGGGACCGACGCCGCGAGGAGCAGCGCGCGCGTCTCGGCCGGCTCCGCGGCGAGGACCTCCTCGCTGAAGTACTCGAAGATCTCCCCTTCCGTCCGCGCGAGCAGGTCTGCCGGGATCGACGTGCGCGCCGTCTGCCGCAGGAGCTGGAGCGCCGTCACCCAGCCGCGCGTGCGCTGGTGCACCTGCGTCAGCGTCGCTTCGGAGAGGTCGAGGCCGAAACGCTCGACCAGAAGCGTGCGCGTCTCGGCGGGCGTGAAGAGCAGCTCGTCGGCGTGGAGGGTCCGCACCGCCCCGTCTGCGGCAAGACTCGGAAGGCCGAGCTTCGGGAGGGACCGGCCGACGAGCACCAGGTGCAGCGAGCCGGGGAGATAGGCGAGCAGCCTTCGGAGCGCGGCGCTCCCCGCGTCGTCCCCCTCGAGGCACTCGACGCGGTCGAGGACGAGGACGAGGCGGCCGGCGAGGGACTCCTCGGCGTCGCGGATGAAGACGTCCACGAACCGCTCGACCTGATCGTCGCGGAAGCGAAGCGACTCCCAAAGCCCCGAGGCGCTCTCGCCGAACTCCGGCACGCGCGCGCGGATGCCGTGCACGAGGTAACGGAAGAACGCCCAGGGGTCGCGGTCGGAGGGGTCGAGCGTGTACCAGATGCCGTCGGTCCCCGATTCGCGCAGGAACTGCGCGACGAGGGCGCTCTTGCCGTAGCCCGCGCCCGCGACGACGACGGTCGCGCGGGCGTCGAGGCAGGAGGCGAGCCGCTCGGTGAGCCGGGGCCGCGCGAGGTGCTCGGGGCGCGCCGCCGGGGGCAGGAGCTTCGCGCCGATGACGGCTTCGGTCAGCGCTCCCAACGCCACTCCTCCAGCCCGGAGAGAGCGCTCCGCAAGGTCGGGCGGAATCCGGTGAGCCCGCGGCGCACGGCGTGGAGCCGGTCGGCCTCGAAGAGGAAGGTGAACGGCTGGTCGTGCGCGACGATGCGCTGGGCGCGGCTCCAGAGGTCTTTCGCCACCGCGACGTCTTGCTCCTCGCGCGCGCGCTCGATGAGGGAGTCGAGCTCCGGGTTCGAGTAGAGGCCGAAGTTGTACCCGTTCTCGCGCGCGTCGGAGTGGAGGACCGACTTCAGGTCCACCTTCGTCGATTCGCGCCAACCGCCGACGAACGCGTCGAAGTCGTGCTTGCGGTGCTTCTCGTTGTACGCCCCGAAGTCGTAGAGGCGCGGGACGGCGTCGATGCCGGCCTTCCTGAGCTGCGCCGCGATCATCTCCATGACGGAGCCCCTGAGCGCGGACCCTTGGTTCGTCTCCAGCTCGAAGCGAAACGGCTTCCCGTTCTTCTCGCGGATCCCGTCTCCGTTCTTGTCGATCCAGCCGGCCTCGTCGAGGAGCTTTCCGGCCGCGGCCGGGTCGTAGTCGAGATGCTCGACGCCGGGATCGTGCGCCCAGAGCGCCGAGGGGATCGGGCCGTACGACGGCCGCCCCGTCGCCGGGGCCAGCGTCTCGATGATCGCGCGGCGGTCGATCGAAAGCGTCAGCGCGCGGCGCACGCCGACGTCATCGAACGGCTTGCGGCTCAGGTTCCAGCACACGAAGGTGTAGGACAGGTCCGGCGCGCGCACGACGCGCACGTCGTCGCGCCCGGCCAGGCGCTTCGCCGCTTCTTCGGAGACGTTCGGCACGACGTCCACGCCTCCCGCGATGACTTCGTTGACGAGCGTTTCCATGTCCGGGAGGATCCGGAACACGACCTCGTCGAGGAAGGGGAGCGGTGCTTTGACGTATGAACGATTCCGCACGAGCTGGAGCTGCTCCTTCGGCACGTAGCGGCCGAGGAGGTACGGCCCGCTCGCCGCGGGCGCCTCGACGAACGCGTGCTTCGCCCACTCGGAAAAGGGGACCGCCCCCCAGACGTGCTCGGGGACGACGTTCCCCTCCGATGCGTCGAGGAGCCGGTACGGGTACGGCTTGGTGAACCTGAAGACGACGGTCG
>Ga0111538_10003949_pt1 | contig 20657 bp, 17 predicted proteins | sample SoiMethybrSBSTD1_FD_79669 | JGI IMG/M metagenome (GOLD analysis project Ga0111538, IMG submission 79669) | Bulk soil microbial communities from a Populus tree surrounding site in Tennessee, USA - Soil MetaG P. TD hybrid SBSTD1 (version 2)... | ecosystem: Environmental > Terrestrial > Soil >... | reverse complement strand
TGGTCAGGGGCGACTCCTCGCGGGCCGTCGTGGACAGCATCCCCGAGATCTTGCCCAGTTCCGTGTCGGCGCCGGTGCCGGTGACGATCATCGTCGCGCTGCCGTGCGTCACCGGCGTGTTCATGAACGCGATGTTCGTCTGGTCGCCGGGGCCGCGCTCGCCGACCGACAGCGTGCCCGCGTCCTTCGCGGCCGGCACGCTCTCCCCGGTCAACGCCGACTCGTCGATCTGTAGCGCGCTCGCCGTGATGATGCGCCCGTCCGCCGGCACCTGGTCGCCCGCGGCGATCAGCACCAGATCGCCGGCGACCAGTTGCTCCGCGGGAATCTTCGACTCGACGCCGTCGCGCTTGACCCGCGCGGAGGCCTTCATCATCGACTTGAGCGCGTTCATCGCGCTCTCGGCCTTGCCCTCCTGGCGCAGGCCCACGACCGCGTTCACGAAGGTCAGCAGGATGAGCAGGACCGCCGTGCTCCACTCCTGGATCAGGAAGGAGACCCCGGCGGCCACGAGCAGGATGATCTGCATGTAGCTGCGGTACTGCTCGATGAACCGCAGCCAGCCCGGCTTGGGCTTCTCCTCGGGCAGCGCGTTCGGGCCGTCGCGGCGCAGCCGTTCGGCCGCCGTCGCCGCCGACAGCCCGGTGGCCGGGTCGACCTCGAGCGCGGCGGCGACAGCCTCGGGTGACCGCGAGTACCAGCTTGCACCGCCCTGCGCACCGCGCGGACGCGTGTCGGTTTGCACGGTCATGTCGACGCCTCCGATCCGAGTCGACGCGGAGCCCGTCGTTACCGTCGCGCAACCGGCGGCTGTGCGGCTCATCCGCGTCGGATAGTGCGACCCACCGGTGACGGCCGCGCCGGAGGTCCCGCCGCACACCTCCTCCGGAGGCGAGGTCGTCAGCCCGTGGCGATGGCGCAGACGCAGAACTGGTTGCCCTCCGGATCCGTCAGGACGACGTAGTCGTCCTCCGGGTCCTCGTTGTGCCGCACGAACCCGGCGCCCAGGTCGAGCAGCCGCTTCACCTCGTCGGCCTGGTCGTCGGTGTACAGGTCGAGGTGCATCTGGTCGCGAGCGGTCACGCCCGTCTGCGCCACCTGCAGCGACACGTTGACCCGCGGGCCGCGCAGCACCCGGAACGTGCCGCCGTCGACGATCGGGCCCGGAGTGAGGTCCAGCGCGGCGGCCCAGAACGCCACCATCCGATCGAGGTCCGCGCAGTTGATGACGACGCTGCCCAGTCGCAGACCCATGCCGACAGTATCGACGACCGTCGCACCGGCCGCGGAGCCGGTTACCGGTTACCGGTTACACGAGTTGTGAAACGATCTCGTCGCTCACGTCGAAGTTGGCGTAGACGTTCTGCACGTCGTCGCAGTCCTCGAGCGCGTCGATGAGCTTGAACACCTTGGCGGCGCCCTCCGCGTCGAGCGGCACCTGGACGCTCGGGACGAACGAGGATTCGGCCGACTCGTACTCGATTCCCGCGTCCTGCAGCGCCGTGCGGACCGCGACCAGGTCGGTGGGCTCGGAGACCACCTCGAACGCCTCGCCGAGGTCGTTGACCTCCTCGGCACCGGCGTCCAGGACGGCGAGCAGCACGTCGTCTTCGCCGAGTTCCGCCCTCGGCACGATCACCACGCCCTTGCGGGTGAACAGGTACGACACGCTGCCGGCGTCGGCGAGGTTGCCGCCGTTGCGGGTGAGGGCGGTGCGCACCTCGGTGGCGGCGCGGTTGCGGTTGTCGGTGAGGCACTCGATCAGCAGGGCGACGCCGTTCGGCCCGTACCCCTCGTACATGATCGTCTGCCAGTCGGCGCCGCCGGCCTCCGCGCCCGAGCCGCGCTTGACCGCGCGGTCGATGTTGTCGATCGGGACCGACGACTTGCGCGCCTTCTGGATGGCGTCGTACAGGGTGGGGTTCCCGGCCGGGTCGCCGCCACCGGTGCGCGCCGCGACCTCGATGTTCTTGATGAGCCGGGCGAACAGCTTGCCGCGCTTCGCGTCGACGACTGCCTTCTTGTGCTTGGTGGTCGCCCACTTTGAGTGGCCGGACATTACCCCTCCGTCGACTTGGCCCGCCGCGCCATGTCCACGAAGAGCCGGTGCACGCGAAGATCTCCGGTGAGCTCGGGGTGGAAGGCGGTCGCGAGGACGTTCCGCTGGCGTACCGCCACGATCCTACCCGTGTCGAGTCGGCCGAGAACGTCGACGCCGTCGGCGGCCCGCTCCACCCAGGGTGCGCGGATGAACACCGCGTGGAGCCGGCCGGCGCCCTCGATCTCGACGTCCGACTCGAACGAGTCCACCTGACGCCCGAATGCGTTTCGCCGCACCGTGATGTCCAGGGCGCCGAGGCACTGCTGGTCGGGCCGACCGTCCAGCACCTCGCTGGCCAGCATGATCATGCCGGCGCACGAGCCGTACGCCGGCATCCCGTCGGCGAGCCGCTTCTGCAGCGGCTCCAGCAGGCCGAACTCGACGGCGAGCTTGCTCATCGTCGTCGACTCGCCGCCGGGGATCACTATCGCGTCGACGTCGTCGAGCTCGGCGGGCCGGCGCACGGGCGCCGCCGCGACCCCGCACTCCGCGAGCATGGCGAGGTGCTCGCGCACGTCGCCCTGCAACGCCAGCACGCCGACCCTGATCACCATCCCCGGGTGGCCAGGCGCTCGGTGTCCGGCAGCGTCGAGACGTTGATGCCGACCATCGCCTCGCCCAGCCCGCGCGACACCTTCGCGACCATCTCCGGGTCGTCGTGGAACGTGGTCGCCTTGACGATCGCGGCGGCGCGCTTGGCCGGGTCGCCGGACTTGAAGATGCCCGAGCCGACGAACACGCCCTCGGCGCCCAGCTGCATCATCATGGCCGCGTCGGCCGGGGTGGCGATGCCGCCCGCGGTGAACAGCACCACCGGGAGCTTGCCGGTGGCGGCGACCTCCTTGACCAGGTCGTACGGGGCGCGCAGCTCCTTGGCGGCGGCGAACAGCTCGGTCTCGTCGAGGGTCGCGAGGCGCCGGATCTCGGCGCGGATCTGGCGCATGTGCCGGGTGGCCTCGACGACGTTGCCGGTGCCGGCCTCGCCCTTGGACCGGATCATCGCCGCGCCCTCGGCGAGGCGGCGCAGCGCCTCGCCCAGATTGGTGGCGCCGCATACGAACGGGACGGTGAACGCCCACTTGTCGATGTGGTTGGCCTCGTCGGCCGGGGTGAGCACCTCGGACTCGTCGACGTAGTCGACCCCGATCGCCTGCAGCACCTGGGCCTCGACGAAGTGCCCGATGCGTGCCTTGGCCATGACCGGGATCGAAACGGCCGCGATGATCCCGTCGATCATGTCAGGGTCGCTCATCCGGGACACGCCGCCCTCGGCGCGGATGTCGGCCGGCACCCGTTCGAGTGCCATCACGGCGACGGCGCCGGCGTCCTCGGCGATCTTCGCCTGGTCGGGAGTGACCACGTCCATGATCACTCCACCCTTGAGCATCTCGGCCATCCCCCGCTTGACGCGGGCGGTACCGGTGGCGGGCTTGTCGCTCTGCGTGGACACGGGCGTTCCACTCCTTCAACGGTTTGGGATTCGCTCCCATGCTACGTCCGCCCAGGTCGGGGACCCACGTCCAATCGGAACCGGGCGGCCTGCTACCGCCCCGGCGCCGGGTCGTCGATGTCGAAGTACGCCGGCTCCGGATGCTTGCGCGCCAGCCGCAACACGCGCACCAAGCGGCGCCTGCGCAGCGCGAGCGCGTCGCGCACGAGATCGTTGTGCACCTGGCGGGCCAGCGCCACGCGGCGTCCGGCCCGCGCCAGGTCGGCGACCGCCGCGTCGGCCACCGCGCCGTCGGCCGCTACGGCGGGCGCGGGGGCCGCGGTCGATGCGGTGTCCGCGGCCGGCGCGGCGCCGTCCGCGGTGTCTTCGAGCCGACGGGGACCAGCCGCCCCGGTCCCGGCGTCGCTCACCACGGCCGGCGCCGCGGGCAGGTCGGCGGCGTTCGCGAGCCACGAGCGGAGCACCCGGGTCAGGTCGTTCTCGGCGGCCTCGCGCTCCTCGGGCGCGGCCTCCAGCGCCACCCGGGCGGCCCAGCGGAGCTGGCCGTCGCCGGCGGCCTCGGCCACCTCGGCGGCCGCGGCCGCCCGGCGGACCAGGTGCGCGTCCAGGGCCGCCTGCGCCGCGGCGGCCCGGGCGTGACTGCGGTCGATCCGGCCGGCCATCCAGACCGTGTAGACGGCGAGCAGCACGAGCACAGCGACGCCCGCCACCCACCACCACACGCAGGGCATCCTATGGGCCGCCGCCACCGCCTCCGCGCCGGCCGCACCCCATGATCGCGTTGATCTTGCACTTGTGGTGCCTCACAAAGCGGGGCGATTCACCGCGAAACCTGGCACCACAACTGCAAGATCAACGCGAATCAGGGCCAGCGGCCGCGGCGGGGCCCTCTCAGGCGGCGCCGTGGTGGACCTCGATCGCCGTGGCGTAGACCTCGAGCACCTGTTGGGCTACCACCGGCCAGTCGAACCGGGCCACCACCCGCCGGCCGTGCTCGGCCAGCGCGCGCCTGGACGCCGGCTCGTCCAGCAGCCGTTCGAGGACCGTCACCAGGGCGTCGGCGTCGCCGACGGGGAACAGCGCCCCGCCGCCGTCGAGCACCCGTCGGAACGCGTCCAGGTCGCTGGCTGCCACGGGGGTGCCGGCGGCCATCGCCTCGGTGAGGATCATCCCGAACGACTCGCCGCCGGTGTTCGGCGCCACGTACACGTCGACGCTGCGCAGCATCCGGCGCTTGTCCTCCTCCGACACCAGCCCGAGGAACACGATGCGCTCGCGGATCCCGGCCGGTACCTGCCGCACCGCCTCGTCGGGGTCGCCCGGGCCGGCGACCAGCAGCCGCAGGTCGGGGCGGGTCGCGGCGAGCCGGCAGAACGCGTCACGCAGCGTCGGGAAGCCCTTGCGCGGCTCGGTGAAGCGGCCCAGGAACCCGAGCGCGCCGCCGGGACCGGGCCAGCCGGGCAGCGGTTCGGCGCCGGCGAACGCAGCGACCGCCACCCCGTTGGGGATCTCCCAGGCGCTCCCGCCGAGGTGCTCCACCTGCATCTTGCGGGCCAGGTCGCTGACGGCGATGCGCCCGGTGATCTTCTCGAGCATCGGCTGCAGGATCCCCTGCGCCGCGACCATTGCCCGGGACCGGGTGTTCGCGGTGTGGAAGGTGGCGACCACGGGGGCGTCGGAGGTCATCGCCGCCAGCATCGACAGGCTGGGCGTGAACGGCTCGTGCACGTGCACGACGTCGAAGTCCCCGATCGCGAGCCAGCGCCGCACCCGCGCGGCGGACAGCGGCCCGAACGCCAGGCGCGCGACCGAGCCGTTGTAGCGCACCGGCACCGACCGGCCGGCCGGCACCACGTACGCGGGATGGGGAGCGTCCTCGTCGGCCGGGGCCAGGACACTGACGTGGTGACCGAGCGCGATCAGCGCCTCGGCCAGATCACGGATGTGGTTCTGGACACCGCCGGGCACCTCGAACGAGTACGGGGACACGATGCCGATGCGCACCCGTCGAGCTCCTTCCCCCGTCACGTCCCGCGTCAACCGGCCGGGGCCGGCGCGGTTCGGTCGTCCTGTTCGTCCTGTTCGGTCGTGAGCCATACCCGCTGCAGCATGTGCCAGTCCTCGGGGTGGCGGGCGATGCCCTCGGCGAGCCGGTCGGCGACGCGCTGCGTCAACTCCCGCGCCCGGGCGTCGAGCGGGCCGTCCGTCGGGACCTCGATCGGGCCGTCCAGCCTTGCCACCGGTCGGTCCGGTTCATACCACATGTGCGCGACGTACAGGGGGGCTCCGGTCCGCAGCGCGAGCAGCGCGGGACCGGCCGGCATCCGGGTGCGGCCGCCGAAGAAGCGCACCTCGACGCCGCGGCTGGACAGGTCCCTGTCGGCGAGCAGCGGCACCACGGTTCCGCTGCCGTCGGACAGCCGCTCGACGAGCAGGTCCAGCGGCGCGCGCTCGCCGCCCGTCAACGGAATGATCTCCATACCGAGCGCCCGCCGGAACGCCAGAAACCGCTCGTAGACGCCCTCCGGCTGCAACCGCTCGGCGACCGTCGTGATCGGCCAGCCCTGCGCGGCGACCCACGCCCCGGCGGCGTCCCAGTTGCCGCCGTGCGGCAGCGCGACCACCGCGCCGGTCCCGGCCTCGACGTCGTGCCCGAGCGTCTCCCAGCCGTAGAGGTGGAACCGGCGACCCAGTTCCTCCCGCGAGTAGGCGGGTAGCCGGAACACCTCCTGCCAGTACCGGGCGTAGGAGCGCACGGCGCGCCGCACGAGCGCGTCCAGGTCCCGCGCGGACACGTCCGGGCCGACCACCCGGCGCAGGTTGCCGGCCAGCCGCTCGACGCCCTTGCCCCGACGCCGCGCGGCCACCGCGGCCGCACCGGCGAAGACCGGCCAGGTGGCGCCGGCGGGCAGCGTCCGCACGATCCGCCAGGCCGCGGAGAACCCGAGTTCGGCGGCGCTCGTCATTCCGGCGCCGCCTGCGGTGCCGCGTTCGCCTGCCGGTAGACGTGCACGAACCGCTGGCCGACGGTCACCACCGAGAGCACACCGAGAACCCACAGCACGATGTACATCCCGACCGGCCAGCCGAATCCGGCGCACAGGCCGCCGACGCCGATGCCGATGAGCCGTTCCGGCCGCTCGATGAGCCCCACGTTGGCGGTGAGACCGAGCGCCTCGGCCCGGGCCCGCACGTAGGAGATGACCTGGCTGGTGACCAGCACCAGCAGCGCCCCGACAGCGGCGCCCGACTCGCCGGTGGTGAACAGCCAGTAGGCCAGCGAGGCGAAGATCGCGCCGTCGGCGATCCGGTCCATCGACGAGTCGAGGAAGGCGCCGAACCGGCTGGCCGTGCCGCGGGCGCGGGCCATCGACCCGTCGAGGATGTCCGTGAGCGCGGCGAACGTCGCGATGATCGTCGCCACCAGAAGGTGACCGAAGGCGGCCAGGCCGGACGCGATCAGCACGCCCACGGTGCCGGCCACCGTGACGGCGTCCGGGGTGACGTGGGCCCGCAGCAGCGCCCGGGCCACGGGATCGGCGACCCGGCCGACCACCGCCCGGCTCCCGCTGAGGATCTTCGCCATGGCGCCTACACCATAGCGGTCCGGCGGCGGCCCACCGCCGCCCGAAACCGGCGGCCGTCACACACCGTTTTGGGGAGGTTTCGCGATGGGGTTGTGCCGGGCCGCCGTTCGGGTGTGGGATCGGTTCCTACTCCTCGTGTGCACGTGAGGTGTCTCACAGCTGAACCGGTGACAGGAGGCGCACGTCATGGCGCAGAAGAACCAGGACAAGGGGGTCGCCGGCGCTGTGCCGGCGGTGAGCGATCCCGGCAGGGTACGTAACGTGGTGCTGGTCGGGCACTCGAGCTCGGGCAAGACCTCACTCGTCGAGGCGCTCCTCGCGGCGACCGGCACGGTCGGCCGGGCGGGCTCGGTGACCGAGGGCACCACGGTCTGCGACTCCGACCCCGCGTCGGTCAAGCAGCAACGGTCGGTCGCGCTCGCGTGCGCGCCGATCGTCCAGGACGGCATCAAGGTCAACCTGCTGGACACGCCCGGCTACGCCGACTTCGTCGGTGAGCTGCGGGCCGGGCTGCGCGCCGCCGACGCGGTCCTGTTCGTGGTGTCCTCCGTCGACGGCATGGACGCGGCGACCGCCGCGCTCTGGGAGGAGTGCGCCGGCGTCGGGATGCCCCGCGCGGTCGCGGTGACCCGCCTCGACCACCAGCGCAGCGACTTCGAGGGCACCCTGGCCGAGTGCCAGCGCGTGTTCGGCGACAACGTGCTCCCCCTGTACCTGCCGCTGCACGGCGACGACGGCCAGAGCGTCGACGGTCTCATCGGCCTGATCACCCAGCGGGTCTTCGACTACTCGAACGGCTACCCGCCCGCCGTGCGCGACCCCGATCCGGAGCACCTGCCGCTGATCGAGGAGTCCCGCAACTCGTTGCTCGAGGGCATCATCGCCGAGAGCGAGGACGAGGGCCTCATGGAGCGCTACCTCGAGGGCGAGGACATCGAGACCTCGGTCATCGTGACCGACCTGGAGAAGGCGGTGGCCCGCGGCCACTTCTACCCGGTCATCCCGCTCTGCGCCGAGACGAAGGTCGGCCTCGACGCGCTGCTCGAGGTGCTCACCAGCGCGTTCCCGTCGCCGCTGGAGCACCCCCTGCCCGCCGTCACCGGCATCGACGGCAGCCCGCGCGACACGCTCACCTGCGACCCCGACGGCCCGCTGGTCGCCGAGGTGGTCAAGACCACGATCGACTCCTACGTCGGCCGGGTCAGCCTGATCCGCGTCTTCTCCGGCACCCTGCGGCCGGAGTCGGTCGTCCACATCTCCGGGCACGGCATGACCGAGCGCGGCCACCCCGACCACGACGCCGACGAGCGCTTCGCCCACCTGTACTCGCCGCTGGGCGCGCAGTTGCGCGAGGTCGGCTCGTGCGTGGCCGGCGACATCTGCGCGATCACCAAGTCGACCACCGCGGAGACCGGCGACACCATCTCCGGCAAGGACAACCCGCTGCTCATCGAGCCGTGGGAGATGCCCGAGCCGCTGCTGCCCGTCGCCATCGTGGCGAAGACCCGATCCGACGAGGACGCGCTGGCCAAGAACCTCGGCCGCCTCGTCGCCGGCGATCCGACCATGCGGCTTGAGCGCAACGCCGAGACGCACCAGCTGGTGCTGTGGTGCATGGGCGAGGCGCACGCCGACGTGGTGCTGGACCGGTTGAAGTCGGGCGGCGTCGACCTGGACTCGGAGCCCGTGAAGGTGGCCCTGCGCGAGACGTTCGTCACCGGGTCGAAGGGGCACGGCCGCCACGTCAAGCAGAGCGGCGGGCACGGCCAGTACGCGGTGTGCGACATCGAGGTCGAGCCGCTGCCGCGCGGCGGCGGGTTCGAGTTCGTCGACAAGATCGTCGGCGGCGTGGTGCCGCACAACTACATCCCCTCGGTCGAGAAGGGTGTCCGCGCCCAGATGGACCGCGGCATCGTCGCCGGGTATCCCGTCGTCGACCTGCGGGTCACGCTGTTCGACGGCAAGGCCCACTCGGTCGACTCGTCCGACGCGGCGTTCCAGACGGCCGGCGCGCTGGCCCTGAAGGACGCCGTCGAGAAGGGCCAGGTGGCCCTGCTCGAACCGGTCGACGAGGTGAGCATCAAGGTGCCCGATCAGTTCGTCGGCGCGGTGATGAGCGACCTGTCCGGCCGTCGGGGCAGGGTGCTGGGCACCGAGCCCGATCCGAACGGCGGCGAGCGGTCGGTGGTCCGGGCCGAGGTTCCGGCGACGGAGCTGGTGCGCTACGCGGTGGAGCTGCGGGCCATGACGTCGGGCTCGGGCACGTTCGCGCGCACGTTCGCCCGCTACGAGCAGATGCCGAGCCACCTGGCCGACCAGGTGAAGAAGGAGCACGCGGCCGCCAAGGCCTAGCGGATTTCGGCGATCGTGGACGCTTACTATCGCGATCGCGATAGTAAGCGTCCACGATCGCGCTCGGGGGCCTACCCTGCCGCGCGTGGAGGACCGGGCGCTCGTCGCCGCCATGATTTCCGGAGATCCCCGGGGGCTCGACGGCGCCTACCGCCGGTACGCTCCCCAGCTCCGGGCCTACTGCGGCTCGCTGCTCGGCGACGGTGAGGCGGCGGCCGACGCCGTCCACGACACGTTCGTGCTCGCCGGCGAGCGGATCGGTCAGCTGCGCGACCCCGACCGGCTGCGGCCCTGGCTCTACACGATCGCCCGGAACGAATGCCTGCGGCACCGGCGCGGCCGGGCCCGGCTGACCGCTCTCTCCCCGGCGCACGATCCCGCCGCGGACACCGTCGACCTCACCGCCGCCGTGCACGCCGACCAGGTGCGCGAACTCGTCCACGCGGCGGCGGCCGGGCTCACCGGCGGCGACCGCGACGTCATCGAGCTGGCCCTGCGGCACGGCCTGGCGGCCGCCGACGTGGCCGCGGTGCTCGGCGTGTCCACCAACCACGCGCACGCCCGCCTGTCCCGGGCCCGCGGACGGCTCGAGGACGCCATCGGCGTGCTGCTGCTGGCTCGATCCAGCGCCGGGTCCTGCCCGACGCTGGCCGGCCTGCTCGACGGCTGGACCGGTGTCCTCGATCCGCTGCTGCGCAAGCGGTTGAGCCGCCACCTGGACCGGTGCACGGTGTGCTCGCAGGCTCGGGACCGGCTCGTGCACCCGGCGGCGCTGCTCGCAGCGTTCACGGCGGGGCCGGCGCTGGGCGCGGCCGGAACGTGGTGGTTCGGCGCCGACCATCCCGCCGGACCAGCCGGACCAGCCGGACCAGCCGGACCGGCCGATCCGCCCGGTCCGCTGGCGGGCGATCCTCCGGACGTGCACCCCTCGCCACCGTCCTCGTCGCCCGCACGCTCGCGCGGGCGGGCCGCCCGCAGGGTGGCCGGCGCGGCGGCCGCCATCCTGGTGTTCGTGGCGATCGCTGCGACGCTCACCCGGGTCGCCGATCCGGAGGCGCTCGCCGGGCAGCGGGCCGAGCCGCCCGCTGTGGCGCCGCCGGCGGCCACGCCGTCGGCCACGCCGTCCGTCGGGCAGGAGACGACGCTGACCCCGGGCGACGAGGCGACGGCGGCGAGCCCGAGCGGGTCGACCGTGTCCACGAAGCCGGCGGACGGCGGCGGCGACTCCGGCAACGACATCACCAGGGGCGACCTCGACGGCGCCTCCCAGGCACCGGTCGCCTTCGCGCTCACTGTGGAGCACTTCGACCTGTCCTGCGCGGCCGATGGCAAGACCTACGTGCTGTCGGTGCGGGTCCGCGGCACCCGTCCGGTGAACACGGCGAGCGTCTACTGGCGCAAGCCCGGCGACGGCGCCGACGACCTGGCGCTCGGCATGGTCGACCGGATGACGCGGGGAGGCAGCCGCGGGAACCTGCGCCTGTCCACGATCGAGTGGTGGGTGGAGGCCGATGCCGTCGGCGGGGGGCATGCCGTGACCGTCAAGCGGACCGCGACCAACCCCTGCCACTAGCAGACTGCGGGACCCAGAATGCCCGCCCCGGCCGGCGACGCTGGCTTCGGAAATCTTGGAGGCTGGTTGCCCCTGGAGGGTCAACCAGCCTCCAAGATCTCGCGCGGTCGGTCACCCGGCGCCGTCCGGGCTCGCCGAACCGGTGCGGCGCTTGCGGTCGGCGAAGCGCCGAAGCCGCTGCTGCAACTCCTCGTTGCCCAGGCCCGCCACGACGGCCGCCGTCTCGGCCGCCAGCGTTTCCTGCCACGGGCGCGGGTCGGCGTTGAGCAGGTCCTTGGTCCGCTTTAGGGCGCTCGCCGAGAACGACGCGGCCCGGTGCGCCATCGCCACCGCCTGCGGTTCCAGGTCGTACACGGGAACGACCCGGGTCACCAGGCCGACCCGCAGCGCCGACGTGGCGTCCAGCACGGCGCCGAACAGCAGCAGTTCGCGCGTCCAGCCCTCGCCGATCAGCTGACGCAGCAGCACCGACGAACCGTTGCTCAGCGTCAGGCTCCACTCGACCTCGGGGCAGGCGAAGCGGGCGTTGTCGGCGGCGATCCGCGCGTCGCAGCTGACGGCGATCTCGAGGCCGCCGCCGTACGCGTAGCCCCCGATCGCGGCGATCACCGGCTGGCGCGCGAAGCGCAGCGCCGTCGCCAACTCCTGGAACCGCGCGGCCTGCCGTTTGCCCGCTGACGGGTCGAAGTGCGCGGCCGCGATCAGGTCCTCGCCGGTGGTGAACGCCGTCCGGCCGCCGGTGAGCACGATCGCCCGCACCGACTCATCGGCCGCGGTCGACCCGACGCTGTCGACGAGAAGGTCGAGCATCTCCGGGTCCAGCGCGTTGTGGACCTCCGGCCGGTTCATCCGGATCACCGCGACCGGCCCGTCGCGCCGCACCTCGACGGTCGTCATCCCTTGACCCACGCGTCGGCGAGCAGTTGCCGGGTGTCCAGGAGCACCTGCGGCAACACCTTGGTGCGGCCCACGACCGGCATGAAGTTGGTGTCGCCGCCCCAGCGCGGCACCACGTGCTGGTGCAGGTGCGCGGCGATGCCGGCGCCGGCCACCGCGCCCTGGTTCATGCCGAGGTTGAACCCGTGCGGGCTGCTGACCGCGCGGATCACCCGCATCGCGGTCTGGGTGAACTCGGCGACCTCGACAGTCTCGGCCGGGTCGAGGTCGGTGTAGTCGGCGACGTGCCGGTACGGGCAGACCATCAGGTGCCCGGGGTTGTACGGGTACAGGTTGAGCACGGCGTACACGCGAACGCCGCGCGCCACCACGAGGCTGGTGTCGGCCGGCGCCTCCGGGGCGACGCAGAACGGGCAGCCGGCCGGTTTGTCGTCGACAGGCTTGTTCTCACCCGCGATGTACGCCATCCGGTGCGGCGTGTAGAGCCGATCCAGTTCGTCGGGTTCGCCCGGCCCTGTCACTGCGCCGAAGGCCCTTCGTTCACCCGCGACTCGACGACCTCGACGACGTGGGCCACGGCCTCGTCGAGCGGGACGCCGTTGCGCTGCGACCCGTCGCGGTACCGGAACGACACGGTGCCCGCCTCGACGTCCTGGTCGCCGGCCAGCACCATGAACGGGATCTTCTGCTGCTGCGCCGTGCGGATCTTCTTCTGCATGCGGTCGTCGGAGTGGTCGACCTCCGCACGGATACCCCGCTTTCGCAGCGTCGCCACGAACGCGTCGAGATAGGGCGCGTGGTCGTCGCGAATCGGGATGCCGACCACCTGGACCGGAGCGAGCCAGGCCGGGAACGCGCCGGCGTAGTGCTCGGTCAGCACCCCGAAGAACCGCTCGATCGATCCGAACAGCGCCCGGTGGATCATCACGGGACGCTGGCGCGACCCGTCGGCGGCCGCGTACTCCAGCTCGAACCGGGGCGGCAGCTGGAAGTCGACCTGGATGGTCGACATCTGCCAGGTGCGGCCGATCGCGTCCTTCGCCTGCACGGAGATCTTCGGACCGTAGAAGGCGGCCCCGCCCGGGTCGGGAACGAGCTCCAGCCCGGACGCCTGCGCGACGTCGCGCAGGGTGGCCGTGGCCTCCTCCCAGTCGGCCGGGTCGCCGATGAACTTCGGCGAATCGTCCCTAGTGGACAGTTCGAGGTAGAAGTCGGTGAGCCCGTAGTCGCGCAGCAGGCCCAGCACGAAGTTCAGCAGCGACGTCAGTTCGCCGGCCATCTGCTCGCGGGTGCAGTAGATGTGCGCGTCGTCCTGGGTCATACCGCGCACCCGGGTCAGCCCGTGGACGACGCCCGACTTCTCGTACCGGTACACCGAACCGAACTCGAACAGGCGCAGCGGCAGTTCCCGGTACGACCGGCCGCGGGAGCGGTAGATGAGGTTGTGGAACGGGCAGTTCATCGGCTTCAGGTAGTACCGGGCGCCCTCCATCTCCATGGGCGGGTACATGCCGTCGGCGTACCACTGCAGGTGGCCGGAGATCTCGAACAGCGTCCCCTTGGAGATGTGCGGGGTGTTGACGAAGGAATAGCCCTCCTCCTCGTGCCGGCGCCGGGAGTAGTTCTCCATCTCGCGCCGGATGATGCCGCCCTTGGGGTGGAACACCGGCAGTCCGGAGCCGATCTCCTCCGGGAAGCTGAACAGGTCGAGGTCGGCGCCCAGCTTGCGGTGATCGCGCTTGGCGGCCTCCTCCAGCATCCGCAGGTGCTCCTTGAGCGCGTCGCGGGTGGGCCACGCGGTGCCGTAGACCCGCTGCAGCTGCGGGTTCTTCTCGCTGCCGCGCCAGTAGGCCGCCGCGGACCGCATCAGCTTGAAGGCCGGGATGAGCCTCGTCGACGGCAGGTGCGGACCACGGCACAGGTCCGACCAGCAGACCTTGCCCGAGTCGGCGTCGACGTTGTCGTAGATCGTGAGCTCGCCGCCGCCGACCTCCATGACCTCGCTGGCGTCGACGTCACCCTTGATGTCGACGAGTTCGAGCTTGTACGGCTCGTCCTTGAGCTCGGCCTTGGCCTGGTCGAGATTTTCGAACCGCCGACGGCGGAAGCGCTGCCCCGCCTTGACGATCTCCTGCATCCGCTTCTCGAGCCGGGACAGGTCATCGGGATTGAACGGCTGCGCGACGTCGAAGTCGTAGTAGAAGCCGTTCTCGATCGGCGGGCCGATGCCGAGCTTCGCCTCCGGGTACAGATCCTGGACCGCCTGGGCCAGCACGTGCGCGGTCGAGTGGCGCAGCACGGTCAGCCCGTCCGCGCTGCCCATCGGGACGGGCTCGACCTCGGTGTCGGCGTCGGGCGCCCAGTCGAGGTCGCGCAGCCGGCCCTCGGCGTCGCGCACCACCACGATCGCGTTGGGCCCGAAGGCCTGCAGCCCGGCCGCTGCCACCGCCTCGGCACCCGTGGTGCCGGCGGGCACGGCGAGGCGGGCGAGCGGTTCGGCGGCGCTTCGTGTGGAGGCGGCGGACACGGTGAATCTCCCAGCTGCTGGCGCGAGCATTTCCGCAGCCGATGCTATCGCCCGTGGTGCCGCGTCCCGTGGACGCCCGCGCTATCGGACGGGCGTCCACGGTCGTCCGGCCTACCGCTTCCAGAAGGGGCGGCCCGGCGGCCGCACCGGCGGCGGCTGCTGCGGCGGCATGCTCGACGCGGCCAGTTGCGCCAGCGCCGCCTCGACGCGGGCCCACAGCTCCGGCGCGGCACCCGCCGCACGGGCTACCTCGGCGGCGAGGTTTGCGACCCCGCTGACGTACGCCGGGTTCACTCCGATCGCCGTCAGCTCCCGCGCGGCGTCCGCCAGCCACCGGCCGGCCCGCGCGAGCGCCTCGGCCCGGGCGGCCGGCGAGGTGCCCACCGCCGCACGGAACAGATCCAGCTCGACCTGGGCCCTGGCGGCGAGCGCGGCGGCACCGGGCGGGACCGGCGTGACCGGGACGGGCGGCGTCGTCGGCGCCGGTCGCGGCGCCGGCCTTGGCCCGGGCTGCGGCGGGAACGGCGGCTCGGGCGGCATCGGCGGGATCGAGGGCATCGGCATCGGCGGCGTCGTCGGAGCCGGCACCGGCCCGATGCCCGGAACGGGCGGCGTCGGCGGGACCGGCGGCAGCGGTGGCACGTGCGGTGGGGACGCGGGAAGCTCCGCCGCCGGGGGCATCGCGTCCGGCGCGGCCGCCCGCGCGGCGTCGAGGTGCGCGCCACCCGCCGGCCGGAACCGCCCCGCGGCCCGCGGCATCACGGCGGGTGCCGGCGGCGGCCCGGCCGCCACCGCACCGCCCGCGCCGCCGGGCGCCGCGGTCGGGCCGAACGCGCGCTTGGCCATCATCGGGGCGGCGGCCGGCATCGCGTAGCCGACCGGGCGCATCGCCGGGCCGGCGCTGCCGGTGCCGAGCATGTCCCAGCCGTCGGCCGGCTCGACGGGCTGCACCACCTTGTGTGTGATTCCGCCCTCGGTGACGACGCGCTCGTCGACGGCGACATACGCGGTGAACCGGCACAGCACGCCGAAGCGCAGGGACGCGGCGACGATGTGCTTCTCCAGGTCCTCGTTGGACACCCGGCGGCCCACCGCGTACGCGTCCTCGAGGTCGCGCACGTATGCGCGCGCCCAGATCGCCGTCGCGGCCGGGCTGTCGTGCCGCTCGCCGACGACCTCGGCCCGCCACGGCGACCCATCCGACGCCGTTCCGCGCACGACGAGCCGACCCCCGTCACCGGTGTACCGTCCCCGGATCACCAGCGGCACGCCGGGGAACAGGTCGGGCAGCCGGGCGGGCGACACGGTCCCGTCCACGATGGACAGTGACGACGGCTCGATCGACACATGGGTCACCAGCGGGGCGCCGATGCGGCGATGGATGTTCGCCATCACCTCGTCCAGCCGGTCCTCGCTCTCGACGAGTTCGAACAGCCCGCCGCCCGCGGCGGCCAGCCGGCCCAGGAAACCGGCGTTCACGGCCCGGTCGATGCCGATCGTGTGCACCCGGATGCCGCTGAGGTCGCCGATGTGGTGCAGGATCTGGTCCTCGTTGCCCACCTGGCCGTCGGTCACCAGCACCAGCACCCGGTCCCGCTCACCGTCGGTCAGCAGCGCGCGGCCGTCGCGCAGCGGGGCCAGCATCTCGGTGCCGCCCCGGGCATCCACAGTGGACAGGTGCCGGACGGCGCGGAACCGGTTGCGGTCGGTCGCCTCGACAAGCCCGTGCGCAAGCCCCTCCGGACGATCGACGACGTGGTCGAAGGTGAGGACGGCGAACCGGTCGGCGTCGGTCAGCGTGTCGACGATGCGGGCGGCGGCCCGGCGGGCACTGATCATCTTCCAGCCGCCCATGCTGCCCGACCGGTCCAGCACGAGCACCACGTCGCGCGGGCGGGGCGGCGCGCTGCCGGCCGGCGGCAGCACCGTCAGCTCGAAGGTTCCCTCGTTGCCGTCGTCGTCCTTGTGCAGGACCAGCGCCGGCTCGGTGCGCTCGGAGCCGTAGTCCAGGCGCAGGACGAAGTCGCGGTTTGCCCGCTCCCCCGGCGCGATCCGCCACCTTCCGTCTACAGTGGACACCGCGTGCAGGCTGGAGCGCACCGTGCCCAGCGGCAGGCCGGCCGGGTCGACCCCGACGTCGATCGACAGCCGCACCGGGTTGGGGAAACCGGGCAGCAGCACCGGCGGCGTGATGCGGGAGGCGTCCGGGACGGCGTCGGTGTCGTCGGCGTAGCCGTCGCCGGCCTGCGCGCCGCCCAGGGCGGAGCCGGGGATGTAGCGCGGGGCGACCACGAGCGGGAACCGGAACATGGCGGCACCGTCCGAAATGGACAGTGGACCGGCGAGCGTCAGAATGACGGTCACCTGCTCGCCCGGCACGATGTTGCCGACCCGCATGGTGAACACGTCGGGGCGGTCCTCCTCCGCGATGGAGGCCCCTGGCCCGCGGCGATCGCCCGGTCGTACGTCTCGCGCGCCTCGGCCCGCTCCTGCAGCTTCGCCTCCACCACCCGGTCGGCGGCGATCATCCGCATGCCGGTGACGGCCGCGCGGTCGGGCAGCGGGAAGACGTAGGTGGCCTCCAGCGGCTGGGCGTGCGTGTTGACGAACCGCTGCGTCAGCTCGACCCGGTACACCAGGCCGGTCACGTCGGCCTTCACGTCGATCGCGGCGAGCGGAAGGTTGCCGTGCTCGGTACGCAGGCAGCCGAGCCCGCCGTCCTCCTGCGGCGCGGCCGCCCGGTCGGCCTGCTCGTCGGTCATCGGCACGATCTGGACGGTCATCGCGAACTCCCTCGGTGTCGGGTGGATCCGGCCAGCAGGCCGCGGGCGGTCAAAAGGTCGATCAGCGGTGCCGCGGCGGCCCGAAGGGCCGCAACGTCGTCGGGGTCGGGCGCCGCGGGAAGCAGCAGCACCGCGCCACCGTCGAGCGGGACGCCGGTGAGCACCGCCCCCGGCTCGTCGTCATGCACCCGCACCGCGGCGGGCGGCGGCGCTGCGATGGGCTGCGCCCAGAAGGAGCCCCGCGCGGGTGATGGCGGCGCGGACGCCTCGGTGTCGGATGAGAGCGGCGCGGACGCCTCGGCGCCTTCGAGGCCGGCGATGTGCTCCAAGCTCGCGTCGTCGGCACCCACCAGCTCGGCCTGGATCTCGGCCAGGCTGCGGCCCTGCGCCTGCCGGTGCTTGATGGCCACGAGCTGGGCCAGATGGCGCGGCCCGTAGAGGGCGGTGCGACCGCGCATGCCGGCCGGCCGGTCGAGCAGCCCGATCGTCGTGTACCACCGGATCGCCCGCCGGTCGGGCACCTCACGGACGCGACCGTTCGGGGCGCCCGGGTAGTCGGCGGCACCGAGCGCGTCCGACACCCGCGCGACCAGTTCGTCGAGGGTCCACTCCGCAGGCATGCCGCAACCATAACACTGTCACATTGACACTGTCATATCCGGATGCCGACAGTTCGGGTGACCGGGCTCGCGGACGCGCCGGTGAACCTGGCGATGTCGAGGTCATCCCGCCCTCGCCAGGTTCACCGCTAGTCGAACAGCGGCCGACCAGCGACCGCGAACGATCTCAGGGCAACTGCTGCCAACCCGACCAGCCCGTGGCCGCGGCGCCGTTCGACGCGACGTTCACGAACAGCCGGCCGCTCGTGCCGTAGCCGTAGACCTCCAGCCCGCCACCGTTCGGAGTGATCGCGGTGGCCGAGATGAACAACCCGCCGAGCGTCGACCAGGGCGCGGTGACGTTGCCCGCGGCGTCGCCCACCCGCAGCCAGATGGCGTTGTCGCCACCGCGGATGAGGATCGCCACGCCGCTGCCGTCCACCGTCGCCGACAGCGCCGGCTCCGAGGTTGCGAGGCCGCCCGCCGACCGCCACGCCGTCCAGGCGCCCGCCCGGTTGCGCAACCACACGGCGCCGTCACGACCGATGCCGGCGACGACGAGCCCGCCGCCCGGTGTGCTCGTCGCGCTGAGCGACGAGGTGAACAGACCACCGAGGCCCTGCCAGGCACCCCATTGCCCGTTCGGCGCTCGCTCACGCAGCCAGGCGCCAGCGTCGCCACCGCGGGCCACCACACTCACTGTCCCGTCCGCCGCCCGGGCCACCGCCGGCCGGCTCGTGAGCAGCCCGCCGAGGTCGACCCAGCCGGAACCGCCGCCGGCGGCGGTCACCGAGCGGAACCACAGGTGGTTGTCCCCGCCCTGGATGAACACGTCGTTGCTGTCCTGGGTCGCCGGAGCGGCCGCCGGGCCGTCGAACATGCCGCCGCCGAGCGCGACCGGCGCCGTCCACGACCCGTTCGTTCGCGTCCGCCGGTACAACCCGTCATCGGTGCCCCGGGTGTACACGTGCACGGCTCCCAGGGTGGTCGTGGCCGCGGGCCCGGGGACGGTAAGGCCGGAGTGCCCGTTGAGGTCGACGAACGTGTATCCCAGCGACCGGTAGTAGTCGATTATCAGCGGCAACGCCGCCACCGTGGCGGGATTTCCGTTGGGCTGGTTGTGCATCAGGATCACGGGGTGCTGCTGTGATCCCCCGGCCCGGGCGAGCGAGACGATCCGGTCGACCCACTCCTGCGCGCCGGACCCGTTCGCCTTCCAGTCCTCGGTGTCGACCGACCACAGCCAGACGGACATGCGCCGCTGGAAGGCCGCGTCGAGCGTAGCGGTGTTGTACTCGCCGTACGGCGGGCGGAACAGGCACGGCGGCTGGGTCACGGTCGACGTCTGTGCCGACGAGGCCCGGTCCATCTCGGTGCCCTGTGCCGACGCGCTCAGGCCCGGCATGCTCGGGTGGCTCCAGGTGTGGTTGCCCAGCGCCGCACCGATCGTGGCCTCGGCCCGGACGAGCGTCGGCCGCACCGTCGCGTTGACGCCGATGTTGAAGAACGTGGCCGGCACCCCGTAGTTCTGCAGGATCGTCAGGATCTGCTGCGTGCTAGCGCCCGGACCGTCGTCGAAGGTCAGCGCGACGGTCTTGCCGGCGCCGGGCGCGGCGCTCTGTGCGCCGTACTTCGGCGCCGGGCACGAGCCGGTCGAGACGCCGGCCGTCGGCACCGGGACGGCGTTCGGATCGGCGGCGAGGACCCGGGCGGGGGGCCACGGCCCGGCCTGTTTCGAATCGGATGGGGGTGGCGGAGGGGGCGGCGCGGCTGCGGCGCCGACCGGCCCGAACCCGGTCAGCAGCAGCGGCAGCATTGCGACCAGCGCCGCGGCCCGGCGCCGCGGGATCGACATATCGGCCTCCCTGAAGACAGGTCGCCATGAATAGGTTTGACCGACGACGGTCAATATTGGCGAACCTATCGGACAGGGTCCATACATCGATTGGCGCACGAACAGGGCCATTCGGCCCGTGGCGCCGGCCGGGAACGTCGAGAACACCGCGGCAGTGGCGCAGCGGCCTACGGATCAGGTGCGCGCGGATCGTCCGGTACAGGTCGTCCGCCGCGACATTCCAGCCGGCGGCGTCACGCGGTCAGGACCCGGCAGGCCCGACGGGGAGGCGGATCGCGGCGCGCACGCCGGGGCCGGCGTCGTCCAACCGCACGGTGCCCTCGTGCTGGCGGACCAGCTCCCGCACGATCGCGAGCCCCAGCCCCGTCCCACCGTCGTCGCGGGCGCGGCCGTCGTCGAGCCGGGTGAACCGGTCGAACACGCGTTCCCGGTCGGCGGCCGGAATGCCCGGGCCGTCGTCGGTGACCGCCATGACCGCCGTGCCGCCCTCGGCGTAGCCGGTGAGCGTGACCCGGCTCGACGCGTGCCGCACGGCGTTGTCGACCAGGTTGGTCACGGCCCGCACCAGCGCGTCGCGGTCGCCGCAGACGGTGAGGTCGGGCGGCGCGCACTCGGCCAGCGCCACGGGCACCCGGGCGCCGCGGCAGCGTTCGGCCACCTCGAGGAGCAGCTCGCGCACCGCCACCGGCCCGGCACCGCCAACCACAGCCGGCGCCCGGCCGTCGTCGGCCCTGGCCAGCAGCAGGAGGTCGTCGACCAGGCGGCTCAGCCGCACGACGTCGGCCAGCAGGTCGGGCACCAGATCGGGGGGCATCCCGTGCCGGCCCGCGACCTCCAGTTCGGTGCGCATCGCTGCGAGCGGGCTACGCAGTTCGTGCGCCGCGTCGGCCACGAAGGCGCGCTGCTTGGCTCGGGCGGCGGCGAGCCGGTCGA
>Ga0111538_10003947_pt1 | contig 20664 bp, 21 predicted proteins | sample SoiMethybrSBSTD1_FD_79669 | JGI IMG/M metagenome (GOLD analysis project Ga0111538, IMG submission 79669) | Bulk soil microbial communities from a Populus tree surrounding site in Tennessee, USA - Soil MetaG P. TD hybrid SBSTD1 (version 2)... | ecosystem: Environmental > Terrestrial > Soil >... | reverse complement strand
GGGTCGGGCCACATACCTTCACGAGAAACAAGTAGCGGGCGGCTCCCCGATTTTCCGCTGGCGTAATACCCTGGGAATGTGGCAATAATAAGGCGAGAGGCAGGTATGAAGCTATTTGTGACTTTGATGGTCGCAGCGGGGCTCGGATTTACCGCCGCCTGGTTCACAGTTTCCAACCAACTCACGCGCCAACACAAGGCACGGCTCGCCGCACGTCAACTTGCATGGGAGCAGGAGAAACTCCGACTGCTCCAGCAACTCGAATCGGCGAAACGCAACCGTCCCACTCCCGTGATCGTCGAGGCGCCAATCGCCCCCACTGAACCCACCATTCCGAGTAACGGGTCTGCGGCCGAAATCATGGAGCGCCTCAAGAAATTCCGACTCGGCGGCTCGCAGGGACAGTCGGCCCGGCAACTGATTTTTTACCTCGAAAGTCTCGCTCAACTGGGCACGGATGCGCTGCCGGTGATTCGCGATTTCCTCGCGCGCAACGAAGACCTGGAGTTTGTCGGCGATGGCCGCAGCCGCGAGTCGCTCATTCCCGCTTCGCTTCGCCTTGGATTATTCGATGTGTTGCGCCGCATTGGGGGTCCCGAAGCAGAGAACCTGCTCGCGGACGTCTTGAAGACGACGGGCCGCGGATTGGAAGTCCTGACTGTCACGCGCATGCTTGAGGAAATGGTTCCCGGGAAGTACCGTGCCATTGCTCTTGCTTCTGCCCGCGAGTTGCTGGCCAATCCGATGACGGTGTCGCCTCCGAGTCGTCTGGATCAGAGATCGCGCGACCATTTGCTGGAGGTTCTCGGCACGTTCAATGACAACAGCTACATGGCCACAGCTCAAGCCGAAGTCATTCGGTCCGATGGCGGTATTGATCGAAGCGCGCTTCGTTACCTGGAGCGCACGATGGGCGACCAATACCTGTCCTTTGTGCAGCAAGCCTATAGCGATCCTCGGACCAAGCCGGACCAAAAAGAACCGCTGGTGATCGCCGTCGTGAAACGTGTCGGACAGGATGCGCAGGCAGACAAATTGCATTATTCCATGGTGATGGATGAGAACTTGCCCAGAGGTTTGCGCAAGGACGCCATCGACGATTTGGAAGACGAAGGTTTTAATTACAGGAATCCCGGATCGCGCGACGCCCCAATTATCGCAGCGCGCCGCCAGTTGCTCGATGCCATGCGCAGCGATCTGCACGATGATCGGTTGCTTGAGGCGCTGAACCGGACTTCCGGAACTCTCGACAAGCTGTTTGCCAAAGCGCAGCAAGCTCCGCCTGAGTAATCCAAGTCAGCGTGTTGACCGTCCAGGATTCTCCACTCGCACCAGCGTCTTGACTGCGCGGTTGCCGGCCGCCATCGACTTGAAGAGCGCGGGCAGATCATCGAGTGCACACTCGCCATCGACGAAATCCTTCGCTTTGATCAAGCCCTTTTCGATGTAGCTCAAAGCCTGCCGAATAGTGGTTGGCGTGTGATGAAAACTCGCCAGCACGGTTAAATTGGAATAGTGCAGCAGCGCGGTGTCGAACGTCACAGTCGTGCCGGTCGCGCAACCTCCGAACAGATTCACCGTGCCGCCTTTGCGTACTAACTTCACGGCCGCTTCCCAGGTCGCCGGTTGGCCGACGGCTTCCACCACACCGTCGAACACGGTAGCCGTTTGTTCGCGAACCGCGCCAACCAAATCGCCTTCTCGAGGCACTTCGATGGCACAGGAGGCCCCGAGTTTCCTTGCGTGTTCCAACCGCTCCTTGCCACGACCCGCCACGGTTACATCACAACCCGCGTGCCGAGCCAGCGCCGTGAACATCAACCCGATTGGACCGCTGCCAATGATCAGAACGCGTTGACCTTCCCGCAACTTGCAGTCGCGCACGCCCTGCACAACACACGCGAGCGACTCGGTCAAGGCCGCGTCGCGGAACGGAGTGCCCGGCTGAAGCCGCAGCAGGTTGCGTTCGACAAGCCGAGCGGGAATCACAATCGACTCTGCATACGCGCCATTGAGAAACAGCAAGTCGTCGCAGAGATTCTCCTGTCCTTGCGCGCAGTAAAAACATCTCCCGCACGGCGCCGAATTCGCGACAACGACGCGATCACCCACGCGCCAAGCCCGAACATCCGGCGCAACCTCCGCAAGCGTCCCGGCCATCTCGTGACCGAACACCGCCGGCGGAACGATCATGCACGCGTGATACCCGCGTTTATAAACCTTGAGGTCCGTGCCGCAGGTCAGGGCAGCCTCAACCCGCAACCGAACCTCTCCGGGCGCAAGCACACGCGGTTCGACCTCTTCGATCCGAACGTCTTCGCGCCCATGCAAAACTGCAGCTTTCACTACGGAGAATTGAGCCTCACACCCCGAGGCATGTCGAGGCTGGAGCGCCGCTCTAGACCTGAGTCGTGAGTTTCACGCCCTCTTTCAGAAGAGCCTTCGCTGCGTGATCGCTGCTCGACTCCGCGTAGATGCGCAGAATGGGCTCGGTGCCTGATCCCCGGAGCATGAGCCACGAACCATCTTTAGCGACGAACTTCACGCCGTCGTAAGACTTCACGTCGACCACGGGAAATTTCAGCAGTTTTGCGGGCGGGTTGCGTTTGCAGAATTCCATCAAGGCGCCGCGCTTTTCGAGCGGAAAACGAGTGTCGATACGGGCGTAGCAATGCGGGCCATACTCCTTTTCCAAGCGCGCGAGCAGTTTGTTGATCGAAGCTTTTTCGACGGCCAGCAACTCCAGGAGCATCAGGCCCGCGAGAATGCCGTCGCGCTCCGGGACGTGTCCCGGAAAACCGATCCCGCCGCTCTCCTCCGCGCCGAGGAGCACGTTACCCTTGATCATCTCGGCTGCGATGTACTTGAAGCCCACGCCCGTCTCGACCAACTCGATGCCGTGTTTGCCGCACATTTTGTCCACCATCGAGGTCGTTGTCAGCGCTTTGACCATGCGCCCCTTCGCTTTGCGATTGACGATGGAGTGATGCAGCAGCAGGCAGATGATGTTATGTGTCGAAAGGTAGTTACCGCGCCCGTCCATTCCGCCAACACGATCCGCATCGCCATCGGTCACAAGACACAGATCGTGGGGGTGCTTCTTCAAATAAGCGGCGCTGCGCGCATAATTCTTTTCGACCGGCTCAGGATTGATGCCGCCGAAATTCGGATCGTGCTCCGCATTCAGCGTGGTCACCTTGCAGGTGGTGCCTGCGAGCAATTGCGCGAAACAACCCGCGCCGACGCCAAACAAAGGATCATGGGCGAACTTCAGTTTCGAGCGCGCGATTAACTTGAAATCGACCAACTTCTTGATCGCGGCGTAATGCGCCGGGCGAATGTCGGTGATTGTCGTTTCCGATTTCACCGCGCTCGCGCGCACCGGGCTCTTATCCAGCAGCGCCTCGATCGCCTGGCACATCGACGGTTCGGCGGACCCGCCAAAATCCGCCTTCAACTTAAAACCGTTGAAGCTCGGCGGATTGTGGCTGGCTGTGATCATCACGCCTCCGGCGGCGCTTTGCTTTTTCACAGCGTATGAAACCGCAGGCGTCGGCGTCGGCTCCGACGTCAACACCACTTCAAATCCGTTGCCCGCCAAGACCTCGGTTGAGCGCCGCGCGAATTGGTCCGAAAGAAAGCGCCGGTCGTAACCAACAATGATCTTTCTTTCCGTATTGGGCGGCGGGTTGGCGGTCCAGTAATCGGCAGCGGCCTGCGTCACTCGCTCTAGGTTTGCGAATGTAAAATCCTCGGCGATGACGGCGCGCCAGCCATCCGTACCGAATTTCAATGGCGTGTTCACACGACTACTTCCGAAAGCTGAAGAAGGCCCGCGCGATCCCAAGCACCGATGAATATTTCCGTGGAAGAAACATTTCGACCAGCGGGTTAACCACCCTCCAATATTTCTGCGCCGTCGACGCGCGCGATTGCCAGCGCGAACTTCGCAACTGCCATTGCGTCAATTCGACCTGCAACACCTTGCGATTCAAGTCGCTCTCGCAAAGTAAAGCACGCTTTCGAGAGTCAAGGGTCATGCCGTGATCTCAGGGTCTGAAGATCCTTCTTCAGCTCGGACAGCGTGTCTGCGAGCGGCGGAGGAGCGTTGCGAATTTCGCTGCGCAATTTCACCGCGAGCACGACAGCCGCTATCGCGTATAACAACCCAAACCCGCTGATAGCGATCTTGCGCCCGCCCTCGTCCTGAATCAGCATCACGACGGCGATCGTAATTACTGTAATCGCAAGGAACGACGCGAACAGCGCGGCCCCCGTCCACAGCAACAGGCGGACGAGCCGGATTTTTTCTTCCTGCAACTCAAGCGCGACCAGTTCAACACGATTGTGAATGCTGCTGACGCACGTGTCCGCGACGCGCCGGACAGAACCAAACAGCCCCCCCGATTGCTCGCCCTCGACCATTCGTTTACCTTCGTGTCACGAGCAATCCGACCAACAGCCCTACCCCGAAGGCCATGCCGAGCGATTCGTAAGGATGCGAGCGAACCATCTCGTCGGCAGCGCGCGCCCCTTCCGCGGCCCGCTGTTCCACCTTGCGCAGGTTCGCTTTGGCGGATTCGAGACTGGTCGCCAGCCGCGCTCGCGCTTCACGTGCCTTGTCGCCGAACTCGCTCGCGGTCGCCTTGCACAGGCTTTCCGCATCGTGCACTACTACTTTGAAATCCTGCATAAGCTTTCCAAAGGTCATGTCATTTTCCATCGCGCCTTGTTCTTCCATATTAATACTCCTTCCGTTTGTAAATTGCCGATTGAACTCTTCCTAAATGCGAGACTAAGCCGCTATCTCGCGCCTGTCAATTGGGGGCAAACCTCGCCTCTTGACCTGGCCTTGATTTTCTGCCGCACTACGCCCCATCTCCAAACGTAATGTACGTATTCGCACAGGCAGCGGCAGCGGTTGATTGGTGGCCATTCGCGGTGCTCGCGATTTGTGTCGGGCTGATCATCGTGCTCATCACGGTCCTGAAAGTGCATGCCTTTCTCGCGCTCATCCTCGCCGCATTCGCGGCCGGATTGCTATCTCGGCCCGGCACGCTGGCCGACGAGCCGCTCAAAAGCCATTGGCTTCAGGCCGTCGAACTCGCGACTTCGGAATTTGGCGTCACTGCTGGAAAAATTGGGGTCGTCATCGCGCTGGCGTCGATCATCGGCATGTGCCTGATGGAAAGCGGCGCTGCGGACAAAGTCGTCAGAAAGTTCCTCAAAGTTTTCGGCGAGAAACGGGCGGGCGCGGCCGTCATGTCGAGCGGCTACATTCTCTCGATCCCGATTTTCTTCGACACGTTTTTCATGTTGTTGCTTCCGCTCGCGCGCGCCCTTCGCCTCCGCACCGGCAAGGATTATCTGCTCTACGTGATGGCCATTTGCTGCGGCGGCACAGTCACGCATTCGCTGGTCGCGCCTCATCCGGGACCGCTCACCATGGCGGAGTACCTGAAAATCGATCTCGGCCTGACGATCATGGTCGGCACTGTCTTCGGCATTTTTCCCACGCTGGTCTCGTGGTCCGTCGTGAAATGGATCAATCGCCGCATGGATATTCCGTTGCGCGAAACGCCGGGGTCGTCCATCGCCGAATTGAAGCAAGTCATGGAGAAACGCGATGAAGAGTTGCCGTCGTTCTTCGCGTCGATTTTGCCTGTCGTGCTGCCCATCCTGCTCATTTCGTTGGCCTCGACGCTTATTGCGATCCAGGGAAAGACTTTCGACGAAGGCGATCTCATCGACACGCGCGGGCTTGTGCTGAAACTGAAGGCCCCGCAAGACCCCCTCTCGCAACACATCGCCGCTCAGTTGTCGGCGACGAACAAGTTTCAAATTGCGGCTTACAGTGGAACGGAAGGCGTCCCGGCAGTTTTCCAAAAGAGCCTGCTGGATGACATCAACAAAGTCGTGCGCGGCGGGCCGCTTCAAACGAATGCATGGGCCTCGGCCATAAGGTTGCGCGATGAGACGAAACAGCTCCAAAGTCGCCAGCCCCAGGCGGAGAATCTTATGCGCGCCAATCGCACGATCCTCGAAGACGCTTATTCGACTGAGCTGAAACGCGGGACCGGCTTGAATCCGACTCTTTTCACCGCCGGATTGTTCATCGGGAATCGCAATGTGGCGCTGCTCATCGGCGCGCTGTTCGCGATCGGCTTGCTGATGAAGCAGCGCGGCTACACGCTCGCGAAAATCGGCGAACTGATCGGGCCGCCGTTCGAAACGGCGGGTGTGATCATTCTCATCACGAGCGCGGGTGGCGCGTTCGGTTTAATGTTGAAGAACGCCGGCGTTGGCAAATCGGTCGAAGCCGCGGTCGCAGGCAAGGACATCAACCTGATCTTCCTGTCGTGGCTCGTCGCCGCAGTAATCCGGGTCGCTCAAGGGTCGGCAACGGTCGCGATGCTCACGACGGCGTCGATTATGTATCCGATCATGAGCACGATGGGCCTGCCGTTTCATCCGATGTACATTTTTCTCGCGATCGGTTTCGGCGCGATGTTCCTCTCGTGGATGAACGACAGCGGCTTCTGGGTCGTGGGAAAACTGAGCGGCTTTACGGAAAAGGAAACACTGAAATCATGGTCGGTGGTATTAACAGTCAACAGCGTTGCCGGCCTGGTGCTGACGTTTATCTGCGCGAAATTGTTTCCGTTTGCGTGACGGGGCCCTTGGAGCTCGTCCTCTCCAGAGATTAAATGTAATACATCCGCTCTTTGCCGGCGCCTTCGTCTAAAAGTTGCTGAAACGTGATCGCGTCCGCGGTTTTATCGAGCGAGTCCTGCAAACGCTTCCACGCGTGCTTCAATTCCGGCGGGCACTGCGGATCGTTGAGCGCGGGAGAATCGAAGACTGCGCCGTGAATGCAGCGCAGGACTTCGCCCAGCGTGATCTGCGCGGGCGGGCGGGCCAACAGATAGCCGCCTTCCTTGCCGCGCAGGCTTTTCACAATCTGCTTTGACTTAAGCTCGATCAAAATCTGCACGAGATAGTTCGCGGGAATGCCGTGCGCTTCCGCAATCTCTTCAGCCTTGAGCGCTTCGCCCGTCTGAAAGTGACGCGCCAACCCGAGCACAGCGCGAGCGGCGTAGTCGCTTTTGACGGAGAGTTTCACGGCGGCGCAGGGTAGGGAGACAGGAACAAAAAGTCCACCGCGTAAGGAATTTCACTCAGTCAGAGCCTCGTTACTTCGGCTGCTACTGAAGGTGACGCGGTAGCCTTCGCGCTTGAGTCGCTCGCGCAGGCGGTCGATCTGCGCGAAGTCGCGCGTCTCGACGATGCAATGAACGGTGACGGTCGTAATATCCTCGCTGGCGAAGGCTCGGTCGTGCTCGATGTCATGTACGCTTGCGCCTTCCTCGGCGATAATTCCCGCAAAGTGCGACAGTCCTCCGGGGCGATCGCTGATGATCGCCGTGAAACGGCAAAGCCGGCCATCGGCGGCGAGACCGCGTTCGATGATTCGGCCTAAAATGTTTGTGTCGATGTTTCCGCCGCAGAGAGGCAGCACCACTTTCCTGCCGCGCAGTTCAGGCAGCATCTCTGCCAGCAACGGCGCCAGCGCCGCAGCGCCTGCTCCCTCGACTACAGCCTTCTCAAGCTCGATGAGGCGGAGCACGGCACGGGCGATCTGGTGTTCGTCGACGAGGACGTGTTTGTCGATGAGATTTCGCGCCGTGTTGAAGGCGTTCTCGCCAATGCACGGCACCGCAAGACCGTCCGCAAGTGTGGGCTGCATAGTGACCGGCACCGGATGCCCGGCTTGACGCGCCGCTTCAAAACTGGCCGCGCGGCGCGGTTCGACGCCAATAATGAGCACGGATGGCTTGCGTGTTTTCACGGCCACTGCGACGCCGGCGATTAGCCCCGCGCCGCCGACCGGAACGATGATCGCGTCGACATCCGGGACCTGCTCCAGGATTTCGAGACCGAGCGTCCCCTGCCCTGCAATGACATCAGGGTGATCGTAGCCGTTGATGTAGGTGAAGCCTCGCTGCTGGATAAGTTTCAGCGCGTGCTGGCGTGCTTCCTCGATGTTACCGCCTTCGAGGACAACTTCCGCGCCCATCTGCTGGCAGTTGCTCACTTTTGTCAACGGAGCGAAGCGCGGCATCACTACTGTCACGGGGATCTTGAGCAGGCGCGCGTGATAAGTGAGACCAAGCGCGTGATTGCCCGCCGAGGCTGTGATCACGCCTTTGCGCTTTTGCTCCTCCGGCAAATTAAGCAGCGCATTGCGCGCGCCTCGCTCCTTGAAGCTGCCGGTGCGCTGAAGATGCTCGAGCTTGCAGTAAATCTCACACCCGGTCGCGAGCGACAGCGGAACGGATGGCGGGCACGGCGTGCGCTGCACTCCGCTTTTGATGCGCTCGGCGGCCTCCAGAATCTGTTGCAGTGTGATGACCACTCAAATGCGTTCTAAATAGCGTTGCCGTTCCCAATCCGTAACGGAATTTCCAAATGCCTGCACTTCGAGGCGCGCGGTGTGGACATAAAAATCCACGACGTGATCGCCGAACGCGCGTCGCGCGAGCTTGCTCCGATCGAGTAGTTCCGCCGCCTCGTTCAAACCGCTCGGCAACGCTTGTAGCTTTGGATCGACGTAGGCGTTGCCGGTGTAAACATCGCCGCAATCCAGTTGCTCCTCGATGCCCGCCATGCCGGCGGCAAGCGTGGCGGCAAAAGCCAGATACGGATTTGCATCTGCGCCGGGCATCCGATTCTCGATACGAAATCCGTTGCCGTGACCGACGACACGGTAACCGACGGTGCGGTTGTCGTACGCCCACGCCATCTTCGTCGGCGCCCAACTTCCCGACTGATAGCGCTTGTAGGCGTTGATCGTCGGCGCGAAGAGGTAACAAAGTTCGCGCGAGTATTTGATGAGTCCGCCGAGGAATTGCCGGAACAATTTGGAGCCGCTTTTGCGGGGCACATCCCAAAACAGATTTCGTCCGCGCTGCGCAAGGCTGCAATGGATGTGACAACTGTTGCCCGGTTCGGTCATGAGCGGCTTGGCCATGAACGTGACGGACTTTCCGTGCTGCGTCGCGAGTTCCTTCACGCCCTGCTTGAAAATGACGTGCCGGTCCGCCATCTCGAGCGGCTCCGAATACGTGAAATTCACTTCGTGTTGTCCCCTGCCCCACTCGCCTTTGCTGGACTCGACGGGCACGCGGGCCTCGGTCATGTAATTGCGGATGCCGCGGAAGAGCGGCTCGTCGCGCGCGGGTTGCATCGTGTGGTAATCGATCCGGTAATCGCTCGACGGCACGAGCGTGCGGTAACCGCCGGCGTGGACTTCCTCGTAGGTTTGGTTGTAGAGAAAGAATTCCAACTCGCTGGCAATGTTGCATAGCCATTTGCGGCGCGCGAGCAACTCGATCTGGCAGCGCAGAACGGAGCGCGGGGCTTCATCGACCAGCTTGCGCGGAGCGCGGGCGTCCCCACCCGCAGCAACATCGTAAACGAGGTCGCACAACACCAAGGCGGTCCCCGGAAGCCACGGGATAGCGCGGAGTGTTCGTGGATCAGGTTGAAACGCGAAATCGCCAAAACCCTTCTCCCAGTTGGCCAGCTTGAATCCGGTCATCGGCTCCATTTCGATATCGATAGTGAGCAAATAATTGCAGCCGTGCGTGCCTTCCGCGGCGACGTGATCGACGAAGTACCGGCCAGTGAAACGCTTTCCGACGAGCCGCCCGAACACGTCCGGAAATACCACCATAACCGTGTCAATCTCGCCTTTGCTGACCCTGGCTGTGAGCTGCTGAAAATTCATACCCGGGCGGAACATAGAGAGACCAGTGCCGAGGGTCGAGTGTCGATAGGCGTGGAGACTTTGTTCATTTCGTGAACCGCTGCGGGCAGGGAGGCGCGCGTTCCTCCACAAAATTGCTCGCGTGAGCGCGGCGTTTTGGTTTCCATTCCGCCAATGGCGAGTATTGGCGTTGCGATTGTCGGCTGCGGAGGAATTACGCTCCAAAATCATCTGCCGGGACTGGGACTTTGTCCGAACACAAAGGTCGTTGCGCTGTGTGATTCCGATCCTGCGACTCTCGAGCGCGCCGCGCAACAGACCGGCATCAAGACCACGTCGACGAAGTACGAGGAGATCGTGAAGCGAGACGACGTGCAGGCGGTGATCATCGCCACGCCAAACGTGATGCACGCGCCCATTGCATTGGCAGCGATCAACGCCGGAAAGCACGTGCTGTGCGAAAAGCCGATCGCGATGAACCACGGCGAAGCGGTGCAGATGCTGCGCGCCGCCGAAGCCAAAGGCGTGCGGCATATGACGGCGTTTACATATCGGTTTGTGCCCGCGATGCGGTACCTGGCGCACCTTGTCAAAACGGGGGCGCTCGGCACGCCCTATCATTTCCGGTCGTGCCGGCTACAGGACTGGGGCGACCGCGCGCTTGGTTGGCGACAGGTGGCGAAGCTCGCGGGATCGGGCGAACTGGGCGACATGCTCTCGCACCGCATCGATTTTGCGCAGTCCTTAATCGGGCGCATGGACCGCCTGGTGGCGAACCTGAAACGGTTCATTGATCTGCGACAAGGCCAGCCTTCCGACCTGGACGATTGGGTGGCGATCCTTTCGCAGTTTGCGAACGACGCGACGGGAGTGCTCGAAAGCAGCAAGCTCGCGACGGGCCGCAACGAGAGTTGGCGCAGCCGCGATTACGTGGAGATCAATGGCAGCGATGCGACGTTCGTGTTCGCAACGGAACGGTGGAACGAGTTGCAGGTCGGAAAGCCAGGCGGACCGGGCGTCGAAACAATCACGATTCCGAAGGAGTTTTTCAAAGTCCCCGGATCACCGCGCGATGTTTCGGCGGGCGATCCGCTGGTGACGTTTCGGTACGACCAGAATTTTGAATTCATAGACGCCATTCTAAACCAACGGCCCTGCTCGCCATCGTTTGCGGATGGCGCACGGGCCCAAGGCGTGATGGACGCAGCTATGCTGTCCGCGCGCGAGCATCGGTGGGTCGACGTACCCGATCTCAAGCCATGATCAAAACGGCTGTTGTTACGGGGGCGGGCAGCGGCGTGGGCCAAGCGACTGCAATCGCACTGGTGCGCGAGGGGTGGCGCGTCGCCGTTGTTGGGCGTCGCGAGACCGCTCTCAAGGAAACGGCTTCGCTGGCTGGCGGCGATGGGAAGCGACTCGTGATTTGCCCATGCGATATCTCCGATCCCAGTGCGGTGGATAAAATCGCGGCGCGAGTGCGGTCGGAAATCGGCGACATCGAAGTGCTCGTCAATGCCGCGGGTACCAACACGCCGGCGCGGAGCCTGAAGGAACTCTCTTTGGAAAAATATCGAGAACTCGTCGAGACAAACCTCACCGGCGCGTATTTGTGCGTGCAGGCTTTTCTGCCGCGCATGCGTGAGCGGCGTTCGGGGACAATCGTGAACATTGTCTCCGAGGCGGGAAAACAGGCCAGCCCGAAGGCGGGCGTGGCGTACGTAGTTTCGAAGTTCGGCATGACTGGGCTCACGCAGTCCATCAACGCGGAGGAACGGCCGAACGGCATTCGCGCATGCTCGATTTTTCCCGGCGACATCGACACACCCATCCTCGACAAGCGCCCGAGCCCGCCGTCTGCGGAAGCGCGGCAGAAAATGTTGCGCGGCGAGGACATCGCCGAGTGCGTTCTGCTCGTGATCAAGCTTCCGCCGCGCGCGGTGGTGGAGGAAATCCTGATCCGTCCCGCCTGACGCATGCGCTTCTCCGACGTGTTCCGAACCAAGCCGCTGGACGCGTTGGTGGCCGCAACCGAAAATCCTGAAAAGCAACTGCGGCGCACACTCGGGCCGGTGCAGCTAACTTCCCTGGGCATCGGCGCGATCATCGGCGCAGGAATCTTTTCAACGGTCGGCAGCGCGGCGGCGGGTGGCGCTGATCACGTGGGGGCGGGCCCGGCGCTGGTCATCTCGTTCATCGTGGTAGCGGTGGCCTGTGGTTTCGCAGCACTGTGCTACGCGGAGTTCGCCTCGATGGTTCCCGTTTCGGGATCGGCCTACACTTACGCCTATGCGACACTGGGCGAACTGATTGCCTGGATCATTGGATGGGACCTTATCCTGGAATATGCGGTAGGCAACGTCGCTGTGGCGATCGGATGGTCGGGATATTTTCAGGAACTGCTGCGCGGTTTCAAAATCGAATGGCCACTGTGGCTCGGCATCGATTACCGCTCGGCAGCGCAAGCCGCGGCTGAAGTGGCCAAAGCCAAAGCCGCGTCGGTTGATCTCGCTTCCCTCGGGGTTTCCCTCACCCGCGCAGCGGACGCCCTCGACGCGGCACCTCGCATCGCGGGAATTCCAATCCTGTTCAATGTGCCGGCCGCACTCATTGTCCTGCTGATCACAATCGTGCTGGTCCGCGGCATTCGAGAAAGCGCAGGGCTCAACTCGGGCATGGTAATTCTCAAGCTCGCGATCATCGTTTTCTTTCTCGGGTTCGGGGCGTTTTTCGTGCGCCCTGAAAACTGGTCGCCCTTTGCGCCCAACGGCTGGGCGGGAATTTCGGCAGCCGCCGCGATTATCTTTTTTGCGTACATCGGCTTTGATGCTGTTTCCACTGCCTCGGAAGAGGCGCGCAACCCCCAGCGCGACATGCCCATCGGCATGATCGCGAGCCTCATCATTTGCACGGTAATTTACATCGGGGTCGCGATTGTGCTGACGGGAATGCTTAACTACACGAAGCTGGGCACTGCCGAACCGCTCGCCACAGCATTTTCCGAGCGCGGCCTGAACTGGACGGCGGCAGTGATTTCCTTTGGCGCGGTGTTCGCGACGACATCCGTGCTGCTGGTATTTCAAATCGGGCAGCCGCGGATTTTGTTTTCGATGGCGCGTGACGGATTGCTGCCGCCATGGGCGGCGCGCGTTCACAAACGCTTTCGCACGCCGCATGTGACGACGATTCTAACCGGAGTCACCGTTGCGACTTTCGCCGGCCTGACGAACATCAATGAAGTGGTTGAGCTTTGTAATATCGGCACACTCTTCGCGTTCGTCATCGTCGCCGCGGGAATCATCGTGCTGCGCATCAAACATCCGGAGCGTCCTCGGCCGTTCCGCGCGCCGCTGTTCCCCATCGTCCCCATTGGCGCGATCCTCTCCTGCAGTTATTTGATGTTTCAGTTGCCGGCCAAGACATGGATTCGTTTTGTCGTCTGGCTTGTGATTGGGCTTGGGATTTACGCGGTCTACGGCTTCGCGCGCAGTCTTCTTGGTGACGCCGACCGAAAGCGCGTTTGACGAATGACTTGACGGCACGTGCGCGCTCAACCCACCGTTCACTCATGAAGCTGCTCTGTCTCGCAACGACCCTGGTTTTTGTGGCGCTCAATTTCGCCAGCGCCGCGGCGGCAACGCTCGACGTTTACTGGATCGATTCCGAAGGCGGAGGATCAACGCTGGTCGTGACTCCGGCGAAAGAATCCATCCTGATCGACACAGGCAATCCTGGAGGCCGCGATTCCAAACGAATTCATCACGTGGCGACGGCGGTGGCGGGCCTCACGAACATCGATCATATGGTGATTACGCATTTTCACGTCGATCATTTTGGCGGCGCCGCCGAACTTTCCGCTCTTATGCCGGTACGCAACGTGTATGACCATGGCATCCCGGATACCAATCCCGACAACAATCCGAACGACACGCGCTGGCCGTTGTTGAGCAAACCGTATCGCGACTTCAAGGCGGACAAGCGCCATGTCATCAAACCGGATGATACGATCGCTCTGAATCAATCCGACGGGGCGGCGAAGCTGAGCGTGAAGTGTCTCGCAGCGAAACAAAAATTCACCAGCGAAAAAGGCAATCAAAACCCGAATTGCGCCAGCATCATGGAAAAGCCAAAGGACACTTCCGACAACGCTAATAGTGTCGTACTTCTGGTCCAATTCGGCGATTTCCGCTTCTTCGACGGCGGGGACTTAACATGGAACATTGAAGCAGACCTCGTGTGCCCCGCGGACCGCGTCGGGCAAGTGGATGTTTACCAGGTGAATCACCACGGGCTGGACGCCAGCAGCAATCCGGTCTTGGTGAAGACCCTTTCGCCGACCGTCGCCGTAATGAACAACGGCCCGCGCAAAGGCGCGATGACCGAAGTGTGCGCGACGTTGCGGAGCACGCCCTCAATCAAAGCGTCGTACCAGGTGCACCGTAACGTGCAGAACGCAACCAACAATCCGCCGGAGGAATTCATCGCGAACATCCCAGACCGATGCGAAGGACATTACATCAAGATGTCGGTCGAGCCTTCGGGAAAATCGTACACTTTTACGATCCCTGCCAACGGTCACCGGGCAACGTATCAAACGCGCGCGAGGTAGATCTCACGTGCCTCGGAAAACGAAGTAGATGGCGCCGACGAGACAGAGAGCCGCCCAGACGAAGTCCCATTTGATCGGCTGGTTCATGTAGAGGATGGAGAACGGGACGAAGACGGCGAGCGTGATCGCTTCCTGGAGAATTTTGAGTTGCGGCAGTGTGAGGGCCGTGTAGCCGATACGATTCGCCGGGACTTGGAGCATATACTCGAAAAAGGCGATGCCCCAGCTTGCGACCGCAGCCCAGTACCACGGTTTGGTGTTCCAGTTCTTCAAGTGCGCATACCACGCGAACGTCATGAAAGCGTTGGAACAAATCAGCAACACCACCGTGCTTAGAACTACCTGCATGGCGCAGCGATGTAGGAACAACGCGCTGAAAGTGCAATTCAAAACGAATTAACCCGTCATTTGGCCGCTGACTTGTCCATCAAATCCGGGCGTGGCGACGCGCTTTGTTGGGCCTTTTTCGACTCGTCCTTCGCGTCCCGTGTCGCAAACCAGCAGACGCTGAAACATTTTGCGCTCAGCCGGGTTTTGTGTAATGTGCAAAACGCATCCGGAGGAAATCATATGAAATTGATAGCTATCGCAGTTCTGAGCGCGAGTCTGGCGGCCTATGCCGAGACTGAGGAACGGTTGAACAAGTCGTTCCAAGCCCAACCTGGAGGACAATTGGTGGTCGACGTCGATTTTGGATCGATTGAAGTCACGCCGAGCGACGGGTCGGAGATCACGGTCGACGTGGTGCGAAAAATACACCGCGGCGGCGACAAAGCGGCCGAGGAAGCTTTTCTCAAAGATCGTCCAGTAACCATTTCGCAGGACGGCAACACGCTAACCGTGCGCTCGCGCAGCGACAACAAGAGTTGGTCGTGGCGCGGGTCGCAACGCACCGAGGGCAAGTACACGCTGAAGGTACCTTCGCGGTTCAACACCGACGTGCGCACATCGGGCGGATCGATCGCACTCAGCGGCCTCACGGGCGAAGCCAAAGCGAAGACCAGCGGAGGCTCAATCAAACTCGCAGATTTGCACGGCAGCGTGAATGCAAACACCTCCGGCGGGAGCATTCGCGCCAAAGACGTGGAAGGCCCAGTGAGCGTGAAAACGAGCGGTGGCGGAATTGATATTGAGAACGCCAAAGGCAAAGTCGATGCGTCGACTTCCGGCGGCTCAGTGGCTGCATCGTTTCAATCGCCGTTGAATGACGAAGTCCAACTGAAAACTTCCGGTGGCAGCGTGACCTTGAAAGTGCCGGAAAGTTCGGCTTTCGATCTGGACGCTTCAACTTCGGGAGGCAGTGTGAGCAGCGACCTGGCGGTCAAGACCGATGGTAAACCGAAGCGAACGAGCTTGCGCGGTCCGGTCAATGGCGGCGGCAAGCCTGTGGTTTTGAAAACCAGCGGCGGCAGCGTAAAAATCAAGAAGGCTTAGGAGAGGCACGGCGTGTGCCGATTGGAAATCGGCGACACGGCAGGTAGGAAAAGCTGCATTACGAGCGGGTGAAGTCAACCGAGGCGCCAGACGATGCGCGCTTTGTTGAGATCGTAGGGGGACATTTCCATCTTCACACGGTCGCCCGTCGTGAGGCGCACAAAGCGTTTGCGCATTTTGCCGGAAATGGTCGCGAGGACCTGGTGTTTGTTGTCCAGTTCAACGCGGAACATCGTTCCGGCGAGGACCGTTAGGATTCGGCCCTCGATTTGAATATGTTCTTCCATAATTCGTTTGCCAACAACGAGGGCGGAACCCGCCAAGGCCCGCCCTCGCCTGATTAAACTAAAATCTTAGTAACGATTGCCTCGACCGCCGCCGCCACCACCACCGCCACGACCGCCGCTGAACTCACGACGCGGACCGCGCGAACCTTCTTCTTTCGGGCGGGCGATGTTCACGGTCAGGGCCCGGCCATCGATGGACGCGCCGTTCATGGCCTCAATCGCTTTCTGGGCCTCCTCTTCCGTGCTCATGGTGACGAAACCGAAGCCACGCGGACGGCCGCTCATGCGGTCCATGACGAGATTGGCTTCAGTGACGGTGCCGTGAGCGGCAAAAGCGTCCTGCAGATCGTTTTCAGTTGTGTTGAAGGAAAGATTTCCCACAAACAGTTTCGTATTCATCAATGATATTGCTGTTCGAACTTGACCCTTGATTCCAACCTGTTCCCGACAGCCGGGTTTCAAATCATCATTGAACGACGTTCACCTGAAGATCCACCATGCCTGGAAGGAGACTATTCAACAGACCCGCAGACACTCGCCTGAGGTGACCCTTTTGGCAAGCAATAAATGTGGAGCCGCTTAAGCGCGTTCAGTGGGAATCGGCCAAACGGATCGGATCCGCTGGCGGCGAGCCTCGCGCAAGACGCTGTACCCCACGAGCTTGCGACGCTGTTCATCCCAAAGCCGGAAGGTGAACGACTTCAAGCTGCCCAGCAGAGTCACCGGTTTCACCGATTGGAAAAGCGGCTCGGCCTTGTGGCACTTTTCCAGGTGATAGTTCGGAATGCGCGCGCTCAAATGATGAATGTGATGAAATCCAATGTTGCCGGAGAACCACTGGAGAATCCACGGGAGCTTGTAAAATGAACTGCCCTGCAGCGCAGCCGCCGTGTAGTCCCAGTCCTCTCCGCGCTCCCAATAAACGCCCTCAAACTGATGCTGCACGTAAAAGAGCCACACCCCAGCGGAGCCAGCCACCGCGATCACAATCAACTGGAGCAACAAATAAGTTTTCCAACCGAAAATCCAGCTCATGCCAAGGATCGTTGCAGCGAGCGCGAGGTTCGTTGCATAGACCGACAATCGTTCGGCAAAGCTCGCCTTCGGAGACGCGAAGCGGTACTTCACCAGGAACAAAAACAGGGGCGCGATCAGAAAGAGAATGACTGGATTGCGCGCGAGCCGATACGAAAATCGCCGCCAGCGCGAGGATTCGAGATATTCCTGCACGGTCAACGTCCAGACATCGCCAGTTCCACGGCGGTCCAGATCACCTGACGTGGAATGATGCAGCGCATGTTCCCAACGCCACTGCGAATAGGGCGTAAAAGTAAGCACCCCCGTAATAAAGCCAACGAAGCTGTTCGCCCGACGCGATTTAAAAAACGAACCATGGCCGCAGTCATGAAAAATAATGAAGGCCCGCACAAGAAACCCGCCTGCAAGTACTGCCAAAGGGGCAGCAAGCCACCACGATATCGCCACCCCAAAATACATTAACGTCCAGAGTGCCGCATACGGCACCAGCGTGTTGATCAGTTGCCACACGGCCCGGCGAACACAGGGTTGCTGATATTTCGCGACAATCTGTTTCCAAGCCGGAGGATTTCCCTGCGGTTCTGATGCCGCCTCGTCATTGATCATAGTATTCAAAGGTTAAATGGCCAGCGCTCTTGCCGCTCTCCCAAGGCCGAACCACACTGTAGACTCGAACGGTCTTTGGCGCAACCGCCTAGATGCCCGCACCGACTTATAGTCACAACGACAGAAACAGTAGCAAATTACCCTACTAGCTGAAGCCGAACACCGCGTCATAGGATTAAAAGATCGGAGTAGTCGGGAGCACCCGGGTGGTTCCAGAGCAACAGGCCTTGACGAATGCAGTGCACCAAGTCCTCTCAATTACTGCTGATTCTACAGCCGTACTCATGCTGTCAACACAACCAGTCGTTCTGTTAGCCGAGGACAGTGATGACGACGTCATCATGTTGCGTCGAGCCCTGCGCCGCACGGGCATCGACACGCCATTGCAAGTGGTCAGCGATGGCGAAGAAGCCATCGCGTATCTCCGTGGCGTGGGCAAATTCAACAATCGCGCCGAGTACCCCCTGCCGGATTTGTTCCTTTTGGATTTGAAAATGCCACATCGTGACGGATTCGAGGTCTTGGAGTGGCTGCGCCAGCAGCCGTCGCTCGCTCCGTTGAGGACCATTGTGCTGACGAACTCGGAACAGTCTTTCGACGTGGATCGAGCGTATGCGCTCGGCGCCAATTCATTTCTCACCAAACCTCTCGATCTGCTCGATTTTGGAAACACGCTCGGCGAAATGTTCAGATATTGGCTTCAAACGGCTCGCACGCCTCAAGTCAGCCGGCCCGGTGAACAGCCTTCAACCAAGACGCCGAACGACCGAGAGCAAGGCGGATAAACCAGCCCATCTTACGCGGCGGCTTTGCGACGCAGCGATTTGTCGAATGCGTTGGAGAGTTCCTGCGAGGTGAGGCTGATTTTGTTGAAGATGTGGGTTGCCCCGGCAGCGACCACTTCATCGACCAACAATGGGACAAAGCCGTTCGTATAAACGACCACCGGCAGGTTGGGCTGGGTGGAGCGAATTTGCTTCAACACTTCCACGCCGCTCATGCCCGGAAGCATGATATCCAGCAACACTCCATCGGGCCGCAATTGCGCCACTTTTTGAAGCCCGCTATGGCCGTCCGTGGCCACCATAACGTGATAGCCGCCCTTTTTGAGGTACTGCCCGTAAACGCGTGCGGCGACGGGATCATCCTCAACAATCAGGATTCGTGGCCCAGGCGGTGATTCTTTAGCGCCATTCATCCCCAATTTCGGAGCACGCCGCATGCCGAGAAAAGGCCGCTCCCGGTCGCGTCCTTGAAAGCTTTGACTCCGTGTTTTGGTCGGTTATGTTCTGCGCCCCTGTTGTATGGCGAAGCTAACGGTCAACGACATTGATGTGCGTAATAAACGCGCTTTTGTGCGTGTGGATTACAACGTCCCGATCGAGGAGAAGGATGGCAAAATGGTCATCACAGACGCGACGCGCATCAGGGAGACGCTTCCCACGCTCGATTTGCTGATCAACAAAGGCGCGAAGATTATTCTCGCGGCGCACCTCGGACGGCCCAAAGGCAAACGGGAGCCTTCGATGTCGTTGCGTCCGGTCGCGGAGAAACTCGCGGACATGATCGTTCGCCACGTGGCCTTCGTCGATGATTGCATTGGTGAAAAAGTTGAACGGACAGCCAACGCCCTTAAACCCGGCGATATTTTGTTATTGGAGAACGTCCGCTTTTACGCGGAAGAAGAAGCGAACGACCCTGGCTTTGCGGAGAAGTTGGCTCGCGTCGCCGACGTTTATGTGAATGACGCTTTCGGCGCGGCCCATCGAGCGCATGCTTCGACTGAAGGCATTGCGCGTGTGGTTGCAAAACGCGGCGGACAGTGCGGGGCAGGGCTGTTGATGGAGCGCGAACTGAAATTCCTTGGGGACGAACTCGAGAACCCGTCGCACCCGTTCGTAGTGATTTTGGGCGGGGCAAAAGTTTCGGACAAAATCAATGTCATCGATCGCCTGCTCGACAAGGCGGACACCATCCTGATCGGCGGCGCGATGGCATACACGTTCAAGCTGGCGCAGGGCTTCAAGATCGGGAAATCGCTCGTCGAACCTGACAAAGCAGACGTGGCGCGGTCGGCGCTCGAAAAGGCGAAGCAACGAAGAGTTGCGTTCCTGCTGCCGACGGATAATACCGTCGCAACCCCCGTAAAAACCGAAAAGCTGGACAAGAAGGGCCGCCCCGTCATGGATCTCCAGAATCCGCGTACAAACGCGGAACCGAACATTGCCGACGCCGACGAAGGTGTCGATATCGGCCCGGCGACGGCGAACAGCTACGCCGAAGTGATTTCAAAATCGAAGACGATCCTGTGGAACGGGCCGATGGGAATCTTTGAAGATCCGCGGTTTGCCGAAGGGACATTTGCGGTCGCGCGGGCGGTCGCCGACGCGACGCAGAGGAACGGCGCGACCAGCATCATCGGCGGTGGCGATAGTGTGAAGGCACTCAACAAAGCGAAGCTGGGCGACAAGGTTACTTTCATGAGCACCGGGGGCGGCGCGAGCCTGGAATTCCTCGAAGGCAAGGAATTGCCGGGCGTGGCCGCGCTCTCAGACAAGTAAACTCTAACTCAAGGATACGGCGAACGTGGACAAGGAACGCAGACTGATCATTGCCGGCAATTGGAAGATGAATAAAACCGTCGCCGAGGGGCTGGCCCTCGTCAACGGCATCAAGCGCGAGCTGACCAACGTCAAGGAAGTGGACATTGTCGTCTGTCCGCCTTTCACGGCGCTGTGCGAAGTTTCCAAGGCGGTCCTCAATTCCAACATTCGCCTTGGTGCGCAGAACGTGAGCGAGCATGGTTATGGCGCCTATACGGGCGAGATTGCCGTGGGGATGCTAAAGGAGTTTTCCGTCCGTTATGTGATCCTTGGCCACTCCGAGCGCCGACAATGTCAAAAGGAAACGGACGATTTGATCGC
>Ga0111538_10003946_pt1 | contig 20668 bp, 16 predicted proteins | sample SoiMethybrSBSTD1_FD_79669 | JGI IMG/M metagenome (GOLD analysis project Ga0111538, IMG submission 79669) | Bulk soil microbial communities from a Populus tree surrounding site in Tennessee, USA - Soil MetaG P. TD hybrid SBSTD1 (version 2)... | ecosystem: Environmental > Terrestrial > Soil >... | reverse complement strand
TGCGACGCTGCTTACCGAGTTGATCGTCCTGATTCTGGTGGCGATGCTGTTTTTGGCGAGTCTCCGCACCTCCATCGGACCTATCGCCATACTCGTATTGAGCACCCTGTTTACCGCGCTTCCTCTATTCTGGCTCGATCAGACGATTAATCTCTTTTCGCTGGCCGGTCTTTGCATCGCCATTGGCGAGATCGCCGATGCCACGATCGTGATCGTGGAGAACTGCGCCGCGGAACTCTCCCTCCATCCGAAGCTCTCGCGGCCGGAACGACGCGAAGTCATCATTCACTCCATTGCGACAGTCGCGAAGCCGCTGCTGTTTTCGTTGCTGATCATCCTGGCATCGTTTTTGCCCGTCTTCTTTCTAGAAGATCGCGAGGCTCGACTTTTTGATCCCCTCGCCTACAGCAAGACGTTCGCGATGGCTTTTTCAACGTTGCTGACGCTGTTCTTTCTTCCCGCAGTCATCGTTTGGATCTTCGACGAGAGTGGCGAACGCGTCCCCGCGCCGGGGCGCAGACGCACACTTCAGATTGTCGTTGCTCTGGTTGTGTTGGCTGTTGGCCTCGGGATCTGGCGCTATTGGGAAGAAGCTGCAGAATTCCTGCCAGAGATCGTGTTGCTGTCACTCGTGACGATACCGGCCCTTTTCTGGTTCTTCCGCAGCCGGAGGTCCTTGTCTGAAAACTATCAGGACAGTTCGCTGGTTCATGCTTACAGGTCCGCTCTTGGCGTTGCCATCCGGCATCGATACATTCTCACGACATTGGGTGTGCTCACGCTGATCCCCGGTGCGTTTCTTCTTACACGCTTTCAAAAGGATTTCTTGCCCGAGACCGACGAGGGATCTGTCCTATATATGCCGACGACTCTGCCCGGTCTGCCGACACGCGAAGCCGGATGGGTTCTTCAGCAGATGGACAAGAAACTGAAGGACATCCCGGAGGTTGCGAGTGTGTTTGGGAAGCTTGGAAGGGCGGACACGTCAACAGATCCCGCACCCGTAAGCATGGTCGAAACGACCATTCAGCTGAAACCGCGATCGGAATGGCGCGAGGGCATGACGAAGGGGAAGCTTGTGGCCGAAATGGATAGCGCCATGAATATCCTCGGATACGTAAACACCTGGGTTCAGCCGATTCGTGCACGCGCGATGATGCAGACTACGGGGATACAGACTCCAGTCGGGATCAAGGTGAAAGGACCGCAGCTTTCCGTCGTTGAGGAGATTTCGCAGAAAGTGGAGTCGCTTCTTCAGCAGTTTCCCGGAACGAAGTCCGTACTGGCCGAGCGCATCTCCGAAGGCTATTACATCGACGTTCAGAACGACCTCGAACGGATGGCATTGCAGGGTGTCACCGTGGACGAAGCGCTGGACACGGTTCGTTACGCGGTCGGCGGCGACAACATCCTGAATATCCGGCGGGAACATGGCGCGACAGTCGGCCTGGCACTTCAGTATTCGCCGGAATACATCGACACTGTGGAGAAAGTGCGTCGAGCCCCCGTGGTTACGGCCGATGGACGGGTCGTTGCTCTTGGCGACATCGGCGATGTTTCAGTGCGCAAGATGCCGGAGATGATCCGCAATGACGACGGTCAACTGGCGGGATACATCTACGTGGACGTTCAGGGAATGACGGCATCGGACTATGTGGACAAAGCTCAGGAATTCCTCGGTAAGGAATTGGAATTACCGACGGGATATGCGATCGAATGGACCGGCCTCTATCAATACACGGAAGCCGCGCGAAGTCGGATGCTGATCGTCGTTCCGGTAACTCTCGCGATCATCTCCGTGTTGCTGATGATTGCGTTCCGATCCGTCAGTGAGAGTTTCCTCATCATGTTGTCCGTACCGTTCGCCATGGTCGGTGGCGTCTTTCTGCAGTGGATACTGGGGTATTCGATGACCACCGCGGTGATCGTGGGTTACATCTCTCTGTTTGCAATCGCGGTGCAGACGGGAATTGTCATGGTGATTTTCATTCGTCATGCCCTGGATACTCGAACGGAGTCGGAGTCGTTCATTGATGCGGTGATCCGGGGCTCCACAACAAGGCTCCGTCCTAAGCTGATGACGGTTGCAGTGACGATTCTCTCTCTCTTGCCCATCGCGTTCTCGACCCGTCCGGGAATGGACATCATGAAGCCCATCGCTGCGCCAAGCATCGGGGGCATGGTGACTTCGGCCCTTCATGTTCTTTTCATGACGCCTCTGCTGTTCATTATTGGTGAAGACATCCGAACGTCGGCGTTCATGAAGAGATTCCGAAAATAGAACTGGCCAACCGCGGATTACGCGGATTAAGACGGATTACACGGAAGAAATCCGCGTAATCCGTCTTAATCCGTGTAATCCGCGGTTCTGTCCCCAGATCTCAGTCCTTGGGATAATATCCATGGCCATGGATGTTCTCGCGAGACTGTTTGAGCAACACTTTCAAACGCCGATGGAGCGTGCAGAGCCCTTGCAGGGAAAGCTTGGAGGATCGGGCCGCCACATCGTCCGGCTCTTCGGCAAAGAAACCTCCGCCATCGGAGTCCTGCACAATGTTCGAGAAGAGAACGTCGCCTTCATCGAGTTTTCGAGGCACTTTCGTCGCCACGGGCTGCCGGTTCCGGAGATCTTCGCCCAGGACCTCGACCATGGTACATACATAGAGGAAGACCTCGGGGACACCACCCTGTACGAGTTTCTTTCCCTCAATCGCGCGGGTGCGCAGGTCGCTGCGCCAGTGATCGAGGCTTACAGGACGGCCATCGGCATTCTTCCGCGCTTTCAAATCGAAGCCGGACGCGATCTCAATTACAAGGTTTGTTACCCGCGCGACAGCTTCGATCACCGGTCGATCGCCTGGGACCTGAACTACTTCAAATATTATTTCCTTCGGCTTGCCGAAATACCGTTCAACGAACAGGCTCTCGAAGACGATTTCGATCGTTTGACGAACTTTTTATTGAGTGCGGACCACAATTACTTTCTGTATCGGGATTTTCAATCTCGCAACATCATGCTCCGCGGGGGGCAGCCGTACTTCCTCGACTACCAGGGCGGGCGCAGAGGCGCTCTTCAATATGACGTTGCGTCTCTTCTCTACGACGCGAAAGCCGATCTGCCGCAGGAGTTGCGTCAACAACTCCTCGACCATTACCTCGACCAGCTGGCTCGCTTTTCAGAAGTAAAGCCGGCAAGGTTCATGGAGCACTATTACGCCTACGTTTACATCCGGATCATGCAGGCGATGGGCGCCTATGGTTTCCGCGGATTCTTCGAACGAAAGCCGCACTTCCTTCAAAGTGTGCCCTACGCACTCCGGAACTTGAGATGGTTGCTGGATAACGTCCAGCTTCCGGTAAGCCTGCCTGCTCTAATGGAGGCATTGGAAAACGTTGTCGCCTCCGAGAAACTCCAGGCGTTGGCGCCGGAGTCCGAGAACCTGACCGTCAGAGTTTTTAGTTTCTCGTATCGAAGAGGGCTGCCGAAAGACGAGTCCGGGAATGGCGGCGGTTTCGTATTCGATTGTCGTGGCTTGCAGAATCCAGGTCGTGAGACTCGATTCAAGAGTCAGACGGGGCGGGACGCTTCGGTTATTGAGTATTTAAACAAGGAAGAAGCTGTACACCGGTTTCTCGCCAACGTGACGTCACTGGTGGATGCGAGTGTCAGTAATTATTTGAGCCGGGGTTTTAAGAATCTCATGGTCTCGTTTGGTTGCACTGGCGGCCAGCACCGCTCGGTCTTCATGGCCGAGCAGTTGGCGAAACACCTGCGCGGGAAAGCCGGCGTGGAAGTTGTTCTGCGGCATCTCGGTCTGGAAGCGCTCGCTCTATGAAAGCCCCGAAGGCAATGGTTCTTGCAGCCGGGCTGGGCACGAGACTTCGCTCGTTGACGGCTACTCGTCCTAAAGCACTCGTCGAAATCGCCGACCGTACGCTGCTGGAAATCACGTTGGCGCGATTGCGTGAATTTGGCGTCCGCGATGTGATCATCAACGTTCATCATTTCGCAGACATGATTGTGGATTACCTCAAGGCTCACGAAAACTTCGGCATGAATCTCGAGATCTCCCGCGAAGACATTCTTCTCGATACCGGTGGTGGATTGAAAAAAGCGGGCTGGTTCTTTGCCAACGATGCTGAGCCATTCATTCTGCACAATGTGGACGTGATCAGTTCGATCGATCTCCAGAGAATGCTCGACTCCCATCGCAAGGCAGATGCGCTCGCGACTCTGGCGATTCAGAACCGGGCGACATGGCGCTACCTCATTTTCGATGAACGTCTCGAGCTCTGCGGCAGACGGCTTGTGCGGGAGCAGAAACTGGAAATGGTCCGGTCTGCGGAAAACACGCAGGAATTCGCATTCGCGGGCATCCATATCATTTCACCCCGACTGATCCCGCTTCTTGCGGAAACCGGAAGCTTTTCGATTATTACGTCGTACCTTCGGCTGGCGGGAATTCCAGAGAGGATCACGGGCTTCCCAGCGGACGAGTATTCGTGGCGGGACCTCGGCACGCCAGAGAGTTTGTCGGAAGCAAGGGCGGAGCTGGGGGAGTAGCGGGACCGCGCGACTATCCAGACCGTTCCAGTTCGAAAAGCCCCGCAGCCTTCGTTTGGTCGGCAAGCGCGAGGTCGACTTTGCCTCCATATCCACTCATTGTTGAACACCAATTCTTTCCGGCGGCGCGACTTCTCAGCAAGAACTCTTCAAACACTTTTGAAAACTCTTCTGGCGGATACGGGCGAGCCGTGCAAACGGCCTGGCCTGAAATTTTGTTGACGGCGATGAGGCAAGGGATTGTCTCGTCATCCAACAAAGAGTGCTCGACAGGTAAAACCCAGCCGTACTCCCGCTCCAGGATAGATTCACGGCTGATTTGGAATGACGCTTCCGGCCACCGTTGATGGAGCCCGGAAAGAACGCGGTCACATGCCTGATCGATACTCAGAGTCATAGGCCGGAAACTAGTCAGCGTTTATCGACCACGACGACCCCGCCCTTCACGACGACTTTCGTCTTCAGCATGTTCCAGTAGCCTTCCAGCGGATTGCCGTCGAGGAGAAGGATATCTGCAAGTTTGCCCGCCTCGAGTGTTCCCAGCTGATCGCCCATCTGAATATACGAGGCCGTATTCGGACCCATCATTTTGATGATGTCCTGCATGGAGAACATGACGTTCAGAATTCGCAGTTCGTGTTCGAGACCGGCCTTCGGATCGTAGGTGGTGTCGGTGCAGTAGCCGAGAATGGCTCCCGCGTCCCACGCCGTGCGCGCATTGACGGGCATGTATCCGGCTTCTTCGCCAAGCCGAACGCCGTCGACGATGGAATCCGGCCACGGCCGTCCATCGCGGAAGCGCGGCTGATTGTCCGTGGCGAATACACCGAAGACGGGCGTGCCAAAACCAACGGTTCCCAGAATCTTCGTGCCGGAGGATGCAAGTTTCTTCGCGTCCTCTTTGCTCATGAAGTCCTTGTTCGGCAGATGAACGAGCAGTGGCACACCGGCATCCACAGCAGCCACCATCGCTTTGGAGCTGACGGCGTGCACCTGGACCATCACACCGACTTTCTTTGCTTCGTCCACGATCGCCCGCAAAATCTCCAGCTCTCTTTCGCTCGGTCCCGGAACGGGAGTGAGGGCGATCTCTCCGGTGAACTTGACGCCCATCTCGGCCATTTTTCGAATCTCGGCACGAGCGGTTTCCGGAGTCTGATTCGGGAGCCGGAGCGCGCCGGAGGGAATGATGCGAGGGCCGTTAATCTGCCCTTTCTCGATGTGCTCCCGAAGGGTAAGGTTTCCTTCGGCGGGCCCTCCTCCGGAGAGGATCGTCGTGTAGCCTGCTTCGAGCTGAGCTTGCATCTGCGCCTTCTCGTTGGCGCCGGTATTGATGTGACGATGCCCATCGATAAAGCCGGGCATCGCCGACATGCCTTTGGCATCGATGGTCTGACCACTCGTGGAAGGGGGCGCGTCGGGGCCGACCGAGACAATCTTGCCTGCCCGCACTACGATGGAGCCGCGCTCAATGACGGTGCCATTTGCCACGACAATATGCGCGTTCGTGATGGTGAGGTCCTGTGCGGCAAGCGTGACCGCACCGAAAAGCAAACAGGCAATCCAGGAAAAGACAGCTCGTTTCATCGTCATCGTCCTCCGGCGTTGATGTGCGCGCAATCTTATGACAGTCGGCCGTGGGGTCGCACCTCTATGTTGCGTGCCCTCTTGAGTTTTGCAACGGCGGCCATCCTGATATGATCTCCGGGCGCAATTCGCTCGGAGGAAACCTTAGATGAAACGCAACGACAAGCTTCGCCTTGCTGTGGTGCTCCTGCTTGCCATATCGGCAGTCGCCGCCTACAAGGTTCAGACTGTTCCGGAAATGACGAAAGCTGCAAAGAATCTGCTGGTCACACTCTCGGCGGAACAGAAGGCAAAGATTCAATACCCGTTCACTCACGCGGAACGGACGAATTTCCATTTCACGCCCGGTCCATGGAATGGTGTCGGTCGTCAGGGCCTGCCTCTGAAGGCGATGTCACCGGACCAGGTGAAACTCGCGCACGCGCTGCTGGCGACCGGAGTCAGCCAAAGAGGCTATATCAAGGCGACGACGATCATGAGCCTTGAGCAGGTCCTGAAGGAAATCGAGCAGGGTGGCCAGTTCGTGCGTGACCCAGACAACTACTTCTTCGCGATCTTCGGAGAGCCTTCCGACTCTGGACTCTGGGGATTCCGTGTCGAGGGCCATCATCTGACCTTAAACTTCACCGTCAACCAGGGTAAGGTGCTCGCCGATACTCCGGCATTCATGGGCGCCAATCCTGCGGAAGTCCGGCAGGGTCCGCGCGCCGGTCTTCGTGTCCTCAGTGCAGAAGAGGATATGGGCCGGGCACTCGTGCACTCCCTCGATGCTTCGCAACAAAAGATCGCGGTTTTGCCTGGTGCAGCACCAAGGGATATTCGGACGGGCGAGAATCTCGATATTGCCAATATTCCGGATTTCGACATTCAGAAGCCGACGGGCATTTCCGCTGGGCAGCTGAATGCGAAGCAGCAGGCGGCTCTTGTCGAGTTGGTCGAGGAGTACGCCTACCGGATGCCGGTTGAATTGGCTGACGCGACAATGGCGGAGATCCGCAAGCCTGGACTCGATAAGGTGTACTTCACGTGGGCGGGCGGCATGAACAAGGGCGATCTACATTACTATCGCGTCCACGGTCCGTCGTTCCTCATCGAATTCAACAATACGCAGAACCAGGGCAATCACGTCCATTCCGTATGGCGAGATCTGAAGAACGACTTCGGTCGTGATCTGTTGAAAGAGCACTTAAAGACGGCCCACGCAAACTAAGGGACAGAATTGTTCAATGTTCGCTGTTCAATTGTCGTTTGTCATTTGCGGTACTTTCATTTCTTGATGATCAAGAAAATGAATTAGTACCTTCGATGACCAGTGACAATTGAACAGTGAACATTGAACAATTCTGTTTCTCCCGTCCCCGATTTCTCTACCGCAGTTGCTGAAGGGCGTCTCTCAGTTCCGGAAATTCGTCTGAAACTCGCGCCAATGCTCTCATCGTCGCCTGCTGGCCTTGCTCCTGGCCGTGGATCATCGATTCCTGCACGAGCGACGGAAGGAGTTGCGTGGCTTTTTTCCCCACTGGCGATTCATAGAAATGAATCAGGCCCAGAATTTCTTCGTTGGTGAAGTATTTGTCGTACAAAGCGACCGTCATGCCCGCAAAGTCGATCTTCTTGAACTCCTCCATCACGAGATCTGAAAACCTGCCGAGGATCTTTCGGCTTCGAACGTCGTCTCCGGCTCCTGCCGTCAGCATCGGTTTCAGAGCGGTGAGGATCTGGTCCATCATCACCTGCTGGACATCTTCGCCCTTGGTGAGTTTGAGCAGGTAACGGATGTTTGTGATTTTGTTCGGATCCGAGGCCTTTGCCTGACCCATTGCCGGAAGCGACACGAGGACAATAATGACAAGTATCGTGAGAACACGTTTCATCGAGAATTCCCTCCCTGGTGAGAGGGATCCTAACAAGAGGGCATCAAAATCTACTCGGCGTTGATGTTAATTCTTGCGGACTCGCCGGAGGCTAATTTGACGTTGAATTTCCATAACCCCGCCATGGTGAGCGTTCCCCTGGCCTGATAGCGTCCAGGTGTATCTGCAGGAGTAACTGTTGCTGTGCCCATCATGGGAGCCATTCCCGACATCTCCATAATCGGCGCCACCTCCACGACTCCCACGTCGACCAGTTGTTTGTCCGACGTCCTGCGAAACTCCAGAATGAAGTCACTCGAACCGTTTTTCATCGTTCCCGTTTCACTCAAAATGGTGAGTGTGTATTCGCCGACCTGTTGCTGTTTAACGGTTTTGAGTTCCGTTTTTCCGCAGCCGGCGAGAAGAAAACTCACAGTCAACGTCATCAACAAGCGTTTCACTAGCGGACTCTTGAAGTTCATGTTCCGGGGATTATGGCACGATCGAATCGATCGCTAGAGCGGCATAAAACGTGCACGGAATGAAGTTGAAGATGAGGAATAAATCCACGCTCGCAATCTCGCGCCGTGTGGTAAATTGAGCCCATCACTTCGTCGACCAAATTTTCGTACGGAAGTTTGGTTAAACTCAGCGACGGAGTTTGAAAGCTAGCCGCTCTCAAAGTCGTCCGGTTCAAATTCCGGAAACGGCAGAGGACGTATCCTCGAAAGCGAGCGGCAGTTAGGAAGGAGGCCTTTGGATGCCACCTGAAGAGTGTAAGACAGGGAGGTAGAACCAATTCTTCCTCCCTGTCTTGTGCCGACTGCTAACTCGCCTGTCGAATCGTTCCTTCTCTCCATCCTTCAATCGCAGCATTCGTCTTCTGAGATGTTTCCCTACGTCCAAGAACCACAGCTACCGTGACGATTGCAGCCGTAATCACACCGTTAAAAATGAGACCGAAGAGCAACTCCTGCGTGCCAGACATGAGACCTCCTGTTTTTCGGTAGTGGTCTACATCCTCACCCCCGGAGGGGTGAGGACGACTAAGCTGGCGAAATGCACTTCGATTGCCGCAGAGTTCGCTGGTGAAAACTCAGTACTTACTAACGTCGGAGAACTCCGAAAGCGACGATCCGTCGTGAACACCGCATTTTTCGAAGACATTGTGTCTGTACAATGAATGCCCATGGGAGAGTCTCCAAGACCGATCATCGTGTTCACGGATGGTGCGGCGAAAGGGAATCCAGGCCCGGGAGGATGGGCCGCCGTCCTGGTCACGCCCGGCGGCCGGGTTCGGGAACTGGGTGGCGGGGCTCGTCATACGACCAACAATCGCATGGAGCTGACTGGGCCGATCGAAGCACTCGCCGTCTTGAAGTCGGTTCCAGGCAATGTTTCGATCCACACCGATTCGACCTATGTGATACGAGGCATCTCGGAGTGGATTCCCAATTGGGTGCGACGCGGATGGCGGACCGTGGAAGGGAAAGACGTCCTCAACCGAGAACTCTGGGAACAACTGTGGCAGTTGGTAAGAGATCGAGGAGATGGAGTGAAGTGGCACTACGTTCGAGGGCACCAGGGAATTCCAGGAAACGAACGTGTGGACGAAATTGCCAATGCCTTTGCGTTAAACGAAGACCCTGGATTGTACGAGGGGCCTCTCACCGACTATACGGTAAACATTTTCGACATTCCCTCCGACACAAGTCTTCCCAAGTCTTCGGGAAGCAATTCGCCAGGAAAGAATGCCAAGCCGTATTCCTATCTCAGTGTCGTTGACGGCGTGCCGATGCGTCACGCCAACTGGCCCGACTGCGAACAAAGAGTAAAAGGGCGTTCGGGCGCCCGCTTCAAAAAAGCCATGAGCGCTCAGGACGAGGCCGAGATTCTGCGGTCCTGGGGTGTGCGCCTCTGAGTGATTGTTTTTGAATTTGTTGCCATCCAAGTCATCCGCAAAGGATTCTGTGGTGTCTATAAGCCCATGACTCCGTCCCCTAAGGCGTGGCGCGCCTTTTTCCTGATGCTGGTCCTGCGACTTGGGGCGGGGCCGGCGTATGGGCAGGCTACTGCGACGGTTCGAGTCCCACCTGCGCGGCTGCGAGTGTTTCTCGATTGCCAGTACGAGTGCGACGTCAACTACCTGAAACAAAACGTCGGTTTCATCGAATACGTTCGGGATCGAAGCACTGCAGACTTGCATGTTCTCGTCACTACGCAGGAGACCGGCGGCGGGGGTATGGCCTGGACATTGAAGTTCATCGGCCTGGAGTACTTCCAGGATCAGGATCACACGCTCAACTTCACGACTTCGCAAATCGCGTCGCAGGACGATCAGCGCCGGGAATTTGCGCGGGTTTTCAAGGTCGGACTCGTCGGTTATGCGGCGGCGACATCCGTTGCGCCCAGTCTGGACGTTTCGTTCAAGCCGTCGGAGGAAACGGTGTCGAAGCCCGTAAACGATCCCTGGAATTTCTGGGTGTTCCGCTTTGGGGCCGGAGGCAACCTCAGTGGCGAGAAGACCAGCAACAATCACTCGTACCGCGTGAACTTTTCTTCCAGCAGAACCACGGAACAATGGAAATTCAACGTTTCGTTGTACGGCAACACCAATAAGTCGACGTTCGAGGTTTCCGACGATCTGACCGTCAAGAGCAGCACCAACAGCTGGAACCTCAGCAGTCTCGTCGTGAGGAGCCTCGGACCGAAGTGGTCCTACGGGGCCCGGACTTCAATCAACCACTCCAGCTTTTCCAACACGGACCGTTCGATCGGTGCTTTCCCGGCCTTTGAATTTGATTTTTTCCCCTACAGCGAATCGACACGGCGCAGCCTGACCGTTCAGTATTCGGTCGGTGCCACAACGTACAAGTACCGCGAGTTGACAATCTACGACAGGCTTGAGGAAACAGTGCCCAGCCACGCGGTGAACACCTCACTGGGAATTAGGGCCCCGTGGGGTTCCCTTGGCGGAACGGCGAATATCTCGCAGCATCTGAACCACACGGACCGCTACAGGATATCGCTGTCCGGCAACACGGATATCCGCCTCTTCAAGGGTTTCTCGTTCAATATCTACACGCAATACGACAAGATCGGCGACCAGATAGGTCTGCGTAAGGAAGACGCCACCACAGAAGAAGTTCTGTTACGGATACGACAACGTGCCACTGGCTACAGCTACTATATGAATTTCGGCATCAACTATAGCTTCGGTTCGATCTTTAATAGCACGGTCAATCCGAGATTCGGCTACTAATACAGACGAGGTGCCCTTGAATCGCTGGTGTATAGGACTACTGCTCGCTGCAGCGTTTCATGCCGCAGGTCAGGCTCAGCAGAATGATGGCGTCATTATCGGGAGAGTCACGCGTCCCGGGGGGGTCGAAGGCATCGCTCAGGCTGAAATCATTCTCGCAGGGCCCCTTTCGAGCAGCGCATTCAATGCTGCGACGCAAAATCCATTGATGTTGGCTGAGATCGCCGAAGAGGACGCGGCTGCTCGGTTTGTAGATAACGCCCGCGGAACTGCTTCAGCTCCACTGGTTCGTACAACGAGTGCAAACGACGGAAGTTTTGTATTCCGAGATCTTGCTCCTGGGCGGTACGTGGTGCGCGCCCAACGCGATGGATATCTGGGGGATATATCTGCGGTCACCGAAACGCACACAGATGCTGCCACCGCTTCGGTAACGGTCGCGGGCAACGCGTCTGCTGAAGTTCGTCTTGTTATGGTTCGGGGGGCCACCATCAGCGGGCGCGTTCGAGATTCCAGTGGGCAGCCTGTTCCGAGCCGGACGGTCACGCTGTTTCAGATCGGATATAACGACGGTCGCGAGATTCTCGTTCCTGTAGCCTCGCGTGCGACAGACGATCGGGGTGAGTACCGCGTGTTTGGGGTTGCTCCCGGCGACTACTATCTTTGCGCGACGATAGACCCCTCCACTTCACTCTCCGTGTTTCAGCGTAGCTCGCAGCCGCGGACTTTCTATCCCAACGCGACCGACGCGAGGTCTTCGACGGTACTGACGGTAACGGAAGGACTCGATTTCACAGGAGCGGACATCGAACTGCGCCCCCCATTGGCAGTCAAAGTTTCGGGACGTGTCGTGAGTTCGTTGTCTACGGAGCCCGGTTCTCAAATCCCCACGCCCTCCCCTCTATATCTTTTGTCTCTGGATTCGACGCAACTTGCCGAGACAGCAAGTGCCACTTTCACGAATTCGGCGACCACGCCAGGCCTGTTCGAAATCCAGGGTGTACAACCGGGGGCCTATGAGCTTGTGGGACCCATGAGAGATGACACGGAGCGTCCCTTTCCCGCACGAGTTCGCATCGACGTCGGCTCACAAGATCTCGAGGGGGTGACCTTGGCGATCATGCCGGGAGTTGAAGTAAGGGCGCGAGTGCTGCTTGATGGAAACTTCCTGGCTGCGCCTCTCCCCCCAACACCTCCGCGGACCGTTTCGATCCTGCCGTTAAACGGACCGGGTCCGATTGTCCCCCCTGAGCCGATGGTATCTGTATCGTCCGTAATCGGAGTGGTTCCGGTTGTTCAGTTGAGGTCCAGAGAGGTTAACACCGCGCCGTTTGATTCGTATGTCGGGCCCAGCATCACGAGCGATCCAACGGGAGTGTTCGTCTTCCCGAACGTTCCGCAAGGTGCGTATTCCGTGGTAGCGAGCGGTTTACCCGACGGAGCATATGTTGCCGATATCCAGGCTGGTGGTGTCAGCATTTACGACGATGGATTGGAAGTGGGAGACCGGCAGCCCGCAATGATTGACGTTATTCTCAAATCAGGGGCGGTGTCGATTGAAGGATCTGTTCAGGATGCTGCAGGCAAACCCGTCACGGCCGCCACAGTTGTCCTGGTTCCACCGCCGGCCCGCAGAAGAAATTTCTGGCTATACAGGACCACCCGCGTCGGCGGCAGTGGTGAGTTCATGCTGAACAACGTCGCGCCCGGGGAATACAAGATCTTTGCCTGGGAGACCGTCGCGAATGGCGCCTATATGAACGCCGGTTTTCTCTCAAAGCACGAAGCTCGCGGCTTGTCTGTGAATCTCGCGACAGGAGGCAACCGCTCTTTCGATGTGACGGTGATTCCCGCTACCGACTCGCGATGAGTCATGGGCGAGCCAGGGCCCACGCCACAACGTCCTGACGTTTTGCAAAATGCAGCAGGGGGCGTTCCGGGGGTAAAGCAATTCCCAAAGGCAGCGTCATAGTGTTGATTCGAATCTCTGCTTCCGCCTCCTGCAGCAGCCAGGGCGGGTGATGAATCTCTCCTATGAAGATTTCCTCGCGACGATTCGCGCTGTAGAGGCAATAGCGCTCCGTCAACCACTCTTCCAACGTTGTTTTGGCAGGGGCAGAAGGCTCGCTCACCGCACGATACCGGCAGTCGAGGCGCACGTCCGGTGAGGACTTCCGGCGGCTGTAATAGAGAACTCCATCTGCTGTAGTCGTCAACGACATCGCCGCGAGATGGTAGGGCAAATGAAAGAAGCGGCGGGCTCCCCAGACGGTGAGACGATGGGCTGCGTCGAGACTGAAAAACCAAACGCCGGAACGACCCTTGTGACGGACATACGTGCGAACGTTTACTTCCGTAAATCGAGACTTCAGGAACCTCGGAAGACCTCTCGGGCAGGACGTCATGAGAAATGGGATAACTCCGAGCCATGCCGTGCCATCGAACTGTTCGATCTCCAGATCACGCGGTACGAGATGACGGAGAGCGCTCTCGGGAATTGGCCAGTGCGCAAACAGCAGGTCATGCCAGGTCATCTGCAGGATCCATGGACGTCCCATGGCTTGCATTGTCCTTTTTCCCATCCGTGTAATCCGTTTAAATCGGTGTAATCCGCGTAAAAACGCTTTTCTTGACCGCGATGCATCACAGGAATAAGGTGATCAGCCATGAAACGAATCGGGATCTTTATTGCTGCTTTGGGGTTGCTCGCGCTAGCCACTCCTTTGCTCGCGCATCACTCTTTTTCCGCCGAATACGACGGCTCGAAGCCTGTCACTATCACCGGCATCCTGAAGTCGGTGGACTGGCGCAATCCGCATATTTATTACCTGGTTGAAGTGAAAGACGACAGCGGAAAGACCGCCACGTGGACCCTGGAAGGATATCCACCAAACATGTTGGTCCGTCGCCCGGAGGGCTGGACCCGAGACAAAGTTCTTACAAAGATCGGCGATCGCGTCACCGTCATGGGATGGATGTCCAGAATGGGCGGCACCGCTGCTCATTCGCGGCAATTCACCTTCTCTGATGGCTCAAAGATGGAGTCTGGTCCGGGCGCCGGCAACGGTGGCCCGCCGGCGAATTGAGGAGGCGCGCGCTGTGAAATATCGATTGTCTGTTTCAATCGTCCTTGCATTGATTTTGTCGCTTGCGGCAACGCTGCCCTCGATCGCGCAGCAACGTGGAGCGCGCGGTGCGGCGCCTGCCGCGCCCGCGGGGCCTCCGCCTCGAGACGCCAAGGGAAGAGCGGATCTTTCCGGCATGTGGATGTCTGGCGGAGCGCCAGGCGGACAGCGAACGGATGCGGTGCCCTATACCGAAGAAGCGCGCCAGAAAATTCGGCAGTTCCAGTCGCGCCAGAACATTGACGATCCTATGGGGCAATGCCTGTTGGTCGGAATACCCCGGATTTATCAGATGCCGATGCCGTTCCGGATTATTCAAATGGAGAACGAGGTGATCTTCATCCACGAGGCGTTCCGCGGCATTCGCATCGTGCCGACGGATGGCCGTGGTTTTCCTGATGACATGGAGCCCGCCTATCTCGGTAACTCCGTCGGACGTTGGGATGGAGATACGCTGGTTATCGACGTCCGTGGCTTCAATGACCGCACGTGGCTCGGCTTCGGTGCCACACATCACACGGATCAAATGCAGATCACGGAGCGTCTCACGCGCACCGGCCCCACTACGATTTCTTATGAGGCCGTGATTACCGATCCCGGGGTGTTCACAAAACCCTGGGTCGTTCGTTCGGGTTTCTCACTGCGGCCGAATGAGCGTATTCGCGAATACGAGTGTGGGGAGAACAATCTGGAGATCGTGAAGTTCCAGGAGTTGCTCAAAAAACCGGATGTTTTTGTTGACCCGTCACGGCTTCAGCCGAGACAGTAAACGCGGATTACTCGGATTTAAAAACTGACCTTCGCCGCATCTGCGAGAATCAGCTCCTTGTAGGCTGGTGAAAGCCAGCCTTCTTTGATCAAGGCGTTCGCTCGCTGCTCCACTTTGGATTGGAAATCCTTCTTGCTCTTATAGAGCGTCTTCATTTGATCTGCAGACAGTGGAACCTCATACGACGCGATGCCGCAGAAGAGCTCTGCCCCGTATGAGGCGACGATGGGAATCTGCTTGGCAGTTGGCGGAGATGCCGGCTCATTTGGGGCGACATAGCGATACGCAGGAACATCGACGTACGTGTTGCGCACACCGCCTTTCGGATTTCCATTCGCATCGAGCGCGAGAATCGAGCCATCGTTGCCCGTGTTGTTATCCACGACAACATATTCGGCTCGAGGCGGCGTCTTTCCTTTGTCGATCCATTGAATGAGGCGATCGAGCCCCGCCGCCAGGCCCATCCCTTCGGGAAACTGACTCATCGGATGTTTGCAGGGATTCGGCGTGTAAATCGGATTGGTTCGGGAATCAATGTGCGCCATGCCGGCGACTTCATAAATGCGGAATTGATCCCCAGGGGCATCGCCGTCGGGCCGCCGGTAACGATTGCCGTTCGCAGCCGTGCGCACGACTTCGGTCATCGTCGGCATCTGGATGACAGGCACATCCACCTTCGAAAGGGTGCTGTCGGCGCCGAAACTTGTCGGAAGAAATCCATCGTAGATCGGTTTCATATCCAGGTCGCGATAAATCATGTGGGCCGGAAAATAGGCGGCGACAGTGGCCGCGGATGCGGAGGTGCCGCTGAGAATCATCTTGCGAAGCGGCAGCCCCTCAAGAGGGCCGTCGTGTCGTCCGTCCTTTAACAAGAGACCGGCCTGGGCGAGAACTTCATTGGCCTGTCCGTCTGCAATTTCGAGCTCTTTGTAACGTGCGGCGTTGCCCTCGGTAAACAGAGGCAGGCTGCCTGTGGCAATCTCGACTGCGATGTGACCCTGCGACATGAGATAGGTGTGGAGGAAATAGAACATCCAGTCATTGCCGGTAGGATGCATGGGTTCTGCCACAACGATACCGCTGAATTTCTTCACGTCCGCCGGACGGCGTACGACCAGTCGCGTGGTGTAGGGTTGTCCCTTCGCAATGCCCGACACAAAGTATTCTTTCGTCACGTACTTGAAATTGGCGAGGTCTTCGCCGGCCGGTAGTGGATGCAGCGCGGGAAACATGGCGCCGGGACCTGCGACAGGCTTGACGGTCGGCATGGGTGTCTTCATGGGATTCGCAGGCAAAGAAGAGCCGCCGCGCTCAGGACCTTGTCCGGCCATTGTGATGGCCACGAACAGCAGCAAGAAAGCAATACGTCGTCGCATCATTGGATCTCCCTCCGGCCCGCCAATCGTTACGACAATTCGCAGTGTTGTCAAGCCTGTGCAAGTCGGTGTAGTGTCCTACGCTTGCAGAGCCCCTTGTGGAGCCATGGAGGTGTGATGAGTACGATCAATCGACGAGAACTTCTTCTTTCTATTCCCGCGCTGTCTCTTGCGCGTTCCGTGTTTGGCCAGGCCGGTAAGACACCCATCCCCGTGAAGGGGCTGAGTTCGTTTGCGCTATCGGTCTCAGACATGAAGCGGTCCATTGATTTTTATCAGGGCTTGTTCGGTATGCCCATTCAGGCGCGATGGGGCTCGACCGTGCTGCTGCGTATTGGCAAGGGACCGCAGTTCATGATCCTGAGTCCTGCGGGCTCCAACGCTCCCAGCATTTCGCCTCGCCTTGGTCTGAAGGTGGACAACTTCAACCCGGAGCGATTTGTAACCATGCTCGAACAGCATGGAGTAACGCGCGCTGCGGACGGGGATCCCGGACTCACGGGCGGTGCGATGAAAGTGCGGGTCACGCGCCGCGGTCCTGAGAATGGCGGTGCTGCGGCCGGGACGCCCGAGCTGTTTTTGGGCGATCCCGATGATTTCGTACTCCAGATCCACGACTCGTCCTATGCCGGCGGCGCGGGCTCGTTAGGAGAAGTTGTGAAGATCGAACCGTCGCCAAAGCCCGGCCTGATCGCGCTCACGGACATGAGCCACTTCACCATCAACGCGTCCGATGCGGCAAGAACTCAGACCTTCTATCAGGAAACATTCGGCACGCCCGTGCGATCGCGCCAGGCGACGACACCGGGACTCGGCATCGGACCCGGAGTGATGTTCCTCATGTTCATCGGCGGCGGCCGTGGTGGACGAGGACGTGGTGGCGCGGCAGCCCCAGCACCGGCGGGTCCTCGTGCGAGTGTGAACCACGTCAGCATGAACATGGAGAACTTCAAGCCCGAGGAAGTGATGAAGAAGCTGGCGGATTTCGGAATCACCGAACGCGGCGCCGGTGGTGGCGCCGTCGGACCGCTGAAGTCTTACATCACCCTGCGCATGCCGGACCGCGGAGGCGCTGAGGGCGGCACGCCGGAACTCTACTTCACCGATCCCGATGGTTTGCTGCTTCAGCTTCAGGACGTCAAGTACTGCGGCGGCGGCGGATATCTCGGTGACGTATGCCTGGGGTGACGGCATTTCTCAGCCGCGCCGTTCTGCGGGGCTGCATCGCCTGCTTCGTCCTGCTTCAGGCCCAGGCGCTTTTTGCTGCGGACCGCACGATAGCCCGCGATTTCTTTGCTGAACCACCAACGTTGCTTTCACTCGGATTCGAGTGGCGCATTGACGGCGACGACAATCGAAACGCCGGTGTCACTGTTTCCTACCGCAAGAAAGGCGAGACGACCTGGAAGGAAGGTTTGCCGCTCCTTCGCATCGGCAACGAGCGGATCAACGAGAACGCGCTGCAATACATCGTCCCAAACGGCTTTGCCGGAAGCATTCTTGATCTCGAGCCAGGGACGGAATACGAGGCTCGTTTCGTTCTCTCGGATCCGGATGGCACAGACGGCAAGACGGAGAACGTCGTCAGCGTGCGCACGCGCGTCGAGCCAAAGCCGGCGGCAGGCGGCAACGTCTACCATGTCTATCCGCCCGGCTATAACGGACAGCGCCAGCAGCCGGCGTTCAACGGGCTTCTTGCGGCGTATTACACCGGCTCCTCGCATTCCGACAACTTCAATACATTCCCGCCGCGAGTGCAGCCCGGCGACGTGATCCTGGTTCATGCGGGAGCGTATAAGGACGATCGCTATCGCTACGGCGGCGGGCAGGGAACCGTTTCCAGCGGAACCTACTTCCTGACGCAGAGCGGCACACCGGATAAACCCATCGTCATCAAAGGTGCCGGCGACGGGGAAGTGATCTTCGACGGTGACGGCGCGTACAACCTCTTCAACGTGATGGCCGCCAACTACAACTACTTTGAGGGCCTCACGATTCGCAACACCGAGCTTGCCTTTCAGGCGGGACTGAAAAACATTGCCGGTTCCAGCGGACTGACCATTCGCAATTGCCGTTTCCAGGATGTGGGGCGCGCGATTTATACCGACTGGTCTGGATCAAAGGATTACTACATTGCCGACAATGTGCTTTACGGGAGGTTCAATCCGAACTACCTGATGGGTTTTACGGGTTCCACCTGGACGAGCCTGCCGGAGTTCAATCCGAAACTCGTCTCCGAATACGCGATCAAGGTTTACGGTTCCGGTCACGTCGTCGCGTACAACTCGATCGCGAATTTCCATGACGGAGTCGATGTCGCGACATATGGCAATCCGGACGGTAGTCCGAATGCGATCCGCGATCGTCTGCCGGTATCGATCGACTTTTACGGCAACGATATCTCCAACATGGAAGACAACTGCATCGAGGCCGACGGCGGCGCGCACAATATTCGGATCTTCCGGAATCGTTGCTTCAACACAGGGCATCGGGCGCTGAGTGTTCAGCCCATGTTCGGCGGGCCCGTTTACTTCATTCGGAACATCGTCTATCACGCGCCCGAAGGGGGCGCTGTGAAGTTCACGGCTTCGTCCTCGGGGATCGTGGTGTATCACAACACCTGGATCGCGCCGGTGAAACCAATGTTGCTTGCCGCATCCAACGTTCACTATCGCAACAATCTGATTCTCGGTAAGAGCGAAACGCTTGAAACATTCGCGGTGGAGACGAACACGAATTACTCGAGTTCCGATTACAACGGCTTCCGGCCTAACGACGGTGCGATGTTTTCGTTCGAGTGGAGCACCCCTCCGTTAAGCATGCGCGCGAATTTTCCGGGTGAGGCAGGGCAGCGTTCGACTCAACAACAGTCGCAGTTCGAGGCAGAGACGCGCGAGCGGCGGCGCTACAGGACGCTGAAGGAGTACAGCGACGCTACCGGTCAGGACAAGCACAGCGTGCCGGTGGATTACGACATTTTCGTGAATGTGAAACCGCCTGGGCCGGATCCGCGCACGCTGTACAAGCCTGCCGACTTTGACTTCCAGTTACGCGCGGGAGCCGTTGCTGTAGATGCTGGAGTTCGTCTTACGGGCGTTAATGATGACTTTACCGGCCGTGCGCCGGATTTGGGCGCGTACGAAGCGGGCCGGCCTCTGCCGCACTACGGGCCGAGAAACTAAGCCGCGGTTGATTTCCTCAATTACGGTAATGCTAGCGCTATCAACTCCGCAGGAAAGTTGCGCGCGCCGACAGCGACGACAATGAACTGTTTGCCGCCATGCATGTAGGTCATGGGAAGTCCCGTTTCATTCCCAGGCAGTTCCATTTCGAAAACTGTTTTGCCTGTCTTCTTGTCGAGTGCTCTGAATTTCTTTCCGCCGCCCTGAGGTCCTGAAGAAAAAAGTCCTGGACCGTCTCCGGCAAAGAGAAGCGTCTTTGTTACAAGCAGCGGTGCGCGTTCCGGATTACCTGCGCCGCTGAGGTCGATTCCGGCCAGTGCCGCGTGGTTGCGGACATAATCCGGCGCCTGTCCGTTGGGAACCATCCAGGCATGTTCGCCTGTGTTCAGGTCGATTGCGGTGATGCGCCCCCACGGTGGCTTGATCAGAGGCAATCCCATTGGTGGCTCAACGCGTGTGCCGCGGCCCACGTAGCGCATATCAGTACGTTGTCCACGTTCGGCAAGCGCGCTGGCCCACCAGTTCGTCACGGACGGGACATACAGGATTCCCGTTTCCGGATCCGCGGCAGCGCTTTCCCAGTTGGCTGCGCCCTGATTGTGCGGGACTGTCAGCGTGCCAAGCTTTCCGTCAGTACCGGTGATAATCGGCGGCGTATAGATTGGCCCCATCTTGAATTGCGACGCGATGCGTACCGCTTCTGCTTTCAGTTCGGGTGTGAAGTCGATCAGATCGCTTTCGGTGACGCCCTGCCGGTCAAACGGAGCGGGCTTCGTTGGAAAGGGTTGAGTGGCGGCAGTCTTCTCGCCCGGAACATCCGACTGCGGCACGGGCCGCTCCATGATCGGCCAGATCGGTTCGCCAGTCACGCGATCAAAGACATAAGTGAACGCCTGTTTGGTCACTTGCGCGACGATTTTGCGGGTTCGTCCGTTGACGTTGACGTCGAG
>Ga0111538_10003945_pt1 | contig 20671 bp, 21 predicted proteins | sample SoiMethybrSBSTD1_FD_79669 | JGI IMG/M metagenome (GOLD analysis project Ga0111538, IMG submission 79669) | Bulk soil microbial communities from a Populus tree surrounding site in Tennessee, USA - Soil MetaG P. TD hybrid SBSTD1 (version 2)... | ecosystem: Environmental > Terrestrial > Soil >... | reverse complement strand
TCGCACGCCAGCTTTGCAGGAACAGGTAGACCACGAGGAAGACCAGCACCATCGCGATCAGCAGCGTCTCGACGACTTCCTTGATCGACACCTGGACGAAGCGCGTCGTGTCGTACGGAATGGAATACTGCAGTCCGGCGGGAAAGCGCCTGGCGATTTCCGCCGCGGTCTTCTTCACTTCGCCGGCCACCGCGAGCGCGTTCGCGCCGGGCTGCAGGAACACGCCGACGAGCGTCGCTTCCCTGCCGTTGATCCGACCGACGAACTCGTAGTCGCGCGAGGCAAGCTCTACGCGCGCGACATCCTTGAGCTTCAGCGAAGAGCCGTCCGGGTTCGAGCGGACGATGATTTCCTCGAACTCGGCCGGGTCGGAAAGGCGCCCGCGCGTGGTGATCGTATAGACGAGTTCCTGGCCCGTGGGCGCCGGGGACTGTCCGACCTTGCCGGCAGCGAATTGCGCGTTCTGCTCGTTCACGGCGCTGATCAGGTCGCTGGCGGTCAGGCGATGCTGCGTCATCTTGTCGGGCTGCACCCAGATGCGCATCGCGTAATCCTTGGCGCCGAAGATCTGCACGTTCGTAGTACCGGGAACGCGCTTGAGCAGGTCGAGCACGTTCAACGTCACATAGTTCGAGATGTACACGCCGTCGTAGCGCGCTTCGGGCGAATAGAACGCAAGCACCTGCAGGAATGCCGAGGAGCCCTTCTCCACCGTCACGCCCTGCCGGCGCACTTCGAGCGGCAAGCGCGCTTCGGCCTGCTTGACCCGGTTATTGACGTTGAGCGCCGCCTTGTCGGCGTCCGCCCCGATATCGAAAGTGACCTGGATCTGCACGACGCCCTGCGACGTAGACGTCGAGGCCATGTAGATCATGTTCTCGACGCCGTTGATCTGGTTCTCGAGCGGCGCGGCCACCGTCTGCTCGAGCACCTCGGCGGAAGCGCCCGGATAGACCGCGCGGACCGTGACCACGGGCGGCGCGATTTCCGGGTATTGCGCGATCGGAAGCACGCGCATCGCGGCGAGGCCCGCGAGCACGATGAAGATCGACAGGACCGCGGCGAAGATCGGTCGATCGATGAAGAAGCGCGAGAACATCGGCTATTTCTTCGCCGGTTGGGCTTGCGGCTGCGGCGCTTTCGAATCCGGCTGGGACCCTTTCGAACCTGGCTGCGCCGCTGGCTTGCCTTCCGGCTTTTGCGCGGCCGCATCGGCGACCTTTACCGGCGCGCCGGGACCCAGCTTCATGACCCCGTCGAGAATCACGCGATCGCCGGCCTTGAGACCCGAGGTGATGACCCACGCATCGCCCGCCCATTCACCTGCCTCGATCGGGCGCGCTTCGGCCTGGCTCTTGTCGTTGACCACGTAGACGAACTTGCCCTGCGGCCCCTCGAGCACGGCGCGCTGCGGCACCTTGACTGCGTTCGGGCGCGTGGCTCCTTTCAGCAGCACGCGCACGAACTGGCCGGGTCGCAGGGCGCCCTCCGGATTCGGCACCTCGGCGCGCGCATCCTGCGTGCCGGTATTGGGCGTGATTCGCACGTCGTAGAAATTGAGCCGCCCGGTACGCGAGTAGACCGTGCCGTCGGCGAGTTGCACGGTGACTTCGAAATTGCCGTTCGCCGGCAGCGTCAGCCGCCCGGCGCCGACTTCCTTGCGCAAGCGTGCCTGCTCGTTGTCCGGAATTCCGAACTGGACCCAGATCGGGTCGATCTGCACGACGGTCGTCAGAAGCACCTCGGGCCCCGAGACCAGCGTTCCCTCGGAGCGATTCGAGCGGCTGGCGAATCCGCTGACCGGCGCTTCGACCTTGGTGTAGCCCAGGTTGAGCTTAGCTTCCGCCAGTCGCGCACGCGCGCCCTTGACGTCGGCGACACCGATCGCCTCCGTCGAAACTGCATCGTCGAATTCCTTCTGGCTGACCGCCCGTTCCGCGTAGAGCGGCTTCATGCGCGCAGCGTTGCGCGCCGCCTGGTCGAGCCGCGCTTCTGCCGCGGCGACGTCGGCTTCGGCTTTCGCCACGACCGCTTCGAACGGCGCGGCGTCGATGCTGTAAAGCGATTGGCCCTGCTTCACCGGCCCGCCCTCGGTGAAGTTTCGCTTGAGGAGAATTCCGGTCACGCGCGCCCGCACTTCGACCTCGCGCGAGCCCAGGGTCTGTCCGACGTACTCGAAGGTGACGGGCAACGGCGCCGGCGCAATGTTCATGACGGTCACTTCCGGCGCAGGCATTCCGCCGCCGGGACCGCCGTGCCCGCCCTTCCCCTCGCCTCCCGCGCCGCAACCGGCAAGCGCCACCGTCGCGGCAAGCGCCGCAACGGCCAGTCCGTTCTGCAATGAAAAACGCATAGATGTGATTGGTATGTAGGGATTTATCGCAATTGCTCGAGCGCGCGCTTGAGCGCGACGGGATCGATTCCGGCCAGCGCCTTGCCGAGCTTGCGCCGCACTTCCTGCACTTTTCGGGCTCCGGCGGCCTGCCGCTCGCGACCGAGCGGGGTGATCGCGGCGCGCAGGCTGCGCCGATCCGCCGGGTCGTCGACCCGCTCGACCAGCCGGTCGGCCTCGAGGCGGTCGACCAGTTGCGTGATATTGGAGCGCACGCAGGCGCACTGCTCGGCGAGCTCGCCGAGCGGCACCGGCTCGCCCGCCTCGACAAGGTGCGTCAGCGCAGCGAGCTTCGCGCCCGAAAGCTGCACTCCGGCGAGTGCCTGCTCGATCTCGGCTTCGACGGCCCGGGCCGCCTCGAGCAGCGACCACATCACGTTGTCGGCCCCGCGCGCAGGCGCGCGACGCCGCGGCGCCCGCGGTTTGTTCATATGTGAATAATACAGCCGTGCTAGAAACGCCGTCAACCGCTGCCGCAGGCCCCCGCCAGCTCCTCGCGCTCGGCTTCCGCGAGCTCTGGGCTGAAATGCAGCAGCGGCTCGAGGATGTCGCCGGTCTCGAAATAATTGTTCCGGCATTCGAGGTGGATGAATCCGCCCGCGGCGAACTGGCCGTCCTCGTAGAACACCAGCCGGATGCGCCAGCGCCCGCGCTCGATCGGCTCGCGGCAGGAACGGCACTTGGCCTGGCTGCTCGGCGCGCGCTCGGCGCCGTTGATTCGTGGCAGGCGCCGGTGCGCAAGCTGGCGATTGGCCGCGCGCTCCAATCGCTCGCGCTCCGGCACCGCGTCGCCGGATTCGGCCAGGCCTTGCAGCAATGCCTCGGGCCGCTTCCAGGCCGCGCACAGCGGATGAAACCAGATCGTCATCTCGCCGTCGGCGAAGGGATTCGGCAGGCGCTCGCCGAAGCGCAGGTCGCCCTTGGCGATCGGCCGCGAACATCCGCGGCACTTCGATCGCCCGCTGGCGGCTGGTTCGAAGAGGTTCGGCACGCCGGAAGAATAGCGCGCGTGCGCCCGCCGGGCGCGCGCGCTGCGCTCAGGGTCGCCTCTCCTGCTGCACCCCGCCGAACGGATACATCGTCGGCCCGCTTGGTGCCGGCTGGCCCGGCTGACCGGACGGCACAGATAGGTCGGGCTGGCCCAATGGGGTCGGCTGGCCCGGTTGAGGTTGATATGCAGAGCCCGACGGTGCGGTCCCTGCGGGTGGCTGTGGTTGAGGCGGCGGGATCGGTGTCGGAACACCGCCGGGGCCGCCACCGCCGGTCGAAATCTCGGTGCCGGCGGCAAATTCGGCAGTGCGCGCGTCCGGCCGCGCCAGCGTACGCACCAGCCGCGGCGTGATCAGCAGCACGATCTCGGTCTTCGTCGCGTTGTCGCTCGTCGAGGAAAAGAGCCGGCCGAGCACCGGCAGGTTCCCCAGGCCGGGCACCCGATTCGCGGTGCGACGGTCCTCGTCACTGATCAGGCCGGCGAGGATCTGCGTCTCGCCATCGCGCAGGCGCAGTGTGGTGCTCGCATTGCGCGTGCCGATTTGATACGCGAGCGTGTTGTTGTTGTTGCCCTTGACCACGTTCGCGATGTTGCTCACTTCAAGGCCGACCTTGATCCCGACTTCATCCTCGAGGTAGATCTGCGGCTCCACTTCGAGCTTGAGGCCGACGTCCAGGTAGCTCACCGATTCGGAGACGAACCCTCCGGTCGCCGCGGCCGTCGTGGTGATCACCGGCACGCGATCGCCGATGTGCACGCGCGCCTTTTCCCGGTTCTTCACGCGAATCCGCGGGTTCGCGAGCACGCTGGTGCTGCCGTCCGCCTGCTTGAGGCTGAGCAGGAATAGCGGATTGGTCACCGTGAGCTGCACAAGAGACGAGCTGCGGTTCAGCCACTCGGGCAACGTGATCGTTCCCGGGATTCCTGCCGCCCCGACCAGGCTCCACGCGATCGATTCCGGATACTTCAATCCGAGCTCGAGCAGGCGCGTGCTGCCGACCTCGAGCACTTCGACTTCGAGCATCACCTCGGGCTCTGCGAGGTCCTGCGCGGCGATCAGGCGCTCGGCGAGCCGGATCGCGCTGGGCGTGTCGCGGATGACGAGCAGGTTCAGCTTCTCGTCGACGAAAAGGTCGCGCGTCTTGATGACCGAGCGGATCATGTTCGCCGTCTGCTTCACGTCGGCGTTGACGAGGTAGAAGCTGCGGATCACGGTCTCCTGGTACTCGCGCTGCTTCGCCGGCGTGTTCGGGAAGATCAGCACCGTACCTTCGTTGATTACCTTCTGCTCGAGCTGGTTCGCTGCGAGCAGCAGCCGGACGATGTCCTCGAGGGACGTGTCGCGGACGCTGAAGTTGATGCGCTGGTCGCCGCGCACCTCCTTGTCGAACACGAAGCTGACGCCGTAGGTGCGGCTGACGAGATCGAATACGGCCGACAGCGACACGTCGCGCAGCTCGATCGTGATCGGCTTGGCGGTGCGGGACTTGAGCCGCGGCGGCTCGATCGCCGGCTTGGCTGTTTTCTCCTCGATGAGGCGCTGCAGCTTGCGCGCTTCGCGCTGCTGCGGGTTCTCGGCGAGCACCGGGCGCAAAGCCTCCTGCGCCTCGCTGTACTTCTCCTCGTTGATGAGCTTCTGCGCCTGGCCGATCTGCGCCCGGTGCCGCTGGTCGATTGCGATCTGCGCGAGCCCCGCCTGCGCGCGGACATTTTGCGGATCGTATTTCAGCATCCGGCGGTAGAGGTCTTCGGCCACTTCGAACCGACCCGCAAGCCGCAGCGGCTCGGCCTGCGACAGCCACTGCGCAAGCATCAGGTCGCGCAGGCGGAAGTACTCGGTACGCAGCTGCGGCTCGTTCGGCGCCTGGCGCCGCGCATCCTCGAGGAGGGCGAGCGCCTCCTCGCCTCTGCCGGCGTGCATGTATTCGCGCGCCTGGTCGACCACGGAGAAAGTCGCACACGCAGCGAGCGCCAGCAAAGCGGCCGCCGCCAGGTGTCGTGCTATGACGATGGCCTGACGCAAAAACAATTTCCTTTTTCTTTGCCGGATCGTACGGCGCCTTCATTGCACGTATTAGTCGCAGTTTGTGGCGATTCGCCGACGCCAGGTCGCGATTCGCCGACACGCGAGTCGGCGACCTCTTATCGTGCGGAGCGGGTTTGTGCTGCGAACAGCGCGCGCACGGTGTCGATCGTATCGGCCTGCGCGGCCGTCTTGTCGGGGCGGTAGCGCTTCAGGCGCGCGAAGCGAAGCGCGAGGCCGCCCGGGTAGTGCGGGCTCTCCTGCAGGTCGTTGAACGCGATTTCGGCAACGAGTTCCGGACGAACGTGTACGACATGACCGTCGCGTCCGGTTTCGCGCGCGAGCAGCTCGGCCGTCTGCCATTCGAGCGTCGCGTCGGTCAGGCCCTTGAACGTCTTGCCGAGCATCACGAACCCGCCGCTCGCCGGATCGCGCGCGCCCAGATGCAGGTTCGAAAGCCAGCCTTTGCGGCGCCCGCTGCCCCATTCGACCGCGAGGACGACGAGATCGAGCGTGTGCGTTCGCTTGACCTTCAGCCAGCTTGCGCCGCGGCGTCCCGCCTCGTACGGCGCGTCCAGGGCTTTCGCCATCACGCCCTCGTGCCCTGCCGCCAGCGCCTGCTCGAGGAAAGCTGCGCCTTCCGCCACGCTGCCCGTCACGATGCGCGGAATCAGCAATTCAGCCGGCAGCGCGCCTGCGAGCGCCTCGAATCGCTCGGATGCAGGACGTGCATCGAGGTCGGCTCCATCGAGCCTGAGGCAATCGAAGAAAAACGCGGCGAGCGGCAACTCGGCGCGCAATCGCTCGACTTCGAGCTTGCGCCCGAACCGGCGCATCGTCACCTGGAACGGCAGCGGCGCGCCGTCCTTGGCAAGGGCGATCGTCTCGCCGTCGAGGATCAGCTCGCGTGCCGGGAGCGCGCGCACCGCTTCGACGATTTCCGGCACCGCTGCAGTGACTTCGTTCAGGCTGCGAGTGAAGACGCGGACATCGCCCTCCGACTTGTGCACCTGCACTCGCGCGCCGTCGATCTTCCATTCGATGGAAGCAGTGCCGAGCGCCGCGAGCGCGCCCTCGAGGTCCACGGCTGGCGATGCAAGCATCGGCTGCACCGGGTGCATCACGCGCATCGCAAAGCGGGCCAGCCCGGCAGCGCCTTCCGTCAGCGCAGCCTTCGCAACGGGCGCGAGGCCGCCCGCGAGCATCGCCGCGCGACGAACCTCGTTCGCCGGAAGAGCGCTCGCTGACGCGATTCCGTCCAGCATCACTCCTTCGAGCGCGCCCTGGCGCAATTCGCCGACGATCAGCCGCGCCAGGAAATCCCGCTCTTCCTCGCTCGCTCGCGCAAAGAGCGCGTCGAGCTGAGCCGCGCGTGCGCGGCCAGACCCCTTGCCGCTCGTCGCGCGCACGAGCCGCAACGCTTCGTTCACCTCCAGGAGCGTCAGCGAAGGATGCGGCGGCGGCGACCGATCCCCGGCCGCGTCGCGCAGCGCTGCATAGCCGATCCCGATTTTTCCGTGCGGCGTTTCGCCGCACAGATAGGCGACCGCGGTCTCGATCTCTTGCGGCGCAAGGCGACGCAGGAGCTCGGCAAGCGTGGCGACTTTCGCCAGCCGCCCCGGGGTGCCCGCAACGCGCTGCGAAGTCGCTACGAGTTCCCTTAGCAGGGTCAGGCGGGGATCGGCCTTCCGGAAGACCGAACCCGCGCAGGCTCTTGACCAGATCGCTCCGTGGAGAGCCGCGGACCGTGCAACCTTGCAGGGTCGGACCGTTCTGCGGGCTCGATCGCAAGCAGCGATGCAATCTCGTTCAGCTGCCGCACGAGTTGCAGAAACTCCAAGACCTGCCGATTTCCGGCGCTCGCTCGCGATGCCATGCCGGTCCTACAGGTGACGCGTCTCGGCGGGCGGCGACTTGAAATCGTCGTGCAGCATGTTGAAGTAGCGGACGGGTGCATCGGCGAACTCCTGCGGCTCCACGCCGTCGAGGCAGTTGACGCGGATCGCGTAGCTGTCCTGCCCTTGCGAATCGGTTCCGCGCGAGTACGGTCGCACACCACACTGCTTGCAGAAAAAGTGGTGAATCCGCTTTTTGGCAAACTGGTAGTCCTGCAGGTTCTTCTCGCCGGCGAGCAAGCGGAACGAACCTGCCGGAACCGCGGCGAGCCAAGCACGGGACTTGAAGCAGATCGAGCAGTTGCACTTGAAGGTGCCCTGCGCCAGATCCGCGTCCGCCTCGAACTTGACCGCGCCGCAGTGACAGCTGCCGCGATAGGTCTTCTTCATTTTGCCTTCGCCTTCCACAGGCCCATCATCCGGCCCTCGGGATCGGCGAAGAGCGAGAGCTTGCCCATGCCGGGAACCTTCTGCTCCTCGACGTGAATCTTTCCGCCCGCTGCGACGATCTTCTTGCGGTACGCGGTGAGATCGTCGACCAGGATGTAGAACAGCGTGTTGCCGGGCCAGGGCCCTTCGCGCTCCGGCTTGAGGATGCCGCCGTTGATGCCGCCTTCGCCGCCGGTATCGACGACACGGTAGTTCAGCGCAGGCATGTGCTGCACCTTCCAGTCAAAGATGTTGGCGTAGAAATCCGCGACCTTCGCCGGGTCCTTCGACATCAGCTCCCAATGGACAACGGGTCTTCCCATGGCGGCCTCCTTCTAGAGTTGCGCAAGATATTTCTCGAGGTTTTCGATCAGTCCGTGCGTGCCCTTCTCGCGTCCGGCGTTGCCGTCGAATCCGCCATCGAGGTACGCGCCCTGCTCGGTCAACAGGAGCCGGGTCCCACCACCGCTCACCGGCTCGAATTCGATCGTGGCGACCGAGACCGAGATGCGTTTTTCGTCGACCTGCATCGTGTAGCTGTAGACGATGCGCCGGTTGGTGACGATGTCGTGGTAGCTGGCGTCGAACTCGGACACCCGCCCGCCGGCAAATTCGCCCTTGACGCGCTCGCGTCCGCCGATGCGGAATTCCATCTGGGGCAGCAACGGCTTCCAATGGCCCGCGGGCCCGGCGAACCACGCGGCTTTCGCCTTCGGGTCCGCCCACGCGCCGAACACACGCGCAGGCGGCAGGCTGAACGTACGCTCGATCGTGAAGCTGCCGTGCTCTACCGTGCGCTCGCTCATGCGTTCTCGCCTTTCGGCGCCGTCATCACCATCCAGGTCACGCCGAACTTGTCGGCGAGCATGCCAAAGCTCGGCGAGAAGAAGGTCTTCGTCAACGGCATCTGCACCTTGCCGCCATCGGCCAGCGCGTTGAAGCACTGCCTAGCCTTGCCTTCGTCCGCCACGGAGATCGACAGCGAAAAGCCCTGGAACGTCGGCTTGCCGGTCGCGTGCCCGTCGGAGGCCATCACCTGCGTGTCGCCGATACGGAAGCTCGCGTGCATGATTTTTTCCGGGGCAGGAGTCATCCCCGGCGGGGGCGGCTCGGGGCTTTCCTTGTTCCGCATGATCATGTCGACCTTGGCGCCGAGCGCCTTCTGGTAGAACTCGATCGCCTCCTCGCAACGGCCGTCGAAGAACAAATACGATTGAACGAGCATGGGATCTCCTGTTGCAGTTCGTTGGGTAATGGACCGCGGCTGGCGGCGTTGCGTTCAGCCCTTTGTCACACGAGCGATGACAAAATCTTCGCTTACAGGTCGACGATGACTTTGAAGCCGCCCCAGAACATGCGCTTGCCGTCGAACGGCAATTGCTTCGGGTCCATCATCGAGGCAAGCCGCTTGTCGCCCATGACTTTCTTGTTGATGCGGTCGCGGTCCTTGCGCGACTTGTAGACGATCCAGGAAAAGACAACCGCCTCCCCGGACTTCAGCTTTACCGCCTGGGGAAACGAAGTCCATTTCCCCGGTTTCACGTCATCAGCGATGCACTCGACGTAGTCCAGCGCGCCGTATTCACGCCAGATCTTCCCGGCCTTGAGCGACATGCGCCGATACGCCTGGACCTTGCGCTTGGGCACCGGGACCACAAAACCGTCTACATAGCTCATGCGTTGCTTCCTCCTGTAAGAAATTGGTCGAGCTTGACGAACGACTCGGACCAGCCGCGCCGGTGGTTGTCGCGAACCGTTGCATCGAAGAACTGCTCCTGCTTGAAGACCAACTCGGTGCCGCGGCCGACCGCGCGCAATTCGATCGTGATCACGGACTCGCGCTCCGGTGTGCTGTTCGGCCAGGTCCACGTGAAGACCAGCTTGCGATTGGGCACGACCTCGCGGTACACGCCCTGCACTTCGTGCGCCTTTCCGTCCGGGCCGCCGAAGACGATCCTATAGCGCCCGCCTTCGCGCACGTCGAGCCGCGCGAGCGAGACGGCGTCTTCCCCGGCCGGGCCGAACCAGTGCTTCAGCGCTTGCGGGTCGGTCCACGCCCGCCAGACCCTTTCCGGCGGGACGGGGTAGCTGCGGGTGAGGGTGAGCGATGGCTTTTGCGCGAGGGTGGTCGGTTCCATTGGTGCAGCTCCTCCTGCTGGTAAAGGTAGCGCGCGAGGGAATCCAGCTTCTCGCGCCAGAACTTCTCGTAACGCGACATCCAGGCCGCGGCCTGTTCCATCGGCGCCGCGGAAAGCTCGCAGCTGACCACTCGGCCCTCCTTGGACCGCGCAATCAGCCCTGCATTCTCGAGCACTTGCAGGTGTTTCATGAATCCGGGCAGCGACATCTCGTGCGCAGCGGCAAGCTCGCTGACCGCGAGGTTGCTGTCGTCGGCGAGCGACTCGAGAACGTGCCGCCGCGTCCGGTCGGCGAGCGCGGCGAAGAGGGCGTCCAGGTCGTCGTCCGAATACTTAACCATAAGGTTTAGTATCAACCGCCCTACGGGACCTGTCAAGGTCTCCGTAGAATGCGCAGATGAACGAGCGCTTGCGCCCCTATGACGGTCTCACTCCGGACACGGTGCTCGATGCACTCGAGTCCGCCGGCCTGCGCGGCGACGGCCGCCTGCTTGCCCTCAACAGCTACGAGAATCGGGTGTACCAGGCGAATCTCGAGGACGGCGGCCATGTCGTCGCGAAGTTCTACCGGCCGCACCGCTGGTCCGACGCGCAGCTGCTCGAGGAGCATGCGTTCGCGCACGAGCTCGCCGGGCGCGAGGTCCCGGTCGTAGCGCCGCTCGACCTGAACGGCTCGACGCTGCATCGTTTCGCGGAGTTTCGCCTTGCGGTCTATCCCAGGCGCGGCGGCCGGCCGCCTGAGCTCGAGGACGAAAAAGTGCTCGAGTGGATCGGGCGCTTCATCGGAAGGATTCATGCAGTCGGCGCGATCGCGCGATTCTCCGTGCGCCCTGCCCTCGACATCGAGAGCTTCGGCGACGAGCCGCGGCGCTGGTTGCTCGAGTCGAACCTGATCGCACCTGACCTGTTGGACGCATGGCGGGCAGTCGCCGACCTCGCCCTGCAGGGAATCCGCGATTGCTTCGAGCGCATGGGAAGCTTTCAGGCGATCCGCCTGCACGGCGACTGTCATTCCGGGAACGTGCTTTGGACCGATGCCGGTCCGCATTTCGTCGATTTGGACGACGCGCGCAGCGGCCCGGCGGTCCAGGACCTGTGGATGCTGCTGCCCGGAGAGCCCGAAGCGGCCGCCAGGAATATGCGGGCGCTGCTGTCGGGGTACGAGCAATTCCACGACTTCAACCGCGACGAGCTTTCGCTCATCGAAGCGCTGCGCACGCTGCGCCTGCTCCACTACTCGGCCTGGATCGGCCGGCGCTGGGACGACCCTGCGTTTCCGGCGGCGTTCCCGTGGTTCGGAACGCAGCGCTACTGGCAGGACCGGATTCTCGAGCTGCGCGAGCAAGTCGCGGCAATGCAGGAGCCGCCGCTCGCCTGTTAGGATTCGCGCGCCATGCGACCCGACCCGCTGCGCGCCCTCGAAAACCTGCGCAATGTGTTCCACGCCCGAAGCGGCAGCGCAAAGCGTTCCCTGATGCGAGTGCTCGGGCGCACGCGGCTCGGTGCCGCCGTCGAGGTCGAACGCCTGCACGAAATTCTGTGCTTCGTGCGTGCCTATCCGGACGACGCGGCGACGCTCGCGCACGCCAGCCGGATGCTGAAGGGATTTGCACGCCGCGCTGACCTGCGCAAGCATGCCGACGCGCTCGAAAACACCGGCATCGCGGGAACGGCGATTCGCTTTCCGTTCTTCTGGCCGAGCGCGCGCTGGCTTGCGCGCAGGTTTCCGCGGCAGCTCACGCTCGACCGCCTCGACCTCGCAGCGGATCGTGCGATCGGCAAGCTGTTCGCTGCGCGCTCCGGCTTCCGGGTGATCGACCGGATCCGCCCGCGCTCGGTCGCCGATGCGGTCTACTTTGTTCAGCTCGTGGAGCGCATGCCGGGCGGTTCGTTTTCGCAGGAAGCGTTTTACGACGCGATCGAGCCGGTGCTCGAGCTTCGCGCCTCGGAAGATTCGCCGAACCGGACGATCACCTGGGTTCCCGCCGGGGCGCCCGGTTGGCAACGTTCGCCGCTGGGCGGCGCGAGACCGGACCTGCAACGCGAGATGCGGCGCCGTCCGCGCCGCGTTCGTAGAGCCTCGTTCAGCGAAGGTATACGCGTCGTCGACGCGGGCCGCATCACGATGGCCACCCGCAGCCGCGACCTCGATGCGTTCGCATACGGCGATCCTGCCAGCGTGCGGATCGTCGAGGATTCGCCGGGGCTCGCGTTCGCGCTGGTCGGCATGATCGAAGAGCGACGCAAGGCGCAGGTCGGCACGTACGGCGCATTGACCCTGAGGAACGGCATGCCGATCGGCTACATGGAGCTCGCAGTCACTGGAAAGCACGTCGAGATCGCGTTCAATACGTTTCCTACTTTCCGCGGCGGCGAAGCAGCGCATCTCTTTGCGCGCACGCTCGCGATGCTGCGGCGGGTTTTCGACGCGCGGACGTTCGGAATCGCCCCCTACCAGCTGGGCGAGAACAACCGCGAGGCGATCGATTCAGGGGCCTGGTGGTTCTACTACAAGCTTGGCCTGCGTCCTCGCGCTGCAGCCGCAAAGCGCCTTGCGGCGCGCGAGCTGCACCGCTGGCGCAGCCGGCGCTCGTATCGCTCGAGCCGCGCAACGCTGGAAGCGCTCGCACGCTGGCCGCTCTACTACCGGTACCATTGAGGGCATGGCGCAGGACATCGTGAAAATCGGCGGCGCCGCCGGATTCTGGGGAGACAGCTGCGTCGGCGCGCCGCAGCTCGTCGACGTTCCGGGGATCCGCTACATCGTGTTCGACTACCTCGCCGAGCTTACGATGTCGATCCTTGCCGCAGCGCGAGCGAAGAATCGCGATCTCGGATACGCGACCGATTTCGTCGACGTCGTTGCGCGCGAAATCCTGCCCAAATGCCGCGAACGTGGCATCCGGCTGATCGCCAATGCCGGTGGCGTGAACCCTGCGGCCTGCGGCCGCGCGCTCGAGCGGCTTGCCGGCGAGCTCGGCGTATCGATCAAGGTAGCCGTAATCGACGGCGACGAAGTGCTCTCGCTGGTCCCGCACCTGCGCAAACGCGGCGTCGCCGACTTCTATACGGGCGCTGCGATGCCGGAGCGCCTGCTCAGCGCAAACGCATACTTCGGCGCGCTGCCGATTGCGCACGCGCTGAAGCTCGGCGCCGACGTGGTGATCACCGGGCGGGTCGTAGATAGTGCAGTGACGCTCGGTGCGCTCATTCACGAGTTCGGCTGGAGCGAGCGCGACTACGACCGCCTTGCCGCCGGGTCGCTCGCAGGACACCTGATCGAATGCGGCTGCCAGGCCACCGGCGGCCTCTTCACCGACTGGAAGGACGTGCCCGACTGGGCGAACATGGGCTACCCCGTGCTCGAGTGCTCGGCCGACGGCTCGTTCGTCGTCACGAAGCCGCAGGACACCGGCGGCATCGTCACGCCGCCTTCGCTCGCGGAGCAGTTGCTATATGAAATCGGCGACCCGGCGAACTACGTGCTGCCGGACGTGGTCTGCGACTTCACCGAGGTGCGGATGGAAAGTGCCGGCAAGGACCGCGTGCGCGTAACCGGAGCGCGCGGAAAGCCGCCGACCGGCACTTACAAGGTCAGCGCGACGCACGCCCAGGGGTTCAGGGCGATCGGCACCCTCACGATCACCGGATTCGATGCGGCTGCCAAGGCCAGGCGCTCCGGCGAAGCGATCCTCGAGCGGACGCGGGCGATCTTCCGCAGGCGCGGACTCGCGGACTACAGCGCAGTCGATCTGTCAGTGCTGGGAACCGCGGCCGTATACGGACCGCATGCGCGCAAACAGGACCTGCAGGAGGCCGTGATGCGCCTCGCCGTATCCCATGCCGATAGGAGCGCGCTCGAAATTTTTGTGCGCGAGATTTCGCCCGCCGGAACGTCGTGGTCGCCCGGCACGACCGGCAGCCTGAATGCCGGCCGGCCGAACGTGGCGCCGCAGATCAAGCAGTTTGCGTTCCTGCTGCCGAAATCCGAAGCGACGCCGCGCCTTTCGATCGGCGGAATGGCGGAAGACGTCGTGGTTCCGCGTGGAGAAGATGCGCGGTTGCAGCCGGGCGCCGACGCAGACGGCAGCGGTCCGCAACCGCCCGCAGATGCAGTGACTGTGCCCTTGATCCGCATCGCGCACGGCCGCAGCGGCGACAAGGGCGACCATTCGAACGTCGGCATCCTCGCGCGCAAACCGGAATACATGCCGTGGATCCGCAGCCAGGTAACCGCTGGCGCCCTGCGCGAGTATCTAGGGCACCTCGTGCGGGGGAAAGCGACGCGCTATTCGCTGCCGGGGATCAACGCGCTGAACTTCGTGCTCGAGCAGGCGCTCGGCGGCGGAGGCATGGCTTCGCTGCGCAATGATCCCCTCGGCAAGGGAATGGCGCAGCTCGTGCTTGCAATGCCGGTGCGGATTCCGAAGGAGCTGCTCTAGCTGCGCGACGACGACGCGCAGACGTCGCGCAGCGCGTCGATCAGGTCCTGCGGCGGAAACGGTTTCTTCAGCGTCTTGACGGCACCGAGCTCGCGCGCGAGCGCAAGATAGTCCGCTCCCTGGTAGGCACCACCGCCCGACATCACCATGATCTTCGCCTGCGGAAACTCCGCGCGCAGCCGGACGATCGTCTCCATGCCTTCGACTTCAGGCATGAAGAGATCGGTCAGCACGATCGCCGCCGGCTGCTGGCGCTGCGATTCGAGCGCCTCGAGTCCGTTTCTCGCAGTCCTGACTGCGTAGCCCTCGACCTCCAGCAGCATCCGCAGGAAGTTCCGCAGGCCAGGGTCGTCATCGACGACCAGCACCAGCGTAGAATCGTGCTTCGCTTCCGGGGCGGCGTCCTTGGTCGTCGAAGGCATGTGGAACGCATATTGCCAGAACGCGTCTAGTAGTGAACACGCAAATTCCTTCCGATCGGCAAGTCCAGCCAGTCGAGCAGGCGCAGCCCAGGATTCCGCGCCTCGTCTGGCTCAGCCTGGTGGCGATGCTCGCTTCTGCGATCGCGCTCGCCTCGCTCTCCATCTACGACGCGAATTGGAAGACCCCCGGGCTTGCGTTCGCCGCCGCCATGCTCGCGATCACGATCACGGGGATCGGCGGCGTGCTGCTGATGCGCGCGATCCGGGCCATGCAGGCGTCCGCAGAAGCGCAGCGTCGCAGCGAGGAGCAGTTCCACCTGCTGGTCGCCGGCGTCGGCGACTACGCGATCTACCTGCTCGACCCGCAGGGCCGCGTGAGCACGTGGAACCTCGGCGCCGAACGGATCAAGGGCTACGCGGCCGACGAAATCCTCGGACAGAACTTCGCCAGGTTCTTCACGCCGGAAGACCAGGCGGCCGGCATGCCGGCGCGGGCGCTCGAGATCGCGGCGCGCGAAGGCCGCTACGAGGCCGAATCGATCCGGGTGCGCAAGGACGGCACGCGGTTCTGGGCGAACGTGGTGCTCAATTCCCTGCGCGATGCGTCCGGGAAGCTGCGCGGCTTCGCGAAGGTGACGCGCGATGTCACCGAGCGCAGGCGCAGGGAGGAGGCGCTCGAGCAGGCGCAGGCCGAGCTGCTGCAATCGCAGAAGATGGAAGGGATCGGGCAGCTCACCGGCGGCATCGCGCACGACTTCAACAACCTGCTGACGGTGATCAACGGCTCGATCGACCTGATCGAGCGCCGCCTGCGCGCCGGCGACCGCGACGTGACGAGATTCATCGAAGCAGCTCGCCGCGGCGTGGACCGCGCGGCCGCCCTCACCCAGGGGCTGCTCGCGTTCGCGCGCCGGCAACCGCTCGAGCCCAAGCCGCTCGACGCAAACAAACTCGTCTCCGGAATGGCGGAGCTGCTGCGACGCACGCTCGGCGAAGGCATCTCGATCCAGTCGGTGCTCGCGGGCGGGCTGTGGCCGGTTTCGGTCGATCGCAACCAGCTCGAGAACGCGATCCTCAACATCGCGCTGAACGCGCGCGACGCGATGGAGGGGGGCGGCAGGCTGACGATCGAAACGGCGAACAGCCACCTCGACGAGCACTATAGCAACTCGCACGACGAGGTCGCGCCCGGAGACTACGTGCTGATCGCGATCAGCGACACGGGTCGCGGCATGCCGGCCGACGCGCTGGGCAAGGCCTTCGAGCCGTTCTACACGACCAAGCCGGAAGGCACGGGCCTGGGCCTGTCGCAGGTGTACGGATTCGTCAAGCAATCGAGCGGGCACGTGAAAATCTACAGCGAGGTCGGCCAGGGCACCACGGTGAAGATCTACCTGCCGAAACTGGAAGGTGCCGTTCCGCAGCCGGCCGAGTTTTCAGCTCGCCCCGCGCGCCCCGGTAGCGCCGGCCAGGAAACGATCCTCGTCGTCGAGGACGACGAGGACCTGCGCGGCTTCACGATGGAGATGCTGAGCGAGCTCGGCTACCGCGTGCTCGGTGCCGCCGATGCGAGCTCCGCGCTGCAGGGACTCGAACGCGAGCCGGCGGTCGACCTGCTCTTCACCGACGTCGGCCTGCCGAACGGCGTCAACGGCCGGCAGCTCGCCGATGAAGCGGCGCGCATCCAGCCGTCGATTCGGGTGCTGTTCACCACGGGCTATGCGCGCAACGCGATCGTGCATCACGGTCGGCTCGATCCCGGAGTCGAGCTGCTGCCCAAGCCCTACACGCAGCCGGATCTCGCGCGCCGCGTACGCGAAGTGCTCGACCGCGCTTAATCGCGCAAGTCGTCGAGCGCGGCTTCCAGGTGCGCGCACTCGGCCCAGCCGAGCACGCTCCAGTCCGGTCCGGCGATCGCCATCCGGTTCAGGCCGCAGTTCGGAATCTCGAATTCACGCACCGTAGTGAGGCTCGCGCCGGTGGCGAAACGGCGCGCCATTTCGAGCACGCCGCCGTGCGTGAACACCAGGATCGATTCGCCCGGATGGCGTGCCGCGAGCTCGCCGAGGCACTCGATCGAGCGCGCCGAGAACGCGCGCAAGCTCTCCCCGGTACGGAAGTCATAGTCCGGGTCCTTTGCCTTGAAGCGGGCGTAGTCGTCGGGATGCAGGCGCTTGACGTCGGCATACGTCAGCGTCTGGAACATTCCGTAGTGACGCTCGCGCAACCTCGGATCGAGGCGCACCGGCAAGCCGAGCATCCGCGCGCTGGGTTCCGCCGTCTGCGTCACCCGCTGCAGGTCGCTCGAGTAGATCGTGCTGAACTGTTCGCCTTGCAACGCAGTTGCGACCGCGCGCGCCTGCGTCAGGCCGACCGCGTTCAATGGAACATCGAGCTGTCCCTGCACGCGCCCTTCGGCGTTCCACGCGGTCTCGCCGTGGCGGACGATGCAAAGCAGCGTCCGTTGCATCAGTCGGGCCGGATGTTGTTGTCCTTGACCACCTTGCCCCAGCGCGACATCTCCGCGGCGAGGAACTTCTGCAGTGCGTCCGGCGTGCTGACGACGAGGTCCATGCCGAGCGTTTCGGTCAGCGTCTTGCGCACGTCGGCCTGGTTGAGCGCCTTGACCAGCTCCGCGTGCAGCTTGTCGAGGATCGGCTTCGGCGTGCCGGCCGGCGCGAAGACGCCCCACCACGCGAGGGCGAGGAACCCGGGGAAACCCTGCTCCGAAAGCGTGACGACGTCGGGCAGCGCCTGCGAGCGCCGCTGGCCGGTGACGGCGATCGCGCGCAACTTGCCGCCCCTGACGTGCGGCGAGATCACCGCCACCGAGCCGATCGCGAGGTCGGTCTGGCCGGCGATCGCGTCGGTCGTCATCGGCCCGCCGCCCTTGTAGGGCACGTGCACCAGCTTGATCCCCGCGGCCTGCTGCACGAGGATCATCGTCAGGTGTCCGAGCGAGCCGTTGCCGATCGAGCCGAATGTCACGCTGTCGGGCTTCGCCTTCGCCGCGGCGATCACGTCGCCGAAATTCTTGTACGGCTTCGACGCGGCGGTCGCGATCGCCATCGGCGCGGTACCAACGAGCATCACCGGAGCGAGGTCCTTCGTCGTGTCGAACGGCAGGTTCGGAATCAGCGCCGGATTGACCGCGTGCGTGTCGAAGACGAACAGAAACGTGTAGCCGTCGGCGGGCGACTTCGCCACTTGCGCCGCGCCGATCGAGCCGGATGCGCCGGGCTTGTTCTCTACGATGAACTGCTGCTTCAGCGACTCGCTGAGCTTGATGCCGAGCAGCCGGGCGAGCGGATCGACCGACCCGCCCGGCGGAAACGGCACGATGAATTTCACCGGTTTCGTCGGCCAGTCCTGCGCTGCAGCGGGTGCCGCGGCAAACGCGAGGAGCACGACCAGCAGGGCACGAATCGTTGCGAGCATCATGATTTTTTCCTTGGCGCTATTATGACATCCGCATGCTCTCGTCCGCCCCGGCCCTGCGAAATCGCGCTCCGATCCTCGAAGTCCTGCGCCGCCATCTGCCCGCAACCGGCTCGGTTCTCGAACTCGCGAGCGGCAGCGGCGAGCACGCCACGTACTTTGCGGCTGCGTTGCCAAGCCTCGTCTTCCAGCCCAGCGACCCAGAGCCCGAAGCGCGCGCGAGCATCGCGGTCCGCATTGGGCAAGACGCATTGAGCAACGTGCGAGCGCCGCTCGATCTGGATGCCGCTTCCGACGACTGGCGCTTGCCCGATGAAATCGCGCGCTCACTCACCGCCATCCTTTGCATCAACATGATCCATATATCACCGTGGCGCGCTGCAATCGGGTTGCTGCGCAATGCCGCGAGGGCGCTCCCGCAGCGTGGCCTGCTCTATCTCTATGGCCCCTACCGGCGCGACGGTCGGCACACCGCGCCGAGCAACGAGGCGTTCGATCGCGACCTGCGCTCGCGCAATGCCGAGTGGGGCGTGCGCGATCTGGAGGCTGTGCTGACCGAAGCGGCGGCGCAGCAACTCACGCTCGTCGAAGTCGTCGACATGCCGGCAAATAATCTGTCGGTCGTGTTGCGCCCGATGTAATCTTGCACTCACCTCCAGGGAGGATGTCGTCATGAATCGCACCGGTCGCATCGCCCCGCTCGCGCTAGCGGTGGCTGCCGCGTTGAGCCCATGCCTTTCCGCCGCGCACGAGCCTGACAGCATCCTTGCGCAATCGCGCCGCCAGACGCCCGCTCCGCCGTGGCCCGCCGGCGACGAGCGGGGAATGGCGAACGCGATCGGCTCAGCGACGTTCGCGCGCTGCTCGTGGCATCTTGCCCAGAAGAAAGCCAGGGTCTACGAGCTTTCGTACGTGCGTTCCAACACGATGCCCCTGTCGCCGTTCAGCGGACCCTACGTGCAGAAGCCAAAGCCGACCGCGAGCCTTCCGGGCACCGCGCACGTATTCAATCTGGAGCAATACGACGCCGGGGCAGAACCCGGCCAGCAAGCGACGCAGATCGACGCGCTCGGACACTTCGGCTCGCTGAAGCAGCCGTGGGACGGGAAGCCTCCGATTCCCGTCGAGGGCGCCGAATACTACGGCGGTTTCATGCAAAAGGACGTGAAACCGACGCCCGAATCGGGTCTGATGAAGCTCGGGATGGAAAAGGCGCCGCCGCTCATCACGACTGCGGTTCTGCTCGACGCGGCGAGCCATGTCGGCAAGGGTCAGCCGATGAAAGCAGGCGAGGTCGTCACAGCGAAGGACATCGAGGCGATGCTCAAGGCGCAGGGTCTCGCGAAGCGCGGCATCCTGCCGGGCGATATCGTCTACGTGCGCACCGGCTGGGGCGACCACTGGAAGGATCCGGACACCGACAAGTTTTACTATACGAAGGCGCCGGGCCTCTCGTACGACGCTGCGAAATACCTCGGCATGAAGCGCATCGTCGCGATCGGGCTCGACACGCCGTTCGTCGATCCAGTACCCGAAGGCATGCTCCAGGGCAAGGCAGGACCCGCGCCCGGAACGCCGCCGAACCTGCCCTTCGCGCTGCATCATCACATGCTCACGCAAATGGGCATCCACCACATCGAGAACGCGAAGCTCGACGAACTCGCGCGCGACAAGGTTTGGACCTCGTGCACGATGGTCCTGCCTATACTCGAAAAGGGCAGCGCCGGGTCGCCGATCCGTCCAGTCTCGATCGGGGTGCCCGGCGGCTAGCGGATCAGGCGCGTGTTGGCGAGCGCCAGGCGATCGACGAGGTTGCGGGCGAGCGCGCGCGTCAGGTGCAGCTGCGCGCTCATGCTCATCGCCTCGAGCGCGACCGGATCGAATTCCGCGAGCAGCAGGTCGGTCATCGACTCGACCGTCGCGTGGCGCGGCAGTGAGCCTCCCCACATGTAGGCCATCTCGCCGAAATACTCGACCGGGTTCACGAGGTTGAGCAGCCGCCCGCCCTTGGTGACCTTCACCTCGCCGCGGGCGAGGAAAAATAGCGTCTTGCCGGGCTCGTCCTCCTTGACGACGATCCTGCCCTTGGGCACGCGCGACCAGCGTCCGGCGCGCACCATCTCCCACAATTCGGCGTCCGAGAGGTGCGAGAGCACTTCCACCTTCTTCAGCGCAACGTACTTCTCGCTGTCGGGGATCGCTTCGGCACCGAGCACGAGGGGGCTTGCCTTCGAGAGTTCGCGCGCGAAGTCCGCCCACGTCGCATAGCGGTATTCGGGCTTCTTCTTCATCGCGCGCAGCACCGCAGTGTCGATCGCCTCGGGCAACCCGCCCTCACGCACCTTGCTCGGCGGAACCGGGTCCTCGTTCAGGATTTTTCGCACGAGCTCCTCGATGCTGTCGGCGACGAACGGCCTGCGCCCGGTCAGCAGCTCATAGAGCACGACCGCGAGCGAATACATGTCGCTGTGGAACGTGAGCTCCTTCCCCTCGATCTGCTC
>Ga0111538_10003944_pt1 | contig 20672 bp, 18 predicted proteins | sample SoiMethybrSBSTD1_FD_79669 | JGI IMG/M metagenome (GOLD analysis project Ga0111538, IMG submission 79669) | Bulk soil microbial communities from a Populus tree surrounding site in Tennessee, USA - Soil MetaG P. TD hybrid SBSTD1 (version 2)... | ecosystem: Environmental > Terrestrial > Soil >... | reverse complement strand
CGGTGGCGGCCGCGTCGCCGAACGCCAGAAATCGATTCCGCATGTTCAATCCTCCGAAACGTTCAAGGCACCCGCGACACTGCCGAGCTGCGTTCACCCGTACCGCATCGATTATGACTGTGGTGAAGGCCTTGTCAAGGAGGCGAATCGCCTATCGGCGGCCGCCGGCAGGCACGGCAAACCGGCCCTCCGGCGCCGCGATTTCAGCCTCCGATCGAGCGCCAAACGACCCGAGGCTCGGCATCCGCGTCCGCCCGTAGACGACAGAAGCGGCCAATAGGCCGACTGTCTATCTCCTTTTTTCACTGGCGGATACTTCGTCTTGAATGACTCGGCGCCAGCGTTCACCGAGTGGTCGAACGGCGGTGGCGCAGATCGACGTTCCGCATGTCGATCTGGGCGCCGCCCGTTCGACGAGGGGGTAGAGGGAGAACCAACTAGCGTGAACCGCTCGTCCTTGGTCCTTCGTTCTTGGTCCTTTGGCCGTTCTTCGTCCTTGGTCCGTCCTTAGTCGTTGGTCCTTAGGTCCGTAGTTCAGGACCAGTGCCTAGGGACGAAGGACAAGGGACGACCAAGGGCCAAGTACGGACCAGGTACCAGGGACCAAGCACCAAGGACGACTCCCTACAGGAAACGGAAAAACGACAGCCTGGAGGAGACACCATGGAGATGAGTCCCTATCTGATTTTCAACGGGCAGTGTGTCGCTGCGTTCAAGTTCTACGAGCAGACCCTTGGCGGCACCATCACCTTCCTGCAGACACACGGCGAGTCGCCCATGAAGGACAACGTCCCGGCGGACTGGCAGGACAAGGTCATACACGCCACGCTGGCCGTCGGCGACAAGGTGTTGATGGGTTCCGACGCGCCGCCGCCGCACTACACCGCGCCGCAAGGCATGTCGGTATCGATCAGCGGCTTCGTGCCGTCGGAGGGCGAACGCATTTTCAAGACGTTGGCGGAACAAGGGAAGGTCAGCATGCCGTTTCAAAAGACGTTCTGGTCCCCCGGCTTTGGCATGCTGGTCGATCGTTTCGGCACGCCCTGGATCATCAACTCCGCTGAGCCGGCCTGAGCGAGGCCTCCCACCCGCCTACGCCTTCGGCGAAGGCGGGTTGTATTCGCCAATGCAAAGTGGTCTGATCGGTCGCCGTGTCGGCGACCGATTCAGTACAGGAGGCGGTGAACGCCGTCTATCTTTCGGATTCCCGTCGCGTGCTCGCCACGCTGATCCGGCTCTTGGGCGACTTCGACGCGGCTGAAGAAGCCCTGCACGATGCGTTCAGGGCAGCCCTGGAGCAGTGGCCGCGCGACGGGGTGCCCGCGAACCCGCGTGCCTGGCTCGTATCGGCCGGCCGGTTCAAGGCCATCGACAGCATGCGCCGGCGCAAGCGGTTCGATCCGCTCGACGAGGTCGGAGAGAAGGCCGAGATCGCCGTGATCGACGAGGCGGCGTGGGCCGACGAAGAAAGCGTCGAAGACGATCGACTGCGCCTCATCTTCACCTGCTGTCATCCGGCGCTGGCCCCAGACGCTCAGGTCGCGCTCACGCTCCGCGAAGTCTGTGGATTGACTACGGAGGAGATCGCGCAGGCGTTCTTGACGCCGCCGCCAACCCTGGCCCAGCGCATCGTCCGGGCGAAGGCCAAGATCCGCGACGCCCGCATTCCGTATCAGGTACCGACGCGTGCGGAACTGCCGGAGCGACTCGACGCCGTGTTGCGCGTGATCTATCTCGTTTTCAACGAAGGCTATACGGCCTCGTCTGGCGCATTGGTGACGCGGCACGATTTGTCGCTTGAAGCGATTCGTCTCGGGCGGCTTCTCGTCGAGCTGCTGCCCGAGCCGGAAGCGCTCGGACTGCTCGGGCTGATGCTGCTGCACGAGTCCCGGCGCGCCGCACGTACGTCGACGTCTGGCGAGCTCATCCTGCTCAACGATCAGGATCGCTCCCTCTGGAATCGAGATCAGATTGCGGAGGGCACGCAACTCGTCGAACGATCGCTGGCGTCGCGACGGGCAGGCCCCTACACGATTCAGGCTGCGATCTCAGCCGTCCACGCGGAAGCTCCGAGCTCCGGTGCCACCGACTGGGCCGAGATCGTCGGCCTGTACGACGTGCTGGCGCGAACGGACGACTCTCCTGTCATTGAGTTGAACCGGGCCGTCGCCGTGGCGATGCGCGACGGACCGGCGGCAGGTCTGGCTCTCATCGACACGATTCTCGAACGTGGCGACTTGCGAGACTACCGCCTGGCGCACGCGGCTCGGGCCGAGTTGTGCCGGCGGCTTGGGAGAACAGCGGAAGCGCGGATGTCGTTCGAACGCGCTCTCGCGCTTTCACGGCAGGAACCGGAGCGGCGTTTTCTCGAGCAGCGGCTTGCGGGTCTCTAGCCGTACGGCAGGGCTGAAGCCCTGCACTACGAGTACCACGCGTAAGTCGGGTACCACCGCACGCGTCCAACTCGCGCTGTCGATTCTGGCCGCGCCTGAGCGACTATTCGGCGGGAGACACCTTCATGAAGTACTTGTGCCTGGTATACCTCGAGGGACAGAAACTGCACGCGGTGCCCGACCGCGAATGCATGGATTGTGGAAACGGATTTCGGAAGAGCGGCCTGCTCCTGGCTGCCGAGGCGCTGCAACCGATTGAGACCGCGACGACGGTGCGGGTCCGGAACGGCAAGGTCTCCATCACCGATGGCCCGTTTGCCGAGACCAAGGAACAGCTGGCCGGCTTCTATCTGATCGAGGCGAGAGACTTGAACGACGCAATTCAGGTGGCTGCGAAAATTCCGCCGGCCCGGGAGGGAAGCGTTGAGGTCCGTCCGATCAGGGAGCTGGAACCCTGAGCGCGGACCCTGAGAAGGTGACTGTTGATGAAAGAGGGATGCCATGTTCCTGTACGTTGCTCTCGCCATCGTGGTGCTGGTTGGTGCTGTTCTCGCCTACGCCGCAACCCGGCCCGGGAGAATTCACGTTCATCGTGGAACCAACATCAAGGCACCGGCGGAGAAGATCTTTCCACTGATCAACGACTTTCACCGCTGGGTGTCATGGTCCCCGTACGAAACGCGTGATCCGGCGATGAAGAAAACCTACAGCGGCGCGGCGAGCGGCCGCGGCGCCGTGTATGAATGGAACGGCAACAAGCAGGCCGGGCAGGGCCGCATGGAGATCATCGAAGTGTCGGAGCCCGCCCAGATCACCATCAAGCTCGATTTCCTGAAGCCGTTCGAGGGGCACAACGTCGCCGAGTTCGCCCTGCACCCGCAGGCCGATTCCACGAGGGTGACCTGGTCCATGGATGGACCCAGCAGCTACATGACCAAGCTGATCGGTGTCTTCTTCAACATGGACAAGATGATCGGCAAGGATTTCGAGACCGGTCTCGCCAACTTGAAGACGCTCACCGAGAAGTCGGGCTGACGAGCCGCGTCCAGCCGAGGGAGAACGAACGCGCGTCCTGGCCGATGTCGATCTGCCGTCGGCCTGATCGACAATGAAGCGGACAACCCCGCGCACCCAAGGCGCGCGGAGCTCAGGAGGATTCGGTATGAGCGGCGTACGGCTACTCGTGGGGACGCGCAAAGGTGCCTTCGTGTTGACCTCGGACGGCAAACGCGAGAAGTGGGACGTCAATGGCCCCCACTTCGGCGGCTGGGAGCTCTACCACCTCAAGGGGTCGCCGGTTGACCCGAATCGGTTGTACGCCTCGCAAGGTTCCGGCTGGTTCGGGCAGCTCATCCAGCGCTCGAACGACGGCGGAAAGACGTGGGAGGCGATGGATAACAAGTTCGTCTACGACGGCGTCCCGGGCACCCATCAGTGGTACGACGGCACACCCCACCCGTGGGAATTCAAACGGGTCTGGCACCTGGAACCGTCCCTCACCGATCCCGACACGGTCTACGCCGGCGTCGAGGACGCCGCCATGTTTCGGACCATCGACGGCGGAAAATCCTGGCACGAGCTTCCTGGATTACGGGGCCACGGCTCCGGATCGCATTGGACGCCGGGCGCTGGCGGCTTGTGTCTGCATACGATCCTCATTGATCCCAGCAACCACGAGCGCATCTTCATCGCCATTTCAGCCGCTGGCGCGTTCCGGACCGACGATGGCGGCAAGACGTGGACGCCGATCAACCGCGGATTGAAGTCTCAGCACATCCCCAACCCGGAAGCCGAAGTCGGGCATTGCGTTCATCGGATCGCAATGCATCGTTCGCACCCGGGTGTGCTCTTCATGCAGAAGCACTGGGACGTCATGCGCAGCAACGACGCCGGCGACTCGTGGCAGGAAGTCAGCGGCAACCTGCCAACCGACTTCGGGTTCGTGATCGACGTGCATGCGCACGAACCGGAAACCATCTACGTCGTGCCGATCAAGAGCGACTCGGAGCACTATCCGCCAGACGGCAAGCTGCGTGTCTATCGGAGCCGCAGCGGTGGCAACGAATGGCAGGCGCTCACCAAAGGTCTGCCCCAGAGCGACTGCTACGTCAACGTCTTGCGCGACGCGATGGCGGTGGACTCGCTCGACAAGTGCGGTGTGTACTTTGGGACGACAGGCGGACAGGTGTACGGATCGGCAGATGCCGGCGACAGCTGGGCGCCGATTGTCCGCGATCTGCCAGCGGTGTTGTCCGTCGAGGCCCAGACGTTGCCATGAGCGGACCGAAGCCCAGTGGAGGCGGGAGATGATCAGAGTTGAGCTCCCGGCGCACCTGCGAACCCTGGCGCAGGTCGGGTGCGAGGTGGAGATCGAAGTCGTGGGCCAGGCGACCCTGCGATCGGTGCTCGACGCGCTCGAGGCACGCTACCCGGTGCTGCGCGGAACCATCCGCGACCACGTCACGCAGCAGCGCCGGCCGTTCCTGCGTTTCTTTGCGTGCGAGGAAGACTTGTCGCACGAAGGTCCGGATGTGCTGCTGCCGCACGCGGTCGCGATCGGGGCCGAGCCGTTTCTCGTCGTCGGCGCCCTCGCTGGGGGGTGAGAGGCTACGTAATTAGGACTTTACAATTTGGAATCCAGGGAAGCCTTCCGCCACGCGCGCGACGTGTTGATCCGCGCGCACGGCGATCCTGAAGCGGCGCGGGCGACATTCCGGTGGCCCGATCTCCACGAGTTCAACTGGGCAACCGACTGGTTCGACGAGCTCGCCGCGGGCAATCAGCGGCCGGCGCTGCGCGTCGTCAGCGATGCAGGCGCGGAAAGCGTCACCTTCGCAGAGATGGCTGACCGCTCCCGACGCGTGGCGCGCCACTTGCGCGACGCCGGCGTCGAGCGAGGCGACCGCATCCTCGTGATGCTCACGAACGTCGTGCCGCTATGGGAGACCATGCTGGCCGCGATCCGTCTCGGCGCGGTCGTGATCCCGGCAACGACCCAGCTCACGAGTCTCGATATCGATGACCGGATTGAGCGTGGTGGCGCGCTCCACATGATCACGGACGCGGACGGCGCGGCAAAGCTCGAGCGACCCGAGCGGCTGCGGATGAAGCTCGCCGTCGGCGGCGCTCCGGGATTTGTCTCGTTTGACGAGGCGCGCGGCGCCGTGGCACTCGCGGACAAAGTGCACACGCGCGCCAGCGATCCGCTGTTGCTCTATTTCACGTCGGGGACCACCGCCAAGCCCAAGCTGGTGCTGCATACGCACGCGAGCTATCCCGTCGGCCACCTCTCGACCATGTACTGGCTCGGACTCCGCGAGGGCGACGTGCATCAAAACATCAGCTCGCCCGGCTGGGCGAAGCACGCCTGGTCGTGTTTCTTCGCGCCCTGGAACGCCGGCGCGACAGTACTCGTCCACGAGTTCGCGCGCTTTTCTGCACGGCGGACGCTCGACATCCTTCGCGAACAGGACGTGACCACGTTGTGCGCCCCGCCCACCGTCTGGCGGATGGTGATGCTCGAGCCGCTCGGCACCCGCCCACCACGGCTACGCGAGCTGGCGAGCGCCGGCGAGCCGCTGAACCCGGAGGTGATCGACACCGTGAAACGCGCGTGGGACATCACGATTCGCGACGGCTACGGCCAGACCGAAACCACGGCCCTCGTCGGCAATGCACCGGGGCTGCCCGTCAAGCCGGGCTCCATGGGCAAGCCGCTGCCCGGCTACGACGTCGTGCTGCTCGACGGCGATGGTCGCGAGTGCGAAGAGGGCGAGGTTGCACTGAGGCTTTCGTCCGGACCGCTCGGGCTGATGCAGGGATATATCGACGACCCGGTGCGGACAGACGCGGCAACCGCTGGCGGCTTCTATCGCACCGGCGACGAGGCCCGGCGCGACGCCGACGGCTACGTGCACTTCGTCGGCCGAGGTGACGATGTGTTCAAGAGCAGCGACTATCGCATCAGCCCGTTCGAGCTCGAGAACACGCTCCTCGAGCACGAGGCGGTGGCCGAAGCGGCAGTCGTCCCAAGCCCTGACCCGTTGCGGCTCTCGGTGCCGAAGGCTTTCGTCGTATTGCGCCCGGGTGTGGATGAGAGCGCCGAAATGGCGCGAAGCATTCTTGATTTCTGTCGATCGAAGCTCGCGCCCTACAAACGGATCCGGCTGCTCGAGTTCGCCGCGCTGCCCAAGACCATCTCGGGGAAGATCCGTCGGGTTGAACTGAGAAAGAAAGAAGCTGAGCGACGCGCCCGGGGAGAGCGCGCCGTCAGCGAGTTCTGGGCCGACGAGCTGTGAGCGTCGCCGGTGACTTCTTCTTTACCGATCCGGATGCGAAGCCCGAATCAAGGCGCGCTGATTCTCAGATTCGTCGGCGCCTCGGGCGGCGCTCCGGTTCCCGGCAACGAGATCGGGCCATCCTGGTAGTACTGCCAAGCCCTCCACCTGAAGAAGCCGCCGTCGTCATCGGCAGCGTACGGAGTGACCAACGTCGGCGTCGTGCCACGAGTCACCTGCACCGGCGTCGATCCCGCCGCTGACAGCTCTGACGCGAGGACATTGCCATTGATGGGCGAGGGATTCGTCACGCCGTCATTCTGCCCATTGCACGCGCACGTCGTGCCGCCCGCGCCGCCGCCGAAGAGGAAGGCCACCACGCCCGCATCCCGATAAGCGGCGAGATGTGACCGCGTCGGATCGTCCAGTAGCCACTCGGGCCGATTGTCCTGATAGTGGCCGGTCGTGTTGTTCTGGGCCCTCATCTTCGTGTTGCCGAGCGGAATCTGCCACATGACGATTCGCTTCCCGGCGACCACAGAGAAGCGTCCCAGAAAGCGCGCGCTGCGTCGGAAATCCTCGGCGTCAAACCAGCGCTGGCCGCCGTCTCCGTAGACGTACTGATAGAAGCCCGAATCACGATCGCTGAACTCCGCGAAGGCGATGTCGAAATTCGCGGCGAGCGAGTTGTAGAACGCGGCAGCGCGGGTTCCGAGCGAGTCGACCGACGCGTCAGAGGGATTCGAAAGGCCGATATCAATGCCGGTTCCCCACACGCTGATGTGGTAGCCGAGGTTCACGTTGGGCGCGTACGCGTCGCGCAGCTTGACGACGGCGCGGGCAAACCCGGACACGGTGCTTGGAAGACCCGCCAGCTCTGGAATGCCTGTTTCCGAAACCTTCGCGGGAACGGTCGCGGCGTTGTCGTTCATCGAGCGCTGCTGCATGTAGCCCCAGAGGTCCGGCTCCACGTGCAACACCACTTTCTGCGCGGGGAAGGCGCCGGCCTTCTGAAAGAAGAGTTTCAAGTCGTTGAAATACGCGGTCATCGTCGCGGTGTTGTTCAGATTGGCGAAGTCCGCGTCGTTCTCCGAGCCGCCGCCCGGCAGCGACTGCAGCAGCATGTAGTAGGTGAAGACGGGAATGATGCCGTTGGCCGCGGAGTTCTCGATATAGAACCGCGCGAAATCCCCGTTGGTGTTCCAAGTGGCCCAACCGTTCCCGGTGTTGGCCCCGCCGGCGAGATACTGGTAACGAAAGGCGAATGGCGCGGTCGCCTTCATCGCCGCCGCACCGCCCGGGCCGTCGCTCATCCCCAACGCGAGATGGCCCGGCCAGCCTGTCGGAAGCGGCGCCTGCGCACCGGCCGTCGTCGGCAGACCGGCCAGGCAGATCGACAGAGCCGCGAGTGTGCGCGTGGTCATGGAGACTCCCGATGCGGGCGTCGAAGGGGGGACCTTCAGGATACCCTGAAAGCGTTTCCGTGTGGCGGCTCGCCTTGCCGAGCCTCCACCCTTTCGGCAAGATCGAGCTCGAGAGGACAATTCGATTATGAAGTTTGCACGAGTCGTCTTCATCGGCGCGGGCGTCTGGGGAATCGCCGTGTTGACGCCGTTGTTCTTCCTGTTCGACTACATCGGGCGGCAGGGGTCGGGACCGATCACCTACCCGCAGTTCTACTATGGCTTTGTGTCGGTGGGACTGGCGTGGCAGTTCGCGTTTCTCGTGATTGGGTCGAACCCGGCGCGATTCCGTCTGCTCATGATTCCGAGTGCCATCGAGAAGTTTGGCTTCGTGATATGCCTCGCGGTGCTGTACATGCAGGCCCGCGTCTCCTCCACCGACGCCGCGATCGCACTGCCCGATTTCCTGCTCGGCATCCTCTTTCTCGTCGCCTTCGCGAAGACTCCGTCGGGCTAAACCCGAATGCGCGCGTTACGGCAAAGCGCTAGCACGGAGCCACGGCCCAGCCGAACGAACGGTGTTCTTGAGGTGTGTTGCCAGTGAGACTCTATTTGTCTCTGTGCGCTCCGTGGTAGAGCTCTTGTCTCGAAGGGTGGTTTGTAAAGTGGTTTGTCAGGCGCGCGGACCGCTCAGCAGCCGGCCCGGCAGCATCACGATCCCGCGGACCATCCCCAGGACGCCGTCCACGGCAATGCCCACGAGGCGGAAGGGAATGAGCAGGATCCAGACGATCGGGTAAACGATCACGGCCAACAGGGCGAGTGGCCAGCAGAGCACGAGCAGGATGCACCAGATCAGGAACTTCCCCACGTCTGGACATACGATCGGGTCGCCCGAACGGTTCGGTGATTGGTGACTAAGGAACGAACGTGAACTTCGCCTGGCCGGTGATGGCCCTTGCCCATCCGAGCAAAGAGTCACCCCGCGGCCACGACCGGGCGGTAATGCGCAGGTAGTAGTCGCGGCCCGACTCGAGCCTGGTCGTCCGGCACAGCGGCAATCGGGTGAACGTCGTCAGCCACTGCCTCACCACCGATTCATCCTCGGTGATCAGCGTTTCCTCGACGTGGCCGTCAACCGCGCGCGACAGAATGTGGCGTCTCGTGAGGTTGTCGTACTCATCGGTCGTGCTGAGCACCACGGTCACGATGGTGCGATCCATCCAGAGTGGCGCCACCATGCGCACATCCACGTCGTACGCAAAGGTCGTCCGCAGGCCGCTGGAGATTGCCTGGCGCACCTCGTCGGTGTAGGCATCGGCCAGCTCGAACGAGACGAGCACCTCCTTGTCGTTGATGATCGGCAGAATGCGCAGGCTCTCCTTGGCGAGCAGGCTTGCGCCCCCAGCCAGGCACACCAGCACGTACGAGCACCACCGTCTGCGATTCAATCCTGTCTCCGCCTCAATACCGGACCACGAGCCCCATGCTCGCGCGCCAAAAGGATAGCTGCTCCGCCCCGAAACTCACACCCTGCGTTTCGCTCCGGCTGATGCTCGAGAAGTATCGCGCCTCCCAATTCAGCCCGATCCGCTTCGACAGAAAGCCGGTCACGCCGCCCCCGAAGTTTACCGCCGGCAGCGTCCGCGAGACCGACAGCACGCCGAGGACATCCTCAATGTGCGCATGCATCAGGCCGAAGCCGGCCACAAAGTACGGTCCCAGTGTGTACTCGGTGACATGCCGCGGAACGGCAATGACCAGGTTGCCGGTGACCGTCGTCGCGCTGTTGCCGAGCACGAGACGTTCATCGCCGGACTGAAAGAACCCCGGTGCGTAGCCTACGTCAACTTCGACTCCAAGTACATCACCTAAAAACGCCGCGTTTCCACCAAAGACGAGGTTGGGACTGCCCGATGCTCCAGCCAAATCCACCAGCGTGGTGTCGCCGCCGAACGTCAAGCCCAAGAACGGCCGAAACTGCCAATCGGCTGCCGCTGCCGTCGGCCAGACAAGAAGCAGCGTCAGCGCCAGAAGGCCGACCCGCGTGTCGAATCGCGTGGTACCTATCGGAGCAACCCGAGAAATAGCCGCACGAACGGCGAGGCTGTCACGTTACCCGCTGTCAGCGTGAACGGTTTGACCAGGCCGTCGCTGTTGGCCAGGAGAATCAGTGTGATCCCGCGAGCGGGCACCGTCACCACCAGAGACGAGGAGGCGGTCGGACTGACGCCGAACTGCCAGACGATCGTCTCGCTGTTGTAAGTCTGGACGAACCAGCCGATCCCATGCGGCAGACGCACGCCGTTGGCACCGACCGGCGCGCGTCTCATCTCGGCGAGCGTCTCGGGACGGAGCAGCACGCCGTCCTTGAGGGCCAGGTCGAACTCGGCGAAGTCGCGCACGGTCGAAATGAGCCCACCTCCGGGAGTGACCGTCGTCGTGGCGTACTGCGATGGCGACGCCAGCCCTTTTGGCGACACGGTGTACGGCGTGGCCAGCCGTTCCAGCACGCCCTCGTAGCGCTTGACGGCGGAAGGCGACGGGATGCCCTCGGTCAGGAGCTCGGGGTGGACCATGTCAGGACCGGGGACCGAGTCCACCATCGCCAGCCGTTCGAGCAGGTCTCCGAGCGTTTCGCGGAACGAATTGTCGGTGCAGGCGCGAATAGCTCGAGCCAGCGGTTCGAGCCGATCCAGACGATAGGCGAAGGCGGGGTTGTCCGATGCGCCAGAGGTGTGCGTGAGCACCTGCCGTATCGTCGCGTTTGCATCCGGGCTGTCGGCTTTGAACTGGCCAATACGGTCGTTGAGCGACAGGCGACCTTCTTCGACGCAACGCATGGTGAGCGTAGCCGTGAAGATCTGCGTCAGACCGTCGAGGTGGAACGGAGTATCGGGGCGGGTCGCGATGAACCGCTCGTTGTCCTGACGCCCAAATGCCTGCTCCCAGAGCACCTCATCCGGGCCGATGATTGACGCCGCGAGGCCGGGGATGCCCGCCTGAGCCCGAAGCGACTCGAAGTAGTCGCCGAGACTTCGCAAGACCAGCGGCGTGTCGACGAGCCGGCGCAGCGACAGATCCTGAGCTTTCGTCGGTTCGCGGACCAGGAGCAGTGCGGCAATCGTCAGGAAGAGAAAAGAACGGCGCATATGGAACGTACCGATCATCGAGGGGGCCGGTCGCCATGATAGCGGATCTGGCTCAACTCTGACGCCGATCCGTGATCGACAGCACCGCTGCGCACGCCCAGGCCTGGACCCGCGCGCTCAATGCGCATGATCATGCCGTTCCGCTGATGACAATCGGCTCGTTCATTGGCCAACCTTTCGGGCGATGACTCCGTCAAAGCTTCTGTTACCAAGACAGCCTTGGTAATCGAACGGAGAACGCATTGCCCTCCAAGACTCCAAATGCGCTGCTACACGGCACGCTAGATGCCTTGATCCTCAAGACGTTAGCGGGTGGCCCACGCCATGGGTACGCGATCGCCCGGTTCATCGAAGACACGACGGGTGAGGCCGTGCTGGTCGAAGAAGGGTCGCTCTACCCCGCCCTCTACCGCCTGGAACGGCGCCGATGGCTGGAAGCGGAATGGGGTATGTCCGAACTCGGCCGGCGCGCCAAGCTGTACCGGCTGACCGATGCCGGCCGCGCGCAACTGGCCGCCGAAACGGCGACATGGCGGCGGTTCTCTGCGGGAGTTTCGAAAGTGTTGCTCGCGCGATGAGACGTTCCCTTCGATCGTGGTTGTGGCGGGTGCCGCTCGATCAAGAGGTGGACGAGGAAGTCGCCTTTCACGTCGAGATGCGAACGCGAGAACTGATCGACGGCGGGATGGACCCGAAGACCGCCCGGGAGGTCGCCACTCATCGACTCGGCGACATCGCCGTTCTGAAGGACACATGTGTTGACCTCGGCAGAAAGAGAGACCGCGAAATGCGACTCATGCAATGGCTCGAGGAATTCCAGGACGATGTGAAGTTCTCGGTGCGGCAGCTGCGGCGTTCCCCGGCCTTCACGATGGTTGCGGCCATCACGCTGGCGTTCGGCATCGGCGCCAACAGCGCAATCTTCGCGCTCGTCGACGCGACCCTGCTCAGGCCGCTTCCCTTCCCGGAGCCTGACCGGCTGGTCATGATCTGGGAACAAACCGACACGTCACGACGCACCGCTGTTTCTCCGCCAAATCTCGTCGACTGGAACGAGCGCACTCGCACGTTCGATCGTCTGGCCGGGTTCGTGCCCAGCGTCGGCGGCGTGGTCATGGCCGGCGCGGACGGCTCTGCCGAAAACATTCCGCGGCAGTGGGTACGGGTCGGGATGTTTGACGTGCTCGGCGTCACGCCCGTCGCCGGTCGAACGTTCTTGCCTTCCGACGAGAGTCAGCGCGCCAATGTCGTGATCTTGAGCGAAGCCTTCTGGCGGGCGCGTTTCAACGGGGACCTGAGTCTGGTCGGCCGCGAGATTCGACTGGATGGGGACCCATACACCGTCGTCGGCGTCATCCCCAATGAGGTTCAGTTGCTGGGCCAGACCAGCATCTGGGCACTCGACCCGCGTCCGGTACCGAGAGGTGTCGGCCTTCTTCGGGTCATCGGACGCGTCAAGTCGGGCGTCACGCTCGAAGCCGCACGCGCCGATCTGGCGACCGTGGCTGACGGACTGGCGCGAGACTTCCCGCAGACGAACAAGGGGCGGGGCGTCATCGTGGAGCCGATGCACGACGCTCTGATCGGCAGCGACCTCCGCGCGACCTCGATGCTGTTCGTCGGTGTCGTCGGCTTCGTGCTGCTCATCTGCTGCGCGAACGTCGCCAATCTGCTCCTGGCGCGCGCAACCGTCCGTACGCGAGAGCTGGCCGTCCGATCAGCACTCGGCGCCGGCCGGCGACGTGTGATCCGTCAACTCCTCACCGAAAGCCTGGTGCTGTCATCCATCGGGGGCGTCCTCGGGGTCGGAGTCGGCGCAGCAATTCTGAGCATCGCACCGTTGCTGATTCCGGCGGGTGTGCTGCCCGGAGCAGTGACGCTGACATTCGACCTGCGCGTCGTGACCTTCTGTGTCGCGGCCACGCTCTTCGTCGGGCTGCTCTTTGGTCTGGCTCCGGCCTGGCAGGCGACGGATTTCTCTGCAGCGCAGGTGATCGCCTCCGATGGGCGGACGACGACAGGGCGCGGTGGAAGAGTCCGAAGCTGGCTCGTGGTTGGAGAAGTGGCAACCGCAGTGCTTCTTCTTTTCGGCGCCGGGCTGCTACTCCGAACGCTGATTGCCGTGAACACCATCGATCGCGGTTACCGTGCCGAGCAGGCGCTGACCATGCTGGTGGACCCGCTGGGTTCGCGCTATCCAACGCCAGAATCGCTGACCCAGTTTCTCGACGCGGTCGAAAAGGAAATTCTGGCACTCCCCGGAGTCCGTAGCGTCGCCTGGACGACGACATTGCCGCTGGGCCCGGCCGACGCCGGACGAACTTCTTTCGAGATCGTGGGTGACCCGCCTGTGGACGCCAGCCAACGTCCGATCGCCGACTACCAGATCGCGAGCCCCACCTACTTCCAAACGCTCGATCTTCCAGTCGTGGCGGGCCGGGCATTCGACGACCGCGATGCGCGGGAGGGCATTCGTGTCTGCATTGTGAACGAAGCGTTTGTTCGCGGTTACCTCCAGGGCCGGTCACCGATCGGCCTGCGAATTGCCATGCGACCGGCGGGCGTGGCACAGGCGGAACCCGTGGTGAGAGAGGTCGTGGGCGTCGCCCGCCAGGTGAAGGGCCGGCCCGACGAGAGAGAAGACCTCGTGCAGCTCTACGTCCCCCTGGCGCAGGATCTCCGGGACGACGTGTATCTGGTCGTGCGGCCGGCGCAAGGGAGCGCGGCCGCGCTTGCGCCTTCGGTCCGTGCGGCGATTGGCCGCATCGACAAGGAACAGCTCGTGAGTGTCCGCGGCGTGATGACGCTCGAGGACATCGCATCGGCAGCGACCTCACGCCATCGGTTCCGGGCGGTCATGGTGATGACGTTTGCCGGACTCGCGCTGCTGCTGGCGATGGTCGGGGTCTTCGGGATTCTCGCGTATTCCGTTCAGCAGCGATCGCGTGAGTTCGGCGTGCGCATGGCTCTCGGCGCCAGCCTGACCGACGTCCTCGGCCTCGTGATCGGCAGCGCTGCCCGCCTGATTGTCACGGGAACCGCCATCGGCTTGGTCCTTGCGGTGGTTCTGGGACGCCTGCTCGCGACGGTTCTGTTCGGCGTACAGCCATTGGATCCGCTGACTTTCCTGTCGGTGACGATCGTGCTGGCGATCGCCGCCGTCGTGGCGACTGCCGCACCCGCCTGGCGCGCGGCCCGCATCGATCCGGCGGTGGCGTTACGAAGTCAGTAAGCGGCGCGTACTCCGCGGTGCGCCTCAGCGTCTTTTCTGGTTTGCCGATCACATCCGACTTTGGTATAAGCGTCACGACCGTGTACTCGTAGTGCAGACCTTCAGGTCTGCTCGTAGGCAGGACTGAAGTCCTGCGCTACAAGTACGGGGCCGCTCAGTCAACGACCCTGCATGCAGCCATCCGATCTCGAGAGCACCGTCAATCGACAATCGTGGGAGTGGCTGTTTGATCTGCCGCGTCGCCTCAACATCGTCATCGAGGTGATTGACGACCGGCACATGCCGGTGTTTCCCGTCGGGGCCTCCCCAGTCGCGGTCACGGTTCGCCAAATGTTGACGACCGGCGATCCGGCGCTGGTGGCGGCGATTTCGAACGCGCTGCGCTCAATCAAGCCAACGCCGGTCGGCGTGGACGGGTTGCAGGCCGTGTGCTTCGGACTATCGCAGGCGGGCGTGCTCGTCCTCGCGCGTGAGCTGGCGGACGGAACGTCGGCCGCCGAGAGCCGACAGGAGCTCGAGTCAATCGGCTCGTGGCTCACGACCGCAATCGATGCGAGCCTCACCAAGCCCCCGCACGCCATTAGCCCAGAACCCTACCGCATCGCGTCGCTGCAACGCATTCTGAGCGACGCCACGTCGCGCGGATCGGTGCGCAGAGTTGTCGGTGCCTTCGTCGAGGCGCTCGGCGTCTGGGACGACGTCACGATTTTCGGGTACGCCCCCGGCGCGAACGGCGGCTTGTTCCAGTACGTGTCGCCAGTCGGGCCGCCCTCGTCATTCCCCGCCGAGCTCGATGATGCGATCGTGCCCCGGCATGGCCGGATGATGCGACTGTCCCGCGTCGAGATCGAACGGCTCGGACTGCCTGCCGAAGCCGACGAGGTGCTGATCCTGCGGCTCGAGGAGACCGGTTGCCTGCTCCTCTTCTCCGGAGCAATCGACGATCACGAACAGGTGCGACTGACCCTGTATTCCGACATGCTGCGGGAGTCGCTGAACGATGTCCTCACGGCGACGACCGGCGGCTTGATCGCGGAAATGACGCGAGATCAGCTCTCGCCGGACGAGCCAATCGAAGACTCCGCACAGGCAGCCCTGAGCCGACTGACCGTCGCGGTCGGAGGCAGTGAGGCCGCACTTTCCGTCACGTCGGCAACCGGCGGGCCGGGGCTGACGGTTGGCGACACTGATCTCCTGTCGGCGCTCAACCACCAAGCCAGTCCCGATCGACTGGTCGTGATCTCTTCGGATGATGGCGGAGCCATGACCATCGTCATGGCGCGCGAACAGCATCGCTTCACGTCGTTTGAGCGCGCGATCGTCGAATCTGGGGCGACGGCCCTCCATTCGTGGTTGCAGGCCGCGCTCGAGCCCGCGAAGGAAAGCGAGCGGCGCCGCCGGTTCCGCCCTGTCGATACCCTATTCGACCAGATCGCCGCCGACGCGGTTGATGCCGGCCAGCAAGTCTCGGTCATCGTGGTGTCGGTGAACCAAGGCGCGCTGCGCCCCGGGCTGGTCCAGACGTGGCTAGGCAAAACCAGAGCGCAGCTCCGCGCCGGCGATTTCGCGGGCGTCCTGAGCGACACGGAAATAGCGGTGTTGCTGTGCGACGCATCGCCGGATCACGCCACGGTAGTGTCCGCACGACTGAAAGAGCTCATCGAATCGCATGACAGTCCCGGCGCACTCTTTCAGCCCGCCTTCGGCATGACGACGCGCTCGCCGGCATCCCCATTCGAAGGCTCGCTGGTCGGCGCCGCCCGCGCCGGAGCCGCCGCCGTCCGCTGACCCGATTGCGTTTCGTCCCAACAATTTCCGCCTTGTACCCATCCGCGGGTTCGTGCACAATGGAGCGGTTTCCTCAGAAAACCGTCCGGCGCACGCTTTTCGCCAACCGCAGCATGAGGATGCTGATGCCATGACCATGGCTCACGATCTCATCATCGACCAGTTTTCATCGGCGGTCGATCGGGAACCGCACCTGACCACCTGGTACGCGCAAGGACACTCCGACGGTCTCGGCGACCGCCTGTTGATGTTCGACAATACCAGCGCGCCGTCGTGGGAAATACTCAGGTTCGCGCCGGCGCTCGCGCGCGATTACAGGTTCGAGAAGGCGTTGCGCGACCGGGTTGAACGACTCGCGTCGTTTCATCACCCCGCTTTTCCCTCGGTCCGCCCCATCAAGGAGCTTGGACACGAAGACGGCCTGGCGGTCGTCTCGACGTATGCCTCGGGTGCCCGTCTCTCAGAAGCACTGAAGAAGCCGCGCAGCGCCGCGTTCGCCATGCGACTGATTCGCCAGTTGGTGCCGGCCCTCACCGCCCTGGAACAGCACGGAGCGGGGATGGCGCACGGCGCGCTGGATGCCGATCGGATCGTGGTGACCGACAAGGGTCAGGTCACGATCCGAGAGCACATGGTCGGAGCGGCGCTCGGAAGTCTCGAGCTGTCGCCGGCGAAACTATGGGCTGATTTTGGCATCCTGGCATCGCCAACGCGCACGGACGCGCCAACGCTCGACAGCCGAAGCGACCTCGTGCAGCTGGGGCTCGTGACCCTGTCGCTGATGGCCGGACATCGCATCGGTCCCGACGAGTACCCACACAAGATCGCAGAACTGCTCGACGACATCGAGAACCGCCATCTCGGCCTCGCGCCGGCGGTGTTTCAGCTGGTTCGTTCCTGGCTCGAACGGGCTTTGCAGCTCGATGGCGATCGGTTTGACTCGGCGCAAGACGCCAATGACGCGCTCGAAGAGTTGCGGGAAGAGGCCGAGCCGCCGGACGAGTATTTCGTGCCGTTCGACTCGAATGTGGCTGACGCGCCTCCGCTCACCCGGCGTGGTCCTCGCCTGATCGCTCCGAGGCGCCGCGAGCTCGCGGAGGGGATGCCGCTACAACCCGCGGTCGGTGAAGAAGCCTCACCCGCGGCTGACGACGAACCAGGCCAGGTCACGAACGATCCTGTCCCAGCGGTGCGGAATCGTCTTTTCCCTGGTGCGCTCCGTTGGGTCGCTGTCGCCGCCGCCGTATTGGCGGGTGGAGAGGCGCTGTGGATTGGCCGGCTGATGTACGCGCGAGCCGTGACGCCACCAGCAACGGCCGCGCCCGTGGTGCTCGAGTCGCAGCGGCCCGGTGCAAATGTCCCGGTGGAGATCCAAGCCGCAGGTGTCGCGCCACTGCTGCCGACCGCGGTCCCGCCGATGAAGCCGGCCCCGGCTCCTCCAGACGTCAATCGGGCGCAATCAGACGGGAGAAGTCTGGAAACTCAAACCCCACCGAAACCGAAGGAGCAACCGGCAAAGGCCGTCGATAAGACGGCCGCGGCGCCGCCGGCGCCGATCGGATCTCAGCGAAGCGGTGGATTCCGACTCTCGTCCTCGGTTGAAGTGCATGTGCTCGATGGCGATCGGGTGCTCGGATCGAGCGCCGATGGTCCGATCGTTGCGCCGGTCGGGCAGCACGAGTTCGAATTCGTCAACAGTTCGATCGGCTATCGCGAGCGGCGAGTGATCGTCGTCAGGCCGGGAGTAATCACACCCGTCTCGGTGACCGTGCCCAACGGCAGGCTCAATATCAATGCCTTACCGTGGGCCGCCGTCTGGATTGACGGCAACTCGTTTGGCGAGACGCCGCTCGGCAACGTGTCGATTGCCCCTGGCGAGCACGAGATCGTGTTCCGTCATCCTCAACTCGGTGAGCGACGCGAGAAGACCATGGTGCGAGCGGACGCCACCACCCGCGTGTCGGTGAATCTACAGCGCTAGGCATTCAGCCCGGGATTGAAGCGGCTAGCCTTGGGGAAGGCGGACCAGCAAGGTGCGCCCCGACGGCGCGGACCGGCCGCCGCTTGGCTCGACGGTCACTTGGGCGCCGACGACCGGGCCCATGACCTTTGGGAAATCGGCGACAAGGGTTGCCTGGCCGGTCGCATCCGGAACAAACAGGCCGGCGCTCACCGACTCGACGGTCGTCCGTAACCAGAGCTGATAGATCGCCTCTGGAGGAGCGGACGGCAGCCGCGACGCGCTGAGCACAATGCCGCGCGTCCGGCTCCACAGCAGCTGCGCGGATGAACGGTCGACCGCGTCGATGCTGGTGAGGTTGTAGCGAATGAGATCCGGCGCGGTCAAAATGGCGCCGATCGTTTCAGCTCTCTGGGCCGACTGGCGGGCCTCGGCGATTTGCCGGTTCGCCTCCTGCCGGGCGACGGCAGCTTCCCGGGTCGCCTGTTGCGTCACCACTTCGGCCTGGTGCTCGGCAGCGGCGGCGCGAGCCCCGGCGTCGTTCAGCCTCGACTCAATCCTGACCAGTCCAAAGATCAGCAACGCCGCCGCGGCGGCACCGCCAAGGTACCAGGATCGGCGCCGCAGCCAGTGCGACTCGACCGCCGGCGCCGACGGGTCGTGATCGTCCGGGATGCCGCGCTCGAGCAACTGAACCCGGCCGTCGCGTGGCGGCGCGGTATCGGGCCCGCCTGATGCGTCCTCGTTTGCCCCGCGCCGCAATTCGTCATGGAGATGCACGACGCGGTCGAGCGGCCAGGCCGCCGCCGGTGTTTGGGTTGACACAGCGGATGATGCGCCGATGCGCAGTTCGGTCACGAACGTCTGGAGGGTGCGGGTCAGCTCGTTCAAGTGGGTTTGCACGTCCGCCTGGAGCGCTGCCAGGCGAGCCTCGACCTGGTCGAATCCGCTGACAGAATTCGAGGCGGCGGCGCAGATGTCTTTGAGATTTGCCGCCTGCGCTTGCAATTGCCGGAGCGGCTCCTCGTGCATGCGCCGCAAGGCGTGCGCTTCGCGATCGAGCGTATCTTCGAGGGTTCGGAGGCGCTGGTCTACGGCGTCAGAGTGGCCAGGCTGACCGTGTTCCTGGCTTTGCTGCCACTGATGAAGGGCGAGGCTGAACCGATCTAACCGGGCCTCAAAACGAGTGAGTCGTTGATCGAGGTCGGGATCGTCCTGAGACATCTGACCGCCAGCGATGATACACAAGAACCGATCCTTCGTACATCTTTTTGTCGCTCCGTTCGATCGCCGAGCTCACTCACACGTAGCTGAGCCACCAATCTCGACGACGCGCCTTGATGGCCGCAACCCAGCGACAGAACGGGTACAAGAGAACGACGACCAGGAGCCACACCGCGTAGACCCCCGGCAAGTCGACGCCATACCCTTTCGGATAGAAGAAGAACACCGTCATCAACTGCCGGGCCTCGAAGCCCTGGACAACACCCAAAACCACGCTCAGCGTATGAATCAGAAGGAAGTGCGCGACGTAGAACGCAAACGGCACGCGGCCAAACATGACCAGGGCATCCTTCATGACCCCGGAGATGCGATCGGCGAGAGAGCACAGAACCGCCGCGGGGCCGAGCGTCATCAACAGGAACATCAGGCTGGGCGGGTACTTGGTGGTATTGATGAAATCGATGACGGTGGCCGTCATCCCGGCGGCCTGGAGCTGCCACGGATTCGGATCGCCGTAGCCGTCGAACGCTCGAACCAGAATAAATGCGGCGGTCAGGGCCATACCGGTTCGCAACAGGATCTGATTGCGCCGGCGTTCGGGCAGTTCAAAGACTCCAGCGACACCAAACCCGAGCAGCATGACGCCGATCCACGGCAGTAACGGATAGATGAAGAGCAGCAGGAACGGGCCCGCGCGATGGGCCATCTGGGCATGCAACGCGACCCACAGCGGCCACTGCTCGTCGAAGAGACCGGTGGTCGGCCAGAACGCGTCGAGCAGATTGTGTCCGAGAAGAATCGCCGCGCCGACCGCGAAACAGGCGCGGCGTCCGAACCATTGCAGTCCCGAGAGCGCGATCATGCTCGCGCCGATCGCCCAGATGACTTGCATCGCCACCAGGACGGACCCGCCGACTTCCGCGATGCCGGTGGGCGAGAACGTCGCGGAAGTTGAGATGACGAACACCTCGACGACGATCAACCACAGACCGCGTGTGAAGAGGAACCGGGCCAGCTCGTTGGGGCTCTTTCTCGCCACCATCAAACCTGCGCTGGTCCCGGCAAGCAGCACAAACACCGGCGCGCAAAAGTGGGTGATCCACCTGGTCGCGAACAACGCGACGGTGACATTGGGATTCGCCATCGGATCCTGTTCGGCCGCCACCATGAAGAAGTCCCTCACGTGGTCGATGGCCATGATGACGATGGCCAGCCCTCGGACCATGTCGATGGCGCTGAGGCG
>Ga0111538_10003942_pt1 | contig 20672 bp, 13 predicted proteins | sample SoiMethybrSBSTD1_FD_79669 | JGI IMG/M metagenome (GOLD analysis project Ga0111538, IMG submission 79669) | Bulk soil microbial communities from a Populus tree surrounding site in Tennessee, USA - Soil MetaG P. TD hybrid SBSTD1 (version 2)... | ecosystem: Environmental > Terrestrial > Soil >... | reverse complement strand
TGCCGCAGTTCAAGCGCATCGTCGAACTCGATCCGAGCCTCGCGGAGGCGTGGATTATGTACGCGAGCACGCTGGTGCGGTTGGAGCGCTATCGGGAAGCCCGCGACCGGTTGAGCGAGGCCAGGGTTATTCATCCCGGCGAGCAGGAGTTGACGGAACTCCTGGTCCGACTTCTGTCTGCGTCTCCCGACGCCCGGGTTCGCGATGGGCGCCAGGCGCTGGCGCTGATGCAAGAACTGCTCAAGGGATCGCCGCGCGTCGATGTCCGCGAAGCGATGGCGATGACGCTGGCCGAGTTGGGAAGGTACGACGAGGCCGTCAGGTGGCAGCGCGAGGCGATCGCGGCGGCCGGGCAAGCCGGGCGTGTTGATCAAGCCCGACTCATGACGGACAACCTTGCGCTGTACGAGCACCGCCAACCGTGTCGACGACCGTTGACGGAGTCTCGCCAGCGCCGCACCCCAACGCACGATCAGTCGGAGTCCAAGCGACAAGACGGATAGCGACACGGCCATGCGCGAGTCTTCCGCCGGCTTGAACCGGCCCGCCCAGCCGGAGCGCTTCCCCCCGTTCCTGGCGGCGATCTTCTTCATCAGCCTGGCTGTTCGCCTGGTGCATCTGTCGCAGATTCGCCGGGCGCCGTTCTTCTCGCTCTTGATGGGCGATGCGCAGAGTTATCACGCTTGGGCCCAACAAATCGCCGCCGGAGACTGGATCGGCAGCGAGGTCTTCTACCAGGCGCCGCTGTATCCCTATTTCCTCGGGCTCGTGTACGCGCTCCTCGGCGAGGCGCCGATGACCGTACGGCTATGTCAGGCCGTCATTGGCTCGCTCGCGTGCGTGTTGCTCGCCTTCGCCGCGTGGCGTCTCTTTTCGAAGCCGGCGGGAATTGCCGCGGGGCTGATGCTCGCCTTTTACGCTCCCGCGATCTTCTTCGACGGCCTGATCCAGAAGTCGGTGCTGGACGCGTTTCTATTGTGCCTGGCGCTTGCCCTGATCAGCCGCTTGGTCGTGCATCAGGCTCGCCCTTCGTCGTGGCTGTGGCTCGGCGTAACACTCGGATGCTTGACCCTGTCCCGCGAGAACGCCGCCGTCTTTGTGGCGGCCATTCTCGTCTGGCTGCTCTGGGACCGACGTCACCTGGTGACCGATCGGATGGTCCAGGCCGCCTGGCTGCTGGCTGGACTGGCGATCGTGCTGCTGCCGGTTGCGGCACGGAACAAACTGGTCGGCGGTGAATTTCATCTGACGACGTCGCAGTTCGGTCCGAACTTCTACATCGGAAACAACGAGACCGCCACCGGGGTCTACCAGCCGTTGCGATTCGGCCATGGCGATCCCCGGTACGAGCGTCAGGACGCCACTGAGCTCGCCGAGCAGGCGACGGGGCGAGCCATGACCAGCGGCGAGGTATCCCGGTACTGGACGTGGCGTGCGCTCGATTACATCAGGACGCGCCCGGGAGACTGGCTCGAGTTGACGGGGCGAAAGACCATGCTGGTCTGGAACGTCGCGGAACTGGCCGATACGGAAGACGAGCTCAGTTACGCCGACTGGTCCGTCGCTCTGCGGGGCGCCAGCCGCGTCTGGCACTTCGGGATCCTGGCCCCCCTGGCCTTGTTCGGCATCTGGGCAACCTGGTCACGGCGAGCCGACCTCGCGCTGCTGTATCTCTTGCCGGCCGCGTACGTGCTGTCGCTCGTCGCCTTCGCGATCATGGCGAGATACCGCTATCCGCTCGTGCCGTTCCTGATTCTGTTTGCCTCGGCCGGGGTGGCGAACTTCGGCCGGCTTCTGCAAGTAACGCCGCGGCGGCTGATCTCCGGCCTGGTGGTAGTAACCGTCTTCGCCGTCTTCTGCAACTGGCCCATGTACTCGATGGCGGAAATGCGGTCCATCACGGAAGCCAATGTCGGCACCGAGCTCCAGGCGCAGGGCAAATTCGACGAGGCGATCGCGCTCTATCGTGCGGCGCTGGTGCGCGACCCCCAGGACGCGCTCACCTACAGCAATCTCGGCACCGCCCTCGCGGCCAAGGGGCAGTTGGACGAAGCAATCGTTCAGTATCGACGGGCGCTGGATCTCGCTCCGAACGACGCCGACAACCACTACAACCTTGGCAATACGCTGATGACGCAGGGGAAGCTCGTGGACGCCGCCGGTCAGTTTCGGGACGCGCTGCGGATCGATCCGAGGCTGGCCGAGGCGCATCTCAATCTGGGAAACGCTCTGGCCGCACTCGGAGAGTCCGGCGAGGCCGCCGCTCACTATCGCCAGGCGGTCGAGCTCAAGCCCGATATGGTCGAAGCAATCAACAATCTCGGTCAACTCCTGGCCCAGCAGGGCAGGCTTGATGAAGCGACGGCGCTCTTTCGGCGCGCCCTGGCGATCGATCCCGACTCGGCGAACGTGCACAATGAGCTGGGCGTCATGCTGGCGCAGCAGAACGAGCTCGATGACGCGATCAACCATTTCCGGCAGGCGATTCGAGTCGAGCCAGAGCTCGCCGAGGCCCACGGCAATCTCGCGACGGCCCTTCAGCTTCAGGGCAAGCTGGATGAGGCCATCCAGCATTATCAAGAAGCGACACGTCTGGCGCCAGAAAACCAGGAGATGGAGCGACGCTTGCGCGCTGCGCGTGCCGCGGGCAAGTAGCAATGCTTCGTCACGCTACCGTGGCCCGAGGTACGGACGGCCTGCCGAGTACAGATCCAGGCGGTGCCGGATCGACGTGGCCAGCTCACTCTGGCTCGCGCTGGCAGGGAGCGCCGAGAGTGCCGCGCGAGCCGTCGCGACGGCTCGGTCGAATTGACCGGCCGCGGCGTAGGCGGCGGCCAGCACGTCGAGAACGGCTGCGTCCTGGCGACGGGGCGGGCGAGACGCGCGCTCGGCCAGGCGGACGGCTTCATTCGAGTCACGAAGTCCTGGGTTCGGGTCTGTAGCCAGCAACCACGCAAGCTCCACGAGTGCGTCCTGAGCATCCGGCTGAACCTGGAGGGCGCGTCGATAGTAAGTGATCGCCTCTTCGAGCTGACCTTGCTTGGTCAGCGTGCTCGCGAGGTTGTAGAGCGCGTCGCCGTCGTCCGGGCTGGTGAGGAGTGCCTGGTGAAAATGGCGAATGGCCTCTGCGGGTTTGCCCTGCAATCGCAGCGCCGCCCCCAGGCTGTTGTGCGCCCGGACATACTCAGCATCCAGTCGTAGCGCATTCTCGAGGTGGCGAATGGCCTCCTCATAATCTCCGGCCTGCAACAACGCGTTCCCGACGTTGTACAGCGCGGCGGCGGACGCCGGTTGCAACCGCGCCGACTCCTTGAAGTGCGCCACGGCCTCAGCGACCTTCCCGAATTGCAGGTAGAGCAGCGCGACCTCGTCATGCTCCATCACCTGATTGGGGTCGGCGGCGAGAATCATCTCGGATCCCACGATGTCTTCGGCCAGCTCGCGCGGCTGGCGGTCGTTGTTGAGGATTTGGAGATCCGCAGCATGACGTGGCACAACTTGAATCCACAAGTCGCCCATCTCATTTGACGACTTCTGCCCCCATGTCACGCGCCTCGGCGGAGAGCTCGGGTTGTGTCTGTTGCTGGCGGAGTTGTCGTAGGTGATCTCCATCGCGAGCTCGGTTCCTTTGGGAAGGACGAGCGGCTTTGCGTACTCGTAGAAATCCTGCCAGTCGAAATCCCAGTCCTTGATGTAGATCAGCGCCGTCCGCGTCCCGTCGGGCAACGTGGCAAATCCCTTTATCTCCCGGGCCAGGTAATGTGCGTGCGGCTGGACTCCGTGCAACTCGACGTCGACCGGCAGGACATAACTGTCACGGCTCACGTACGCTGTTGCTCCCGCCGGAATGTCGAGATTCTGCCGGCCCAACCTGATCGTGGCCGCGGCCTGTGTGGGTGGCGCGTCGCTGAAGTAGAACCCGATCCGGCTCTGGACGCGCTCCGGCTGCTTGCCCGGCATCAGGTGGAGCTCGAGCAGCATGTCCGCCCCCGGGTCCAGGCGCCACGCCATGTTGGCCGGAGCCAGAGGCCGCAACTGCCCGGGTGTCCAGCCGAGGAAGAAGCCCGGCGGAAAACGAGCGGCGAATGGCGTAACGCCTTCGTAGCCTGACTCCGGATCGGCGTCGTCCAGCTTGCGCGAGGTCCCGGTAGGATCGATCCGCATGTTCGCGTGATGAACGACTCTGGGGTTCCCCGGCTGAAACTCCACGCCTCGGACATACCTGGTGCCGGCGATCGGAATCGGGATCGCGAATTTGCGGAGGACATCCCGTCCGCCAGCTGCTGGCAGCGTGTAGGGCGGCATGTCGATGACGAGGTCCGGCTCGCCGAGGCGCCATCCCCCGGTGGGCCACTTCGGCATCGGAGGGAGATCGGCAGGACTGCCTTCGACGGCGCCGTCAGCTACCCATTGCTCGATGAGCGCGACCTGCTCGTCGCTCAGTCGTCGGTTGCCGATGAACGGGCCGCCATAGCCGGGCTCGGCTTTCCACGGTGGCATTCTGCGCGAGCTCACCTGTTCCCTGATGGCGCGAGCCCACGGCCGCACCTCCTGATAAGACATCAGAGACATGGGTCCCAGCGCGCCGGGCTGGTGGCAGACCGCACAGTGCTCGAACAGGATGGGCGCGACATCGCGGCTGAACGTGCGGACCTCGGCTCGCTCTTGCGCGGCCGCGGTTGCCCCACTGTGTGCTGCGAGCATTCCGACCGCGAGACACCATCCAGCCCTGAGGATCGATCTCGAAGCGCCGCAGCGCGCACCACGGGTCATTGCCTGCACCGCCTGCATCAGAACGGAAGCGGACCGAGCAGTGCTCGATCGACCGGCGGTCCAGGCTTGTATTCCGGATCGTCATCTCGCCACGGCGTGCGGCACGGCTCGTTGCGCTGGTAGAGCGCAAGATTGGCGGCCATTCGCTGCGCGGCATCAGGATGCCCGGCGTCCACCGCGACCGACATCGCCAGGCGTTGCCACTCGGCTGCATCCGCAAAGCGACCAACCTCCGCCAGCGCCATCGCCATCGTTTCAGCCACGCTCGTGGTCTTGTGCTCCTTCGCCAATGCCTGCACCAGGTCGAGTGCGAGGCGGCCGTCCCGCACCTGCGGGTCGGGAGACGCGGCGAGGAGGCGCGCCAGCGCCTGCGGGAAGGCCGGCTGGTCGGGATGGAGGCCCATTGCAACGCGCAAGCTTTCCCGAGCCTCTGAGTAGCGTGCCAGCTGCGCCAGCGCCATCGCTTCGCCGAAGCGCGCCTCTTCGCTTTCCGCTTCGAGCTCGAGCACGCGCCGATAAGACGACAACGCTCGATCCAGGCGGCCGACTCGGCGCTGCGCATCGGCGAGCTTCAGGTGTGCCTCGCGGAACTTGTCGTCGTTTGTGATGGCCGCCGTGTACTCGACAATGGCTTCCTCGTCGCGACCGCTACGCTCCAGGAGAGTTCCTCTCATGAAATGAGCCAGGGCGAGAGAAGGATCCACACGGATCGCGGCGTCGAGCTCTGTGAGCGCCGCACGCGCGTCACCCATGCGGTTCAAGGTTTGGGCGAGGCCAAGCCGCATGACCGGGTTGGCTGGCGCGAGCTCAATGGCCTTCCGGAACTGCACCACCGCCTCTGGCCAGTCTCCCCGGGCGCTGGCCTGCTGTCCGAGATCCCAGAAGACTTCGGGGCTTCGCAGCGCCGTGCTCACGTCGGCCATCAACGGATCGGGCATGGTCACGGTTGCCCCGGCACCACCGCGCCCCTTGGTTTGTTCCAGGTTCGCTTTCGCCTTCTCGAGATCGCCGAGCCCGCGGTAGGCCATCGCCAGCGGGTAGTGAATGACCGCGGCCGCCGGATTCAACCGCGCGGCCTCTTCCAGATAGCGCACGGCGCTCGCGAAGTCCTGTTTCGCCAGACTGGCCCTGCCGAGTTGGTACAACACTGCTGGGGAATCGCGCTCGAGGACGCGGGCTCTGGCGAGGAGCGGCTCGGCGTCTTCCGGCTGACCCAATTCGATGTGGACATAACCGAGCCACACGAGCGTCGGGACATCGTAGGGACGTAGCCTGAGGACCTGCTCGAAGGGCTCCACCGCCTTCGTCAGTACTCCCTCGCTGATGAAGAGCTGTCCCTGGTAGTACGGCCAGCGGAAATCGTCTGGAGCGAGTAGCTGCGCATTCCGAAAGCAGCGTTCGGCCACGTCCAGATACTTGGCGGCCATCAACAGTTTCCCGAGCTCGCCGTAGGCCTCGCTGCCCGCACTTCGTCGTGGCTCTGCGGCCGATCCCCTGGCCTCTCGCCCTGCCCGCGACGTCGGCAGAGAGGCGTACGCCTCGCGAAGCTGCTGCTGCACTGACTCGTGCATGCCCTTGAGGTCGGGCAGCACGACCGGCAGGAGGGTCGGTTCAGCGGCCGTGACTTGGGCCGAGGCGCTGCTGTAGCCCCATGCGATCAGCACAGCCGCTGCGCTACCGCCCGACAGCCAACGTGCCCAGCAACGCATCTCACAATCCACTAGACCGGGCTTGAGCGCCGGTCCCTTCCTTCAGGGTGATCCACTGGCCAACAGCAACATTCGTCCACTCTTCCACCCGCCCGCTCGGCCACACGACCCGGATACGTGGAACGGTCGCCGCATCGCCCAGGCCCACTAGCACCCGTGGGTCGTTCGCCGATGCATAGCTGCCGTCGGCTCGAGCGCGACGCCAGAGCGCCGGACCTTTGCTGCGGAAGACACCCACTCTTGCGCCCAGCATGTCGCGGGGCCGCTGGCCCCCGATCAGGCGCAGCCCCAACCAGTGACCGCGCTCGCCGACGTGGTTAATCAACAGGCGCGCCGGGCCGTTGTTGTTCGTCACGAGCACGTCGACGTCGCCGTCATTGTCTATATCGCCGAAGGCCGCTCCGCGGCTGACCTCAGACAATTCGAACACGGCGCCGGCGTGGGCCGTCACATCCTCGAATCGCCCCGTGCTCAGATTTCGAAACAGCAGGTTGCGTTCGTGGAGCGGAAACGGATCGGTCGCGCGAGCCAGGGTTTCCCGGATATGGACCGCTCCGTTCGCGATCAGCAGGTCCAACCATCCGTCGTTGTCGAAGTCGAACCACGCCGTCCCGAATCCAGTGTAGGGCATGCTGGGAACTGCGAGGCCGGCCCTCGTGGTCCGATCCTCGAAGAGGCCGGAACCGTCGTTGACGTAGAGGGTGTTGGATTCCCCAGGGAGGTTCGTCACGAAGAGATCCTCGTCGCCATCGTTGTCGAAGTCGCCAGCATCAACTCCCATGCTGCCCTCGGTATTGCCAAGCCCGTCGAGGGCCGCACCAGCCAGCAGCGCAGTGTTCTTGAAGCGGCCGTTTTGCTGGTTGATCCACAAGAGGTTCGGTTCGCCGTCGTTGGCCACGTAGATATCCGCCCACCCGTCGCCATTGAAGTCAGCGGACACCACACCGAGCGCCGGACCATATTCGCTCGCCACCTGGGCCTCGGTGGTTATGTCGACAAACGACCCGTCCCGACGATTTCGATACAACCGGTCTGGCAGTGCCTTGTAACTCCTTGGCCCGCAGTAGTCCCTCTTACCAGTGCGGGTGTAGCAACGCGTCTGATCGTCTGCGGTGTGGTCGAGATAGTTGCCGACGAAGAGATCGAGCCAACCGTCGCGGTCGAAATCGACGAACGAAGCCGACACGCTCCAACCAGGGTTGCTCTTGCCCAGTCGCTCGGAGACGTCCGTAAAGGTCCCGTCGCCATTGTTGTGAAACAACTGGTTCGGCCCCAGAGCGGTTCGGTATAGATCGACCCAGCCGTCATTGTCCACATCCCCGGCGGCGACGCCCATGCCGTATCCACGGGGCTTGAGTCCACTCTGTTCCGTCACGTCCGTGAAGTGCAGCATGCGAGTCCCATCGGCGCGCAGCACGAGGTCGTTCCGATACAGCCGATCCGTCAACGGCCCTTTCGGCGAAGCGAGCAGCGGCTGCCCGGTTCCGAGCCGCCCTCCCTGCACGAGGTAGACGTCGAGGTCGCCATCGTTGTCAAAGTCAAATAACGCAGCGCCGGATCCCATGATCTCGCTGATGCGGAATTCACCTGACATTCCGTTGAAGTGCACGAAGTCGATCCCCGACTGTTTGGCCTCGTCGGTGAACCACGCTTCGCTTGGAAGTGCTGAACCGCTGGCTGCCGCGGGCGCGTCGCCGGGCGGTTGCCCGTCCGTGACGCCAGCCAACGCGGAGCCAAGAACCGTCAGGAGAATCCCTGCTGCTGCACTGGAGTGTGAGCGCCCGGTCATGTGGGAAGTGTGTTGGAGCTGGAGCAGGTGGACGCCTGCTCCAGCTCTGGGAGAACCGGGGTGATGAGAGGGCCTCGGCCTCTAGAACCGCGCCGTCACAGCAAAGCGAAGGAGCCGCCCGTCGAGGACGTTGTTGGCCCGTTCGTAGAGCGTTGGCGACTGTGCGCCTTCGGCCGTGCCCAAGCCATAACTCCGCGTCGGGTTGCCCGTGATGCCGTTGGCCGGTACGCCGAAGTGCTCCCGGTCGGCGCCGTTGTTGAACAGATTGAAAGCTTCCAAGCGCGCATCGTAGCGCCAGCGCCCGATGTGGAAGACTTTCGCGAGATTCGCGTCGATCTGCGTCAGCCTCGGGTAGAACTTCACGCTGTTCACCGGGAGGATGATCGCGTCGTACTGGCTTGTGCTCGTGTCGACCGTCGGGTGCAAGCGCGGGTCCACTAGGGCGCCGTTGAGCACGCACGGCGCGACGCACGCGTCGGGTGTGTAGAACGGCGCCAGGTACCTCGTCTGGAGATTGATCGCGGTGCTGTTGCTGTATCTGAACGCTTCACCCAGGCCTTCACCCGGAGTGCCAAGGATCGCGAAGCCTCCGTTGAACTGGCCCACCTTGGGCAGGGAGAACGGAATGGAGCCCGAGAGCTTCATCTCGTGCCGGTACGGGATCGGGTACGCATTCTGGTCGCAGAACCGCAGCCTGTTCGGATTGTCCCCCCGGTCCCGCTCGTCCTGGCAGCTGTCCATGGTGGTCTTGTCGACAGTCCAGCCGCCAATGAGGTTGCCTCCGCCCGGCAGTCGGGCGCTCACGGCGAACTCGAAGCCACGATAGACTAACGAGATCGCGTCGGGATTCGCCGTCTTATCCACACGATCGATCGACCCGCGCACGGCCGGATCGATGTTGTAGATTGGGAACGACCCCACATACGGCGCGGGACGGGCGACTACCACCTGGTCGCTGTAGTTACCGAAGTTCCACAGCACGTTGTCGCCCGACTGAGGATCCAGCCCCAAGGCGCCGCCGGGAAGGACGACCCAGCCAGTGTTGAGGTCCTTGTCATACCTGGTGCGGTACGTGGCGCTGACGGACACACCCTGTGTGAGCTCGTGCTGGATCTGAGCCACCCATTGGTCGTTGTACGGCCGTTGAATGTTCGGGTCAGTGCGGATGGCTGGTGCGGCCCCGAAGTTGCGATTGCCGCTCGGACCAATCTCCCAGTCCTGCGCGATGTCGTCGCCATTGGTCCCATATGGGTTTGGACATGCCGCGACGTTGGCGAGGCTACAACCAGGATAGAGGGTTCCTGTGGCTGGATTGAGCGCCAGGTCGAACCAGGACCGGGTGTCCGAGTCGAACGTCGCCGGCGTGTAGCGCCCCGGCGTATCGATGCCGATGATCGACTGGTACCGGTTCCACCCGCCCTTCACCGCCGTCTTGCCGTCGCCAAACAGGTCGTATGCCGCACTCAGCCGTGGACTGAAGTCCGGGCCCAGGCGCGGCAGTGAGATCTCTGCGAGCGTGCTCGCCGCTTTGAACCGGCCCAGCAGGTTCGGGTTCTCGGGTATCGACTGCTTGGCGACGTCCATCCGCAGGCCAACGTTGAGTGTCAGGCGCTTGATCGTCCACGAGTCCTGCGCAAAGGCTCCAATGTCGTAGTCGACGTTGACCCTGGAGGTCACCGGGTTGTTATAAACGATGACCTGGTTGGGGGTGCCGATGGTACCCGGCGGCAGCCCCCGGGTGTTGTTCTGGGCGGCGGCGAAATGATCGGCGTCTACAAAGCCCACCTGCCGGCCCCACGGGCCGGGGGAGCTGGTATAGAGCTGATTGAGATCGCCATTCGTCCCTCGGTTTTGTCGTCGGTTGCCCCACTTGTTCTGGAACCCGCCTCTGAAGTTGTGCGTGCCGGTGACGTACGAAATCGCGCCTTTGTAGCTGTACGCGTGCGGATAATTCCGTGTTTCGTTCCGCGCCGCTGCGTACTCCAGATTCAGCCAGGTGTCCCGACGGTTGACGACGTCGTACCAGCCGTCACGTTGCATTTGCGCGTTCGCCTCCGCCGATCCGACCGCGGGAAAACACGGCGTGGCCAAACAGGGAGCAAACGCGCTCGGCCGGTCCCGCCGGATCCCTTCCTGATAGGTCGGAGTCCAATCCTGGTACGCCAGCGAATAGCCGAACTCGGCCAACAGGCGATTGGTGATCGTCGAGGTCCATTTCGCCGTGCCCGTGTCGTAGTGGGGCGAGCCCCAGAATAACGACGCCGTGTCGACGTCCTGTCCCGCGTCGTGCTGAGTGAACCGCCGTTTCCGCAACTTGTCGAACCCAGCGGACAGCTTGTTCTCTCCGTTGACCTGCCAGGTGAGGCGGGCGGCGGCGTCGGTCAAGCTGTTGGTGTCGAGCCCGGGGCTCCCGTCGCGCGTCTGGCTGTTGAGCACCTGGTTGTTGACGACGTTGCGGCGGGCCGATGCGTGAAACCACAGGCGATCGCGGGCGATCGGGCCGCCGACCTCGCCGTTGATGTCGTAGAGCTTGTCGATGTGCGGGATGCCGTCCCTCGCATCGCCGTGTTTCTTGGATTGGACCCCTAGGTCCCCCAACCGCTCCGTCCAGTTGTCGGCCTGCCACGCGGGCGAGAGGCTGCCGCCGACGAAGAGGCTGCCACTGAGACTGTTCCCGCCCTCCTTCGGGATCATGTTGATGCGCACGCCGCCGCGCGCCTCCTCGGCGCCAATCCCTGCGGTCGTATACGAGGTCTGGGCCACCAGCATCGGGTTGAGGTACGGGGCCCAGTTGTCGCCGATGTACATGCTGATATCGAGGCCGTCGAGCTCGTAGATGCTGTCTCGCTGAGAATTCGCTCCGGCGCCGGTGATACCGGCCTGCTGGTGGCCGGACGTGCCGCCCACGTCAGGCCGGCCAATCCGGACGCCCGGCATGAGCTGCGCATACGACCACACGGCGCGACCCGTCGGAATCTCTTCTTGCAGCGAGCGGGTCATCACCTCGGTGCGGGTCACGGTCGCCGTGTCGACGACGGGCGATGCGCCCGTGACCGTCACGTTCTCTTCGAGGGCCCCGATCGACATGACGATGTTGAGCGTCATCGCGAAGTCGGCCGGCAGCAGGACGCCATCGCGCACCTGCGTGCTGAACCCTGTCAGCGTGAAGGTGACCTTGTAGGTCCCCGGCCGGATATCGACGATCCGGAATTGACCGTTGTCGTCGCTAACGGCACTGCGCGTCCCTTCGATCAGAGCGGGGCTCGAGGCTTCAACGGTCACGCCCGGAAGCACGCCACCGGTGTTGTCGGTGACGCGGCCGCCAATCGAACTCTGGGCCGCCGCCGTGACGGGTATCAACAATAGGCACGAGCCGACGACGCCGAGAAGCTTGCTAGGCCTCATCCTCGACCTCCTTGCCGAACGCCGGTTAAGTGAGAACGCCTCGTTTATCTCCAGTCACCCAGTGACTCCCGAGAGCCAGCTGCCGGCACTGGTCGGGCAAGCAGTCCTTGGGCACAACGTGACGCGTCGTCTATCGCGGAGTACCGAGCTTGAACGCCACACCGACAGAGAACATCACTTCGTTGTAATCCGCGCCATCCTTACTCACCAGCGAGGCACCCGGGTTGTTCTGGTCGGGCACGCCGAAGAACACTCGCCGATAGTCGCCCTGAAAGTGCAACGCCATGGTGTTGGTCACGTCGAAATCGACGCCGCCGCCAGCCTGGACCGTGAAATTCGTCGACGTGTGGGCAAAAAATTCGATCGTCCTCAGCGACCGGGTCGCCCCGGCCATCACATGGACGAACGGCCTCGTGCGTCCGGCTGGCACATTGAACCGCGGGCCGCCAACCCCACTGATCGTCTGGACATTGACGTGGCATTCCGAGAGAACAGCCGAGCAGAACCCGGTCTCGGGCCGGTTGAACGAGAGCGCCTGGAAGTCCTGGGTTGGGAGCGGCGGAACCACGCGGGCCGTGGAATCGCTCGGCGTAATGCCGTTCCTGAAATGAGCGTTCAGCTCGCCCGCCAGCGAGATCCAGGTGGTCAACTTGAACTCGGAATCGACGGAGAACCCCAAAGCGAGACTGCTCTCGTTCACGGCCAAGTCGTCGTTTGCCAGAAACGAGTAGCCAACGGACAACTGCACGGGGCTACTCTGCGCCGCCACAGGCGGTACCAGGCCGAAAATCAAAGCCGCAAGCATGCACCCAAGCGCAGCAGACCTTCCCACGTCGTCCTCCTTCCCTGTACGCACCAAGTAGCCGAACGAAACTACCCGTCCGTGAGGAAATGGCCCGTTCAGAACGCAGCCGCCGCTGACGTACGTGACGTTCAGTCTCTAGTCGCCGGAAACGACCGATACGCGCGGAAGTACAGGGGTATTGCTGGAGCGGGAAGAGTGACGCGGGTAAAAAACTCAGCCCGGTACGCCATACGGTGCCTCGCCGGTGGCGGTAACGGAAAAACGCGGCCGAATCTTACGACAACTTACGTGTTCGAAACATTACAAAAACACACAAAATGCAACAAAACCTTTAGACCAAACTATTGGATAACTGCGGCAGTCTGTGCCGACTTTCCAGGAAAACCGGGGATCCGGCTCCTGTTGGGCCGCGACAGGCGGGCCCGGAGGTCGCTCAGGATGCCGTCGATGCGAGCCGGTCAAACTACTCCCGGCCGCCGGTGCCGGTGAGCAGCGCGACCACCGACGATGGATCGGGCACTTCGATAATGAGCTTCCGGTAACGCTCATGGGCGAGTGAAACAATCACAGTACGCTCCGGATGCCGAACGTCCCAGAAGACCAGCTCGCCCTGGTAATAGAATGTGCCGGCGGCAAACAGTCCCGGCACATCGGTCCCGAACACCTTGACGCCGTGCCACCACCGTCCCACCTGCTCCGGGTCATGAGTGGCGTCGAGGATATGCTCGAGCGGGATCTCGAGGCGGCTGCGAAACGCCCAGAGTTTGTCGAGCCCTTCGACTTCAAAGATGGCGTGCTCGCCGGCGATTGTCACCAGAACCATACGAGTATTGCCATCAGCGCACTGCGCACATGACCCAGGACGGGAAGGCCTATGGCTTCGACAACCTCTCAATCTGATCGCGTGGTGTGTCACCGCCGAGGATCTGACGAAGGGCTTCTTCGAGCACTTCGTCACGGCCGGCGCGAATGCCGGCGATCGTCGGCCTGACCTCGACGTCGGGAATGATTCCCACGCGTTGCGTGGCCTTCTTGTCAGGATAGAAAACGCCGATACCGCTGATCATCGTTCGATGGGCGCCGGGCAGCGGAATCGCGGAGACGTTGCCGTCAGCTCCAGCCGTCGTGCTTCCCACCACCACCGACCGGGACGAAGCGCGAAAGGCCATCGTGGTGTACTCGGCCTGGCTTTGCGTCGTTTCGTCGACGAGGATCACAATCTTGCCCTCGTAATGCGGCGCAGACGGTCTCAACGACAGCGGCTCCCGCCAATGGAATGCGCCTGGATTCTGAAGATCGGCATTCGTAAAGCGAACGAATGGCGTGGGCCGGTCGACGAGCAGCGCGCCCAGCGCGAAGACCACGAAGTCCGACGGGTAGTTGCGAATGTCGATGACGAAGCCTTTGGTGCCCTGCGCACGGATCACATACTCGGCAACTTGCGACGTCCGCACGGAAGACAACTTCAGGTACGCCACGTCGTCCGACAACAGCCGGAAGGTCTCGCCACGAAGATCGTGTGTGACACCCTCAGTCTGATACTGGCTCGTGAGCGGCAGGCGCTGCGTGGTGACGATCGTGCTCTGCGTGCCGCGGCGAATGCCGACGCGAGCCGTCGTGCAGGCGCCCCGTGTCATGCCGCGAGCGATATCGCGCAGCCGGGTGGGCTGGTTCGACGCGGGGTAATAGGGCGCCCACCGCTCGACAAGTTCCGCTACCGGCACACCATCCAGACTCTCGATGACGTCGCCGGGCGCCACCCCAGTCGACGGTCCGGCCGCCGTGTCGGAGTAGCCCGTGACTACGGCCTGATTTTCGACGAAGCGCGTCGACACGGGGAGTTCGCACGCGCCGGCAGGAGGTCTGGACTGCGGTGGGGCACTCCACAAGTTCGCGTGGGTGTCGGTGATGCGCGCGATGAACGCAAGCATCTCGAGCTGGTACTCGTCCTTGGTTGTCGCGGCCGCGACTCTCGGGATGAACTCAGCCAACACCGTGTTCCAATCGTGATCCAGGATGTTCCGGTTCGGGGACCAATATTCGACGGCGTTCCAGAGACGGAACAGCGCCAGAAGCTGATAGCCGGCGTCGGGGAACTTGACGTTCGGATACTCAGGCTCGTTCTCGAAAGAGGGATTGCCGACATTCGGCGCAAGCGACAGGTAGAACTGAGGGCCGGGGGTCCGCCGGTTGTAGACCGTCCGCAGCAGCGCGGCCAAGTCGCTCCCTAAGAGAGCCTGCCGATCGATCCAGCCGATGTCTGGCTCGAGGTGGAGATCGTCGGTGCGCAGCGTCGTACACGAGGTGCAGGGCGGGACATCTCCCAGACTCTGAACCCAGTCGCGCAGAACCGTGTTGGCGCTCTCGCGGTCTCGCGCCGCCAAAACCTTTGGCATCACTCGAAACAATTCGTAATCCCAGTGGCGTTTGCCCGCCGTCACCGCAGGATGGTGGTACTTCAGGAACCCCCAGACCTTGCCCAGCGTCGACAGATTCTGCGTCTGCATTGCGGACAGCCCGCTCACGGCGATGCCGGAGGCGAGGTCGAAGTCGTGATCGAGATCGAGTGCGGTCTTCGGCCGCTCGACCTTTGGTGCCTCCCAGACGGGTTTGCCGTCGACGAGCAATTGCAGGTCATCGGCCCACACCGTTCCAGTTCCCGCAACGAGCACGCCGAAGGCGAGCGTTCTGGCGTTCGGACGCAGGGGAAGCGTAATCGAGTAATTCGTCCAGTCGCGCGTGCCATTCACCTGCCGTTGCTGCATGTTGTCGAACGCCACGCTGCCGACGACGCCGTCTTCACGCATCCACAGTCCCACAAAGGCGCTGACGCTCTCGGTTCGAAGAAAACCGCGCCACTCGAGGGTTTGTCCCTGGAAGTCGATCGGGATGACAGTGGTGATCGTCGAAAATGCTTGCGGGCTGGTTGCGCTCCGCTCGAGACGAACGGCCCATCGTCCTCCGTGGACGATCGCTCCATCCACGGAGATCGTCTCCGGTGGGCCGCCGGCCCAGCCGCGCGGCATCGTGCCGGTGTGTTCCATTTCAAAGTTGACCACCGCGCTGAATTCCGGGCCGGGACTCGTAGGCGGCGGCTGCGCGAGGACGACCGAAGGACTCAACATGAAGGCAAACAGAAGGCGCTTCATTGTCGGAAATTGTAGAGCTCGATTTTGCCGTTGCACCGATCTTTCCTTAGATTCAACAACGCCAGCAGACTCCGTTTCAAACTCCGTGGCACTCGGGGCGGTGGTCGACGAAAGCGCCCTTGCCTGAATAGGTTACGGGCGTTGGCGGGTTTTCGGTCTATTTGACGATCTAACGGTATGGGGGCTGGCTGCACTAGACAGCGTGGCCATCAGCCGGAGGATCACCGTGCGCATCCGTGTTATCTCGGCGCTTTTACTTGCCGTGCTCGTCGTCGGGAGTCGCGCTCTCGTCGCAGAGCGTCCGGGGTCCCGTCCGGACCTTGAAGGCACGTGGAACGGTTCCACGAGGACGCCGCTTCAACGGCCTCAGCAGTTCATCGACCGGCCGACATTCACACCCGAAGAGGCCGCTGCGTATTTAGCGGCAACCGAGGATCGCGTCCGCAGCCGTCTTCCGACATCGGCCGATCGTCAGGTGCAGATCGACCTCGACGACACCTACGCCGAAGTCGAGAGAATGCCGCTCGACGGCCTGCGCACGTCGCTCATCGTCGATCCGCCAAACGGGATGCTTCCGCGGCTCCTGGTCGGCGCGCAGGCGAGAAAGGCGAACAGGCCCAAACGATCGCTCGACGATCCGGAGACGTTTGGTCTCGCCGAACGGTGCCTCCTCGGCAATTTCGGCGCGAGCGGCGGATCCTTGGCGTCACCGCCGATGGTCCCATCCGAAATCATTCCGTCGCTATACCAAATCGTCCAGACCGACACGCACGTGCTGATCTTCACCGAGTGGGTGCACGATGCGCGCATCGTCCGGCTGAACGGGACGCACGTGCCGCCCACCATCCGCAGCCGGCTCGTCGACGCGATCGGACCCTACGAGGGCGAGACGCGGGTCGTGGACACGTCGACCTTCCGCCGCGACACGCACAACCTCGATTCCGGCGAGCGCCTTCATGTCGTCGAACGCTTCACACGTGTCGACGCGAAGACGCTTCGGTATCGGGTTACCGTCGAGGATCCGGACACCTGGGCGACTGCCTGGACCGCTGAATGGCCCTTCACCGCGACCGACGTCGCGCTGTTCAGCGTCGAGTGCCACGAGGGCAACTACGCCATGGAAAACATGCTGAAGGGATCTCGCGCCGAAGAACGACGGGCCCAGACGACTCGTCGCTGACTGAAACAGCCGTCGAGTTCGGCCTCCGAACCGAGCAGCGGTTCGCGCTAAATGCCCGTGCCAGAACGTGGTTTGTCGGCGGCCTCGGCGCCAGGTGGTACGCTGAACGGCTCCACTGAAATGCGCTCGTAGCGCACCTCGAGAACCTCGAGTTGCTCGGTCCCGCCTGGCGCGTGGAGGACCACCCGGTCGCCTGCCCCGGACTTCATCAACGCGCGCGCCAGAGGCGATTTCCAGCTGATGTGGTGACGATCCAGATCGATCTCGTCCAGGCCGACAATACGCACCTCACGCTCGGTGCCGGCGGCGTTGGCATACCGAACCGTGGCCCCGAAGAAAACCTGACGCGAGGCGCGCCCACTTCGCGGCGCTTCTGGATCGACCACTTCGGCCGCGTCGATTCGCTTCATGAGATAGCGGATGCGCCGATCGATCTGACGCAGGCGCCGTTTGTTGTACTGATAGTCGGCGTTCTCGCTGCGATCACCGTTGCTCGCTGCCCATGCCACCACCTGCGTCACCGCCGGACGTTCCCTGGTGAGCAGGAACCGCAGCTCGTCTTTCAAACGCTTCAGGCCAGCCGGCGTGATGTAGTTCTTCACGCCATCGCTCGGTTCCTTCTTGACCGCCATGCTGATGGCAATGGTAATCCAGCGGCGCGCACGGCAAGGCGGCCCGACGAGCGAAACCGATTTGATTCTGTCCGCAGTACACTTGGAGGATGACGGCTCCGGTCAGTGAACGTCCAGGGCGCAATGAACCTTGTCACTGCGGCTCGGGCCGCAAGTACAAACGGTGCTGCCTCGAGAAAGACAATGCGGAAGCCGCGGCCGTCCGCACCAAGCTGGCTGCGGAAGATGCCGGCTCATCACCAGCCTCGGCGTCGGCAAACCCGCGCCGACCGCCCAAAACGCAGACACATCAGCCGTGGAAAGCCAGCACCTCTCGTGGATTCGCACGTCCGGCGCGGATGCCACGCAAGGCCGGCGGCAGCTGACGTTCAGGCCCGCCGGCTTGACCGGGTTTTTCCGCCGAAGACCGACTTCACCAGCGTGATGGCGTGCGGCGTTCAGCTTCCGTGATCCACGTCAGCCCCGCCGCGCTGCCTCGATGGTGGCGACGTCGATCTTCTTCATCGGCATCATCGCCTCGAAGGCACGCTTGGCCTCACCGCCACCAGCCGCCAGCGCGTCGGTTAGCGCGCGCGGGGTGATCTGCCAGGACAGGCCCCAGCGGTCCTTGCACCAACCGCACTGGCTTTCCTTGCCGCCATTGCCGACGATCGCGTTCCAGTATCGGTCGGTCTCTTCCTGATTATCCGTCGCGATCTGGAAGGAAAAGGCCTCGTTATGCCGGAACTCCGGACCGCCGTTGAGACCGAGACACGGAATGCCCAGAACGGTGAACTCTACCGTCAGTTCATCGCCCTTCTTGCCGCCGGGGTAGTCACTAGGGGCCTGGTGAACCGCAGCCACTTCACTATTCGGAAAGGTGGCGGCGTAGAACCGCGCCGCCTCATGCGCGTCCTTGTCGAACCAGAGGCAGATCGTGTTCTTCGACTTCATGTTTTGTGTGCTCCTTGTGCTCGATCAGGCGAACCGCGAACTTCGCGTCGAAAGCACCGGCGTCGTCGCGGTGGTTCGGCAGGTGTATGCAAATCTTGGACAGTCAACCGCGCAGATGAGCCAGTTGGGAAGCGTCCCTGACACGCATGGCACGCAGATCGGCCGGAACCACGGCCTGGTAGAGTAGTGCCCTCGGGTCCAACCACATCCGGTCTCATCGGGAAGGGAGGTCTCCATGTCGCTGTCCCGATTGACGAGAGCAGCGCTGGCTGCCGGCAGCATTGTGGTCGTGATGTCCGGCGCGCGTACGTTCAGCCAGTCCGGCGTCGAACCGGTCAACGGCCTGCCGAATCCGTACGAAACCATTCGGAACTGGGGCACCCTTCCCGCCGGCCGCACCTGGGGATCGACCGCGGGCATCGACATCGATCCGGATGGCCGCAGCATCTGGGCGTACGACCGGTGCGGCGAGAATTCCTGCGCCGGCTCGAAGCTCGATCCCGTCCTCAAGTTCGATCCCTCCGGCAAGCTCGTGAAAAGTTTCGGCGCCGGCACGATGATCTTCCCGCACGGTTTTCAGGTCGACAAAGAGGGCAACGTCTGGGTGGCTGACGAGCGCGCCGCAACGCCAGACGAACTGAAGAAATTTCCCGACGCCGCCGGCAAAGGCAACCGTGTGATCAAGTTCAGCCCAGACGGCAAGATCCTGATGACGATCGGAAAGGGCGGCGCGCCGGGCGATCCGCCGGAGTCGCTCAACGAACCGTGCGACGTTATCCTCGCGCCCAACGGCGACATTCTGATCTCGGAGGGCCACAGCGGCCAGAACCCGACGCCGCCACCGGGCACTGTCGGACGCATTTCAATGTTCTCGAAAGACGGCAAATTCATTCGGAGCTTCGGCAAGCTGGGTTCAGGGCCAGGCGAATTCAGGACCCCGCATGCGATGGTGTTCGACCAACGCGGACGTCTCATCGTTGCCGACCGTGGCAACGTCCGCATCCAGGTCTTCGATCCGAGTTACAAATTCATCGAAGAGTGGAAGCAGTTCAGCCGCGTCAGCGGCATGTTTATCAAGAACGACATCCTTTATGCCAACGACTCGGAGTCGAGCAAGACGACGCATCCGGGCTGGAAGAAGGGCGTCCGGATCGGCAGCGCCAACGACGGCAAGGTCATGTTCTTCATCCCGCCGCACATGACCGATCAGCCCGAAGGAGCGTCAGGGGAAGGGATCGCCGTCGACGCAAACGGCGACATCTTCGGCGCCGAGGTTACAGTACGAGGGCTGACGAAGTACGTCCGGCGCTTGCCGACCGGCTTCTGATGCACGTTCACGGCATAGTTATCGGATGACGAGGGCAGCGCCCAGCGACCAGAAGTTGGCGGTGATGTCAGAAACTGCGCCGTCGGCGGTCTGCAGGTCGCCGAGCGCGCCGACGTGCTGCATCGCGAAGAGCTGCACGCCGAGACGGCCTTTCGGACGGAATTCCCAGCCGCCGCCAATGAGCACGGAGAGCGCCTTCGAATTGTCCGGATCCGGTCCGATCGTTTGTACCCAGTTGCGGACGAACGCCATTCCCGCGCCGCCCTTGACGAAGAAGCCCTTCGACTGCCACGGCCGGAACTGCGCGACGGCGTCGAGCGCCGTCGCTCGGATCCGGCCACTCTCGTTATGCCACTGAATCCAGTAAAGGTCGGCTCCGACATCCATTCTTGTGTTGACGCGGTAACCGACATTGCCGACGACGGCACCACCATGGCGGAACGGAAAGTCCTGCTCGCAGTCTTGGCAGTGGCCGCGGAGGGTGCCCGACGCTCCGCCCGCGACGATCCAGAGGCGTGACGGCGCTGCTGGCTGCGCGTCCTGCGCCAGCACCGACGCGGGGATGAGCCAGGCCAGCACGCAAATCCAGAAGCTTTTCATCGGTTCCGCCAGGTAAAGTACCCGCGCAGCTGCGGATAGTGGTACGTCTGGATGGTGCGCGCGGGATCCTGGTAGTAGCTGCGGCGGTGGAAGAATTCTGCGGACGCGCCGAGGCCCAGCGGTCCGCGCAGCGGAAAGAGCAGATCGGCGCGGGCGTGCTGCAGGAAGTGGTTCGCACGCACGCCGTCGAGCGAGTAGATCTGGCGTCCTTCGTAGAAGAACAGGGCGAGTTCGCGGCCGTCGCGCGTGAGGCGGGCAAGCGTGCCGAAATCCGACCCGGGACCGTAATCGTAATAGCGGGGGCCCTCGGACACACCCTGGCCGGCGCTCGATTCCTCCTCTTCGGGCTTCTCGGTGAGGCCGAGCGGGA
>Ga0111538_10003941_pt1 | contig 20673 bp, 12 predicted proteins | sample SoiMethybrSBSTD1_FD_79669 | JGI IMG/M metagenome (GOLD analysis project Ga0111538, IMG submission 79669) | Bulk soil microbial communities from a Populus tree surrounding site in Tennessee, USA - Soil MetaG P. TD hybrid SBSTD1 (version 2)... | ecosystem: Environmental > Terrestrial > Soil >... | reverse complement strand
TCGGCTGCCTCGGAGATGAACTCGACGACGTCCTCGAAGGATTCGTACGGGTGCTGCAGCAGGATGTCGCGCTGGGCGATGACGCGGAAGATGTCGTCGTATTCCTGCAGCGGCGGCACGATCTGCGGAGAAAATGCCTCGTCGCGGTACTCGCGCATGTCGTCACGCGCTCCCAGCGGCGCGAGATCGGCGAGGTGCAGCGGGGCCTCGAACAGGTAGACGTCGTCAGTCTCGAGCCGCAGCGCCTGGCGCAGGAACACGACGACCTCGATGGGCGTGTCGTGGGCGATCTCCAGCCGGACGGCGCTGCCGCGTTCACGCCGCCGCAACTCCTTCTGGATCGTCTTGAGCAGATCGTCGGCCTCGTCCTCGTCGATGGAGAGGTCGAAGTTGCGTGTGACCCGGAACGGGCTGCACCCCAGCACGCGGAAGCCGGGGAACAGCTCGCCCGCGTGCATGGTGATCAGGTCCTCGAGCAACATGTACGCGAAGCGCGTCGTGCCCGGCAGCGCTGCACCGTTACTTCCATCCGACATTGCCGACCCGGGCGCGCCCGGCGGCAGCGGCACCTCGGTGATACGCGGCAACACCGAGGGAACCTGCACGACCGCGACCATGGTCTCGCGCCGGCCGACCTTCTCCTTCTCGCGGTGCATGAACACCGCCAGGTTGAGGCTGCGGTTGCGCAGCATCGGAAACGGGTGCCCGGGGTCGACCGCGAGCGGCGTCAACACCGGCCACACCTCGCGGGCGAAGTAGGCGGACAGGTGGGCCTTCTGATCGGGCGTGAGCTCGGCGGGCGCGACGCGCCGGATGCCGACGCGCGCGAGGCCCGGCTCGATGTCGTTGCGCCAGGCGCCGTACAGGTCCGTCATCATCGCGTGGGCGCGCGTGCTGATGGCGGCGAGCTGCTCGGCCGCGGTCAGGCCGTCGGGCGGGGTCTCGGCGACGTTGCCGGAGAGCTGCTGTTTCAGGCCCGCGACGCGGACCATGAAGAATTCATCCAGGTTGGAGGCGACGATCGCGACGAACTTCAGCCGTTCGACCAGCGGCACGCTCGGGTCGCGCGCCTCCTCGAGCACGCGCTCGTTGAAACCCAGCCACGAAAGCTCGCGGTTGATGAACAGCTTGGCGGCCGCCGGGTCATTGACCACCGGCGGCTTGCCGACCACGGGTTTGCGCTGCCGACGGGCCACGGGCGCGCAGTCTAGCTCAAGGCTCTGTTACAGGCGTGTGAACTGGTCAGGCAATGCCTGACATACGCCGCGCTTTTCGCGGGGTCGTGCGGGAGCGCGGCCAATGCCAATGCCGTTCGGTTAAGGGGGCCTCGGGCTTCGGGCCTCGGACCTCGGGTGAGTTGAGAGAGATCACGAGCGCCTGCAGGGCCCGATCACGCGGCCATAGCCGGCAGATGTTTCCCCCGGAAGCCTGAGGTCCGAGGCCCGAGGCCCTTGACGGCCTTGCCGGCTAGTGCGCGTCGGAGAGGAAGCCGGTGCGGCGCTCCGGGCCCTGGAACGAGACCTGGACCGCCCGTCGATCGCGCCGGTGGCCGTGGGCGCGCAGCCGCGCCCCGTTGAGGATCTCCACGACCAGATCCTCGAACGAGAGGCCGGCGCCGTGGGCGATCTTCGGCAGCAGGCTGTTTGGGGTCATCCCGGGCAGGGTGTTGACCTCGAGGATCACCTCGTTGCCGCGATCGCTGACCACGAGATCGACCCGGGTGGTGCCGTCGCAGCCCAGCGCCTCGTGGGCGAGCGTGGCCAGGCGCAGCACCGAACGATAGCGCTCGGGCGACAGGCGCGCGGGCAGATGATAGTCGGTGCGGCCACCCGCGTATTTGTTGTGAAAGTCGTAGATGCCGCGCTTCGGGACGATCTCGACGGCGCCGATCGGCTTTCCATCCAGCACCCCGACCGAGATCTCCTTGCCGTCGACGAACCGTTCGACCAGCACGTCGTCGTCGAAGCGCAGCGCGTCCTCGACCGCCGCTTCCAGCTCCAGCTCGTCGCGCGCGACCCGCGTTCCGAACGACGAGCCCTCGCCGCACGGCTTGACGACGACCGGGAAGCCGAAGGCGCCGTGTTGCTCCAGCAGGTCCTCGCCGCTGTCGGCCTCGACCACGTAGCCGGGAGCCGTCGGCAGGTTGTTGAGGCGGAAGACCTCCTTCGCCTTCGCCTTGTTCATCGCCAGCGCGGAGGCGAGCACGCCCGATCCGGTGTAGGGGATACCCAGCAGCTCCAGCATCCCCTGCACGCAGCCGTCCTCGCCGTAGCGGCCGTGCAGCGCCAGAAACGCGACGTCGATGCGCGCCTGCCGGAGGACGAGGTCGACGTCGCGATCGACGAACAGCGGCCACGCGTCGTAGCCCCGATCCGCCAGCGCGGCGACGATCGCTTCACCCGAACGCAACGAGACGTCCCGCTCCGCAGAGAGGCCGCCCATGAGAACGCCGATCTTGCGCTGACCCGTCATGTTCCACGGGTAACCTCGTGCGGCGGGCCCGTCAAAAAAACTGATCCAGAGAGATCTGAAACGATCAGGCCTCCCGGCCTCCATTCTTCCCTGTAAATCATTCCGGCTCCGAGGACACCGCGGCCCCGAACTGTGGTAAAGACGGGCGCCATGACTTTCCTGGAGGCGGCCCTCGAGATCCTTCGGCACGAAGGTAAGCCGCTGCACTACAAGGAGCTGACCGAGCACGCGCTCGGTAAAAAGCTGCTGACGTTCGTCGGGCGGACGCCCGAGGTGACGATGCAGACGCAGCTCACCGCGGCCGTGAAGAAGGCGCCCGGGAACCCGTTCGTGCGGGTGAAACCTGGGATTTTCGGCCTGCTGCGCTATCCCGAGGTGACCGCGGCAGAGCGGGCCGCCTATGCCAAGGCGGATGCGGTGGCGGCGCCGGCAGCCAGCGCGAAGTCGGCCGAAGGCGGCCGGGACGGCGGTCGAGATGGCGGCCGGGGCCGCGACAGAGACGCGGGCGGCGGCCGGGACGGGGCGCGCGACCGGGACGGGCGGCGCGGCCGCCGGCGGCGCGGCCGTGGGGGGCGGGGCGGCGAGGACGAGGTGAGGACGGAACGACGTCCAGCGGTCGCTGCGGCGGGCAGCGGGGGCGGGGGCGGCGTGAGCGCGGGCGCGGGCGCGGCGATGGCGGCCGCGGGAGAAGATACGGATTCTGACGCGGACGAGCCGTTGCTTGCCGGGCTTTCGCCCGAGGCACGCGCCGCCGCACTGGCTGAAACCGGCGTTCTCGAAGGCGACGACGAGACGACCGGGGATGAGGAGGACGAAACGTCCATGGAAGACGACGAGATCTCGCCTGCCGGCGACGCTGGTGACGAAGTCGAGGGTGATGACGAGGGTGACGACGAGGAGCCGGGTGAAGGCGCGGCGGCGGGCGAGGCGGCGGCCGGTGGCGGCGCGGCCGGCGACGAGCGCGGACCGGGCGGCGAGTCGGGACCGGGCGGCGAGCTGGGACGACGGCGGCGGCGCCGTCGCCGTCGGGGCGGCCGGGGCGGCGAGGGCGGCGGCATCGGTGGCACCGGTGGATCGTTCGGCGAGGGCCCGCGACCGTCGGGTTCTGGTTCGGAAGGCATGGCTGCCGCCTCCGGCGAGGCGCCGCGCTACGCGGACGCTGGCGCGGGCGGCGAGGGCGGCCCCAGCGGGGAGCCCGGGGCTCCGTCCATGCAAGGACAGGGAGACGACGGCCTGGGCGGCGCGCCCGGCGGCTCGGGCGAGGGCCAGGGTCCACGGCGCATCATGACGCCGGTCGACGCGGCGCTGGAGATCCTGCGTGGGCAGGCGCCGGGCCGCGGCGTGCACGTCCGCCAGATCGCCGATGGCGCCACCCGGCGCCGGCTGGTTCACGGCGAGCCCAACGAGGCGTGGCGCGTGATGCGGACGGCGCTGGCCGCCGAGCCGCGCGAACGGCTGCGGGCCGGACTGCGCCCGCGTGTGCGCTCGGCCGGAGCCGGCCTGTATGCGCTGGCGCGTCGTCCCCCCGACACCGAGCTGGAGCGGGCGGAGCAGGTGTTCGGCGAGGCGCGGCGCGCGCTGCGCGAGCGGACCGTCGCGGCGCTGGAACGGCGCATCGCGGAGTTGCCAGGACCGGCGTTCGAGGCGCTTGCCCGCGTGTTGCTGCAGCGTGAGGGCTTCGGCCCGGCGACCTTCGTGAAACGGGTCGAAGGCACGATCTACGTGGAGGCGCTGCGCGGGCGGGGCCCGCGTTCGTCGCGCTGCCTGGTGGGATTCAAGTTCGGCGGCGGCTCGGGCGGCCGCCGCGCCATCGGCGAGCTGCGGGCGGGGATCCGCGCGCGCCGGCAGGACGAGGGTCTGTTGATGCTGGCCGGGCGCCTGGCCGAGGACGCCATCGGCGAGTGGAAGCAGCCCGGCGAGCCGATCGAGATCGCGGACGGACCGGCGATGGCCGAGACCTGCATCCGCCACGGCGTTGGTGTCATCAACACCATGGTCAGCGTCGATTTCGTGGACGCGGATTTCTTCGCCGACATCGCCGAGGGGTAACCCCTTGGGCGTGTGGCGCTGGCTCGGGCGGGTGCCGTTCGCAGCGGTGGCCCGCGAGCAGGAGCGCCTGCGCGAGCTGGTGCTGCGCGGTGACGGCCCCGAGACGCTGTTGCTGTGCGAGCATCCTCCGGTCGTCACGCTGGGCCGATCGGCGAATCCGGCGAACGTGCTGGCGTCCCGGGACGAGCTCGCGCGGCGCGGCGTCGACGTGCAGGCCGCATCGCGAGGCGGTGACGTCACCTACCACGGGCCCGGGCAGCTGGTCGGCTATCCCATCGTGCGGCTGCGCCGAGGCGTCATCGGGCACGTCACGGCAATGGCGCGGGCGATCGCCGCCGTGCTGGGCGAGCTGGGCATCGACGCCCGCTGGCGGCGCGAAACACCGGGCCTCTGGCTGGCCGGTGACAGCAGCGAACAAGGGGCGAAGATCTGCGCCTTCGGCGTACACGTGCACCGACGCGTCGCGATCCACGGGTTCGCGCTGAACGTCTCGGGCGCGCTGGAGGGTTTCGACGTGATCGTCCCGTGCGGCCTACCCGCGGCGCGGACGACGTCGATCGCCGCCGCGATCGACGCCGGCCGATCGGTGCCGCCGCTGCACGTGCTCGCTTCGCGGGTCGCGGGCGCGCTCGGTCGCGAGCTCGGCGTCCCCTTCCTTCCGGCGATCGACTCACCCAGTCGTATCTCGAACATTGAAATGTCAGAACGGATCACTAGAATGATCCATGCGTGAAACACGCATACAAGCCGCGCGTCCTAGTCGTTCATAACCGCGACTTCGAACAGAGCCAGCAGGATCCAGAAAACGGATCACGCGCTGACATCCGCGGGACAGCCGAAGATGTGGTGGCGGCGCTGGCGCGCGCGGGGCTGGTGGTCGACGCGCTGGGGATCGATGATGAGCTGACGGCGGCGATGTCGGCCATCGCCGCGTTCGCGCCCGATGTCGTATTCAACCTGTGCGAGTCGCTGTCGGGCGATGCCCGCTTCGAGCCGCTGCTGCCGATGCTGCTCGAGCACGCGGGGATTGCCTACACCGGGTCGCCGCCCCTCGCGCTGGGGCTGGCCCTGCACAAGCAGAAGGCGAAAGGCGTGTTGCGGGGCGCGGGCGTCCCCACGCCGGAAGCGGCCTGCCTGACGACGGCTGACGTGTCGGCGGTGACACTGCCGTTTCCACTCATCGTCAAGCCGTCGCGCGAGGACGCGTCGACCGGGATCAGCTCGCAGTCGGTCGTGCACGAGCGCGCCGACCTCGAGCGCCAGGTCGCCGCCGTGATCAAGCGCTACCGTCAGCCCGCGCTCGTCGAACGCTACATCGACGGGCGTGAGATCTACGTGTCGATGCTCGGGCGGCGCGCCGGCGGCATCGATCTGTTGCCGCTGCATGAGATCGATTTCTCGGAGATGCCCGCCGGGCGGCCCCGTATCGTATCCTTCGCCGCGAAGTGGGAAGAAACCTCGGCCGAGTACCGCGGCACGAAGCCGGTGCCGTGCGCCGGCCTGCCGGGCGACGTCGCCGCCCGCCTGGCGACCGTGGCGCGGAGCGCATTCGCGGCGATGGAGCTGCGCGACTACGGTCGGCTGGACATTCGCCTCGCAGCCGACGGCACCCCCTACGTCATCGACGTGAACCCCAACTGCGATCTGTCGGAAGCTGCCGGCGGATTTGCCCGGGCCGGCCGCGCCGCCGGTCTCGGTTACGATGAAGTCATCCGGCGTATCGTCGACCTTGCTTTCCAGAGACGCACCCATGCGGATACGATCCCTATTGCCGTCAGATCGCGCGCAGCTCATCGACATCCTCTCGCAGGGAGCGGGATTCCGCTCGGAAGAGGTCGCGTGCGCGATCGAGCTGCTCGACGCGGCGCTCGCTCCGGCTGATCCGGACGGCGACTGTTACGAGGCGCGCGTCGCCGTCGCGGACGATTCGGAGCGGGTGCTCGGGTACGCCTGCTTCGGCGCGACGCCGATGACGGAGGCCGCCTACGACCTCTATTGGCTGGTGGTGGCGCAGGACGCGCGCGGCCGCGGCATCGGCGCCGGGCTGTCCACCGCGGTCGAGGAAGAGCTGAAGCAGCGCGGCGCCCGGATCGTGCGCGTCGAGACGTCCAGCCTGGAGGGGCAGGGGGGCGCGCGCCGGTTTTACGAGAAGACCGGCTTCAGGCTCGCGGGAGCGATCGCGAACTTCTACAAAGAAGGAGACGACCTGCTGGTGTTCGCCAAGGTGCTGTGATGCGTGGGGCATCCAGGCCGCTGGTGCTCTCCACACTGGCCACACTGACCATACTGGCGGTCGCGCTCGTGACGCCGGCCTGTCGCCGCCGCGCCGCCGCGCCACCGCCGCCGCCGGCCCCGCCGCTGCTGGGCACGATCGCGATCGAGGACCAGTCACCGCCGTCCGACGAGCGGCCCGATGCGGTGGCCATCGAGGTCGAGCTGCGGCGGGTCCTGCGCGCCTCGGGGCTGTTCGCGGCGGCCGGTGCGGACGCCGGGGAGGCCCCGACCGCGCGGGCCCGGGTCGCGTTCGCCGCGGAGTGTGTCGAGGAGGGCGCCAAGGGCGAAGCGCGCGCCCAGGTCCGCCTGCGCATCGATACGCGCCCATCGGAGGCGCCGGGCGCGCTCGCCTTCGATCTGCAGGGGCAGGGCGTGGAGCCCTACGCTGTCGTGGCCAAGAAAGCCCGCGGCGCCGAAGCGCCGGCGCCACCTCCGAGGCCGTCGCTGTCCGCGCTGGTCGTCCGCATCACCCGGGATCTGGTCGATGGCGTCGCCGCCCGACGCCGGTTGCAGGAGGGCTCGCCGACCGCGCTGCACGCCGCGCTGGTGGCGGACGGGGGCGAGCTCCGTGAGGAGGCGATTCGCATCGTGGGCGAGCGCGGGCTTCGCGACGAGGTCCCCACCTTGCTCAAGCTGCTCGGCACCGACGACGAAACCGTCCGCGACGCGGCGCTGGGGGCGCTGATCGCGATGCGCGAGCGGCGCGCGGTGCGCGAGCTGACCCAGTCGCGCTCGCTGCGCGACCGTCGCGAGATGCGTAAGATCATCGAGGCGATCTCGATCCTGGGGGGCCAGGAGGCGGACGAGTACCTGAGCTTCGTCGCCGCGACGCATGACGACGACGAGATCCGCACCGAAGCCGCCGCCGCCCGGGCCCGCCTGCAGCGCCGCGAAGCCGAAGCCGGGCGTTAGCCCGCAACGGGGGCGCCCGCTAGCCCGAGTGGGGGCCTCGGGCTTCCGGCCTCGGACCTCCGGTGAAGATGCTTCCCCAGGAAGTCTGAGGTCCGAGGCCCTTAACCGACCGGCACCCATCAACTGCCAACATTGATGAGGTTGCTGTATTTTTCTTTTAATTGCAGTAACATCTGATATGTGTCGGCCGCCAATATAGTTGACGCCTCGCCGGTGGCGCTGCCGATCCGGTATACGGCGGGCGAGCGCCTGGGCCACGGCGCGAGCGGCGAGACGTTCGCCGTGGTCGACACGACGGATGGGGCCGCGTGCGTGGCCAAGGTCTTCGCCGCGGGCGCGGCCGCCCGCGGTGCGGCGGTGAACGAGCTGGCCGGGTTGCAGGCGCTCGCGCATCCCAGCGTCGTGCGGGTGCGGGACATCGGACGTCTCGAGGACGGGCGGCTGTTTCTGGTGACGGAGCGCCTCTCGGGTGCGTCGGTCGCCAGCATCGCCAGCTGCGTCGACGAAGCGGCGCGCCGCGCGGCGCTGCAGCGGGCGGCGCACGAGCTGGCTGGCGCGCTGGCACACCTGCACGGGCGCGGCCTGGTGCACGGCGACGTCTGCCCCGCCAACGTGCGGCTGGCGGCGGATGGGCGTGCCGTGCTGATCGACTTCGGGCTCGCCGGCCCGCCGCTGCCGGGCGACGGCGCCGCGCGCGGCACGCTGGGCTACGCGGCGCCGGAGGCGCTGACCGGCGTGCGGTCCGCCGCCGTGGATCTGTTCGCTCTCGGCGCGACGCTGTACGAAGCGTGGAGCGGCGCGCCGCCCTTCGGGCGTGGTCTCGGCGCCGTGCAGCGCATGCTGAGCGAGCCGGCCCCGGTGCTGTCGTCGATCCGCCCCGGGCTGGGCGAAGGCTGGGACCAGCTGGTCGCGCGACTCCTCGCCGCCGATCCGGGCGAACGGCTCGCGAGCGCGCGCGAGCTGCTGCGCGAGGTGATCCGCCTGTCGGCGGGCGCCGACACACCGGCCGAGGTCGACCTGGGCGTGCCCTATCCGGAGGGCGATCCGCTGGCGGGGATCTTCGTCGGCCGGCGCGGGGAGCGCGCGGCGCTGCGCGCGACCCTGGACCGGCTCGCGGACGGCGCGGCGCCCGTATCGACGCTGGCGCTGGTCGGCGCGCCCGGGGCCGGCCGGCGGGCGCTGTTCGACGTCGTCGCGCGCGAGCTCGCGGTCGCGGGCGCGGCCGGCACGACGCCGGTCGTCGAATTCTGGCGTGGCACCTTCGACGCCCTCGCGCTCTGGTTGCGCGCGGGCGCGGCTGCGGCGTCGCCGTCGCCAGCCGCCGTCGATGCCCAGCGCGCGGCCGAGGCGCGGCTGGCGGCGATCTCCGAGGCGCTGGAGCTCCGCGCGCGCGAACATCCGCTGTGCGTCTGGCTGGACGATGGTCCCGCGGCCGCCGCGTTCGCGACCTGGGCGGCGGGCGCGGCGCCCTCGGGGCGGGTGCTGGTGGTCGTGCCCGCGCGGGAGGCGCCGGCACGGCCGTTCGCCGACGCGATCGCGCTGGCACCGCTGACGGCTGCCGACGTGGAGGCGCTGATCGCGGGCGCCGGTGACGTGGCGGTGCCGGAGGGCGAGCGCGCGGCGCTGGCGGTGTCGATCGTGAAGGTCGCGCAGGGCAACGCGGCGGTGGTCGGCGTGCTTGCGCGCCGTCTGATCGCGAACCTGCGCGCGGGGCGCGGGGCCGGCGCGCCGATCGAGGCGGGCGCCGATCTCGACGGGCTGCTCGAGGATGGCTACCGCGCGCTGCCACCCGACGCGCAGGCGCTGGTGCTCGCGCTGGCGCTCGGCGACGACGCCGGTGGCGCGAGCGAGCTCGACGAGCTGGGGGAGGGCGGTGCGGTCGCGAGCGCCGCGGCACGGGCGGCGGGGTGGCTGGAGCTGTCGGCCGACGGCGGCGTTCGCTTGCCCAGCGGCGCGCACCGGCGGGCGGCGCTGGCCGCGGCCGACCAGCCCATGCGGACGCGCGTGGCGACGCGGGTCCTGACGGTGCTGGGCGTCGATGATCCGCGCCGCGCGGACGCGCTGGCGGCGACGGGAAAGCGTGACGAGGCCGCTGCGGTCCTGCGGCAGGCCGCGGCGGCGGCGGCGCGGGCCGACGGCGCGCCCGCGCGTGCCGCGCTGCTCTACGAACGCGCGGACGCGCTTGCCCCCGGCGCGCTCGACGTCGCGGAGCGGCTGACGCTGGCGACCGGGCTCGGCCTGCTGGGCCGCTACGAGGACGCGGCGCGGGCGCTCGAGGCGGCGCGCGCCAGCGCCGGCGCGGGCGCGGGCGCGGCGCGCGCTGCGTGCGCCGAGCGTGATGCCTGGCTGCGGGCGCGGCGCGGCGACACCGAAGGGGCGCGCGTCGCGCTCGAACGTGGCCTCGCCGACGCCGACGCCGCACAGGGCGAGGGGGCGGTGGAGCTGCGGGCGCGCCTCGGCCGCCTGCTGGTCACCAGCGGCCGTTTTCGTGACGCGCTGGCGATCGTGGCCCCGCTGGTCAGCGGCGGCGGTGCGGCCGTCCCCGCGAGCGCCGCCGCGCGCGCGGTCAGCCTGGAGGCGGCGGTGCTCGCGCACGCCTACCTCGGTCAGCCGGAGCCGGCGCGACACGTCCTGGCGGCGCTGGCCGACTTGCCGACGGTCGGCGACGGGCGACGCGCCTATCTGGATGCGCTGCTCGCACAGCTCGCCGGCCGCGAGCCGGACGCGCTGGGCGGTTATCGACGCGCCTACGAGCTGGCGTCACGCGACGGCGACGTGCACACGGTCGCCAGCGTCGCGCTGAACCTGGGCGCGTTGCTGGCCGAGCAGGGCGTCTACGGCGAGGCGCTGTCCGCCAGCGAGCGCGCCGTGCGCGAGCTCGGGCGGCTGGGCGCGGCGGCGGAGCTGGCCACGGCGCTGGTCAACGGCGCGAACATGTTCGTGCAGGTGGGCGATCTGGCGGCTGCCCGGCGTCTGCTCGAACGCGCGCGCGGGCTCGCGGCGGAGCGCAAGCTGACGCTGGTGCTGGCGGCGGCGACATTCGTCGAGGGCGATCTGGCCCTGCGCGCGGGGCAGGCGGCATCGGCGGTGTCGATCTACCAATCGGCCGCGGCCGCGTTCGCCGATGCGGGACAGCCGCAGCGCGCGGCGAGCGCTCTGTGCGCGGTCGCGGAGGCGTGCGCGCTGGCCGGCCAGGCCGAACAGGGACGGCGGGCGCTCGCCGAGGCGGACGCCACGTGGGCACCGGCGCCGGCGGACGATGATGCCCCGGACCGGGCGCGGGCGCTGGCGGCGCTGGCGCTCGCGGACGGCGGCGCGGGGGCTGCGCCCGCGCTGGCCGACAAGCTGGACCGCCTGGCACGCCGCGTCCGTTCGACGGAGCGCCGCCCGCAGGCCCTTCGCCTCGCGTTGCTGGCGGCGCGCCTCGCGGAGCGCGCGGGTGATGCCAACAAGCTGACCGAATACCGCCGCTACGCCCGCACCATCATGGAGGAGATCCGCATGGCCACCCCCGAACACCATCGCGCCGGCCTGGAACGCGATCCCGACGCGCTGTGGGCGCTGGGGCCGGACGCCGCCCGTTCCGGGGACGGCACGGTGTCGGCGCGCGCCCTCGCCGCCGAGGGGCGGCTCCGCCGCCTGCTGCGCATCAACAAGCGACTCAACAGCGAGCTGCGCCTGCCCCGGCTGCTGGAGATGATCGTCGACACCGTCATCGAGCTCACCGACGCGGAGCGCGGATTCCTGCTGCTGGAGGACGAACAGGGGAAGCTGGAGGTGAAGGTCGCGCGCAACATCGATCAGCGCACGCTCGAGACTGCCGAGTTCGAGCTCTCGCGATCGATCGCCCACCAGGCCGCCGCGGGCGGCGAGCCGATCGTCACCATCGACGCCGCCGGCGATGCGCGCTTCCGCGAGGCGCTGTCGGTCTCCGATCTGCACCTGCGCTCCGTGCTGGCGGTGCCGCTCGCGATCAAGGGCCGCGTGGCCGGCACGATCTACGTCGACCACCGGCTGCGCAAGGGCGCCTTCGACCAGGACGACGTGCGGCTGGTGCTCGACTTCGCGGAGCAGGCGGCGATCGCGCTCGAGAACGCGCGCCTGCTCGCGGAGGTGCGCCGCCGCGAGCGCCAGGTGGATGCGCTGAACCGCCGGCTCGAGGTGGAGCTGGCCGCGCGGCGCGAAGAGTTGTCGGGGATCAAACAAGAACTACGTGACAACCGGGAGGCGCTCGCCGTGCGTTACGACTACCGCAACATCATCGGTCGGACCCCACGCATGCTGGACCTGTTCCGGCTGCTCGATCGCATCACCGACACGACGTTGCCGGTCGTGATCCAGGGCGAAAGCGGCACCGGCAAGGAGCTGGTGGCGCGGGCGATTCATTCGAACGGCCCGCGTCGCGACCGACCATTCGTCGGCGAGAACTGCGCCGCCATCCCCGAGACGCTGCTGGAATCGACGCTGTTCGGGTACGTGCGCGGCGCGTTCACGGGCGCCGAGCGCGACACGCGCGGCCTGTTCGAGGTCGCCGACGGCGGCACGCTGTTCCTCGACGAGGTCGCCGAGATGTCGCCCGGGATGCAGGGGAAGCTGCTGCGCGTGTTGCAGCTGGGCGAGCTGCGGCGGGTCGGCAGCGAGCACACCCGCAAGGTCGACGTCCGGATCCTGACCGCCAGCAACCGCGATCTCGCGCGGCTGGTCGAGGAGGGCAAGTTCCGCCGCGATCTGTTCTTCCGGCTGAACGTCGCGCAGATCTCGCTGCCGCCGCTGCGCGATCGGCGCGACGACATCCCGCTGATGGTCGAGCATTTCCTGGCCAGGCAAGCGAAGGCCGCCGGGCGCGCCGCGCCCAAGCCGCTGGATCCGGCCGCGCTGGCGCGGCTCGTCGCTTACCGCTGGCCCGGCAACGTGCGCGAGCTGGAGAACGAGATCACGCGCGCAGACGCGCTCTCGGGCGATCGCATCGGCCTCGCCGATCTTTCGCCGCAGGTCGCGGCGGCCGGCGATGCAGGGGCCTCCGCGGCCGACGATCCGGACAGCCTGCTGCTCAAGCCGCGCGTGGAACGCCTGGAGCGGTCCCTGCTGCGCGAGGCGCTGGGCCGCGCCGCCAACAACCAGACCAAGGCAGCCGAGATCCTCGGGCTGTCGCGCTTCGGCCTGCAGAAGAAGCTGAAGCGGTACAATTTCAGCGTCTGAGGTGAATCAAAGTTGCAGAAGCCGCCAACTCAGTTGACGCCACCCAGCCCGCCGGGCCCGAGTTCTCGCGGCTTGCTGGGCGGCGCGCGCCTTGCTGTTGCAATCTTCCCGAGGCACTCCCGGTCATGAACGCGATGCGACGCAGGCTTACCAGGCTCGCCACGCTGCTGGGCGCGGTGAGCCTGCTGTGGGCGTGCAACGCCCCGTTCATCCCGGTGCCGCCGCCGGGCGCGTCCTTCACCAGCCAGCTGGTGGACGACGGCGCGGGCGGACAGAAGACCGTCTGGATCACCCACGGGCTGCCCTCCAGCAACGCGGCGTTCGCGTACTACTACGTCATCAACGAAAGCCTCGTGCCGCGGGCAGGCATCATCGCCGCCGCCGGCGCGGACGGCACGTTCACCGGCATGCCGCTGGAAGGCACGATGGGCGATCACATCCGCATGGCGTACGAGACGCCCGACGGGAATCAGAGCGATTCGATCTGTCTCTTGTTGACCGAAGAGGTCTCTGCGACGACCGGCTCCGCGCCGCCCTGTCTGCCCTCGCCGTAGCCGGGCAGGCGCTGGACCTCCTCGCGCGCGATTCGCCAGGCCGCCTGGATGATCCACGAGATGGATCGGTCCTGACGGATCGCCTCGTGCTGCGTCTCGTCCAGCATGCCGGAGCTGAAGTAGAGCGTGACTTTCTTCTTTGGCGACGGCACGGCAGGCACTCCGGCGGCTTCGCTACTGCGAAATTTTGGGGCTGAACGGCAGGAACAGCACCAGGTTTCCGCCCACCATGAAGGTGTGCGTCCAGGTCAGATCGTTCTGGTCCGCCATCCCGTCGCCGTTCACGTCGCGGCCGGACGGATTGAGCTGGGCCATCGTGTCACGCAGCTCCACGTTCAACGCGACGCCCTGGCCGAAGAACGTGTGCAGCCCGACGCCGAACGTCGGCCCGATCTTCATACCGCTGGTCTCGCAGTAGTAGCGATCCGGGCTCGTCATCAAGGGCATCTGCTCGTTCAGCGGCGGCGCCGCCTGATCGCAGGTCCGCCCGACGGCGCCCGCCGTCTTGACGGTCATGAACCCGGGGCCGACGAAGCCGTAGAAGTCGTAGGCCGAGAACAGCTTGCCGAACAGCGACCACTTCCCGGTGAACGGCGTGAACTCCAGCTGGCCGCCCATGAGGCTCGAGATCTGCTGGAGGCTGGCCGTCGCCTGGGCGGGCGTCGGCTCGCGCGGCACCGCGCCGCCCATGTCGTCGAGCGAGCCGGTCAACTTGCCCTGGAATCCGGTGCTGACCTGCGCGACGCCGAAGTTGCCGAAGCCGGCGATGGCCAGCCAGTCCGTGATGTGAAAGGCGAGCCGGACGTTCACCGTGACCGTGTGATAGAAATCCTGATTCACGGTGGTGCCGCCGCCGACGCCGGCCTCGAATCGGGTCTGGCGCAGCTCGAAGCGCTTGCGGATCGCCGGCGCATCGGCCAGCGGGCTGCGGCGCTGCGCCTGCGCCGCGATTGGAAGGCTCACCGTGGCGAGCGCGACCAGGAGTGCGAAACGGTGCTTGTTCAAGAGCATCGGCATGTCCTTTTGTCGGGCCCGTTAGCGGGGGGTCTTGTACGTGAACTTCGTGGGCAGGTACATGCCCACGCCGATGTACGCAATGAAGTTGTTGACCAGCGCGTTGTCCGCGGCGGCCTTGCACGACACCTTGTCGGTGCACTCCGGAGGCATGCCGTCAGGATCCGGTACCGCCTCGAACCTGTCGATGATCAGGTAGTCGCGGATCGCGAAGTTGACGGTGAGCCAGTCGGTCAGGAAGAAGCGGCTTCCGAGGCCGAAGTTCGGGGTCAGCGCGGTGTTCTTGAACGCCTTGCCCTGATCGGCGGGGTCGCGCGCGATCACCTCGGTAAAGGTCACGCCGACGCCGCCCGACGCCCAGATCTCCCAGTGGAGGATCGACTTGTTGAACCAGGCGAACTTCCCGTACACGGGCACGTAGCCCATGTTGAACGCACCGCCGTAGAGGAGGCGGTTCATCGTCGAGAGTCGGTTGAATTGCAGGCCGACCAGATCCGCCTGCGTGGTCAGCTGCTTGACGAAGTACTGTCCCTGCAGCCCGACCCACAACGCATCGGTGAGGAAGTAGTTAACGTCGAGCGCGAACATGTAGTGGCGAATCAGGTTGTCGTTCACCGTGATGCCCGCGATCGGCACGAGCTCCAGACGACCGCCCTTGAGGAAGGCCTTGCGCGGGACGACGACGATGTCCTGCCAGGAGAGCGTCGTGGTCGGCCGCTGCGCCTTCGGGCCGGTGATGTCTTCTTCGATCTTGGTGACCTGCTCGTCGCCGGTCGTGTCCAGGCTCTCGCTCGCGGGCGCCCCTTCTTTTCCTGCGGCGCCTTCTGCCGGTGCCGCCTTCTCGCCGCCCTCGCCACCTGCGGCATCGTCCGCGGCCGGTGCCGCCGTTTTTCCGCCGCCCCGCTTTGCGTGCCCCGTCGCCGCCCAACCGACCAGGGCAAGACATACGGAGAGGCTGATGGCCAGTCGCTTCATGATCCCTCGTTGTCTGGGGTGGGAATTCCGAAGGGGTCTAAAACCCAAAAAATATCAACGACTTACGAGCCAACGCTGAATTCGCGCACTATAGCACGCTGAAAATTTTCTAATCAATTAAAAACGTTCCAGCGGTTTTTGCGTGAACACCAAGTTGCGCGACGCTCACGATACGGCTCCCTGGTTGGAGTGCTCCGGCGGCTCGAAAAGCGCGTCAACGAATTCGTCGGGGTCGAACGGGCGCAGGTCTTCGACCTTTTCTCCCACGCCGATGTAGCGCACCGGAATCTTCAGCTGGTCGGTGATCCCCAGGATGACGCCGCCCTTTGCGGTCCCATCCAGCTTCGTCAGTACGATACCGGACACCGCCATCGCCTCGGTGAAGATCTGCGCCTGCGCGATCGCGTTCTGGCCGCTGGTCGCGTCGATGACCAGCCAGGTCTCGTGGGGCGCGCCCGTGCTGGCCTTGGCGACCGTGCGGCGAACCTTCTGCAACTCTTGCATCAGCTCGGTCTTGGTGTGCAGCCGGCCGGCGGTGTCGGCGATCGCCACGTCGAATCCTTCGGTCGCGGCGCGTTTGACGCCCTCGAAGATGACGGACGACGGGTCCGCGCCCTCCTTGCCGCGCACCAGCGTCGTCGAGCTGCGCTTCGCCCACACGTCCAGCTGTTCGACCGCGGCGGCGCGGAACGTGTCGCCCGCGGCGAGCAGGACCTTCTTGCCGTCGGCCGCCAGCCGCGAGGCGAGCTTGCCGATGGTCGTCGTCTTGCCGCTGCCGTTGACGCCGATGATCAGAAGGACGAACGGGTGCGCCGCCGCGAAGTCGATGGGCGGCGCCGGCAGTGACAACATCTCGGTGGCGCGCCGGCGCAAGAACGCCCACACCGCGTCGGGATCGGCCAGCTCGCTGCGGGAGAGCGAGCTGCGGATCTCCTCCAGCAGCTTCTGGCTGGTGCGCACGCCGATGTCCGCGGTCAGCAGCACCTTCTCGATCTCGTCGACGACCGACGGATCGATCTGCTTCTTGCCGGCGAAGATCTCGCCCAGGCGGGCGATGAAGCCGGATCGCGTGCGGGCCAGGCCCGGCGCCAGGGCCGCGCCCTTGCGGGCGCGCTCGGGCGCGGGGAACGGGATGACCTGGGCGGGCGCGCGCTCGGGCTCGGCGGGCGCCGCCGCTTCGCGGGCACGGGCGGCGGGGCGGGCCGCCTGGGCCTCCGGGGCGGCCGCCTCGGGCTCTGCTTCGGGCTCCTCCCCGGCCTCGGCTTCGGGTTCTTCTTCGGGCTCCTCGGCGGCCTCCAGCTTTCGGGCCTTCGGCTCGCGGAGGCGCGGGGCAGGGGCCTCGCCGACGGCGTCGATCATCCGCTGCCGGGAGGCACGGGCGCGGCGAACCAGCAGGAATCCGACCAGGCCGCTCGCGATCACGCCGCCCACGATCCCGAGCAGCTCATAGAGCTCGGCGGGGTTTACCGGCGCGCTCGTCGGGTCCATGGCGGGTGGGACATTATCATCAAACGTAGGTGCTCATCGATGAGCTAGCGGCAACCCCGTCGGGAGATCGTTTGTAATTTGCGTGCGGTGGAGGAGTGCGCGACTGTTTACAGCGTGCTCGGCCGGGTGATACAAGAGAGCGCCGCTGTGACGATACATTTCACGTACTGTCACTCCACGCGGACGTTTGTTCACGGCTGTTGGAGGGGCATTTGAAGATCAAGCGCATCGAGATTTGCGGGTTCAAGTCGTTCGTCGACAAGACGACCATCTCGTTTCCCGATCCGATCACGTCGATCGTCGGGCCCAACGGCTGCGGCAAGTCGAACATCGTCGACGCCATCCGCTGGGTCATGGGCGAGCAGTCCGCCAAGCACCTGCGCGGGCGCGCGATGGAGGACGTGATCTTCGCGGGCTCCGAGAGCCGCGGTCCGGCGGGCCTCGCGGAGGTGTCGCTGACGTTCGACGGCAGCGGGCTGGACTCGGGCGCGGCGCCCGGCGGCGTCCCCTGGGGCGCGGCGGCGCCGGAAGATATCGTCGTGACGCGACGTCTCTATCGCGACGGCAGCAGCGAGTATCTATTGAACGGCGTACCGTCGCGGTTGCGCGACGTCGTCGAGTTCTTCCTCGGCACCGGCGTGGGCTCGAAGGCGTACGCGATCATCGAGCAGGGCCGCATCGGCTTCATCGTGTCGTCGCGTCCGGAAGATCGCCGCGGTCTCATCGACGAGGCCGCCGGCATCACCCGCTACAAGTCCAAGAAGAAGGCGGCCGAGCGGCGCATGGACTCGACGCGCCAGCACCTGCTGCGCGTCTCCGACATCATCGGCGAGATCGACGGGCGGCTGCGATCGCTGCGGCTGCAGGCGCAGAAGGCCGAGCGCTACAAGCGCTACAAGTCCGAGCTCAAGGACCTGGATCTGTGGTCGTCGGCGCAGCGCTACCTCGGACAGCTGGCGGAGGAGAAATCGCTGGGCGAGGAGCTGGCCGGCGTGCGCGCCAGCCACGAGTCCGAGGGGACGGCGCTGGAGGCGGCCGAGGCGGCGGCCGACGCCGATCGGCTGGCGGTCAGCGAGGAGACCACCGAACTGGCCGTGGCGAAGGACGACCTCTATGCGCTGTCGAACAAGGCGCAGCTGGGCATGCAGCGCGCCAGCCATCACGAGGCGGAGGCGACGGAGCTGGCGGCGCGGGTCGACGCGGGCCGCCGGGAGATGACCGAGCTGCGCGCGCGGGCGGCGGAGCAGGGTGCGCACATCGAGGAGATCGCGGCGCGGCTGACGGAGATCGACGGCGCGGTCGACACGAGCGAGCGCGAGTACGAGGCGCAGGCGCTCTTGCAGGACACGCGCCGCGCGATGCTGGCGGCGGCGCGCCACGAGCTCGAAGAGGCGCAGGCGAAGATCGCGGCCGCGCGGGCGAGCATGGCGCGCCGGGAGGCGGAGCACACGAGCGCGCTGCACCGGCGCGACGATCTGACGGCGCGGATCGCGAGCGTGGCCGCCGAGGAGACGGCGGCGGGCGAGCGGCTGGAAGCGCTGGTCGGCGAGGAGCGGCGCCTGCGTGATGGAATCGATGGCCTCGCGGCCAGGGTCGAGGGCGCCCGCGGAAGGGCGGCCGAAGACGAAGCGCGGTTGACCGCGCTGCGCGCCGATCTTTCGCGTGGCGAGCTGGAGCTGGAGACGCTGCGCGAGGAGGCGCACCGTCGGCGCTCGCGGCTGGCGTCGCTGACGGAGATTCAGGATCGTTACGAGCGCTTCCAGAAGGGCGTTCGCGCGATCATGCAGGAGCACCGCGCGGCCGGTGGCGGCATCGACGGGATCAAGGGCGTCGTCGCCGACATCGTGCAGCCGCCCCCGGAGCTGGAGACCGCCGTCGAAGCCGTGCTTGGCGAGCGGCTGGGCAACGTCATCGTCGACTCGCACGAGGCGGGCGTCGAGGCGATCCAGTTTCTCAAGCGGACGCGCGAGGGCCGATCGTCGTTCATTCCGCGCGCGCTGCGCGCCCATGGGTCGCGCGGCGAGGTCGTGTACGACGCGACCTCCGGAACGGCGGCCGGGTCGATGGCGTCCGCGTCGATGTCGGAGACGGAGATGCTTCCCGCCGTCGACAACGATGCGATCGCAGCCGCGTGGCCGAAGGGCGAGGGCGTGCGCGGGCCGATGCTCGAGCTGATCGGCTACGACCGCCAGTACGACGAGGTCGCGTCCTATCTGCTCGGCGACGTGCTGGTCGTCGAGGACCTGGAGCGCGCCCTGACGCTGTGGCGCGAGACGCAGACCACCAAGACGATCGTCACGCTCGAGGGCGAGGTGATCGATCCGAAGGGCGTCGTGACCGAGGGCTCGCGCGAGTCGGCGCTCACGGGCGTGCTGGAGCAGAAGCGCGAGATCCGCGAGCTGGAACAGGTGATAGAGCGGCTGGACGCGGACCTGGAGGGCGCGCTGGCGCGCCAGATCGAACGCAAGCAGACGGCCGCCGACCTGACGCGGGCGATCGACGAGGTCTCGACGGCGCTGCGCGCAGACGAGATGGCCTTGTTCGGGCAGCAGAAGGATCTCGATCGCGCGGTTCAGGAAGGCAGCGCGTGCGAGACCCGGCGCGAGCAGCTGGCGGGGCAGCGGGCCGATCTGGGGCGCTCGGCCGATGAGAACGAGCAGCGCCTGGTCGAGGCAATGGCCGGGCTCGCGAGCGACGAGCGGACGACCGAGGAGGGCGAGACGCGCGCGGTGGAGCTGCGGGCGCGGACCGCCGCGCTGAGCGACGAAGTCGACGTCGCGGTCGGTGAGCTGACGACCTTGAAGGTTGCGGCGACGCAGGCCGAGGAGCGCCGCCAGAACGCGCGGCAGACGCTCGAGCGGCTGCGCACGGATCGGGCCGAGGAGGAGGCGCGCGCGGCGCGCATAGAGACGACGCTGGCGGAGGACGAAGCCCGCGCCGCCACGCTGCGCGGCGATGCGGTGCGCCTTCGCGACGAGGCGTCGCTGTGGCAGGCCGAGGCCGAGGCGCGGGCGCGCGCCCACGGCGACCGGCAGGGCGCGCTGGAAGAGCGGATGGCGCGGCTGGCGGAGCGCGAGGCGCAGCTGCGCACGGCCCGAACGGAGGTGGCGCGGCTGGCCCAGACCCTGTCGCGGCTGGAGATGCGTTGCCAGGAGGTCGTGCTGCGTCGGACCTCGCTCGAGGAGCACGTCGCCGATCGCTACCGCGACGTCGACCTGGGCAGCGTGGTGTACGACTACCACCTGCGGTCGCTGTTCGGCGCCGAGGAGGAGAAGCGCGCCACCGAGCTGCGCGGCCTCATCGAGCGCATGGGCGAGATCAACCTGACCGCGATCGAGGAGTCGGAAGAGCTGCAGAAGCGCTTCGACTTCCTGACCGAGCAGAAGGCCGACCTCGAGTCCGCGATCGGCGAGCTGGAGACGGCGATCGAGCGCATCAACCGCACCTCGCGGCGGCGCTTCCGGGAGACCTTCGACGCGGTCAACGCCCAGTTCGAGGCGGTGTTCCCCCGCATGTTCGGGGGCGGCCGCGCCAGCCTGGTGCTGACCGACGAGAGCGACATGCTCGAGACGGGTATCGAGATCGTCGCCAACCCGCCCGGCAAGAAGGTCAGCCAGAACATCGAGCTGCTTTCGGGCGGCGAGAAGGCGCTGACGGCGGTGTCGCTGCTGTTCGCGATCTTCCTGGTCAAGCCGTCGCCGTTCTGCGTGCTCGACGAGGTCGACGCGCCGCTCGA